>Ga0209404_10000023_pt1 | contig 157103 bp, 128 predicted proteins | sample TroAtlMetagenome_2_FD_187447 | JGI IMG/M metagenome (GOLD analysis project Ga0209404, IMG submission 187447) | Marine eukaryotic phytoplankton communities from Atlantic Ocean - Tropical Atlantic ANT8 Metagenome (SPAdes) (version 2) | ecosystem: Environmental > Aquatic > Marine > Oceanic...
CTGCCAAAAGTCGCTCTCATTGCCTGTATGCGCAAGATGATTGTGATGCTCAATACCATGATCAAGAACCAAGAGCCATGGCGTAAAAAAACAGCTTAATTTAGGGCGTTGACACCACAGTCACTTGGTAAGCAACCGACTGAGTATCGGGCCCGGCGCGAGGCCGGGCAAGCCTTGTCAGCCGACGATAGCAGTTGAATCGTGATAAATCGCTGACATCTCGTGCACCGCTTCGATGAAAGCACCGGCGTGGGCAGGATCGACCTCGGGGGTGATGCCGTGCCCCAGGTTGAAAACGTGACCACTGCCCTTGCCGTAGCTGGCCAGGATACGCGCGACCTCGGCGCGAATAGCCGCTGGCTTGGCGTAGAGCACCGTGGGGTCCATATTGCCCTGCAGCGCGACCTTGGCACCGACCCGCGAGCGCGCCACGCCGATATCCATGGTCCAGTCCAGGCCAAGGGCATCTGCACCGGCCTCGGCAATGCTTTCCAGCCACAGGCCACCGTTCTTGGTAAACAGAATGACCGGCACCTTGCGGCCATCGTGCTCACGGATCAGCCCGGCAACGATCTTGCGCATATAGGCCAGCGAGAACTTCTGATAAGCATCGGCAGAAAGGTTGCCACCCCAGGTATCAAAAATCTGCACCGCCTGGGCGCCGGCCATGATCTGGCCGTTCAGGTAGCTGATCACCGAGTCGGCCAGCGTGTCGAGGAGCAAATGCATGGCTTCCGGCTGATCGTAGAGCATCGCCTTGGTCTTGCGAAAATCCTTGGAAGAGCCACCCTCGACCATGTAGGTCGCCAGCGTCCAGGGGCTACCGGAGAAGCCGATCAAGGGTACCCGGCCGTTCAACTCGCGGCGAATGGTACGCACGGCACCCATGACGTAACCCAGGTCCTGTTCCGGGTCGGGTACGCTTAGCGCTTCGATGTCTGCCGCGGTATTGATTACCTTGCGAAAGCGTGGGCCTTCGCCGGTTTCGAAATACAGCCCCTGGCCCATCGCGTCGGGAATAGTCAGGATGTCGGAGAACAGAATAGCCGCATCCAGCGGGTAGCGTTCGAGCGGCTGCAAGGTCACCTCACAGGCCATCTCAGGATTAGTGCACAGCCCCATGAAGTCGCCGGCGCGCGCGCGCGAAGCGCGGTACTCAGGCAAATAGCGTCCGGCCTGACGCATCATCCATACCGGGGTGACATCAACCGGCTGGCGCTGCAGGGCACGAAGAAAGCGATCATTCTTGAGTTCAGTCATGGGGAGGGGATTCCAGTTACCGGGTCAGCGGGCATTGTACCGGGAATGCCGACAAAGATCAGGCACGCAGAATCAACAAGGGCGCCCGCGGGCGCCCATGTTTTACGTACCACAGAGCAATTACAGCTCAAGATAGTCGAGAATGCCCTCAGCAGCCTGACGGCCTTCCCAGATAGCGGTAACCACCAGATCCGAACCGCGCACCATGTCGCCGCCAGCAAAGATTTTCGGGTTACTGGTCTGGAACTTGTACTGGCCTGCTTCCGGTGCCACAACGCGCCCCTGACTGTCGGTATCCACCTGCTTGCCGGCGAACCAGTCTGCCGGGCTTGGGCGGAAACCGAAGGCAATAATCACCGCATCGGCCGGTAGTACTTCTTCGGAGCCGGGAATCGGCTCCGGGCTGCGACGGCCGCGCGCATCAGGCTCACCCAAGCGCGTTTCAACCACCTTGACGCCCTCGACCCGATCTTCACCGACAATCGCAATCGGCTGACGGTTGAACAGGAACTTCACACCCTCGTCCTTGGCGTTCTTCACTTCCTTGCGTGAACCCGGCATGTTGGCTTCATCGCGGCGATAGGCACAGGCCACCGAGGTCGCCCCCTGACGGATCGAGGTACGGTTGCAGTCCATAGCGGTGTCACCACCACCCAGCACTACTACCTTCTTGCCTTTCATGTCGACAAAGTCCTGCGGCGACTTTTCAAAGCCCAGGTTACGATTGACGTTGGCAATCAGGAAATCCAGTGCGTCGTATACACCAGGCAGGTCTTCACCGGGGAAGCCACCTTTCATGTAGGTGTAGGTACCCATGCCCATGAACACCGCGTCGTACTCGGCCAGCAGCTCGTCAATGCTGACGTCCTTGCCGATCTCGGTGTTCAGGCGGAATTCTATACCCATACCTTCGAAGATCTCGCGGCGACGTGAGAGTACCGATTTTTCCAGTTTGAACTCGGGGATACCGAAGGTCAGTAGGCCGCCGATTTCCGGATAGCGATCAAACACCACCGGGCTCACGCCCGCACGCGCCAGCACGTCGGCGCAGCCGAGGCCGGCCGGGCCGGCCCCGATAATGGCGACACGCTTGCCGGTAGGTACCACGTTGGACAGGTCCGGACGCCAGCCCATGGCGAAGGCGGTGTCGGTGATGTACTTCTCGACGTTGCCGATGGTGACAGCACCAAAGCCGTCATTCAGCGTACAGGCACCTTCGCAGAGACGATCCTGCGGACACACGCGGCCGCAGACTTCCGGCAGGGTGTTGGTCTGGTGCGACAGCTCGGCGGCTTCCAGAATGTTGCCCTCGGAAACCAGCTTAAGCCAGTTGGGAATGAAGTTGTGCACTGGGCACTTCCATTCGCAATAGGGGTTGCCGCATTCCAGGCAGCGATGCGATTGCTCGGACGCTTCCTCTGGTTTGAACTGCTCGTGGATTTCCACGAACTGCGTCTTGCGCACGCGCAGCGGACGCTTCTTCGGGTCTTCACGACCTACGTCAATGAACTGGAAGTCGTTGCTCAAACGGTCTGCCATATCTAAACCTCATCAGTGCAATGCCACCCACAGGTGCGCGCTGCTGAATCTCTATCGCTGACCGGGCGGCAAAGCCTGCCCGGTCGCTGCTGTCCCGTCTTGTTATTGCGGGTTGGCGCGGGTACTTGTCAGAAGTGCACGCAGGCTTGCGGCCTTGGGCTTGACCAGCCAGAAGCGACGAATATAGTCGTCCAGATTCTCAAGCACCTCAGCGCCCCAGGCACTACCGGTTTCCGCAACGTACTCGGTCAGCACCTGGGTAAGGTGGCTACGGTAGACCTCCATGGCTTCACTGCTGATGCGGTGCAGCTCGACCAGCTCGTGGTTCAGCTTGTCAAAGAAGCTGTTGTCGCGATCCAGCACATAAGCGAAACCACCGGTCATACCGGCTCCGAAGTTGTGCCCGGTGCTGCCCAGTACGCAGACCATACCGCCGGTCATGTACTCACAGCAGTGGTCGCCCGCGCCTTCGATCACAGCATGGCAACCGGAGTTACGCACAGCAAAGCGCTCACCCGCGATACCCGCTGCAAACAGCTTGCCGCCAGTGGAACCGTAGAGGCAGGTATTGCCGATGATGGACGTTTGCTCGGAGCGGAACGGACTGCCCTTGGGCGGTACTATCACCAGCTTGCCGCCGGTCATGCCCTTGCCGACGTAATCGTTGGCATCCCCTTCCAGGTACATGTGCAGGCCGCCAGCGTTCCAAACACCGAAGCTCTGGCCCGCAGTGCCCTTGAAGCGGTAGGTGATGGGTGCGCCCACCATGCCCTGATTACCATGTACCTTGGCGATCTCACCCGATACCCGCGCACCGATGGAACGGTCGCAGTTGGTCAAACGCATCTCGAACTCGGCACCGGTGCGACCATCGATGGCAGCGCGCGCCATCTCGACCATCTTCTCGGCGGTTTCGCCCTTGTCGAACGGCGGATTGCGAGGCTGATCGCAGAACTGCGGCTTGTCGGCCGCCACGTCCTTGCTGAACAGCAGCGGCTCCAGGTCCAGATTCTGCTGTTTGCTGGTACTGCCCGGTAGAATTTCCAGCAGATCGGTGCGCCCGATCAGTTCCTGCAGGGTGCTGACACCCAGCTTGGCCAGCCATTCGCGCGTTTCGGTGGCGACGTAGGTGAAGTAATTCATCACCATTTCGACGGTACCGATGTAGTGGTTGTCGCGCAGATGCTCGTTCTGCGTTGCGACGCCGGTTGCGCAGTTGTTCAGGTGGCAAATACGCAGGTACTTACAACCCAACGCGATCATCGGGCCGGTGCCGAAGCCAAAGCTCTCGGCACCCAAAATCGCCGCCTTGATTACATCCAGACCGGTCTTCAGACCGCCGTCGGTCTGTACCCGCACCTTGCCGCGCAGATCGTTGCCGCGCAGCGTCTGGTGGGCTTCGGACAAGCCAAGCTCCCAAGGAGAGCCGGCGTAGCGGATCGAGGTCAGCGGCGAGGCGCCGGTACCACCGTCGTAACCGGAAATGGTGATCAGGTCGGCATACGCCTTGGCGACGCCGGCCGCGATGGTGCCAACGCCCGGTTCGGAAACCAGCTTGACCGAGACCAGCGCAGCCGGGTTGACCTGCTTGAGGTCAAAGATCAGCTGCGACAAATCTTCAATCGAATAGATATCGTGGTGCGGCGGCGGTGAAATCAGCGTCACACCGGGCACGGCATAGCGCAGACGAGCAATCAGCTCGTTGACCTTGCCACCCGGCAGCTGACCACCTTCACCCGGCTTGGCGCCCTGGGCAACTTTGATCTGCAGCACATCGGCATTAACCAGGTACTCCGGCGTCACACCAAAGCGGCCAGAAGCGATCTGCTTGATGCGCGAAGTACGCTCGGTGCCGTAACGCGCGGGATCTTCGCCGCCCTCACCCGAGTTGGAGCGCGCGCCGAGACGGTTCATCGCCTCGGCGATAGCTTCGTGTGCCTCTGGCGAGAGCGCGCCCAGGGAGATGCCGGCAGAGTCGAAACGCTTGAAGATCTGCTCCAGCGGCTCAACCTGATCCAGTTCGATAGCGGCCTGATCGTCCCGCACCTTGAGCAGGTCACGCAGGGAGGCCACCGGACGGTTGTTCACCAAGGCTGCGTATTCCAGGTACTTGTCGTAACTGTCGCCCTGAACCGCATCCTGCAAGGCACGCACAACGTCAGGGTTGTAAGCGTGGTATTCGCCACCGAAGACGAACTTCAGCAAGCCACCCTGCTGAATCGACTTGCGCGGGTTCCAGGCTTCCTTGGCCAGCAGCAGCTGCTCGGCCTGCAGGTCCTGGTAACGCGCGCCCTGAATGCGGCTGGCGACACCCTTGAAGCAAACATCCACAATTTCATCGGCCAGGCCCACGGCTTCAAACAACTGCGCGCCGCGATAGGAGGCGATGGTGGAGATACCCATCTTCGACAGAATCTTCAACAGGCCTTTGGAAATGCCCTTGCGGTAGCTCTTGAACACCTCATAGAGGTCGCCGATGACTTCACCGGTGCGCAGCAGATCACCCAGCACTTCGTAGGCGAGGTACGGATAAACGGCGGTAGCACCGAAGCCGATTAGCACCGCGTAATGGTGCGGATCACGGGTAGTCGCTGTCTCCACCAGAATATTACACTCGGAGCGAATGCCCACGGTGGTCAGGTGGTGATGCACGGCGCCAACGGCCAGCGCGGCGTGCACCGGCAGCTTGCCGGGCTCGATGTTGCGGTCGCTCAGCACAATCAGGGACTTGCCTTCGCGAACGGCGGCCTCGGCCTGCAGTGCGATGTTGTGAACAGCCTCGCCCAACGGTAACGTTTCATCCGCATTCAGATCGATGGTGTGCACGGCAAAGCCGGGGCGCTCCAGATGCATGATGGTCCGCCACTTGGCGGGCGAAATTACCGGCGAGCTGAGAATCGCCCGGTTGGCGTGATCCGCGGTTTCTTCGAACACGTTGCGCTCTGCGCCGAGGCAGGTTTCCAGAGACATCACGATGGCTTCGCGCAGCGGATCGATCGGCGGGTTGGTAACCTGCGCGAACTGCTGACGGAAGTAGTCATAAACCGACCGCACACGGCCGGACAACACCGCCATGGGCGTGTCGTCGCCCATGGAGCCGACCGCTTCCTGGCCATTCTCGGCCAGCGGACGCAACACCTGATCACGCTCTTCAAAGGTAACCTGGAACATCTTCATGTACTGCTTCAGACGCTCGGCAGACAGGAAGTCGGAGCCGTGGTCACGGTCATCCAGCTTGGCCTGAATGCGCAGGGCGTTTTCTTTCAGCCACTTGCGATAAGGATGGCGCGACTTGAGGCGATCGGCGACGTCGTCGGTATGCAGCACTTCACCGGTCTCGGTATCCACCGCCAGGATTTGCCCCGGCCCGACACGGCCCTTGCTGATCACGTCTTCCGGCTGGTAGTTCCAAACGCCGATTTCAGAGGCCAGGGTGATGTAACCGTTCTTGGTGACCACGTAGCGCGCTGGGCGCAGACCGTTACGGTCGAGCAGACAGACCGCGTAACGACCTTCGGTCAACACGATGCCAGCCGGGCCGTCCCAGGCTTCCATGTGCATGGAGTTGTACTCATAGAATGCGCGCAGGTCGGCATCCATGGTCTCCACGTTTTGCCAAGCCGGCGGCACTACCATGCGAATGGCGCGGAACAAATCCATGCCGCCGGTGATCAACAGCTCCAGCATGTTATCCATGCTGGAAGAGTCAGACCCGGTGGTATTGACCAGTGGAGCCAAGCTCTCAAGATCAGGCATCAGATCATTGGTGAATTTGTTACGGCGCGCATGCGCCCAGTTGCGGTTGGCGGTGATGGTATTGATTTCACCGTTGTGCGCGACCAGCCGGAAAGGTTGCGCCAGCGGCCATTTTGGCAGCGTATTGGTAGAGAAGCGCTGGTGGAAAACGCTGATCGCGGTTTCCATACGGTCATCCCCGAGATCCGGATAAAACTTATCCAGATCGGCAGGCATCATCAGGCCTTTATAAGAGATGACCTTATGCGAAAGGCTGCAGACATAGAAGTTACTGTCGGCTTGCATGGCAATCTCGGCCTTGCGACGCACATAGAACAGCTTGACGCCGAACTGCTGCTCATCAAGGCCTTCGCCAGAGACAAACAACTGCTCGATACGCGGCATGCTGCTCAGAGCCAGCGGCCCAAGCACGGTTTCATCGACCGGGACCTGACGCCAACCGAGACTGGTCAGCCCCTGATCAGCCAGCGCATCGGCAAAGGCTTGCCGAGCCGCATTGGAGGCGGCTTCATCGGCACCCATGAAAACCATGCCGACCGCGTACTGCGCCGGCAACTCGACAGACAGCTGCTCCTGGGCCACTGCACGCAAGAAGCGATCGGGTTTCTGGATCAACAGACCACAACCGTCACCAGTCTTGCCGTCGGCGTTGATACCACCGCGGTGGGTCATGCATGTCAGGGCTTCAATAGCCGTCTGGAGCAAGTGATGACTGGGCTGACCTTCCATGTGGGCAATCAAGCCAAAGCCACAGTTATCCTTGAACTGATCAGGCTGGTATAAACCTGCTTTCATAGGCACACTCTCAAAAAACTATTGAATTCAAGCGCTTACGAGAATCAAACAAGAATTGATCTGGCTCGGCGCCGGACAAAAGGGGAGTAATTGTACACAGCAGCCCACAGGGCCACAATTTTTTTTGGGGCCGCAATGCCGCATGGGCGTATTCAAATGTCGTAAATAGGAAACTTTGCGTTTCACTATAGCCCTAATCAAGGGCGGCATCCACGCCTTTTATAGTGTGCAACCGCCGGCGGCCAGGTGCCCGCCGGCGAGCGCCACTTAGCGCAGTGACTTCTGGATATCGCCGAAGCTGCGTGGCCACGGCTTGCTGTTGCGCAGGCTCTCAGGCAACGCGGCTACGCCAGACTGGGCAGCCTGACGGCCGCCGTAACTACCCTGGGTGATCACAAACCAGGGCGCGCCCTGATGAACAGTCTCAAAGTAGCCAATGTCCTTTACCTCAGCATGCTTCGCTGCAAAGGTGATTGCCGCTTGCTCAGACCGCGTACCAAGTAACTGCACTGTATAACGGCCAGCCGACTGCTGACGATACCAGTCAGCATTGTGTGCCCCGGTGGTCGCGGCAGCCTTCGGGACTTCTGGCTCCGGCGGCGGGGTCGCCGCACGCTTCTCAGTCGGCGCCGGAGACTCCGCCTCGGCCGGCTCAACAACCGGAGCGGGACGCGGCGGCGCTGGTGGTTTCTCCGGAGCAGTCGCCACAGCAGGCACAGCGGGCGTCGGCTCGCGCACCCCATCATCCGCAGTCGCGGCTATCTCGGGCGCCAAATCTTGCTCTGCGGCAGTCGAGCTTGCATCGACTACGGGGCCGGCAGGCAGCGGCGCCGCAGGCGCAGGTGCCTGCTCGACCACTTGGTCGCCGCTCAGACGCACTTCAGGAATAGGCTCGGGCAAAGCCAGAACGGTGGTTTCCGGCTCTTGAGGCTTATCCCCCATATACCAGGCGGCTGCCACACCGACAGCGACCAGCGCCAGCGCCGCCAATGTGCGCACCGGAAAGCCACCACGTCGCGCCCGTTCAGCGGCGGCCACCGGCGCGCGCTCCATTGCTTCGAGCATTACTTGTCTGGCAACGCTATTTATCTTCCCGGGCCACCCCTGCGAGCGCTGATGGATGAGCACAATCTGTTCATCCGCCAACAACTCTATGCCCTGCCCTGCACCTTCCAAGCGCTGGCCGAGGTACTCCCGCGCTTCAGGGATATCCAACGGTTGCAGGGCAACAGAGTGCACTACACCGCCTTCCCCGGCGTACTGTAGCGGCTCCAATAGCGGCTGCAACTGCTGTTCGTCCCCGAACAGGAATACCCGCGGTGCGTGGGCACCCGCTTCCGCGATTTCTGCCAACATGGTTAACGCGGACGACTCGAGCGCTTGCGCATCATCCACCACCAGATAAAGCTGGATGCCCACAGCTTCACTAGTTTGTGCCTTCTGTAGCAAACTGCCTACATCGCGCCCCTCGGCATTCACTGCCTGGCAAATATAGCCAAGCAATGCATCTTCAGCGGCAAACTCCCGCGCCGACAGCACCACACACTGCACCGCGTCCTTGTTGCTGCTCGCTACCAGCGCCTGACGCAGCAGTGTCTTGCCACTACCCTCCGGCCCTGTGACTACCAACAGTTGGTTGCTATAACGCGCGAGATGATGCAACTCCGCCAAAACTGGCTTGCGCTTGGGCGTAAAGAACTTGAATCCTGGTGTTCTTGCCGCAAAGGGGTCGTGACTGAACTGGTAATAATCGAGCAGTCGATCAATGTCACTCATGGAGGTAAAAGCCTCTTCCTTGTATGACGTCATGATTGCGCCCCAGCCAGACAGGCCGACAACGCCTCAGTATCAAAATCAGCCGTTACTATAGCCTCACCCAACGATCGCAAGAGCACTAGCCGCAACTGACCATCCAGGACCTTTTTATCTACCGCCATCAAGCGCCGAAAATCGTCCACTGTCATGCTCTCGGGGGGCGCTACCGGCAACCCAGCAGCCGCGATAATACGACGGCCGCGCTCAAACTGCTGTACATCAATCCAACCCAAGCGGGCGGATAAATCTAGCGCCATAACCATCCCGGCGCCCACAGCTTCGCCGTGTAGCCAACTGCCATAGCCCTGATGCGTTTCGATGGCGTGGCCAAAGGTGTGCCCCAGATTGAGTATGGCTCTGACGCCACCTTCTCGCTCATCCGCTGCAACCACCTCAGCCTTGATTGCGCATGAGCGCATGATAGCGTCCGTCACCAGATCGGAGTCCAACGCTCGCAGACTAGCCATGTTGCGCTCAAGCCAATCCAGAAACTCCGCGTCGCGGATCAATCCGTACTTGATTATTTCCGCCAAGCCCGCGCTGATCTCACGCTCCGGCAGCGTCTGCAAACTGTTGGTGTCTATCAACACCGCTTGCGGCTGATAAAAAGCACCAATCATGTTTTTTCCGGCAGGGTGGTTGATGCCTGTCTTACCCCCAACTGACGAGTCTACCTGCGACAGCAAGGTGGTCGGAATTTGGATGAAATTGACCCCGCGCTGATAGCAGGCCGCCGCAAAGCCAGTCATATCGCCGATTACACCACCACCCAAAGCAATGAGCGTGGTCTTGCGATCATGCCGCTCGCCCAGCAACGCATCAAAAATTTGCTGCAGCGTAGCCCAATTCTTGAACGCCTCACCGGTAGGCAACACAACACGAGTTATCTGATATGCCGCCAGCGCTGTCTCTAGCGCCGGGAGATACAAGGGAGCAACAGTGTCGTCAGTAACGATGCAAACGCGCTTTCCACTGATGTGCGGTGCAAGCAAACCAAGCCCTTCAAGTAGACGGGCACCAATGTAAATAGGGTAACTACGATCACCAAGATCGACATTCAGACACTGCATCCAGCTTCTCCCTGTAATATCAGCGAAGCATACAACATCCCGCCGGAATGCGGATATGGAGACCACTCAATAGCGCGGTGTACAAGACAGACCGTTACACGCAAAAGGAAGGAGAAAAGAGAGTAAATCTGCGGCGATTGGCGGCCCAGGGAGAGTTCAGGCTTCCTGCAGCTTAGCCACAATGGTATTGACCACTGTCTTGGGGCCACGCTGGTCGGTTTCGATCACCAAATCGGCGATTTCAAGATACAAAGGGTCGCGCTTGGCCATCAGGTCTCGCAACACCCGCTCAGGATCACTGGTCTGTAGCAAAGGGCGCTGACGATCTTTCGCCGTCCGCTGCAGTTGTTGATCCACACTGGTACGCAAATAAACCACCAAGCCGTTACCCGCCAGAGCAGTACGATTTGCAGCCCGCATTACCACACCGCCCCCCGTAGCCAGAACGATGCCCCGCTCCTGAACCAGCTCAGCGATCATTGCCTCTTCGCGCTGACGAAAGCCCTCTTCGCCTTCAACGTCAAAGATCCAGGGAATATCCGCGCCAGTACGCACCTCGATCTCTCGATCGGAGTCCTTGAAAGGGTATTTGAGCTCTTTGGCAAGTAGACGCCCGATGGTGCTCTTGCCAGCACCCATCGGGCCCACCAGAAAAACGTTATTCAAGCGAATTACCGAGCAAGGGTAATCGCACCGTTATTGATAATGCGCGGAGTCAGGAAGATTAGCAGTTCGCTCTTGCTCTCTGCGGTCACATCTCGACGGAAGGCCTGGCCTAGCACCGGAAGGTCGCCCAAGAACGGAACCTTCTCTTGAGAGGTCTGTACGTCGCTGCTGAACACGCCCCCGATCACGATTGTCTCGCCATCAGCGACCAGAATCTTGGCATCAACTTCATTCTTGCGAATGGTTGGTACGCCGTTTACCTGGTTGGTGAAGTCGGGCTCGTCCTTGGTGACGATCACTTCCATGATGACTTGGTTGTCCGGTGTGATTTGCGGCGTTACCTCAAGAGACAATACCGCTTCAGCGAAGGACGTCGTAGTCGCACCACTGGAGCTAGCCTCTTGATAAGGTATCTCGGAGCCTTTCAGGATTTTCGCGGTTTCCTTGTCCGAAGTAACCACTTTGGGCTGCGAAATAATTTCGCCATTACCGGTGTTCTCCATCGCAGACAGCTGCAGATCAAGGATAGTGTTGTCCGTCATGAAGCCGATGCCGATGCCGGAAGTAGCACCAATTACGCCCATATCAACGAAGGGCGTACTGACCGTTGAAGACAGGCCATTATCACCGTAAGCGCGCCACTTCTCGCCCAGAGATAGATCACCACTCCAGTTGACACCTAGCGCCTTATCAAATCCAACGCTCGCCTCAACGATTCGCGCCTCGATCATCACCTGACGTACGGGAATATCCAACTGAGTCACAATACGACGCAGTTCGTCCAGCTTGTCCTGAGTTTCCAGGGCGATAATGCTATTAGTGCGCTGATCCACTGTCAGCGACCCCCGCTGACTATCTGCATCGGTCGCTGTCACAGAGGCAAAGAGCTGAGCGATATCGGCCGCATTCGCGTAGTTCACCTGAATCAACTCGCGGCGCAGTGGAGCCAGTTCAGATATTTGCTTCTGCGACTCCAACTCCTGCCGCTCACGTGCTGCAATCTCGTCTGCAGGCGCAACTAGCAAAACGTTACCAACCTGACGCTTGTCCAGACCTTTGGTCTTCAGAACCAGATCCAACGCCTGATCCCAAGGTACATTCTGCAAGCGCAGGGTGATGCTGCCCTGCACTGTGTCACTGGCGACAAGGTTCAAATCCGTGAAGTCGGCAATCAACTGCAGTACCGACCGTACTTCGATGTCCTGGAAATTGAGGGACAGCTTCTCTCCAGAGTAGGTGAAGGAGTCGGCCCGGCGTTGCTCGACCTCAGCGCGGCTGAGCGGTTTGAAGCTGACGGTCAGGCGGTTGTCGGTCTGATATACCAGATGCTCGTATTGGCCGGTTGGCTCAATAACGATAGTAGCGTTATTGCCATTACTGGACGCATTGACAAAGTTCACTGGCGTAGCAAAGTCCTTCACATCCAACTGCACACGCAGCTCGTCAGGTAGTCGAGTATTGGGGAAAGTCAGCTTGACTCGACCGCCCTGCTCTTCCACGTCAACACGGATATTAGGATCGCTCAGATCAACGATAACGTTGCCCTCGCCTTCGCTGCCGCGCTGAAAATCAAGACTGCTGATAGCACGTCCACTGGACACTGCTGCCGATACCGCAGGTTCGGACTCCGCACGCCAGTTGCTATTGGTGGCAACCGGAGACGCTACCGGCGCAGATGATGCAACCGGTGCGGCCCCACCAACCAAAACGTAGAGATTATTACCCTCTGCACGCGTCGTGTAAGGAGCCAGGTTAGAGAGGTTGATGATCAACCGCGTGCGATCGTTCGCTTCCACGACCGTTACACTGCGGGCATTGCCCAAACCAAGTTCGCGGTTACGCTCACCCAACTTGTTCTGCACACCCGGTAGGTCCAGCGCGATACGCGCCGGCTCATCAATGGTATAGCCTTTGGGTGAGCCGCTAACCGGCTCATCGAATGTTAGCTTTAGCTCAACGCGATCGCCTGGCAGAGACGCAACGTCCAGCTTCTGTAAATCGGCGGCCAAGGCCAACGGGCTCAGCAGCGCCACTACGGCTGCCAGCGACATTTTTCTGGTTAGAGGCATTTGCTTGCGTTCCACGCGTGACTGTTTGCAGTTCATGTTTATCTCTCCCTGGTTGACCTATCCGCGCTCAGGCAAGCTGAGAGTCCGCGGTCGCTCCAACCACCCCCCTTCACCATCCGGCACAATCTCGACCACGTCGACTCGACTTTCCTGAATCGCGGTAATGCGGCCATAGTTACGCCCCAGATAGTCACCAACCTGCACTCGATGCACGCTTCCTGCGCCCTGAATAAGAGCCTGCATGCCGTTGTTGTTGCTGAGAGTACCGACCATCTCAAAACTTTCGATATTAAAACCTTCAAGGAACTGCTTGACGCGATTCTCGTCCGGCTTGATATCTTGCGATCCACGCTGACGCTGCGTCAGGTCAATACGAATCGGCGGCTGAAACGGACTTCTCAGTGAGGCTGCGCTATAGGTGAAAGCCTCATATGGCTCAAAACGAGGCAAGGGCTCAATCTTGCCAGCCGGCTTGGCGCGCGTCTCATCCATAAAGCGCTGCAGGTCCGCGAACTCGTTACCGCCGCAGCCAGCCAAACCGAAAACTGCCAGAAGAGACAAACAGATCATACGTTTGTTAATCATCATTGCTGGCCTCCTGCATCGTTATAGCGATAGGTCTTGGCCACAATATTCATTGTCAGCAGATCCGGATTTGCCGAATTCACTGGCTGAATGACGAAGTCGTTCAACGTCACAATCCGGGGCAGGCCTGCCACACTGCTGACGAAGGTTGCCAGGTCGTGATAGCTACCACGCACAACAATATTGATCGGAAGCTCCACGTAGAACTGTTTCGCGACCTCAGGCTTCAAGGTGATGGATTCAAACTCAAGACCACTATTCAAGCCCATCTGGGTTATGTCTTCGAGCAAGCCGGGCACTTCGCTGTCTTTCGGAAGCTGCTTGAGCAAGCCACTGAAACGCTCCTCAATCTCGGCCAACTGCTCCTTGTAGGCTTCAAGATTCGCTGCACGGAAAGACTTATCCTCAAATTCCTTGCGCAGCGCTATCTCTTTCGCCTCCACCTTCTCGAGACCAACCTGCAGGTCTTTGAGATGAAAGTGATAACCCGCGAACAGCAATACTATAAAGACGAATATGCAAACGATAACTTTCAAAGCACCCGGCCAAGAGCCGATGTTGTTGAAGTCGAGATCGCTGAGTTCGACCTTCTTCAAACTATCCATAGATTGAGAAAAACTCATGGCTGCTGCTCTCCCTCAGCGGCGCCGGCACGCGGCTCGGTCTGCTTAACCGTCAATTCGAACACGTTAGCCTGGTCGAGCGCGCCTGACGTAACCGCACGCACGGCGGTTAAGTTGGGTGATACCAGCCAATCGGAGGCATCCATTTGACGCATCAACTTGGAAACCCGGCTATTGGATTCAGCGCCACCCTTGATACTGACCGCGGAGCCTTTCATCGAGACCGACGTAAAATAAACGCCGTCTGGTAACGTTCTGGTCAGTTCGTCAAACACTCTGACGATGATCGGACGATTACCCTGCAGATCCTGAATAATCTTCATGCGATCTAACAGCTGGGTGCGCCGCGCTTGAAGCTGCTCAATTTCCTTGATACGCGCTTCCAGCAGGGTAATTTCTTTCTGCAGGAAAGCATTGCGGGCGTTTTGATGATCAATTTTGCCATTCAGATGACGATCGCCGAGAAACACCAGCGCACCGGCAAAAATTACAACCAGCGCCAGAATGGTCAAGAATTCCTTTTTCCGTTCTTCCCTTAGCTGCTCGCGCCAAGGCAACAGGTTAATGCGAGCCATTAGTCAAAACTCCTCATTGCCAGACCACACGCAATCATCAATGCTGGTGCGTCATTACTTAGCGCGACAGCATCAACCTTGTTCGACAGGGTCATGTTTGCGAAGGGGTTGGCAACCAGGGTCGTAGTGCCGATCTTCTGCTGCACCAGTTGGTCAAGGCCTGGAATAGATGCGGTACCGCCTGCCAGCAGGATGTAGTCAACGTCGTTGTACTGTCCACCGGCAAAGAAGAACTGCAGCGAACGCGAAACTTGCTGAACCACTGCATCCTTGAACGGCGCGAGCACCTCGCTTTCAAAGTCGTCTGGCAGACCGCCCTGCTTCTTGGCCAGGCCCGCTTCTTCCTGCGACAAACCGTAGCGACGTTGAATCTCGTCGGTCAGTTGCTTGCCACCGAAAAGCTGTTCGCGGGTATAGATAATGCGGCCCTGACTGAGCACGTTGAGGGTCATCATGGTGGCACCGACATCGATGACCGCGATGGTCAGCGCATCATTGCCGCCGTCAAGCTGATGAACCACAAGATCACATGCCCGCTCCATCGCATAGGCTTCGACCTCAACCACCTTAGCAGTGAGACCGGCCAGCGCAAGAGCCGCTTCGCGAATATCAACATTCTCGCGTCGGCATGCCGCGAGCAGCACTTCTTCGCGTTCGGCATTGCGGGGAGAGACACCCTGGACTTCGAAATCGATGGCGACTTCATCAAGTGGGTAAGGAATATACTGATCGGCTTCGAGCTTGATTTGCTCTTCCATCTCATCAGGATCCAGCCCGGCATCCATTTCGATGGTTTTGGTGATTACAGCCGATCCCGCTACCGCGACGGCAGCTTGCTTGAGAGGCGTTCGCGAGCGTGCCAGGACTTTCTCCAAAGCCTGACCAACACCCTCGAGCTCGACGATGTTTTTCTCGACCACCGCACCGGGTGGCAAAGGTTCAACCGCATAGGCTTCGACCTTATAGCGGTTACCGGAGCGACTGAGCTCTAACAGCTTCACGGTGGTGGAGCTGATATCGATACCCAGCAGCGTATTCGCTTTTTTCTTGAGGAGCCCTAGCACAGCCAATTTCCTATCAGCATCCGACACTTACGGACGGTTTATGTTTTCCTACATTAAATAACAGTCCTTGTACAAGCGCAAATAGCTAAATCAAAAAAAATACGCTTATAATGCAGACTGCTACACCCTTCAAGAGCAGCAATACTGCTAACTTTCTAATTATTCAGGGAATTCCGCATCCCTTATGCGTTTATTAAAATTTCTCTTCTGGTCCCTTTTAGCGCTGGCTTGCACCCCTGTACTGGTGCTGAGTGGGGTCGCACTCTATCTTAGCCCCGCTTTACCAGATGTTGAAACCCTGCGTGATGTCGAATTGCAAACCCCATTGCGGATATATAGCACAGATAATAAATTGATTGCAGAGTTTGGTGAGATGCGGCGCTTCCCCATCACCTACGATCAAGTCCCTGCTGCATTCGTCAACGCCTTACTGGCCGCCGAAGATGACAACTTCCTGCACCACCATGGCGTCGACCCTGCAGGCCTGGTGCGCGCCGCAGCCGAGCTGGTGCAAACCGGGCACATTCAAACCGGCGGCAGCACCATCACCATGCAGGTTGCCAAGAACTACTTCCTCTCCAGCAAAAGGGTCTTTTCCCGCAAGCTGAACGAGATACTGCTCGCGTTGCAGATAGAGCGCAACCTGAGCAAACAGGAAATCTTTGAGCTGTACGTCAACAAGATCTATCTCGGCAATCGCGCCTATGGCATTGAGGCGGCGGCTCAAGTGTATTACGGCAAGTCCATCAGTGAACTGCCGCTGGCCGATCTGGCCATGATCGCCGGTCTGCCGAAAGCGCCCTCACGCTACAACCCGATTGCCAACCCCGAACGCACCAAGCTACGTCGCGACTGGATTCTGCAACGCATGCTGAACCTGGGCTATATCGATGAGGCAAGCTACAAAGAAGCCGTCGCCACTCCGATCACCGCCCGCAATCACGGCGCCAACCCGGAGATGGAAGCACCATACATTGCCGAAATGGCGCGCCTGGAAATGGTCGAGCGCTATGGCGACAAGGCTTATACCCAGGGCTTCAGCGTGTACACCACGGTCAGCAGCGACATGCAGCAAATGGCCAACCAGGCGCTACGCAGTGGCTTGCAGGATTATGACCAGCGGCATGGCTTTCGCGGCCCCGAGGCACGCAACCCGGACATCACACTGGAACAGGGTGCCAGCCTGCTGAAGAAATACCAGAGCCTTGGTGGTCTTGAACCCGCACTGGTAACGGCGGTTAACCCGGACAGCGTTGAACTGCTGTTCCGCCGCGACCCGCCAGGCACCATCAGCTGGGAAGACATGAAGTGGGCACGCCCCTATCTCAGCGCCAACAGCATGGGTCCGCGCCCCGGTAAACCGGCAGATGTGCTCAAGCCGGGGGATATCATTCGTGTCAGTTCAGTCGAGGGCGACAACCAGTATCGTCTTGCACAGCTACCCAAGGCCCAGAGCGCACTGGTCGTTCTCGGCCCGCAAGATGGCAGCATCAAGGCCCTGATTGGCGGCTTCTCCTTTGTCGAAAGCAACTACAATCGAGCAACCCAAGCCCGTCGCCAGCCAGGATCCAGCTTCAAACCCTTCCTCTACTGCGCCGCGCTCGACAATGGCTATACGCCGGCCAGCCTGGTCAACGATGCACCCCTGGTGTTTGTCGACGATTACCTCGACTCGATCTGGCGTCCGCAGAATTCTGGCGGTGACTTTCTGGGTCCGATTCGCCTGCGCGAAGCGCTGTACCGCTCACGCAACCTGGTTTCCATCCGCCTGCTGCAGGATTTGGGCGTCGACCACGCCATGACCTACATCGAACGCTTCGGCTTTGCGCGCTCCGATCTACCGCGTCACCTGTCTGCGGCCTTGGGCACCTCAGAGCTCACGCCACTGCAGATTGCACAGGGCTACACCACTTTTGCCAACGGCGGTTATGCGGTTAAACCCTACCTGATCGACCGCATCGAAAACCGCTACGCGCAACTGGTGGATTACTCACGCCCGGCGGTGACCCCGGCGCAGATGGAGCAGGAGCAGGCTCGACTGGATGCCTATTATCTGCGCCAGCCGGAAGGCCCTCTGCCACAGGTCCAGAAAGCCGAGCGCGTGGTTGACCCACGCACTGTCTACCAGCTCAACAGCATGCTGCAGGATGTTATTCGACGCGGCACAGCCGTGCGTGCGCGAGCCCTGCAGCGCAAGGACCTGGCTGGCAAGACCGGCACGACCAACGATCAGAAGGACGCCTGGTTTTCCGGCTTCAATCCCGAACTGGTCGCCACTGCCTGGGTAGGCTTTGACCAGCCCAGCACCCTGGGCCGACGTGAGTTTGGCGGCACCGCCGCATTGCCCATCTGGATGAACTTCATGGGGCCGGCACTGGAAGGCGTGCCTGACGAAGAGCAGCGCATGCCTGAAGGCCTGCTGACCGCGCGCATCGACCCGGAAACAGGCCGCAGCGCCCCGCCCGGCAGCAGCAACGCCTTTATGGAAATATTCAAGCAGGAAGATGCGCCGCCACCCTATAGCGAGCTGGAACTGGGCGGTTACGACAGCGGCGGCGCGGTCACCCCGCTGGAACTGTTCTGAGCCAGGCTGAATAACTGCTGGCGCAGCCAGCGGTTGACCGGGTCATGTTCGGCGGACTCATGCCAGTAGAGATTGAGCCCGATCGAGGGAAGCGGCACCGGCAGCTCCAGCAGCCGATTACCCAGCGCAGCGTTGACCAGCTCCGCATGTCGCCGCGACATGGTCAAGAGCAGGTCGCTCTGCGCTACCACCAAGCTGGCGGCCTGATAATTCTGGCACTGCTGCACCACTCTACGCATCAACCCCATGTGGCCCAGCGCCAGATCTTCATAACACAAACCACGCCGCCAGGACGCCACAGCGATGTGCTGTGCCTGCAGGTAGCGCTCCGTGGTCAACTCACCAATAAAGCCCGGCCCGGCGACCACGCACAAGGGTTCCGAGAGTAATTGCATCTGCCGCAAGTTGGCTTCCACCGGACGAGCAATCTGCACCGCCAGATCAATTCGTCCAGCAGCCATTTCCAGCTTCAACTCCGACCAGCGCAGACCTGCCGTGCGCACCTTGCAATGGGGTGCACGGTGGCGCAACTGCGCCAGCAAGGGCGGAAGCAGAACCAACTCCAGTTGCTCGGGCAGGCTTAGGGTAAAGGTGCGCTCATCTTGCAGCGGGTCAAAGTCATGCAACCCTTCCAGACTGCGCTGCAGGCGCGCGAGACTGTCACTGATGACCGGCGCTAGCCGCTGCGCCAGCGCCGTAGGCGTTACACCGCGACCCTCGCGCACAAACAAGGGGTCAGCGAAGTGCTCGCGCAGGCGCGCCAGCGAGTGGCTGACCGCAGACTGGCTAACATGCAAAATAGCTGCAGCACGCGTCAGGTTGCGCTCCCGAAACACCACCTCGAAGACCCGGAACAGATTCAAGTCCATGCGGGTAGTGGATGGCAAACCATTCATTTCATTCATGTAAAGCAGCCTCTCAACGGCAATGCAGCACAATTCACGGAGGTTTCCAGTAAATCATGAGTAGCGCTCATGGTAATAGATGAATAACCTTCGCTTCTTCCTTGCGCCGCCGCAGCCTAAGCTGCTCACTACAAAACCAACAAGGGAGGACCGCGGTATGCAGGAGCCAGAATATCTGAGCAGGCTGGGCGACTTGCAGGCAGCTGCCTGGCCGAAGGGCGCGCCTACCCAGCCGGTCTATCCGCTGGGCGAACAACCGCTGACGCGCTACCTGCAGCACTGGGCCCAGACTCAGCCTGAGAAAACCGCGATTCATTTCTATGGCCACCAACTCAGCTACGCCGAGCTGGACGACCTCAGCAACCGTTTCGCGGCCCTGCTCTATCAGCAAGGCATCCAGCCCGGCGACCGGGTGGCCGTATTCATGCCCAACTGCCCGCAACTGCATATCGCCTTCTACGGCATTCTCAAAGCTGGCGCCATACACGCACCGGTCAGTCCGATGGCCAAGGGCATGGAGCTGAGCTATCAGCTCAACGACTGTGGCGCCAGCGCCATCATCTGCTTCGATCAACTGCTGCCAGTGGTACGCGAGGTAAAAGCCGAAACCGGTCTGCAGCGAGTATTCAGTACCAGCCTGTCCGAGCTGTGCCCTGCCGCGCCGCCCATCCCGGTACCCGATTTGCTGCAAGCCCCAAAACTACCGATCACCGACAGCATCGACCTGCTGCCAGCGTTGCATGACCTCGCCCCCGCCGAAAACCTGCCAGCGCTGCAGCTCGACGACATCGCCGCGCTCAACTACACCGGTGGCACCACTGGCCTGCCCAAGGGCTGCATTCATACCCACGGCGACATGCTCTACACCTGCGCCAGCTTTCTGCCGGTAGCACTGGGGCTCGACCCGGAGCGCATTAGCCTCAACTTCATGCCCGAGTTCTGGATTGCCGGCGAAAACGCCGGCCTGCTCTACCCGGTGTTTGCTGGTACCACCCTGGTGTTGCTGGCGCGCTGGGATGCGTTGAGCTTCATGAGCGCGGTGCAGCATTACCGCGTAAAACAGACCGGGCTGCTGGTCGATAGCGCCTCCGAGGTGCTCGACCATCCGCAAGTGAACGACTATGACTTCAGCTCTTTGGAGACCACCAGCTGCGTATCCTTCATCAAGAAGCTGACCCCGGAGTACCGCCAACGCTGGCGCGCACTGACCGGCTGCACCCTGTTTGAAACCAGCTTCGGCATGACCGAAACCCACACCTGCGACACCTTCACCGCCGGCCTGCAGGACGACGATTTCGACCTCAAGTCCGCACCCACCTTTGTCGGCCTGCCGGTACCCGGCACCGAATTCAAGGTCTGCGATTTTGCCAGCGGCGAATTGCTACCGCTGGGCAGCGAAGGCGAGCTGTGCGTGCGCACCCCCTCGCTGCTCAAGGGATATTGGAACAAACCTGAGGCCAGCGCTGAGGCGCTGCGCGATGGCTGGTTGCATACCGGCGACAGCGGCGTGATTACCGAACAGGGCTTCATTCGCTACCTTGGCCGACGCAAGGAAATGCTCAAGGTCAACGGAATGAGTGTATTCCCCAGCGAGCTGGAAGCCATGCTCGGCCAGCACCCGGACATTCTCGCCTCGGCGGTCATCGGCCGCCCAGATGAGCAGCGCGGACAGGTGCCCGTCGCCTTCATCATCTGCAAACCCGGCAGCAACGCCACAGCTGACACGCTGCGCGACTGGTGCAAGTCCGCCATGGCTATTTTCAAGGTGCCGGAAATACGGCTGGTTGACACGCTGCCGATGACCGCCACCGGCAAGGTTAAAAAACAGGAACTACAGGACTGGATCAACTAAGCATGCCATTCAACAGCGTACTGATTGCCAACCGCGGCGAAATCGCCATTCGACTTGCCCGCGCCCTGGCGGAAATGGACATCACCAGCGTCGCGGTCTATGCCGAAGACGATAGCGAATCACTGCATGTGCGCCGCGCCGACCAGGCCATAGAGCTACAAGGGCAAGGCGCGGCAGCCTATCTGGACATGGCTCAGTTGGTGGCCATCGCCCAGGCCCAGGGCTGCGATGCCATCCATCCCGGCTACGGCTTTCTCAGTGAAAATGCCGAGTTCGCCCGCCGCTGCCAGGCTGCCGGCATCACCTTCATCGGCCCCGCGCCAGAGGTACTCGAGACCTTTGGCGACAAGGCCAGCGCGCGACGTCTGGCGTTGCAGCAAGGCGTGCCATTGGTACAGGGCACCAACGAACCCACCTCGCTTGAGCAGGCCCGCGCCTTCATGCAGTCACTCGGCGAAGGCGCTGCAGTCATGCTCAAGGCGCTGGCCGGAGGCGGCGGCCGCGGCATGCGTGCGGTACGCAGCCTGGACGAGCTGGACGAGGCCTTTGCGCGTTGCAGCTCAGAAGCCAAAAGCGCCTTCGGCAACGATGCGCTCTACATCGAGCGTCTGATCACCCGCGCCCGCCACATTGAAGTGCAGATCATCGGCGACGGCAATGAGGTCAGTCACCTGTGGGAGCGCGACTGCACATTACAACGGCGCAACCAGAAACTGCTGGAGATCGCCCCCGCGCCGTCACTGGACGCGGGCCTGCGCGAACAGTTGCTGACCGCCGCCAAGACCCTCACCCGCGCCGTCGGCTATCGCGGCCTGTGCACGGTAGAATTTTTGCTCGATGAGGAGGCGGGCGACTTCGTGTTCATGGAAGCCAACCCGCGCATCCAGGTCGAGCACACCGTGACCGAAGCGGTAACCGGTATCGACCTGGCGCAAACCCAGATTCGACTTGCCGCGGGCACCAGCCTGGCCGAGCTCGGCCTGCAGCAGGCACAGGTGCCCGCAGCGCGAGGCTTTGCCGTGCAGCTCAGGGTCAACCTGGAGAGCATGGACAACGACGGCAGCGCACGCCCGGCAGGGGGCACCCTGAGCGCGTACGAGCCGCCCAGCGGTCCCGGCGTGCGAGTCGACGGCTATGGTTACAGTGGTTACACCACCAGCCCCCGCTTTGATTCGCTGATCGCCAAACTGATCGTGCAGGCCGATGACGACTACGCTGGTGTGCTACGCCGCGCCTACCGCGCGCTGTGTGAGTTTCGTCTGGAAGGCGTCAGCAACAACCTCGCATTCCTGCAAAACCTGTTACAGCACTCAGCCGTTAAAGCCAACGACGTCAGCACCGGCTTTATCGAGGCGCAGGCTGCAGAACTCACCGCCAGCCAGCCCAGCGCGCACCCGCATCGCTTTTTCAGCGCAGACAAGAACGCCACCGCTGAGCAACAAACAAGCAAAGCAGCGCCCTCCGGTACCGAGCCACTGAACTCCCCCGTACAGGGCGTGCTGGTCAGCCTGGATGTGGCCCTCGGCGATGCCGTCGCCGCCGGGCAGCAGGTCGCGGTGCTAGAAGCGATGAAAATGGAATTCGTGGTCAAAGCAGAGCAGAGCGGCATTATCCGCGCCTTGGCAGTAGAGCCCGGCGCAGCCCTGTTTGAAGGCAGCGCCCTGCTCTATCTGGAACCCGCCGAGGTCGCCGGCGATCAGCAGCTTAGCGAAGAAGCCATCGACCTTGAGCACATTCGCGCCGACCTACGAGAAGTGCTGGAACGCCAGGCCGACCTGACCGACGAACGCCGCCCGACAGCCGTCGCCAAACGCCGCAAGACCGGCCAGCGCACCGCGCGGGAAAATCTTGCCGACCTGCTCGACGATGGCAGCTTCATGGAATACGGCGGCTTCGCCCTGGCGGCGCAGCGTACGCGCCGCACCCACGCCGAGCTGCTGGAAATGAGCCCGGCCGACGGCCTGATCACCGGTATTGGCACCATCAACGCCGCACAGTTTGGCGCCGAAGCCGCGCGCTGCATGGCGCTCTCCTACGACTACACCGTGTTCGCCGGTACCCAGGGCGTCACCAACCACAAGAAAACCGACCGTATGCTAGAGCTAGCGGAGCAGTGGCAGCTGCCGCTGGTATTTTTCACCGAAGGCGGTGGCGGCCGGCCCGGCGATATCGACAAGGTTGGTGTGGCCGGGCTCGATTGCACTACCTTCATGCGCATGGCGCGCCTGTCCGGCATGGTGCCCACCGTGGGCGTGGTCTCTGGTCGCTGCTTTGCCGGTAATGCGGCGCTGCTGGGTTGCTGCGATGTGATTATCGCCACCGAGAACGCCACCATCGGCATGGCCGGGCCGGCGATGATCGAGGGCGGTGGTCTGGGCCGCTTTACGCCCGAGCAGGTCGGCCCGGTCAGCATGCAGGGCCCCAATGGCGTGATTGACGTGATAGTGCCGGACGAAGCCGCCGCCACGCGGATAGCCAAACAGTACCTGTCGTACTTTCAGGGCGACTTACCCGACTGGGAATGCGCCGACCAGCGCGAACTGCGCCACCTGATACCGGAAAACCGTCTGCGCGTGTATGACATCCGCCAGGTGATCGAGAAACTGGCCGACGCCGGATCGGTGCTCGAGCTGCGCAGGCAGTTTGCCCCCGGGCTCCTTACCGCGCTGATTCGTATCGAAGGCAAAGCTTTTGGCCTGATCGCCAACAACCCCATGCACCTGGGCGGCGCCATTGATGCGGTGGCCGGCGACAAGGCCGCGCGCTTCATGCAGCTGTGCCAGGCGCATGGTTTGCCCATGGTGTCGCTGTGCGATACCCCCGGCTTCATGGTCGGGCCGGACGCCGAGCAGCAGGCGACGGTGCGCCACGTCTCGCGCATGTTCGTCACCGCTGCCAGCCTGAGCATCCCCTTCTTCACCGTGGTATTGCGCAAGGGCTATGGTCTCGGCGCGCAGGCCATGGCAGCCGGCAGCTTCCATGCGCCGCTGTTTACCATCGGTTGGCCTAGCAGCGAGTTTGGCGCCATGGGCCTGGAGGGTGCGGTGCGTCTGGGTTACGCCAAGGAGCTGGCGGCGCTGGAAGACCCGGCCGAACAACAGGCGTTTTTCGACAAGATGGTGGCCGAGCTGTATGCCCGCGGCAAGGGCATCAGCATGGCCAGCTTTCTGGAGATAGACGCGGTGATTGACCCACTGGAGACGCGGGATTGGTTGCTGCGCGGCCTCAACGCCTCGCCAGCCGAATCACGCCGCAAGGGCACGCGCCCCTTCGTGGATACCTGGTAGTCGACACGGCGCTAGCCGGGCCTGGCCAACAAGGCAGTAGCCCGGTTAGCTGCCGCTCAGCACAATCACCCTGTCGGCCACTGGCAGCGCATCGGCGTGATGCCCCAGCAGTAATGCCGTGCGCTCTGCCAGCCAAGGCTCCAGGCGCCCTTTCACCCGCTCCCGGGTCTCTGCATCAAGACCACTGAAAGGCTCATCCAGTATCACCAGCGGCGCGTCCTTCAGCAGCACCCGCGCTAATGCCAACCGGCGTCCCTCACCGCCCGACAATTGCTTGCCAGACTCGCCCACCCAGGTGTTCAGACCGTTCGGCAACGCATCGACCAGCTCGGCCAGATCCACCATCGCCAAGACGGCCCAAAGCTGCTCGTTGGTCGCGGCGGGGTTAGCCAATAGCAAGTTGGCGCGAATGCTGTCGTGCAATAACTCGGTCTGCTGGGTCAGGTAGCCCAGTTGGGCACGCCACTGCTCCAGCGACAACGCGCTCAGCGGCGTACCCTCAGCCGCGGCGCCACCCACCAAGATCTGGCCGGCGTCGGGATCAAGCAAGCGGGCCGCCAAGGCCGCCAGCGTCGATTTACCCGAGCCAGACGCGCCAATAATGGCCAAGCGCTCACCGCGCTGCAGACTCAAGGTCATACCCCGTATACCTGCATGCCGCACGACCACCTCGCGCCAGTGCAGGCTAAGCTCATCAGGCAAGGGCTCAGGCGCAGCCGGGTCGATCAAACGGCTGCTGAGATGCGTCTGCTGATTCAGGCGCGTTGCCGCCGCTACAGTGCCACCGACCTGGGCAAATGCTGCCGGCAATCCAGCAAAACCCTCACTCAAGGCCATCAGCGCCAGCGGGATCATCACCACGATCGGGCCTGATAACAGGCCAGCCACGTAGGCTTGCATAGCGCCAAACAGCCCTATCAGTACCGCGCCCGACACGCCCAGTGTGGCCAGCGCCTGTCCCAAGGCAATACGGCCCTGCAGGAGCAACTGCTCATCGAGCATCTGCCGACTGCCGGCCAGCAGGCTTTGCCTATGCCGCGCCAGGGTGCCGGCCGCGGTCAACTCAGCCAGCCCCTGCAGTTGCTCGATGGCCTGGGTACGCAGCTCATCGAGCTGGGCAACGCGCCGGGCACTGTAATGCCGCCCCAGCAGCGCCATACCCAGCGTCAGCAGCAGCAACAGCGTCAGCAACAACAAACCCAGCAACAGGGCCAGCGACAGATGAAAAACCGCCATCAAGGCACAGACCAGCAAGATGCCCAGCAAAGCGACGGCCGGTGGCGCCAGCAGGCGCAGATACAGGGTATCCAGGGTGTCGATATCGGCCGTCAGACGATTCAGCCACTGCGCCGCGCGCAGCCGTCCCAAGGTCGCGCCGTCCAGCTGCGCCAGCGCGGCAAAGTGCCGACCGCGCAGGTCTGCCAGCAGACTGAGCACCGTGTTGTGATTGAACACGCGCTCGGCGTAGCGCGCCACCGTGCGCGTAAGGGCAAAAAAGCGGATGCCACCACCGGGCATGTACACATCAAACATCACTTTCTGCCCTGCCGCCCAGAGCAGCGCAGTGACCCCGGTAGCGGTAATGAGCCAGCCGGAGAGCGCCAGCAGCCCGATGGCACTGAACAGCGTCAGCGTCAGCAGCAGGGCGCCAATCAGCAAGCGAGTACGACGCTGCAACACCAGCGCCAGCCAGGGCTTGAGTTCACCCATCGGCCAGCATCCCCCGGCTCAGCACGTAGCGCTGATCAGCCAGCGCCATCACCGCCGGATGGTGGGTAGCGATAACCAGCGTCTTGCCACTGTCCGCAAGTTTTTTCAGCGCGGCGATCACCTCGGCCTCGCTGTGGGCATCCAGGCTGGCGGTGGGTTCATCAAGCAATACCAACTGCGTCTCCGCCAGCCATACCCGGGCCAGCGCCAGTCGCTGCGCCTGACCACCGGACAAGCCACGCCCACCCTCGCCCAGCAGCGTGTCCAGCCCGTTTGGCTGAGCTTGCAACAGCGAGCTCAAACCGACGGCCTCGATTGCCTGCAGCATCTGCGCGGGCGTCGCGTGCGGCGCGGTAAGACGCAGATTGTCCGCCCAGCTACCCTGAATCAGAAACGGGCGCTGCCCCAGCCACGCCAGCGGCCGCTGACCCGGCAACTCGCCGAACACACTGATGTTGCCACTCTGCGGCCTGACAAAACCGGCCAGACAATGCAGCAGACTGGACTTGCCCGCACCGGAAGGCCCCGTGAGCGCCACGACCTGCCCACGCGCCACCTGCAGCGAGATATCGATCAACACCGTGCCGCGCCCGGGGTAGGACAGCCGCACGCGGTAAAGGCTGATGCTCGCCGCAGTGCCCGCCGCCGGCTCGCTGATCTCAGGCGGATGCACCAGCTGGATCGCCTCGACTTGCAGTGCAGCCATACTGTCTGCCGCCGCCAGCGCAGCGGCGCGGTCATGATAGGACTGCGCCAGACTGCGCAGTGGCTGGAAGAATTCAGGCGCCAGCAGCAGGATCAGCAGCCCGGAAAACAGGGTCAGCTGTGGGGCTGGCCCATACCGGATATACCCCAGCAAACCGAAGCCGATGTACATCGCCACGACCGCGATCGCCACCGAGGCAAAAAACTCCAACACCGCCGAGGACAGAAAGGCAATACGCAGCGTGCGCATGGTGACCGCACGATAATGCTCGGCAGCCTCCCGCACTGAGCCCGTCGCTGCCGCTACCTGACCAAACAGCTGCAGGCTCGTCAGACTGCGCACCCGATCCAGGAAATGGCCAGCCAACCGCCCCGCCTCCAGCACATGCTGCTGGCTGACCTTCTCAGCGCTTATGCCGATCAACGCCATGAACAGCGGAATCAGCGGCGCCGCCAGCAGCAGAAACAGCGCCGCCAGCCAGTCCAGCCAGAACACCAGCAGCACAATCAGCAACGGCGACAGCAGCGCCAACCACTGCTGCGGCAAATAGCGCGCGTAATAGCCATCCAGCGCCTCTACCTGCTCGACCCACTGGTTACTCAGCGCGGCGCTGGCGCGACCAGCCAGGCGAATCGGGCCAAGCGCCGCCCAGTCAGCCGCCAGTTGCTCACGCGCATGCTGACGCACCCGCGCGCTGGCCTGCTGGCCACAGCGCTCCTGCGCCGCCTGTGCCAGCGCGCGCACCAGCACTGCCGGCACCAGGCCGGCTCCGAGCCAAATCAACGAGGAAAGGGGAACTTGCTCAATCAACAGGCCATGCACCAGCCAGGCAATCAAGCCCATTTGCGTGATGATCGCCAGGGTCTGCAGCAAGCCAGCCGCTACCGCCCCGTAAAGCCAGGGCCGGACTACCAGACCCTGTTGCCGCAGCCAGAGACGGCTGCGGCGTGCTGACTCAGTGATAGCCTTCACCCACGCGGACCTTGCCGCGGAAAATCCAGTAGGTCCAGGCGGTATAGGCGAGAATGATCGGGATCACGAACAGCATCCCGAGCAGCAGAAACAGCTGCGAGCCTGGCGCCGAGGCCGCATCCCACAAGGTGAAGTTCGGCGGAATTACATAGGGCCAGCGCGTCCACAACAGGGCGAAGTAGGTAGAGAAGAACATCGCCATGGTCGCAATGAAGGGCAGCACTTCTTTGCGCTTACGCAGACCGCTCCAGATCTGATACGCAAAGAACAACGCCAGCAGCGGGAAGATCCAGATCCAGCGCACCGTGGCGAACCAGCGCTCGAAGGCGTTCGGATCAACCGAGGGGGTCCAGATGCTGATAATGCCGAACACCGCCAGTACCGCCGCCAGCATCCAGGGCGCGATGCGATACGCCCACTGCTGGATATAGCCTTCGGATTTCATGATCAGCCAGGTGCTGCCAAGCAGCCCGTACCCCGCCATCAGGCCGATACCGGTCATCACCGTGAAGGGTGTCAGCCAGTCGAAGGGGCCGCCGGCGTAGGCCAGGCCCTCGGTCTCGTAGCCCTGCACATAGGAGCCCACCACCACGCCCTGGGCAAAAGCCGCCAGGTAGGAGCCACCGGCAAAGGCCCAGTTCCACAGATAGCGCGAGGTCTTCGCCTTGAAGCGGAACTCGAACGCCACGCCGCGAAAGATCAGCCCCGCGAGCATCAGAAACACGCCTATGTACAGCGCCGGCAAGAGAATCGAATACACCAACGGGAAGGCGCCCAGCAAACCGGCGCCGCCCAGAACCAGCCAGGTTTCGTTGCCGTCCCACACCGGCGCGACCGAGTTCATCATCACATCGCGAGCATCTTCGTCGGGGGCAAAGGGAAACAGCATACCCACACCCAGATCGAAGCCGTCCATCAGCACGTACATGATCACCGCGAAGGCAATGATCATTGCCCAGATCATCGACAGATCAAAGATTTCCGTTTCCATGCTCAGGCCCCCTTCTTTTCAAGTGATACATCACTGCCCGAGAGCGGACGAGCTGGCCGATGGACCTCATCATCTTCATCGATAGGCGCGCTATCGATTTCCAAGCCGTCCTGCAGTACGCGCATCAGGTAATACAGACCGGCGCTGAAAATCATCGCGTAAACCGTGATGTAACCCAGCAGGGTAAACAGCGCCATGCCGCCGGTCAGCGAGGGCGTCAGGCCTTCAGCGTGGGTCATCATTCCGTACACCAACCAGGGCGCGCGGCCGGTCTCGGTTACCACCCAGCCCGCCAACACCGCAATAAAGGGCGTCACGCTCATCAAGCGCAGCCCCTGCAGGAACCAGGGCGCCTGCCAGTAGCGCTGCTTGTAGCGCAGCAACAGGCCCATAAAGCCGGTCGCAATCATCAGCAGCCCCAGGCCAACCATTACGCGGAAACCCCAGAACACCCAAGGCACCTCTGGCTGCTCAGCTGCAGGTACCTCCTTGAGTCCTGGCACCACACCGTTGATCTCGTGGGTCAGAATCAAGCTCGCCAGCTTGGGAATGCCAATCTCGATCAAGTTGCTCTGGCTTTCCTTGTCCGGCCAGGCAAACAGCAGCAGCGGCACGCCGGAGGCCGTTTCCCAGTTAGCTTCCATCGCCGCCACCTTGGTCGGCTGGTGCTCCAGGGTATTCAGGCCGTGGAAGTCACCCACCACCGCTTGGGTCGGGGCGATGATCAGTATCAGCCACAGGCACATCGACAGCGCCTTGCGATTGACCTCAACCTCGCGGCCACGCAGCAGATACCAGGCGCTCACGCCCGAGACGACAAAGGAGCCGGTCAAGAAGGAGGCCAGCACCATGTGTGCCAAGCGGTAAGGGAAGGAAGGATTGAAAATGGCCTCGCTCCAAGAGGTCACGAAGAACACACCATCGCGCAGCTCAACGCCCGCTGGGGTATGCATCCAGCTATTGGCAGAGAGAATCCAGAAGGTGGAAATCATGGTACCCAGTGCCACCATGCAGGCCGCGAACAAATGCAGCCCCTGCGGCACGCGGTTGCGGCCAAACAGCAAAACACCGAGAAAGGCCGCCTCGAGGAAGAAGGCGGTGATTACCTCGTAGCTGAGCATCGGGCCGAGAAAGTTGGCCGCCGCGTAGGAATAGTTACTCCAGTTGGTACCGAACTGGAACGACATGACGATGCCCGAGACCACCCCCATGCCGAACACCACCGCAAACACCTGCACCCAGAATTTGGACAAGCGCTCCCACACCGGGTTACCGGTTTTAAAAGACAGCGCTTCCAGAAAGGCGATAAAGGAGGCCAGGCCGATACTGAAGACCGGAAAGATCGCGTGAAACGACACCACGAATGCAAATTGCAGGCGTGAGAGCAGGAGAGGATCCAATTCCATGCGCGCTATTCCTTCTTGGAAAAAGTTGATACCGGTTACCGGTAGGCAGCTTGCGATCAGCCATAGGGTCTGTGGCTGTGACCCTGCTACCGACTGAATCGTTCCACAACGCAGTGTGACTCAGCCTGGTGACAAGCGGCAGCTGACCAATTGCCGCAGGGCGGCAGTTTTCCAAAACGGCGCACCTGCAGGGCTGCGCAAGTGCTCAAGCAGTGCCTGCTCGACTAGAGCATGGCCCATAACGAAAAGGCCAGCGGCAGCAACAGCGCCGTTGCCATGCCCATCAGGCTCATCGACAACGCCGCAAAGGCGCCCGCCTCTTCGCCCTCTTCCAGCGCCCGCGAGGTACCCACCGCATGTGCTGTAAGACCCATTGCCATACCCCAGGCCGCCGGGTGATCGACCTTGCACAGGCGCAGCAGCCAAGGGCCAAAGATCGCGCCCAGCACGCCGGTAAACATCACAAACACCGCCGCCAGCGCAGCTACACCGCCAATCTGTTCAGCCACCAGCATGGCAATCGGCGAGGTAACCGACTTGGGCGCGAGGGTCATCATGATCATCGGCTCAGCGCCAAACAGCCATGCCAACAGCACAGTCAACAGCGTAGCAAAGCTGCCGCCGACCAACAGGCAGATCACCACCGGCCAGAAAAAATTGCGAATGCGCCGCAGGTTCAGATACAGCGGTATCGCCAGCGCCACGGTCGCCGGCCCGAGCAACACCAGCAAGGGCGAGACCGCATCGCGGTAGTGCGGGTAATCTTCGCCTGCCAACCAGATCAGCCCCGCCAGCACCGGCGTGGAAACCAGCACCGGATGGAACACCGCCATACGGGTCTTCTCGTACAGCGCCAGGCCAAACTGGTAGGCCGCCAGGGTCATGCCGACCCAGAACAACGGATGGTTGAGCACGGCGAACCAGGCCTGTTGCAGACTGCCCATCAGGATTTCTCTCCGCGTTGCTGACGCAGGATCATGCGCTGCATCAGCCAGCCACAGAAAGGCAGGCTGAGCGCCAGTGAAATTGCCAGGGTGAGCAAAATAGCGGTGGCATCAGCGGCGATCTCTGCGCCGTAGGCCATGATACCCACGGCTGGTGGCACCAGAATCAACGGCAGATACTTGAGCAGACCACCGGCGGCCAGGTTGATCGACTCACTCACTTCGCCGCGCAGACACAGGTACACCACCATCAGCACCATGCCGATAATCGGCCCCGGCAGAATCGGCAACAGCACAACGTTCAGCCAGGTTCCCAGCAACTGAAAGAAGATCAGCCAGGTCATTCCGCGTAACAACATGTTCGTACCCTTCAAGCAAACAGTGCTAGCAAGGGTAAACAGTCAGACGCAAGGTGCCTAGCCCTGCCTTCGTAGTAATTGGTAAACAGCCAGATGCCCGGCTCGCAAGGCCGGCTATCAGCCAAGCAACTGGTCTTACCAATATAAAAAACCCCGCATTGCGTTACCAAAGCGGGGTTGCGTAGCGCTAGCAATACCTCAGCGGATCGCCGGGTGCTGCCATTCAATACCCACGCAGTAGGGCAAAGCGATTGGCGTGATAACGGTAATCACCAAACAACGCCTGCACACAGCGCGCCCGCTTCATGAACAGGCCGATATCAAACTCGTCGGTCATGCCCATGCCGCCATGCAGCTGTACCGCTTCGTTGGTCGCCAGCTCAGCCACTTCCGCTGCCTTGGCCTTGGCCAGGCTGACCAGCTGCGCGGCGTCTTCGGCGCCGGCGTCCAGCGCCATCAGCGCCTTGAGCACCACCGATTTGACCAGCTCCAGCTCGCTGAACAGGTGCGCGCAGCGATGCTGCAGGGCCTGGAAGGAACCAATGGTCACGCCGAACTGCTTGCGCTCCTGCAGGTAAGCCACGGTGCGCTCGAAGGATTCCAGCGACAGCCCTAGCAGCTCCGCCGCCAACTGGCCATTGACCACATCCAGCGTCAACTCCAGTGCGGCAAAGGCCTCACCTGCCTCGCCCAGCAGATCGTCTGCGCTCACCTGCACCTGATCAAAGCTGACCAAGGCCGCGTTGCGGCTGTCAGCCATACTGACGCGCTCAACGGTCACACCCGCGGCCGTGCGATCGACCAGCACCAGGCTAATACCCTCGCGCTCACTGTCGGCGCCACTGCTGCGCGCGGAAACAATCAGCTTGTCGGCCACGTGACCATCAACCACAAACTGCTTGCGCCCACTGAGCAGGTAACCATCGCCCTTGGCTTCCAGGCGAGTGCTGACCTGCGCCGGGTTATGCCGTGGTGTTTCATCCACGGCCAGCGCCAGCAGTAACTCGCCAGCGGCCACCTTGGGCAGCAGCATTTTCTGCTGCGCGCTGGAGCCGGCCAGTAGCAACGCGGCCACACCGCCCACCGCAGTAGAGAGCAGCGGAGAGGCGCTGAGATTGCGACCGGCCTGCTCCGACACCTGCCCCATACCCACGTAGCCAAACTGCGAGCCACCGAGCGCTTCGGGAATCAGGGTGCCGACAAAGCCCATCTCGACCATGCTCTGCCACAACTCGCGGGAGAAGCCGGTTTCATCGTTGCTGTCGCGCAGCGCGCGCAGTTGGCTCACCGGTGCGCTTTCGGCCATGAAGCGCGTCGCCGCATCCTTGAGCATCTGTTGTTCTTCGTTCAATACCAATGCTGACATGAGGTGGTCCTCTAACCGGTTACTGGAGCCCGAGAATGTTGCGGGAAATGACGTTGAGCTGAACCTCGGTGGTGCCACCCTCGATGGAGTTGCCCTTGGAGCGCAGCCAGTTACGCGCAATTGCGCCACCGCGGTGCGCCTCGCCTTCCCACACCAGACCATCACTGCCGTGCAGCGCCACCAGCAGTTCCTGCCGGCGCTTGTTCAGTTCGGTACCGTAGTACTTGAGCATCGCCGAGGCGGCGCCCACACCCTGCCCGGCCTTGGCCTCGTCGAGCACCCGCTCGGCGGTCAGCGCAAAAGCTGCCGAATCCAGATCCCAGCGTGCGAGCTCACCGCGCAGCATGTCGTCGGCCAGCTTGCCCGCCTCCAGGCCAATACATTCCACCGCCACCTGCGACAGGGTTTTCTGCCCGGCAGCGGTGCGGCCCATGCCGCCGATCATCTCGCGCTCGTGGGTCAGCAGGTACTTGGCGATAGTCCAACCGGCGTTGATCTCGCCCACCACCTGATTCTTCTCGACGCGCACGTTGTCGAGGAAGGTTTCGCAAAAGGGCGAATTGCCGGAGATCAGCTTGATCGGGCGAGTGCTCACGCCGGGGGTGGTCATATCGAACAGCACCAGACTGATACCCAGCTGCTTCTTGGCATCCGGGTTGGTGCGCACCAGGCAGAACATCCAGTCGGCCTTGTCGGCATAGGACGTCCAGATCTTCTGGCCGTTGACGATAAAATGATCGCCCTCATCCACCGCGCGGGTCTGCAGCCCGGCCAGATCAGAGCCGGCTCCCGGCTCGCTGTAGCCCTGACACCAGCGAATCTCGCCGCGTACGATGGGTGGCAGGTGCTGACGCTTGAGCTCTTCAGAACCAAACTTGAGAATCGCCGGGCCGATCATCCACACACCAAAGCTGGACAACGCGGGCCGCGCACTGATGCGCGCCAGCTCCTCGCGCAGCACCTTGTGCTCTTCCTGCGACAGGCCACCGCCACCGTATTCGGCGGGCCAGTCGGGCGCGGTCCAGCCCTTGGCGGCCATGCGCTCGAGCCAGAGTTTCTGGTCGTCGCTTTCGAAGGTGAAGTTACGCCCACCCCAGCATTGGTCGCTTTCCTTGGTGAGCGGTTTACGCATGCTTGGCGGGCAGTTTTCTTCCAGCCAGGCGCGGGTTTGCTGACGAAACGCAGTGAGATCGGCCACAGCAATTCTCCTTGTTATGAGTTCGGTAACAGAACACAGCTGCGACCAAGATACTCCGGCCAGCGCCCGGATGGCGCGCCTTTGGTCGGCGGAATAACCCCCTATCAGTGGGGTTGATGGCGCACCGGGCAGGCGCTCAGAGCAAGCCCCGCTGCTGCCGATATTGGCGCGGCGGCACGCCCTTCCAGCGCTTGAAGGCATGGATGAAGTTGGACAGCTCACCGTACCCAAGGCGTTGCGCGATGGCTTCCAACGGCAGGCCTTCGACGGCCAGCAGCTCGTCAGCCAGCGCCTCGCGACTCTCTTCCAGCAACTGCCGGAAGCTGATTTGCTCGGCGGCCAACTTGCGGCGCAGGGTGCGCTCACTCATGTGCAGACGCGCCGCCAGCTGCGGCATATCAAGCAGCTGCCCCGGCTGGCTGAGCAGATGCTCGCGTACCTTGGCCGCCAGCCCGGCACGTTGCCGGTGGCGCTGCAGCAACTCGCGGCACTGCGCCTCGCACAGCTGCACGGTGACGGGATTGCCACCGCTGAGCGGACGCAACAACAGCTGCTGGTTCAGCTCTATACGGTTATGCGCTTGGGCAAAGCGCGGCGTGCAGCCGAGCGCCTGACGAAACACCGCCAGAGCGCCCTCGTCCGGGCGCTGCATGGCCAATTCCACCGCCGCAAACGGATGCGGCTCTCCGGTCAGCTCCTGCTGAATCAGGGCGATCGCGGCGCAGTCGCGTAACAGGGCAAAGTCCTGCAACGCTGCGGGCACCGCCTGCACGTCAAGCTCAAGGTATTCGCGCCCGCCCTGCCGAGTCAGCGCTATGCGGGTAAAGGCAAAGGTCAGGTCCAGATAACGCAACCCCAGCTCCAGCGCCTCACGCAAATTGCTGCTGCTGAGCAGCGCGTAGCCCCAGATGCCGTAATGCGCCAGTTGATAACGCCGGCCGGCCTGCAAACCGAGCGCCGGCTCCTGCGGCAACAGGCGCAGCAGGTTGCCGATTACCTGCAGCTCCTGCGCTGCTTGCACCTCCTGCTGCGGATTGGCCAGCGCCAGCACGGTAAGACCGGAGCCGTGCAGGCACTGGTCCAGCGAGAGCCCCTTGTCGGTGCCCAGCTGCGCGAGCAGCTGTACGCTGGTAATTCGCCGCATCTGCGGCCACGGGGTGTTCTGCATGAGCACGCGCCTGTCCGAAAATCACAATTTATTGACCGACTATGCCATAAACCTGCTCGCGAGCAAGCGCTAACATGCAAGCACAACAAGGAGCACAACAATGTCCAAGAACAACTCCAAAAACGATTCCAAAAAACCAGTCCTGGGTGCCATCATCGTCGGCAGCGGGTTTGCCGGTATCGGCATGGCGATCCAGCTGGATCGCGCCGGTATCAGCGACTTCCTGATTGTCGAAAAAGCCGCCGAGGTAAGCGGCACCTGGCGCGACAACCACTACCCTGGCGCCGGGTGCGATGTACCTTCACACCTGTATTCATACTCCTTTGAGCCCCGCACCAACTGGCCGCACAAGTACGCGCGCCAGCCCGAGATTCATGCCTATCTTCAGCACTGCGTCAGCAAATACCAGCTGCGCTCGCGGCTGCGCCTGAACTGCGAGCTGAGCAGCGCCGAGTTTGACGAGGCCGAGGGCCATTGGCGTGTTACCACGGCCACCGGCGAGACCCTGCACTGCCGCGCGCTGATTACCGGCTGCGGCCAACTCAACCGCCCGCTGATGCCCAAGCTGGACGGTATCGAGCAGTTCGCCGGGGCGGCCTTCCACTCCGCACGCTGGCAACCGGGTGTCGCGCTGAGCGGCAAGCGCGTAGCGGTGATCGGTACCGGCGCCTCGGCTATTCAGTTTGTGCCGCAGATAGTCCCGCAGGTCGCCAGTCTGGACCTGTTTCAACGCAGCGCGCCCTATGTGCTACCCAAGGACGATCGCGAGTACGACGCAAAGCACCGTGCACGCCTGCAGCGTTTTGCCTGGCTGCATCAATTGGACCGTGCCTGGCAGTACTGTACTCACGAGGTACGCGCGCTCGGGTTTGTCTACTTCCCGTCACTGGTAAAACACTCTGAAAAATCAGCGCTAAAGCACCTGCACAAACACATCCGTGATCCGCAAAAGCGCGCCGCGTTGACGCCGGACTACCCCATGGGCTGCAAGCGCATCCTGATCAGCAACAACTATTACCCGGCACTGGCGCAGGACAAGGTCGCGCTGGTCACCGATCCTATTGATTGCGTGGTGCCCGACGGCATCAAAACCCGCGATGGCCAGATACATCCCGCCGACGTGATCATCTACGGCACCGGTTTTGCTGCCACCGAGTTTCTTGCCCCACTGCGCATTACCGGCCTGCAAGGCCGCGACCTGAGCAGTGAATGGCAGCGCGGAGCGCAGGCCTACAAGGGCATTTCGGTCAGCGGCTTCCCCAACCTGTTCATGCTCTATGGCCCCAACACCAATCTGGGGCACAACTCCATCGTCTACATGCTGGAAAGCCAGTTCCGCTACGTAGTGCAGTGCCTGCAGACGCTGCGGCGTCGCCGGCTGCGCTACCTTGATGTACGCTCCGACGTGCAGTCGAGCTACAACCAGCGCCTGCAGCACAACGCCAAGCGCACCGTCTGGGCGCAGGGTTGCAGCAGCTGGTACCTGACCGCCGAAGGCAAGCAAACCGTAAACTGGCCCGGCTTTACCTTTGCCTACCGCCACCAGACCCGCAAACCCAGGCTGAGCGACTATGACTGTGTACGTTGATCACGAGTACGAAAGCAGCGCGCAACCCCGCCTGCGGCGCTGCCTGCGCACCGCACTGCGCTGGTTTTTCCGCGGTCTGGTGCGACCACCTGTGCCTATTGCGCTACAGCGCCTGGTACTCTCGGCGCTGAGCTGCAGCATGCCGCTGGCACGCGGCGTCAGCCGCAGCCGCGAGGTCATTGCCGAGCGCCCCTGCGAGTGGCATCGCCCGGCCGCCGGCGGCGATGGTCGGGTGCTGCTGTATTTTCACGGCGGCGCCTTCCTGATCGGCTCACCCGCCACCCACCGCAGCCTGTGCTCGGCACTCGCCAAGGTCGGACAATGGGACCTGTGCGCGATCGATTACCGCCTGGCACCAACCTACACCACGCCCGCCGCGCGCGACGACTGCGTCGCCGCGTACCAGGCCTTGCTGAACCGCGGCTATGCTCCAGAGCAGGTCACCCTGACGGGTGACTCGGCCGGCGGCAACCTGGTGCTGGTTACCGCACAGCGGCTTCAGGAACTGGGTTTGCCGCTGCCGGGTTCATTGGTGTGTTTCTCGCCGGTCACCGACTTCACCGGTGAACAGCTGCATAACCCGCCGGCCGGCGACCCGCTGATTCACCCCGCCTGGATGGACCTGGCCCGCGATGCCTACTGCCGCCCCGGCCAGGACCGTACCGACCCCGAGGTGTCCCCGCTGTTCGGCCAACTGCAAGGGCTACCGCCGCTGTTGCTGCAGGTGGGTGAAGACGAGCTGCTACTCAACGACAGCCTGCGCCTTGCCGAGGCCGCTCGCGCCAAGGGAGTGAAAGTCAGGCTGGAGCGCTACCAGGGGCTATGGCATGTATTTCAGGCGCACACCGGCTTGCTGACAGTCGCCGATGAAGCCCTGCAGCGAGTAGTGGATTTTGTCCGCACACCGCACTGAGTAGCGACGGCAAACCAGCAAACGCAAACAGGCGCCACCCGGGCGCCTGTGAGCAATGCCTTAACGGCTTCAGTCAACCGACAGGTCGACCTCCCGGATGAACAGGGTACCGGCGTCTATCGTGCCGGCATCCAGCATCTTTTGTTCCAGCGCGTTGCCCGTTGCCCAAGTGGCAAAATCATCGTCATTCAGCACCCCCAGGTGTTGGTCGTCGATACGCCAGAGCCCTTCCATCTTGTCATGCGGATAATCGGCGGAGACCACCATGTCCAGCGCCAGCGTTTTCTCCACCGGGTAGATGCCCACGGCGGCCAACGCTGGCCAGCCTCCATCGAGCACGACTTCTTCCAGCGTCTTGCCGTTGACGGTCAAGCCCAGATCCGGATCCTGGGCCATGCCTGCCTGTAGTTCGGCGGTTTCCAGGTTGGTGCCGGTCGACAGATCAATCCGGTAAACCTGCTTCTGTGCATCCGGCGTTACTCCGGCGACGCCATCCGGCCCACCATATAAAAAGCTGCCATCACGCTCCAGCACCAGAAACTCGGTGTTACTCAGGCCCACCATCTCCGAGTTGGAGTTGGCCGGTTTTTCCTGCTGGTACAGGTACTGACCGATCTCGCCCGTTTCCAGATCCACGGTCACAATACGGGTGATCGTCAGCGCACGCACCGCTTTGCTCGGCAGATCCATGGTCGATTGCATCAGGCCCACCAAGGTGGTTTCGTCCGGCGTAATCGCCAGCCCTTCCATGCCCCGATTGGCGCGGCGATAGGCAAACTCCGCCGGCAGATTAATGCGGGTGCGCGCATCAGCGGCGAAGGGGTTGATGCGGTCAATCTCCTTGCCGTCGGCAGCAAAGTGCACCATGTGTGGACCGTATTCATCGCTCACCCAGAAACTGCCATCGCGCAGCGCCACCAGACCTTCCCCATCCAGACCGTAATCATCCAGCTTGATCGGATTGGTCACGGCATCGTAGGGCTGTGTCGGGTCAACAAGTACCGGGCTGCCGTCGGGGTTATAGGGTGTTTCGCCCGTACCGCCCAGGGCCGACGTGTTCGGCAGGCCGGTGATCAAAGTACCGTCTGGCCGTTTGAACATGATAGTGCCAAGCTGCTCCACGCCGCCCTCGTCGATCAGCCGGAAATGACCAATACGGGGCGTGTAATCGGCAACCGGAAAGGTCTTGCCACTGCCATAGGCGCCACCGGCGAAATCAGCGTTAGGGCCGCGATCGGTCATGGCGTAGAACTCGCCGGGCTTGCTCGGGTGGGCTGTCATCGCCGAGCCATACCCGCCGTTGCGCACCTCAAAGGGGACCATCGTCTTGCCATCAATCAAATCGTCACGTAATACGGTAAAAGGCAACGCCGCTCCCGTCGCTGGAAACGCCGCCAGGCGCTCGGCTAGTTCCTCTTCCGGCGTCACTACCGCCTCATTATCGTCGCTATCACTGTCGGAGTTGCAGGCAGTGAGCAGTACGCTGCTGAACAGCAACGCAGAAAGCAGTTTCCAGTGGGTCATCAGGTCATCCTTGTCATCACAGGTTTAGCGCGCCGGCAGCCGCCAGACACAGAAAACGCGAGATTAAGGAAGCAAGGTGACAGCACTGCGAAGAAATGATGAAGCTTTGTATGTGTTTGCTTCAGGGAACCCAAGCCGAAGGTGGGACATTGCCAACGCCCTTGGCGGTGGACCTGCGTGCCAGGCCACCTGATTACCAGCTATCAAAGGGGATTTCGTGGGTATCAAGGTAATTCTGTGCATGTTCGCTTGGCGGGCGATAATACTCGCCGCCTGATTTGCCGCCATAGGGGCCTTTGGGTTCCACGGCGCCCTCGAAACGGCCAATCTCTATTGGCTCAAGGCATGCCCCAGTGAGCCAAGCTTTGGCTATACCGCCTGGAGCCAAACCCAAAGTAATCGCATAGCGGTATGCTGTTATATGCTTGCCATCAAACCGGCAAACTGAGGGATGGCCGGCAACCATCTCTGAACGAGCCCATGCTGGTATGTCAATACGAACATTATAGGTTTGCGGCTCAGCCAAAGATTGCCAGCGGACAGAGACTTCCACGGGTAAACCTATGCCCGTCATTGGCCGTGTTTTACCAACTCCAGGCCTGCCAGGCCAGCCGACAGGGTTTCCACTATTGCCCGAAGGATTACTGACGGACGGCACGCCCCCATGCGCTCGCTCAAAAGCGACCCCTCGTAAATCAGTGACGTCCACAGACTCGACCCAGACCTCCATATAGCTAGGCGCAAAAAGACCAATTTCCCAAGCACCATAAGGCAAGCTCTGAGGTGTTGCGCGGGCTGCCTCTCCAGAAACACTGCACGCCGCAAGCACCAGCGGCAGTATTAGCGATACAAGGATCCTAAGCATGGGGCAGAGACCTACGGTTATTAACCTTCATATTCCTTTCTCTTGTTTGCGTACCTCGGCTTGTTAGGAAAAATTATTTCCCATTTCATATTCCAGTTTGCGGAAGCATGGATGTAACGGCCGTGAAGGTATCTACGTTCGATCTCGCTCAATTTCGCACACTGCCCAGCCATTGCCGCAGCTATCACTTTTTCCGCGATTGGCTTTAAGTCAGGGGGTAAGAAAAACCTGTCATCATGGTCACTCAGAACATCCATAGGAACCCCTCCTGCGACAGCTTTTGCATGCATTACGCGCAGCGAAACTTTGGAAAGGTCTCCTCGCACCAGCCTGTCCATACTTAGTAGCAAAAGCATATCGCCGTGCCCACCCAACCCCGTGTGAATGTCATTTTGTAACCGCCGTTTTATTTCCTCTTTAATCAAACGACCATTGCCTGGCAGCCCCTTGGCTCGGAATGCCTGCTCCTCCGCTTCTCGCTGCAGCCACTCGCGAGAACTCAGGATCTGCGCGGCGTAGTCAGTCCGCACGAGTCGCGGTCTACTCAGCATGACACGCTCACGTATAACTGCAGGATAGCCTCCCCCTAAGTTGGAGTGCACACCAGGCAGCACCAACTCTTCATGATATGCGGCCCCTTTGGGGTTCACTTTGTTAAGACTGAAGTTATGCCGATGTTCGTCGGCAGCAGTTAAGTGCACTACCTTCTTAGCGCAGTCGGGAGAGAGCCTAAGATTGACACCGGGGTTGTTATCATCCCCTACACTCAAATCGCCGCGAGCTGGATCGCCTATAGCTGCAACGGTGTCGAACAGGCCAATAAAGTTGATACAGGTATGCCTTCTCCAGTTAAACCCAGACGCCAGAGCCGAGATATCGCCTCTAAAACAAGAAGCCAGTACACCGCCGTGGGCCTTACCAACTTCATTAGCGAAGTGCCTTGCAGCCGCAGCACCTCGACTGAAGCCAAACACGTCGAACTTTATTTCCTCTATGAGCAGCTGAGGATTGTTATCCAACAGCTCCCGCAGTTTTTTAGCAACTAGCGCTGAGCTTCCCGCTACCCGCTCCACAACACCGGTCGCACCTTGCCCCAATGCATATCCCGACATTGAATCAGGAGCTCCTGCAGTTGACCCGATACCTTCGATATAAACAGCTAGACTGACGTCTCTCTCGTCCTCACCAAGAACCACATCCGACTGATCCAAATACAGGTCGTACAACAGCGCAACGTTGCTCATTTCGTTGCCGTAACTGTTATCGGGGGTGGTGTCGTAACGCCCCTCTGGCGAAAACTCGCCATAACCAGTTTCTTCGCAGAAAGCGCGAATGCGCTCCAACTCTTCGGGGTCGAACAGTGCCAGATCCTGCCGCCGGCACTCGGCAGTGAAGGCCGCGTTGTTCATATTGTTCAGCGTGCCATCGAAAAACATACCTACCCGCAAGGTAATCCGCTGTTGTAGTGGCAGTTCCTGCTCGTCTTCTTCCTCTTCTTCTTCGATGGAAAACGGCAGAGTCTCACTAGCTGTGCCCTGGCGCAGCTGGCTAGTGGGGGCAGCGCTACCAGGTACGAACAGACCGCTGGCACCGCCGCCGCTCGCCGAAACCACGGCCCCGCCAATTATCACGGTGCCCGAGCCACCGATCACCACATCGCCGTGACTGCCCATGCTGCCAAGCACCGCAGCCGGGCGGCCGTTGATCAATACATTTGGAATAACGGCACCGACTAACGCACTGCCGCAAGCGGTGCTATCGCCCTGCCGAGCGGCGGGCAAGCCATCAAACAGCACATCGGACGAGCCGGTAACTATGGCGTTGCCGCCGTGCCCTTTTTTCGGGCATTGAGTTGGGTCGCCCTGGCGGGCTGCGGGTTTGCCTGACATGCCAAGCTCCTGTGGCGGCGATCACTCCTGTGAAGTCAGCAGCCTAGGAAAGGCGAAGCGTTGCGGCAACGAGTTTGCCGGTGAGATGTGAACTGGTGCGTGCACGACGGGCAACCTGGCTCAACAGTCAGGTTCAAACAGGCCACCAGAAACACAAAAGGCCCATCCGAAGATGAGCCTTTGCGTTAATTCTATGGTGCCGGCACCAAGAGTCGAACTCGGGACCTACTGATTACAAGTCAGTTGCTCTACCAACTGAGCTATACCGGCGCGGGGTGCATTATATATGGCTAGATTTTTGTGTAAAGCCATAGGGCCGAAGAGTTTGCATTTATGTGGCATTTTCCTGCTGCAAAGGACCGCTTGCCACTTGTGCATGACTTTTCGTTTAACACTTGACGTAGCGCCCGCAAGCTGTTGTTTTGCCGCACTTATCAACCTTGATCAAATCTCATACAGCGGCCGCAATGGCACGTCGTTTCTCGCTTGTAGCGGGTTACCACCGTGTCATCAACACAGTTATGCACAGCAGCCGTGGATAACCACAAGGGCGCACAATCTGTGGATAACTCTGTGCACTACCCGTTCACAGTCTGGTGATGACCTATGGGTTCTACTTTTCTGCCAGCAACAGCAGATTACGCGGGGTCAGGCTGGCGGGGCAGAACTCGCCCAGTTGCACCCGGTAACCCCATTCTTGCAGGTACAGGGCACGATCCAGCAACAGCCAGACTTCCAGTGGCCGGCGAAACAGGCCACGCAGCAACTCCAGATTGCGCACTTCAGCCAAGCGCTGCCAACCGCGCGCCTCCAAGTGCCGCCAATCAGACGGCGCCGGCAGGTGTAGCTGATGGTGCGTCGCCAGGCTGCGACAGAAACCAGCAAATCCCTGCGCAGTGCCGCCCGGCGGTTTGGAGGGGGTAGGCAGGTAGCTATCGATCCCCCGCGCCTCGCGCTGCCAGAGATCGAACGCCAGCCGCCAAGCCATGGACCGATCGCGTTGCTGACGTTCACGCTGCCCCGCGGTGACCGTTTCTTGCATTGGCAACGCCAGGTCATCCCTGCTGAGCTGCAGGTGCGCCGCCCGCGCTACGCTGGACAGTGGTTGATAGCATTCGGAGTCGATACGGTTATAGCAGCACGGCGCCAATGCCAGCTGGCGACAGTGATTGGCGACCAGTTGCTGCAGCAGGGTCATGTGTAGCTGCCCGCAGGCGTGCAAGGCCACAATGGAATCGCTACCGGTCAGGTGCTCGGCGCAGGTGGGCGCCAGCACATCTGCCTGCCGATGCTGCGCAGCCACCGCCAGCGCCTGGCTCAGCGCTGCGCCCGCCTGATTCAACGCGGCATCGTGCTCCAGGCAGACCAGCGGCTGCCCCCCTTGCCAGGCCAAAAGACGGCCCAGATGGCCCTTGCCGGCGCACCAGTCGACCCAGCGGGTTACAGGCCTCTGCAAGCCTGCGCGGGCGACATCGGCAAAGTGGGTTATCTGCTGCCATTTACGGCCGGGGATATGGCGATACAAGGGTTCCGGCAGGTGCTCTGCCAACTCGGCTTGCCAGCGGGGCAGCTGGCTCAGCCGCAGCGAGTCTGCAGCCAGCGCGGCAAAGGGCTCCGGCGCCTGTAATTGCTGTGGACTGTGGTGTGCGGCCTCCGCTTCGGCCAATGTTCGCTGGCGCAGCCAGTGCGCCAGCTCGGGCCAATCCGCCTCCCAGGCCAGGCTCGGCTGGGTGAAAGGCTTGGCGCGCCACAGCGCCTGATGCTGCTGCAGCCACTGATCCAGCTCGGCAAAGTGCGCCGCTAAGCTCACCCCTGCGCTACTCAGCGCGCCTGCCGGCTGGCGTCCACCTTGAGCCAGCGCTCAACCAGGCGGAACAGCTGGGTAAACACCAGGGTGATGATCAGGTACATGACACCCGCGACCATGAAGAACAGTTCGTACTCGTAGGTGCGCGAGTTGATGGTGCGGATCACACCCATGATATCCATCATGGTCACGGTGTACACCACGGCGCTAGCCTTGAGCATCAGGATCACTTCGTTGCCGTAAGCTGGCAACCCAATACGAATCGCGCGTGGCAAAATGATGTGCTGCAACGCCTGGCGCCGCGACATACCCAGCGCGCGGGCAGCCTCTACCTCACCCGGCGGCACCGCCTGAATCGCGCCGCGCAGAATCTCGGCAATATAGGCCGCCGTGTGCATGGTCATGGTAATCAGCGCGCACCAGAACGGCTCGCGCAGATAGGGCCACAAAAAGCTATCGCGCACTGCCTGAAACTGCGAGATGCCGTAGTACACGAGAAACAGCTGTAACAGCAAGGGCGTGCCACGGAAGAAGAAAATGTAGCTGTACGGCACGGCGCGGATATACCAATGCCGCGATGCACGCGCCAACCCCAGCGGGATCGCCAGAAACAGGCCGATGATCACGGCCAGACCAACCAGCTGCAGGGTCACCAGTGTGCCGTCCCACAACTGCGGCAGGAAGCGCTCGATCAGCGCCCAGGTTTCACCCAGATTCATAGTTCGGTCCTCACGAAGCCGCGGTTAGCACGCCGTTCAAACCAGTGCAGTGCGCCCATGATGAAGACCGTGAGAAACAGGTAGATACCTGCCGCCAGCAAGTAGAAGGTAAAGGGTTCCTTGGTGGCATTGGCCGCGGCCTGTGCCTTGCGCATGATCTCATCCAGGGTGATCAGCGAAACCAGCGCGGTGTCCTTGAGCAGGATCAGATAAAGGTTGCCCAACCCAGGTAGCGCAACGCGCCAGAGCTGCGGCAGGGTAATACGGTAGAAGATGCGCCAGTTCGACAGGCCCAGCGCCAGACCGGCTTCCTTCTGCCCTGCCGGAATGGCCAGCAGCGCACCACGAAACACCTCGGTAGCGTAAGCGCCGAAGCACAGCGCCAGCGCCAGCGTACCGGCCACGAAGGGGCTGAGTGACAGCCGCGGGTTGCCGAAATAAGCGCCAAGCGCGTTGAATGCCGACACCGTACCGAAGTACATCATCAGCACCCAGACAGTCTCTGGAATACCGCGCACTACGGAGGTATACAAGCCCCCGAGTGAGCGTGCAAAAACGTTGTTCGATATCTTGGCAGAGGCACCAAGCAGGCCGAACACCAGGCCGACAGCGACCGCTGCCAGGGACAAACGAATGGTCATCCAGGTCCCTTCGAGCAGGGCTGGACCGAAACCTTGTAAATCAAGCATGGGCGTTTTCCAGGCCGGGCCCCGCAGGGCCCGGCTGGTGATCAGTAGATGCTGAAGGGAAAGTACTTGGCGTTGATGGTCTCGTAGGTACCATTATCGATGATGGCCTGCAGCGCCGTGTTCAGGCGCTCGCGCAGCGGATCATCCTTGCGCACGGCGATGCCGATCTGATCGTTGTCGAATACCGGTTCGCCTTTGAACTCAAAGTTGGCGCCCGCTTCGCTCTGCAGCCACTCGTACTGCACGAAGTTGTCGGCCAGCACGCCGTCGATACGGCCGGAGTTCATGTCCAGATAGGCGTTTTCCTGGGTGTCGTACAGACGCACATCCACCACGTCGGCCATGTTGTCTTCCAGCCACTGACCGGCGATAGTCGCGCGCTGTGCACCAATGGTCTTGCCTTTCAGGCTGGTCTCGTCAACCTTGAAATCGGCGGACTTGGGCGCCACGAACTGCAGCTTGTTGGTGTAGTAGGGGTTGGTGAAATCAACCGCCTGCTTGCGCTCATCGGTGATCGACATCGAAGCAACCAGGAAGTCGAACTTGTTGTTGTTCAGCGCTGGAATGATGCCGTCCCAATCGGAAGTCACCACGGTGCAGTCAACCTTCATTTCGGCGCACAGGGCGTTGGCGATGTCGATATCAAAACCGACGACTTCGCCGCTGCTGTCAACCAGGTTGAAGGGAGGGTAGGCGCCTTCAGTGCCGATGCGCAGGGTCTCGGCAAAGGCCGGAGCACTCATAAACAACGCTGTGGCAGTTGCCAGCAAAACCTTTTTGTATTGTTTCATGGATCTACTCCTATTTATTTATGGCTTGACATGAACTGTCGGCAGCGCTCGGAACCGGGGTTGTCGAACACTTTTTCCGGGGTACCGATCTCTTCGACCAGCCCCTGATGCAGAAACACCACCTGGCTTGATACCTGCCGGGCAAAGCCCATTTCATGGGTTACCAACAGCATAGTACGACCTTCGTCAGCCAGGGCTCGAATCACCGTGAGAACCTCATGGACCATTTCCGGATCCAGTGCCGAGGTTGGCTCATCGAACAGGATGACACGCGGCTGCATGGCCAGCGTGCGAGCGATGGCAGCGCGCTGCTGCTGACCACCGGAAAGTTGTGCAGGGAAGGAATGACGCTTGTCGGCAATGCCGACCTTTTCCAGAAAGGCCTCGGCCGCCTCAACCGCCTCGACCTTGGACTGGCCCAGCACGCGACGTGGCGCCTCGATGATATTGTCGAGGATGCTCATATGCGGCCACAGGTTGAAACTCTGAAACACAAAGCCAACCCGCGCGCGCAGGCGATTGATTTGCTTATTGTCGGCGGCGACCAGCTCGCCCTGACGGCCAGGCTTGAGCTTGAGCTCTTCACCGGCTACCAGAATCTGGCCTTCGTGCGGGTTTTCCAGCAGGTTAATACAACGCAGCAGCGTGCTCTTGCCGGACCCGGAGGAACCGAGGATGGAAATGACGTCGCCATCGTTGGCGACCAGATCAACGCCCTTGAGTACTTCAAGGTCGCCGTATCGTTTGTGCAGGTTGCGCACTTCTAGAGCGGGCGAAGTCACGTATCGTTATCCACTAGGCGTTTAGCCGTCAGGTGTATTACCGCCACATTTGTGATGCAGCAGCCGGGACACAGATCCTTCTGCAGACGTCCGGGCGTCATATTCTGGCAAAACTAGCACAGCTGATTCGCATGACCAAGAACCCTGTTTCGGTCACCGACCGGCTAATACAGGCAAAAGTCTTGCCAATACGCGCGCTAGACAGCTCTGCCTGCCAGAAACAAAAAAGCCCGCTGGGGTTGCCAGCGGGCTTTTGCAATAAGTGGTGCCCAGAGACGGAATCGAACCGCCGACACGAGGATTTTCAATCCTCTGCTCTACCGACTGAGCTATCTGGGCATCAAGGGCCGCTATTAAACGGTTTAAGCCTTTTTGTGTCAAGCGCCTGTTGAAAAATATTTTCTACTTTTCAGCCGCTTACCAAAACATCATGCGCTCGGAGGTACGTAACCCTCGGCCTGGGCATAATCTTCGCCAGCGAGAAACTTGTCCATTTCGGCCTGCAGAAAGCGCCGATCCTCGGGGTCCATCATGTTCAGCCGGCGCTCATTGATGAGCATCGTCTGGTGCGCCTGCCACTCGTCCCAAGCGCGCTTGGAAACGTCCTGATAGATCGCCTCGCCCTTGGGGCCGGGATAAGGTGGTCGCTCCAGGCCGGGCAACTCTTCTTTGTATTTGCGGCACATCACCATACGCGTCATTGATGAACTCCTTCAGGCAGGGGATGGGAGGTGCGCTTCAATCTGCTTCAGTAGCTTCTTCACTGGCGCAGCAAGACCGAGGCGACCGGGTTCGCGCAGGTTATACCAGACCTCGCCCGCTTCAGCCACGCCGCCGACGCCATGAACCCGTACCAGCACCGGTTGAATATCCAGATGAAAGTGACTGAAGGTATGCCGCAACGCTGGCAACGCCTCAGTGTGTTCAATCGCCAGCGGACGGCTCTGCAACCAGGCCGTCAGCACCTCCTGACTATCCAGCTGAACCGGACTCCAGAGCCCGCCCCAGAGACCGCTGGGCGGCCTGCGCTGCAGCCAGACCTCGCCTTCCTCGTTGAGCAGTAAGGGCATCACGCACTGGCGCACTGGCAGCACCTTGCGCGGCTTGGAACCGGGGAAGCGAGTCGGCTCACCCAGTAGGCGCGCCTCGCAACCTTCCTTTAGCGGGCACAGCAGGCAGGAAGGTTTGCTGCGCGTGCACAGGGTGGCCCCCATGTCCATCATCGCCTGAGTGTAATGCTGCACCCTGTTTTGGGGCGTATAGCGCTCGGCCATGCGCCACAAACGATCATGCACCGCCTTTTCCCCTGGCCAGCCCTCCACCGCAGCAAAGCGCGCCAGCACTCGTTTGACATTGCCATCCAGAATCGGCGCCCAAAGACCCATGCTGAGCGAAGCAATAGCGCCAGCGGTGGATCGCCCGATACCCGGTAACGCCATCAAGCCTTCAACGCTCTGGGGGAATTCGCCGCCGTGCTCGGCGACCACCTGCTTGGCCGCCTTGTGCAGGTTGCGCGCCCGGGTGTAATAGCCGAGCCCGGTCCACAAATGCAGCACTTCATCGTCACTGGCATTGGCCAGCGCCTGCACGTCGGGCAAGGCCTCCATAAAGCGCGCGAAATAGGGGATGACAGTCGCGACCTGGGTCTGCTGCAACATGATCTCCGAGACCCAGACGCGATAGGGTGATTTGTCCTGTTGCCAGGGCAGATCCTTGCGACCATGCGCGTCATACCAGCCCAGCACGCGCTGGGCAAACTCATCTGGCTTCAATTGGAAAACAGCCCCTTGATCGCGTCTCGCAGCTCGGGTGCCTTGTCGCCCAGTTTCTCGTCCAGGCGCTCTTCCAGCTTGCGCTTGGCTTCATTGCCGAGCAGTTGCCCGGCAATTTTGGTTACCCCCTCGGTATCTACGCCGCAACTGCTGGCGGCGTTGTGCAGGTAACCCTCGCAGCGCACCGGCCATTCGATGCCAACATAGCGCTCGTTGACTTGGCAGGCCTCGTCCGGCATATCGCTCTTGTCGCCCTCCAGCAACAAGCCGATACGATAATCCAGACGCTGCTCCGGCAGGTTTACCTCGCCCTTGCCCTTGGCAGCGATGCCCGGCAGTCTGGCCACCAGATCGCGGTTGCTGATCTGCCCATCCCTAATACTGAAGCTGCCATTAAGCTGCTCGAAGGGCGTATCTTCACTACCGTGCTCACTACTCAGCGACTTGCGATTGGCCAAGGCGATAGCGCGGCACAACTGCTGCTCCAGGTTGACGCCCAGCAAAGCGCCGTCATCCAACTGGAAGCGCGCGTTGCCCCCAAGTGTATTCATCCAGCGGCGCATGCTGTTGCCGCGCATGCTCAAATCCATATTCAGATCCAGCGCGCCGCGCACCTGCGCTGGCACATCGTAGGCCTGCTGCGCCGCCAGCGAATCTACACCCTTGAGCTGACCGCTAAGCGCCAAGCTGACCGGAGTCTTGCGGGTATCGATTTCGCCCTTGCTGGTAAAGGTACCCGAGAAAATACCGCCATCCAGCTGTTTCAGCTGCACGCGGCCGTCACGCGCGCTGGCGGCTAGGGTAAAGGGTTTGATGGTCTGACCGGTGAGCGTGACCTGCTGTAGCGCCAGGCTGCCGTCAACATCCAACATCGCCAGGCGCTCCAGCGGCAACAGCGGCTCGTCGCTCCACTCCGGCGGCGCAGCGGTAGACTTGCTGCCGCCGGTTGCCTGCCCGGCGCTGCCATCTTTTTCTTCGGCCGGCGGGAGGTAGTTGTCCAGGTTGAAGCTGTCGCCAGCCAGCTTGAAGCGCAGGGCTTGCCGCTCGAAGTCAGCCAGACCCAGCTCGCCCTTGAGCGTTGCGCCATCGACCACCAACGTCAAATCCCTGAGCATCAGGCTTGAGGCAGAACCATCCAGCCGCGTAGCCAGCGAAACCTGCGACAACGCACCAGGATCGGCCATGTCCGGCAACGGCTGCCCCAGGTCGCGCAGCAGGTCGCGAGCGTCAAAATCGGCGACGTTGAGCTGCCCGCTCAACTTGGGCTCCTGGTCCAGGGCGGTGGCTTTGAGCGCGCCAGTAGCACGCATGTCACCCAGCGTCATGCGCAGTTGATTCAGCTCCGCTACCTGCGCGCTCAGATCAAGCAGGCCATCGCCCTGCAGTTGCAGGTTGATCGCGCGGCCAGAGAAGGGCTCGCCGCTGGCGTCGACTTTCATATCAAGCGCATCCAGCTGATAACGCTTGAGGCCCAGATCAAACTGCGCAACCGCCTGCATATCAAGCCGCACGCGCAGCGCTGGTTTGTCAGTGGTCAGCATGCCCAGAAAGCTGACATCAAAGGGCTCACCTTCGATCAGCGCGCCGGTAGTCAGGTTAGCCTGATCAAGGGTCAGTATCTGGCCGCTTTGCCGATCCTCGTAACGCACGCTGGCGTTGGTGACCTGCACGCTTTCCACGGCAAAATCCATTTCCTTGTCTTTGGTACTGGGCGCTGGCTTGCTGTCGCTGCTCGCAGCGGCGTCGTCAGCAGACGCTTGCGGCCCGATATTGGCCCAGTTGCCCTCGCCTTCTGCCGACTTGACCAACTGCAGACGTACGTCGTCGAGAATCACATCGCTCATGCGCAGTTGCCGGCGCAGCAGCGGCAGCACCTTGACGCCGAGGCCGAGCGAGCCAACCTGTGCCAACGGCTGATCCGGCTGTTCGGTGGGGGCGACGCCGACATCCTTGAGCTCGATGCCCAGCCAGGGGAAGAGCGACCAGCCGATATCACCACCCAGCGTCAGCTCGATATTCGCCTGCTCCCGGGCGGCCTGTTGAATGTCTTCTTTATAGTCATTGGGATCGAACATGCGGGTAAGAAAAAACAGCACACCGATGGCCAGTACCACAATACCGAACACCACCAGCCCCACGACCTTGGCAAAGGCTTTCATCATCTCTCCTTAGTTGGCCTGCCGGCGTAACTCCCACGGGGCAGCGCGTTTCAGTTTGTATAGGCGTTCAGCATCAGCCGGACCCTTTCGGCCAGCGCCAGACAGGCAGTCAGCCCCGGCGACTCGATACCGAACAGGCTGACCAGCCCACGCACACCATGACTTGTATGATCTTGGAGGACGAAATCCATGGCCGGTTCCCCCGCGCCGCTCAGCTTGGCCCGCACCCCGGCGTAAGCCGGCTGCAAGCGCGCGGCGTCGCACTGCGGCCAGTAGCGGCGCACCGAGGCGACGAAGGCATCGCGCAAACGCTCATCCACCTGATAATCCAGCTCATCGGTATAGCGCACATCCGGGCCAAAGCGTAGCTGACCCGCCAGATCGAGAGTCGCGTGTACACCCAGCCCAGCATTGTTTGATTCCGGCATAGGGTAAACCAGATGGCGGAAAGGCGACGACCCGGCGTAGCTGAAATAGCGCCCCTGGCACCAGTGGACCGCCGGCACTTGGATAGCGCCGGTCACGTCCCGCTGCAGCCTTTGGGCAAACAATCCCGCCGCGTTGACCACTTGGCCGGCGCTGATACTGAACGCCTGGCCGGCGCTGCGCCCGGCCACACAAAGCCCCTGCTTGATCGGCGTGATGCTGTCTACCTTGGCGCGACAACTCAGCAGGCCGCCGGCGCGCTGCAAGGCCGCCTCAAACGACTGCATAAGGGCGTGGCTATCGACGATCCCGGTCAGCGGTGAATACAACCCCGCCAGCGCACGCAGTTGTGGCTCCAAGGCGTGCACCTGCGCTGCGTCCAGCCATTGCAGCTCTACACCGTTGGCCGCGGCATTGCGCTGCAAGCGCGTCATCGCGGCGATTTCCTCGTCTTCAACCGCTACCAGCAATTTACCGACTCGCCGATGCGCCACGCCGTGCTCAGCACACCAGGAGTAGAGCAAATCCCTACCCTCAACACACAACTGCGCCTTCAATGAGCCTGGCGCATAGTAAATACCGGCGTGAATGACCTCGCTGTTGCGGCTGGAGGCATGCTGGCCAACCCAAGCCTCCTGTTCCAGCACCAGCACGCTGCGGCCGTCACGTGCCAGGCGCTGCGCCACCGCCAACCCCACCACGCCGGCGCCCACCACTACCAGGTCAAAATCTGTCGCCATCGTCTGCGCCCATGCTCCGCGAATCACTAGTGCCCTGCATTCTGCCGCGCCCACTTGCGCAATGACAGCTGACCCGCCTATCGGCGCGATCAACACAGGCAATCAGCCCGCTGTAGCCCACCACCCCGCAGCCACGTATAATGCCCGCCTTTGACCGACAACTTCAGCGGAGATTAACCATGGCGGAGCGCAAGGCCAGCGTCGCGCGCGACACTTTGGAAACCAAAATCAATGTCGCCATCAACCTTGATGGTTCCGGCGAGGCCGACTTTGATATTGGCGTTCCTTTCCTTGAGCACATGCTTGACCAGATCGCTCGACACGGCCTGATCGACATGACCATCAAGGCCCGTGGCGACCTGCACATTGACGATCACCACACCGTTGAAGACGTGGGCATCACTCTGGGTCAGGCCTTTGCCAAGGCGATTGGCGACAAGAAAGGCATCCGCCGGTATGGCCACGCCTACGTGCCGCTCGACGAGGCCCTGTCACGCGTGGTGATCGACTTCTCCGGCCGCCCCGGCCTGCAGATGCACGTGCCTTACACCCGCGCCAGCGTCGGCGGCTTTGATGTTGACCTGTTCATGGAGTTCTTCCAGGGCTTTGTAAACCACGCCCAGGTAACCCTGCACATCGACAACCTGCGCGGGGTAAACACGCACCACCAGATCGAAACCGTGTTCAAGGCCTTTGGCCGCGCGCTGCGCATGGCCATCGAGCAGGATGAGCGCATGAGTGGCATCATGCCCTCCACCAAGGGCTGCCTGTAAGCATGTCGACTCATGTAGCCGTCATCGACTACGGCATGGGCAACCTGCATTCGGTCGCCAAGGCACTGGAGCACGTCGGCGCGCAGCAGGTTGAGGTGACCAGCGACCCACAGGCCATTCTCAACGCCGACCGCGTAGTCTTGCCGGGCGTCGGCGCGATCCGCGATTGCGTCAGCGAACTGCGCCAGCTTGGCCTTGACCAGGTGGTGCACCAGGTCGCCAAGGAAAAGCCACTGCTGGGCATTTGCGTCGGCATGCAAATGCTGCTGGAGCACAGCGAAGAGAACGGCGGCGTCGATAGCCTTGGCCTGTTCCCCGGCGAGGTGAAGTTCTTTGGTGAGGAGCTGTACGACGGCAACGTGCGCCTGAAAGTACCGCACATGGGCTGGAATCAGGTGCAGCAGAATCTGGACCACCCGCTCTGGCACCGCATCGAGCAGAACGCCCGCTTCTACTTCGTACACAGCTATTATGCCGCGCCGGGCAAAACCACCCAGCTGGCTGGGCGCTGCCATTACGGCGTCGACTTTGCCGCCGCGCTGGCCCAGGACAACGTATTCGCCACCCAATTCCACCCCGAGAAAAGCCACACCAACGGCCTGCAGCTGCTGCAGAACTTTCTCGCCTGGGATGGGCGCTGGTAAAGATCAGAGCCGTGAGACACGGGTTGCGGGCAGCAAGCACGGCCGCTTGAGGCTAACAACCTGAGACTTGAAGCTCTTTTTCCAAAGGAATAACTTATGCTCATCATTCCCGCTATCGACCTCAAAGACGGCGCCTGTGTGCGTCTGCGCCAAGGCCTGATGGACGACGCCACCGTGTTCTCCGACGACCCGGTAGCCATGGCGGCCAAGTGGGTCGAAGCCGGTTGCCGACGCCTGCACTTAGTCGATCTGAACGGCGCCTTTGAAGGCAAGCCGGTCAACGGCGGGGCTGTCACCGCTATCGCCAAACGCTACCCCGACCTGCCGATCCAGATCGGCGGCGGCATCCGCTCGCTGGAAACCATCGAAGAGTACGTCAAGGCGGGCGTCAGCTACGTGATCATCGGCACCAAGGCGGTAAAAGAGCCCGAATTTGTTGCCGAAGCCTGTCGCGCCTTCCCCGGCAAGGTAATTGTGGGCCTGGATGCGAAAGACGGTTTTGTCGCTACCGATGGCTGGGCCGAGGTAAGCGACATTCAGGTTATCGACTTGGCCAAGCGCTTTGAAGCCGACGGCGTGTCTGCCATTGTCTACACCGACATCGCCAAAGACGGCATGATGCAGGGCTGTAACGTCGAAGCCACGGCCGCGCTGGCCAACGCCACTTCGATTCCGGTGATCGCCTCCGGCGGCATCCATAATCTGGGCGATATTCAAACCCTGCTCGACACCACCACCCCAGGCATTATCGGCGCCATTACCGGTCGCGCCATTTATGAAGGCACACTGGATGTGGCCGTGGCGCAGGCGCTCTGCGATGAGACTGCCGCAAGCCGTAAGCGATAAGCTGTCCGCGCTGGTTTATTGATTTTGCTTGCAGCTTGAAGCTTGCAGCTGCTTTCGGAGAAAGCCCATGCCCCTGGCCAAACGCATCATCCCCTGCCTCGACGTCGACAACGGTCGCGTGGTCAAGGGCGTCAAGTTCGAGAACATCCGCGACGCCGGCGATCCGGTGGAGATCGCTCGTCGCTACAACGAGCAGGGTGCCGACGAAATCACCTTTCTCGACATCACCGCCAGCCATCAGGAGCGTGACACCACGCTGCACACGGTCGAGCGCATGGCCAGTCAGGTTTTCATTCCGCTGACCGTGGGCGGCGGCGTGCGCACCGTGGCCGACATCCGCAACCTGCTCAACGCCGGCGCCGACAAGGTCTCGATCAACACCGCAGCGGTATTCAACCCCGAATTTGTCGGTGAGGCTGCCGACCGTTTCGGCTCGCAGTGCATCGTTGTTGCCATCGACGCCAAACGGGTTTCCGCTCCCGGCGAGCCCGGCCGCTGGGAGATCTTCACCCACGGCGGGCGCAAGCCCACCGGGCTGGACGCAGTAGAGTGGTCACGCAAGATGGAGCAGTTGGGCGCCGGCGAAATTCTGCTCACCAGCATGGATCAGGACGGGGTCAAAAGCGGCTACGATTTGGGCGTCACCCGCGCCATCAGTGATGCCCTGCACATTCCGGTGATTGCCTCGGGCGGTGTCGGCAATCTGCAGCACCTGGCCGACGGCGTCACCCAAGGGGGGGCCGATGCGGTGCTGGCTGCCAGCATTTTCCACTTTGGCGAGTTTACCGTCCGCGAAGCCAAGGCCTACATGGCCGAGCGCGGCATCGAGATGCGCCTGTAATCACCAGCCGGCTCAGTGCGGCCGGCTCAGCAGCCTCTGCACACTGACCAGCTGCACTCCCTCGCGCGACTCCAGCTCCGGCAACTGGCGCTCCAGAAAGGACAGGGTTTCCGGGTAGGGATGGCCAATCAACACCGCCGCCCCTTGCTTGCGCGCCCGCGCCAGCACTAGCCGAAACTCCCGCTCCAACTCCACCTGCGTGCGCTCGTTATCGAGGAACACGTCGCGGGACACATTGGGCACCTCCGCCGCCTGCGCAGCAAAGGCCGCCTGGGTTTCCTTGTTGGTGCGACTGTCAACAAAGAACAGCTGCCGCGCTGCCAGCTGCGCCATCAGCCAGTCCATGCGCTCACGGTTAGCGGTCAGCTTACTGCCCATATGATTGTTAACGCCCTGAATCGGCGTGAAGGCGTTCAGACTCGCTTGCAACTGGACATCGAACTCGGCGCGCGACATGCCTGTGTCTAGACCGCCCTCGCCTATCGCCAGCCCGGCCAGATTCTCCATTGGCAGGTGCAGCAGTACCGGCTTGCCGGCCTCCGCGGCCAGCGTGGCCAACACCTGAGCATTGCGGGTAAAAGGCATGATGGCCAGCGCGACGGGGGCCGGGAGTGCGATGATGCGCTCGCCAGCGGCGCGACTGTTGCCAACGTCGTCAATGATGATGCTGAGCATCGGCAAGGCCTGCGCTTCAGACTCAAGCGGCAACGGCGATATTAGTGGCGCCGGCTCTTCCAGTGGCAGCACGGGCACTTGAGCCGGCGTGGGCGTGGCCGCCTGATCGGTCGCTGACGGGACAGGCAATGCCGCTTCCGGCAACGCGGAGGCGGCTTCTGGTGCCAGGGGCTCGGCAGTGTCTGCTGCGGGCGCAGCGACGGAGGGCTCGGCCGGCTCGCCAGCACTCCCGGCCGATTCATCGTCAGAACAGCCGAGCAACAGTGCCGCCAACAGGGCGGCAACCAGCATGCCTGCGCCACCAGTGCGGTGACGCCTTGCCTTAACCAGGAACACCCGCGCGGCTTACTGCACGCGGGTACGCGCGACGTTCAACCCCTTGAGCAGGCTGACCGCCTGACTCAATTGATAGTCATCCGCCAACGGGCTATCGCTGCGCGCCGCCGCAGAGGTAGGCCGCTCATTGCCACTGGCGTTATTCAGGTGGCCGGCCAGATCCGCTTCGCGGTAACTGATCTCAGCTTCGTCCAGGGTCAGGTGCGCGCGCTCGACCCGAATGTCGGGCACTATGCCCTGGGCCTGAATGGAACGACCCTTGGGCGTGTAATAGAGCGCGGTGGTGAGCTTGAGACCGCGATCATTATTCAGCGGCAGCACGGTTTGTACCGAACCCTTGCCAAAGCTGTCGGTGCCCATGATCACGCCGCGCCCCAGATCCTGCAGCGCACCAGCAACGATCTCGGAGGCCGAGGCCGAGCCGCCATTGATCAGCACTACCAGCGGAATATCGCCAGACGGATTGTTGCTGGTGGCACTGAAGCGCATTTCGGCATTGCTCAGGCGTCCCTTGGTGTAGACGATCAGCCCTTTGTCGACAAAGGTATCCACTACCTCCACGGCTGACTGCAGCACGCCGCCAGGATTGTTGCGCAGATCCAGGACCAGACCGTTCAGCTCGCCGTCGGCTTTCAGACGGTTGAGGCTGGTGCGCAGCTCATCACCGGTGTTGATCTGGAACTGGGTCACGCGCAGATAGCCGTAGCCGGGCTCCAGCATCTCCGACTTGACGCTCTTGACCTTGATGATGGCGCGCTCAAGCTTGACCTCGAACGGCCGGCCATTGTTGCGCACCAGTGTCAGGCGAATGCTGGTGCCGGGCTCGCCGCGCATCTTGTCGACGGCGTCCATCAGGCTCATGCCCTTGACCGGCTGATCATCGATCTTGACGATCAGGTCACCCGCTTCGATACCGGCCTCGGCGGCTGGAGTATCGTCAATCGGTGAAACCACCTTGAGAAAGCCGTCTTCCTGACCGACTTCGATGCCCAGGCCGCCGAAGTGGCCCTGGGTGCTGTCTTGCAGGCCAGCAAACTCATCCGGCCCCATGTAGGCAGAGTGCGGGTCAAGCCCTTCGAGCATGCCGCGAATGGCATTTTCCAGCAGGGTGGCATCGTCGACCGGCTCGACATAGGCAGTGCGAATACGCTCAAAAACCTCGGCAAAGGTCCGCAGGTCATTCAACGGCAGGGGTGCAGCAGCCTCCTGTTGTGCTTGTTGCGCATGAACAGGAACCAGACTGAGACTCAGGCTCAAGCCGGCAACCAACAGACTACGCACTGCCATCATTTAACTCTCCCAACGCAAGAAAAGCGGACGATACCCCTGACGGGCCGGAGTACAGCGGCGCGAGGCATCACCCCGACAGCATACACCACGCCAACGGATCGAGGGCCTGACCCTTGTGACGAATAGCGAAATACAACGAGGGCTCGGACAGGCCACCGCTATTGCCCACGGTCGCAACCGGCTCACCCGGCTGCACCCAACTGCCCACCTCGCGCAGCAGGGTCTGGTTATGCCCATAGAGACTGAGATAACCATTGCCGTGGTCGAGAATCAGCAGCAGCCCGGAACCGCGCAACCAGTCGGCGAAGACCACGCGACCACCGTGGATAGCCCTGACCTGGGAGCCCACCGCGGCCGAGATCAACAAACCATCCCATTTCAGCCGGGCGTCCCCGCCGCGCTGGCTGCCGTAGCGCGACGCAATGCGACCCCGCACCGGCAACGGCATCTTGCCGCGCGCCTGGGCAAAGGCCAGACTGCCCGCCGGCCAGCTGGCAGGCGCCTGGATAGCAATCTGGTTTTGGCTGCGGCTTTGACTCTGCGCCCGCGGCGGTTCTGGTGTGGGCAGACTGGTGATGGCCTCATCCAGCTGTTTGATCAGTTTATTCAGCGCTGCTCGCTCGGATTCGCGCGCGGCGAGCTTCTGCGCCTCTGAGCGGCTCTGCCCCTGCAGCGAGGCCAGTAGCTGGGTACGTTTTTGCTGCTGCGCCCGTAGCGCACTTTCGCGCACCGCCAGATCTTCGCGTGCGCTCTGCAGAGCGGCTTGCTCGCGCACGATATCGGCACTGGCCAGTTGAATCTGGCTCAGGGTGTCATTGAAGCGATTGATTTCCTCGACGCGCGCCTGACCCACGTACTCGTAGTAGCGCATCATCCGCGCCATGCGGCCGGGATCATCCTGATTCAGCAGCACCTTGAGGTAGCCCTGCTGCCCGGCCATGTAGGCCGCCCGCACCTGCTGGGCAATCTGCTCCTGCTGGGCCGCCAAGGAAGCCTGCAACGCCTTGGCCTGCTCGCGCAGATCCAGCAAACGGGTTTCACCGTCCCGGATCTGCTGCTCCAGCTCATTGCTTTCGCGCTTGAGGCGGCCAATGTCCGTCTCGCTATCCTTCAACTCGGACTCGAGCCCGGAGACCTCCTGCTTGAGGCCATCGAGCATTTCCTTCAGCCGCTTGATATCGGCCTGGGTTTTTTCCAGCTCGGCGCGGGCCTCGCGCGAATCGGTTTGCTGCGCGCTGACCGGCAGCGCCACGCCCAGCAACATGCCGCTAAGCGCCGCCACAGTCAGTGGCAGGCTGCATCGGCGTACCTGTTTCTTCAGCCACTCCATTGGCCCTGCCTCCCGTTCCAGGTGAATAGGACTCAGACCCGCGTCACTATCGAGCGACCAGTCATTTCTTCCGGCTGCGGCAGCCCGAGCAAGGTCAGCATGGTAGGTGCTACGTCAGACAGAATACCGCCATCACGCAGCTCGACATTGCGCGGCCCGACATAAACGAAGGGCACTGGCTCGCAGGTGTGAGCGGTATGGGCCTGGCCGGTGTGGTCATCAGCCATCTGCTCGACATTGCCATGGTCGGCGGTGATCAGCGCTTCGCCACCCACCTTGTCCAGCGCCTCGGCAATCCGGCCAATGCACTTGTCCAGGCACTCAACCGCCGCGACTGCCGCATCGAATACGCCGGTATGGCCAACCATGTCGCCGTTCGCGTAGTTGACGATGATGACGTCATAACGCTGCTGCTCAATTGCCTCGACAATTCGGTCGGTGACCTCGGGCGCACTCATTTCCGGCTGCAGGTCGTAGGTGGCCACCTGTGGCGAAGGGATCAGGATGCGCTCCTCGCCCTCAAACGGCTCTTCGCGGCCGCCGGAAAAGAAGAAGGTCACGTGCGCGTACTTTTCGGTTTCCGCGATGCGCAACTGGGTTTTGCCCTTCTTGGCCAGGTACTCGCCCAGCACATTGTCGAGCGAGGCCGGCGGATAGGCACAGGGCGCGGGAATGCTGGCGGCATATTGGGTCAGCATGACGTATCCGGCCAACTGCAACTCACGTGGCCGGGTAAAGCCACTGAAGTCCGGCTCGACAAAGGCGCGACTAAGCTCGCGAGCGCGGTCGGCGCGGAAATTCATGAACACCACCGCATCGCCATCTTCAACCCGCACCGGTTCGCCCACCGTGGTGGCCTTGACGAACTCGTCGCTTTCATCGCGCTCATAGGCCGCGGCCAGCGCCTCGGCCGCCGTGGCTGCCGCAAACTCGCCCTGCCCTTCGCTGATCAATTTGTAGGCAGCCTCAACGCGATCCCAGCGGTTGTCGCGATCCATGGCGAAGTAGCGACCGATCAGGCTGGCGGTACGGCCCTTGCCCAGACGCGCGTAGGTGTCTTCCATCAGTTGCAGCGAGGGCGCAGCACTTCTCGGCGGGGTGTCGCGGCCATCAAGAAAGCCGTGTACATAAATGTGCTCGGCACCGCGCTGGGCTGCCAGCTCGACCATGGCAGCGAGGTGCTCCTCGTGGCTGTGCACACCGCCCGGCGACAGCAGGCCCATGATGTGCACCGCGCGGCCGGCGGCGACGGCCTTGTCGACCGCATTGCATATGTTCTCATTGGTGAAGAAGTCGCCATCGGCGATGGCCTTGGTCACGCGGGTGAAGTCCTGGTACACCACCCGGCCAGCACCCAGGTTCATGTGACCCACCTCGGAGTTGCCCATCTGCCCGTCCGGCAGCCCGACATCCATGCCCGAGCCCGATACCAGGGTGTGCGGGGCGCTCGCCCACAGCTTGTCCCAAATCGGGGTGTTCGCCGCCATGATGGCGTTGGAGTCTGGGGTTTCGCTGTGACCAAAACCATCCAGAATCATGAGAACTACGGGCTTGGGGGCTGCTGTCATACTGAATTAACTCACAGGTTGAATTGGGCGAAGAGGGCCACAGCCAACCAGGGCTGCGCCAGGCGACAAAATCAGGCCCACAGTTTACTTGCCGCGCCGCGGCCTGTCATGCTCGACGCGGCAACGGCTGCGCTGGTAGCCTGCCGCGCTTGCCCACAGCTGACCAACGTGCGCTTTTCCGGCGCAGCCTTGGTGTATACTCGCCCACTTTATCGATTTCGGAAGCGTCCTAATGCAGTTTCTCCAACACCTGATTGAATTCATCAGCGCGCACTACCTGCTGACCACTGCCTTCCTCGTTGTGCTCGGCCTGCTGCTGTTCACCGAAGGGCGCAAATCCGGCTCCGCCGTCAGCACCCAGCAAGCTACCGCCATGATCAACCGCGAGAACGCTGTGGTGGTCGATGTACGGCCAAAGAAAGACTTTGCCGCCGGCCATATCGTTGATTCGATCAATATCCCCTTCGATAGCCTGACCACCCGCCTGAACGAGCTGGACAAGCACAAGGGCAGGCCGCTGTTGCTGGTTTGCGCCGCAGGCCAGCATGCCGGCGGTTGCGCCAAGCAGCTGAAGGCAGCAGGCCATGACAAGGTTGCGCGACTGTCCGGCGGTATCGGCGGCTGGCGTGCAGACAACCTGCCACTGGTGAAATAACGTGGCCAAGGTCGTCATCTACAGCAGCAACTACTGCCCATTCTGCATTCGCGCCAAGCAGTTGCTGGATCGCAAGCAGGCCGACTACCAGGAAATCAACGTAGACGGGCGACCCGCGGTGCGCGCCGAAATGACGCGCCTGGCCGGCGGTCGCACCTCGGTGCCGCAGATCTGGATCGGCGATACCTACGTTGGCGGTTGCGATGAACTCTTTGCCTGCGAGCGCGCTGGACAACTCAGCGGCCTGCTGGCAGGGTAACCAGCCAGATAATTACAACGCTTAAAACCACACTAACGAGCATATAGATTAAGGATCGAGCATGGCCGACGAAAACCAGAACAATCAAGCCGCCAACGGCGCAGCCAGCCAGCCGCAGTTCAGCCTGCAGCGCATCTACGCCAAGGACATCTCCTTCGAGTCGCCCAAGTCGCCCAGCGTCTTCCAGGCCCAGTGGAATCCGCAGGTCAACCTCGACCTGAACACCCGTCACACCCAGCTGCAGGAAGGCATGTACGAAGTCGTACTCACCCTGAACGCCACCGTGACCAACGGCGAAGACGAAACCACTTTCATCGCCGAAGTGCAGCAAGCCGGTATCTTCGCCATCAATGGTCTGGAAGACGCCGCACTGCGTCACACCCTGGGTGCTTTCTGCCCGAACATTCTGTTCCCCTATGCACGCGAGGCGATCGATAACCTGGTGCTGCGTGGCAGCTTCCCTCCCCTGATGCTGTCGCCGGTCAACTTCGACGCGCTCTATGCACAGGCAGAACAGCGCCGCACTCAGGAAGCCGCTGGCACCGCCTGATTGCGACCGATGTGGCGCGGCCTGTCAGAGGCGCGCCACACCTCTTATCCCCCGCTTGCTACCGTCCGCAACCACAGCACCCCGTAAACCGACTTTTGCCTTGTGCGCCACGCAGCGCATGCTCTAAGGTAAGCAACCGCAATTTTGCAGAAGACGGAATATCGCATGACCCTGCCGGCCTCCCGCCCCCTTTACCTGCTCGCTTTCATCGTCTGTGTACTGTTGATGGGCACCGCCCTGTACCTGGAACACGTGGTTGGCCTGGAGCCATGCCCCCTGTGCATTCTGCAACGCATGGCAGTGATTGTGATCGGCCTGCTGTGTCTGGCTGCCGTACTGCACAACCCTACCCCGCGCAATGGCAAGCGCACCGGCGCCCGGGTTTACGCCGTGCTGCTGATCCTCGCCAGCCTGTTCGGTGGCGCCACGGCTGCCCGCCAGGTTTGGCTGCAGCACCTGCCGGCGGATCAGGTACCCACCTGCATGCTGCCGCTCGACTACATGCTCGAAGCCCTGCCCTTCTGGGAAGTGCTCAGCCAGGTATTCAGCGGCACCGCCCAATGCGCGGAAGTTACCTGGACCTTCCTCGGCCTGAGCATTGCCGAAGGCACCCTGATCGCCTTCGTCTGCTTTACCGTTTTTGGCCTGATGCAGCTACTGCGCAAGGTCGACTGAAACCACCGGGAGCCCGGCATGAAAACGTTGCTGATACTGCTGTTGTGTTGCACGCTGGCGGCCTGCGCCAGCTCCGACGTGGAACAGTACGCCGCCGAACAGCCCGCGCTCTCTCTGCCGGATTACCTCAACGGCGACCTGCAGGCCTGGGGCATGTTTCAGGATCGTAGCGGCAAGGTGGTCAAGCGCTTCCATGTGCAGATGACCGGCCAGTGGCAGGGCAATACCGGCACCCTGGATGAGCGCTTCACCTATTCCGATGGCTCGACCGAACGCCGCGTGTGGACGCTGACCCGGCAAAGCGACGGCAGCTGGCAGGGCACTGCGGATGACGTAGAAGGCGTAGCCACTGGCAAAGTGGCCGGCAACGCCTTCCACTGGGCCTACCGCTTACGCCTGCCGGTGGACGGTCGAACCTGGGTTGTTGACCTGGATGACCGCATGTATCTGATTGACGACAAGGTCATGCTCAACCGCGCGATCATGAGCAAATGGGGCGTTACCCTGGGCAGCATCACACTCAACTTTTATAAACCTTGAAGCGCAGCCATCGACTGGCCTATTCTGTTGCGACAACGAGACGAGACACACCCATTTTGCCGGCTCGCCGGCCCCCTTCGACGAGGTGGAAGATGCTGGACAGTTGCACAAACTCCCAGGAGCGCTGGGGCGGCGTTCACCAGCTGATCGATCGCTGGCTTGCCGAGCGCAAGCAGATGGTCATGAACTACACCCAACTGCGCAAACGTCAGGCGCCCAGCAGCGCACCCGATACCGAGCTCGCCGCGTTCTGCGACACTCTGGTCGATTATCTCTCCGCCGGCCATTTTGAAATCTACGAACAATTGATGCGCGAAGCGGAAGACTTCAAGGATCAGCGCGGCATCGAGCTGGCCCACCAGGTCTACCCGCGTATCGAAACCATCACCCGTGAAGCGGTTACCTTCAACGACACCTACGGCCAACCCGACTGCGGCGTTGACGAAGAGACCATGCAAGCGCGCCTGCATCACCTTGGCGGCCTACTGCATGAGCGCTTCGAGCTGGAAGACTGCCTGATCGAAGTACTGCATACCGCTCACAAGGACATGCTCAGCACCGTCTGAGCCACAGGAAACGCCAGTGACCAGCACCGACAACAGCAAAGCCGCGAAAGTCAGCGATCCGGTATCCAACCCCCTGCACTTGCTGCAGACCATGACCAGAACGCTTAACGAGCATCTGGCCGACGCCTGCGCCCGAGCAGAACAGGATGCCCGCAAGGCACTGGAGAAACTGCAGCGCCAGCAGGAAAAGCTCGACCTCAAGCTTAGCCAAACCCAGCAGAAACTCAGCAGCCGTGAAGCCGAGCAGCCGGGCAAACCGGCCAACAAGACGCGCAAGAAACTGGCCGAGCTGGAAGCAGCCAAGCTGGAGCTGCATGAAGCGCGGCAAAAAGCCGAGAGCTACATCAAACAACTGACCAGCGACGTACGCCAGACGCTGCGCCTGGCCAAGGGCCTTGAACGCATCGACAGCCAGGTTGCGCAGGCGCTCGACAAGCGCGACAACCCCAAGCCGCCCGCCAAGCCGCGCGCTCGTCGCCCGGCCGCCCAGCGCAACAGCAAGCCCGCCGCTGCGCGCAAGCCGAAAGCGACTGCCACTCCGCCGGCAAACTGAAACCGATCTACGCCGCTGCTCCGGCAGCGGCCGCGTACGCCGCCAGCAAAACCTCCAAACGCTCAGCGCACGTCAGCTGCTGCACGCAGCTCAGCGCCAGCAAGTGGTCACGCAACTCACCTTCTGTCGCCTCAGCCACCGCTAGCGCCCAGTCCTGCAGCCGCACCAGCTGCAGCAATTCGGCATCCTGCTCCAACCGTTTCGCCTGTTGATACAGCGCTTGCGCGGCCGGGTCCTGCTTTAAACGCCGCCGTACCAGGCGCAAGGGTTCGATGATTTGCTGCTGCCAGGGACTGTGCTGGCGCAGCAACCAATTCAGCTTCTGGACAGGCACCGCCCGCCCCTGCAACCAGAGCCAGGTGACCGTCAGCAACAGCAGCACATCCTGCCCGCACTCATCCTGCAACGCCAGCAACGCTGGCGCTACGCCCGCCCGGGCGTAAAAATCCAGCGCCCAACTGCGTAGATCCGGATTAACCTGGTTCATTGCTCACTCCACTGCTCACAGCGACACGACGCGCTGATATACTCGCGCCCCATGATCACCATTGAATCCCTTACGTTGCAACGCGGCCCACTGCGGCTGCTCGACAACGCCAATCTTACCCTGCATGCCGGCCAGAAAGTGGGCCTGCTGGGCACCAATGGCGCCGGCAAGTCCAGCCTGTTTGCCCTGCTGCGCGGCGAACTCGAACCCGATGGCGGCGAATGCAGCCTGCCGGCGGACTGGCGTATCGCCCACATGCGCCAGGAAATCGAAGATCTCGACCGCCTCGCCGTCGACTACGTGCTCGACGGCGATTGGCGCTTGCGCGACATTCAACGCCGACTGCAGCAAGCCGAGCAGCAGCAGGCCGCCGAGCAGCTGGGCAGCCTGTACGGCGAACTGGAAAGCCACGACGGCTTCACTGCCGACAGTCGCGCACGCACGCTGCTGGCCGGTCTGGGCTTCACCACTGAGCAATGCGAACAGTCGGTAGGTGATTTTTCCGGTGGCTGGCGCATGCGCCTCAATCTGGCACAGGCACTGATGCAGCCGTCCGATTTGCTGCTGCTCGATGAGCCGACCAACCACCTCGACCTCGACGCTATTCTCTGGCTCGAGGACTGGCTGCGCAGCTATCCCGGCACCCTGCTGCTGATCTCCCACGACCGCGATTTTCTCGACGCCGTGGTCGAGCATATCGTGCACGTGGAAGGTCAGAAACTGAACCTCTATCGCGGCGCCTACAGCCAGTTTGAGCGCACCCGCGCCGAGCGGCTGGCGCAGCAGCAGTCGGCCTTCGAGAAGCAGCAGGCGCAGCGCGAACACATGCAGAAGTACATCGCCCGCTTCCGCGCCCAGGCTACCAAGGCCCGTCAGGCGCAGAGCCGGCTGAAAGCCCTGGAGCGGATGGAAGAACTGAGCCCGGCGCACATCGACTCGCCGTTCTCGTTCAGCTTCCGCGAGGCGGCCAATCAGTCCACCCCGCTGCTCGATCTCGACAAGGCCCGGCTCGGCTACGAGGGCAAACCCATCCTTGTCGATGTCAAATTGCAGCTGGCGCCCGGCGCCCGCATTGGCCTGCTCGGCCCCAACGGCGCCGGCAAGTCAACCCTGATCAAATCGCTGGCCGGCACCTTGCCATTGATCAGCGGCGAACTGAAAACCGGCGAGCACCTGGCCATTGGTTACTTCGCCCAGCACCAGCTCGACAGCCTGGATCCCGCCGCCAGCCCGCTGCTGCACCTGGCCAGACTGGCGCCGGATGAGCGCGAGCAGACATTGCGCAACTTCCTCGGCGGCTTTGACTTCCAGGGTGATCGCATCGATCAGGCGGTAGAGCACTTTTCCGGGGGCGAGAAGGCCCGTCTGGCGCTGGCGCTGATTGCCTGGCAAAAACCCAACCTGCTGCTGCTCGATGAGCCGACCAACCACCTCGACATGGAAATGCGCCACGCGCTGACCATCGCACTGCAGGCGTTCGAAGGCGCCATGTTGCTGGTCTCGCATGACCGGGCACTGATCCGCGACACCACGGACGAGCTCTGGCTGGTCGCCGATGGCAAGGTTGCTACCTATAACGAGGACCTGGACAGCTATACCCGCTGGTTGGCGCAGTTCCGCCAGCAGCAGGCCGCCGCCGCGCAGCCCGACGCCAGCAGCACACCCAAGGTTGATGCCAAGGCACAGCGCCGCGCCGCTGCCGAACAACGCCAACGCCTGGCGCCATTGAAAAAGGCGGCGGACAAGCTGGAGCAGCAACTGGCCAAGGCGAATGACGAACTCAGCGAAGTGGAAGCCCTGCTAGGTGACAGCACCTTGTACGAAGCCGTCAACAAGGATCAGCTGAAACAATTGCTTGGCCGCCAGGCCAGTGCCCAGCAGCGCGTTGCCGAGCTGGAAGAAGCCTGGCTGCAGGCCCACGAAGAACTCGACGGCCTGCAGGCTGCCTTGGCCGCCGAATGATTCTCTGGATTGATGCCGACGCATGCCCACGCCCCGTGCGCGACGTGGCGGTCAAGGCCGCGCGGCGCAAGCAGATCGAACTGGTACTGGTGGCCAACAGCGCCCAGCAGTTGCCACCGGGCCCCGGCGTGCGTCAGGTGATAGTGTCGGCCGGCGCGGATGCCGCCGACCATCACATCATCGAGCAGGCACGTCCGGGAGACCTGGTGATTACCGCCGACATTCCGCTGGCCGCTGGCCTGGTCGACCGTCAGGTAACCGCCATCAACCCGCGTGGTCAGGTCTACGACAAGGCCAGCATCGGCGACCGCCTGGCCATGCGCAACCTGATGGACGAGCTACGCGGTGCCGGATTGGCTGGGCGCGGTGGTCCGGCGCCTTACAGCGACCGCGACAAGCAGGCCTTCGCCAACGCACTGGACCGGCTACTCGCCCGCGGCGCCTGAACCCTAGCCACGGCGACTGGTTATAAACTGGCTGACGTCGCCCTGCAGCTGGCCGCGCACCCGCTCCAGTTCTGCAGCCTGTCGCGCCAACTCGGCGGCCTGATCGGCATTGCCCACGGCAATATCACCGATGCCCTGCAGGCGTTGGGCAACATCATCACCCACCGCGGCCTGCTCCTGCGTGGCAGAGGCTATGCTGCTGTTGAGTTTGGCGATACCGGCCACCTCATCAACAATGCCGGCGAGGATCTGCACGCTATCGTCAGTCACTGTCATGCAGCGCGTTACGGAGCCCTGACTCAGCTGCATGGCGCCGCGGGCCTCTTCCGATGCCTGCTGTAGGCGCGCGATAAAGTCCTGAATTTCTGCCGTCGAGTGCGCCGTGCGCTGCGACAGATTGCGAACCTCGTCGGCGACCACCGCAAAGCCCCGCCCCTGCTCGCCAGCGCGCGCGGCCTCAATGGCGGCATTAAGCGCCAGCAGGTTGGTCTGTTCGGCTACGCCCTTGATCACATCCACCACCTGATCAATATCAACCGCCAGCTGAGCGGCGCCGTTGACTGCGTCACCGGTGCGCTGAATATTGGCTTGCAGCGAGCCTACTTCCTGCCGGATATCCTGCATCGCCTGGTGCCCCTGCTGTGCGTGGCGGTCGGCACCTTCCGATGCACCGGCCGCTTCAGCGGCATTGCGCGCCACCTCGGCGGTAGCCTGACTGAGCTCATGCATGGCCTGCACCATGTAGTGGGTTTCGTCCTGCTGGCGCTCCGCGCTCTGGCGCACGGCAGCCGACTTGCCGGTTACCGCATCGCCCACCTCGGCAAGCCGTTGCAGGTTGCCGCCGACGTCGGCCACCATGACATCCAGCCCCGCTACCAGATTATTGAAGGAGTCGATCATGGGTGTGCGCATCGGCACCCGGTAAGTCAGGTCAACCCCTTTGCCTGAGGCCAGCATCATGGCCGTCGCACGCCCCATCGCCTCACCTTCCAGCGCATCACGGTAACCTAGCCGGGCCAAGTAGATCAGCACCGCTGCCTCTACGACCACGTAGCCGGCGTGGACAAACACCAGCCCGAAGGTCACGCCCTTGGCCAGCCAAACGCCCAATTGCTGGCTTTGCAAGTAGAAGAACATGAAATGGTGAACCGCAATCACCAACGTCGCCACCGCGATCGGCAGCCAGTCACGGTAGTAGATCAGGAAGGCCAGCAGCACAAAAATGGAAAAGTGCATTTCCAGCGTGCCGTGGCTCTGGTTGATATGCAGCGCGGCCATAACCATGAAAGCGGCGCCCATGGCACAGCGAAAGACGCGGCTGCCTTTGGCCAGCGCATGCAAAGCGTGCATCACCAGCAGGGTGCCACCGGCAACTATCAGCGCCTGCGCCCAGGTCTCGTACCAACCGGCCAGCGCCAGCGACGCCAGCAGGCATAACCACAGCACGGCCAGCATGACCCGGTCGGCCTGCAGGTAATGGGCATCAAGGCTGAGGGATTGGGGAATGCTCGGGTTCATCGACAGACCTCTCACCAGGATCAAGATCACACAAGCAAGCCACCGCGTCCTGGCGTGTGATGCTCACCTTGCGTCCGGCCAGCAAGGCCTGCACCACCGGCTCGACAAAACTGCTGTCAGTTGTACAGTGAGCTCCATCACTGTAGGGGCCTACATAGGCCAGGTTTCCCTGCGCATCCCAGATGGCAATGGACGGCGCGCCGGGCCAGTCCGCCCATACCTCGGGTATCGGCCAGTACGGCAAGGCCTTGAGACCACCGGTCAGGCCCTCAGTGGTACGCTGGCCGGCGCGGGCAAACCGCACCCCTTGCGCGCTAAAGCGCTGCGTCATTTCATCTACGTAGCTTTCGTGCCCGGCACTGCAGGGGCAACCAGATTGCCACACGTGTAGTACCTGTACGTGCCCTGGCGCAAAGGGCGGCGCCACTGCCTCACCCGCAAAGTACGCTGGGCGCTCGAAGGACTTGATGTAACGCGCTTCGAACCACCAGTAGGCCCAGACCAGCCCCGCGAGCCAGACCAGTAACAGCAACAGAGTGAGAACACGGCGAATCCAGGGGCGCATTACAGGGGTCCGGGGCATATTGGGGGACACTTATTGTGCCACACCACCTCGCCGTACAGGCATGAGCGCGGCGTAACCTTAGCACATGGCCAGCACATCCGTACAAGCTTTGTATAGCATTACGACGCCTGCCCTGCGTTCCACCGTGCATTTGCATCGATTTGTGCAAACCCCGCCACATCCTGGCCAATCAACCGAGGCTGATGCCTTTGCAGCCCGTCAAGCTTGGTTTACCGTTGCAGCAACCCGAGACATTACCCTGATTTTTTTCGTGGGTATGGCAGCCGCGACCGGCAAGCTGCCGCTCTAGCCCATGGAAGACTACGCACAGTGCCGGCAGCTCATCGCCGCGCGAGGATGATCTCTGCTGATGCTTGCCGCACTTGACCTGACTACCCTGACCGTCACTCTGACCCTGGTGACCCTGAGCATGACCCTGTTGCTGGCACTGGCGGCCTGGCACGCAGGCACCGAGCAGGGGCTGCGGCACTGGGCGCTGGGCAACTGCGCGTTAATGCTGGGTCTGCTGCTCAACGTCAACCAGCAGCACCTGCACCACAGCCTCTCGGTAGTGCTTGCCAATGGCCTGATGACGCTGGGGCTCGGCGTGATCTGGCTCGGCGTGCGCGCGTTCAAAGGCCGCAGCCAGCCACAATGGGGGCCTATCTGTGCAGCCGCGGTAATCATGCTGTTGCTGTGGTTTTTCCGCTTCCAGGTGGACCGCCTCGATATCCGCTACGCCGTCAGCTCGGTCACCCTCGGCGGCCTGTGCCTGATGTGTGCCAGCGAACTGCTTATCCGCGCCGCCCAGCCCCTGCGCACCGCCTACTGGTTCAGTGGCAGCATCGCCCTGCTGTATGGCTTTTGCCTGGTGGCGCGCCCGCTGGCGGTACTGTTTGGCTGGCAAAGCGACCTGCCAGTACTCGACAGCCCGCTGCAGAACCTTACTTTGCTGGGCGCCATGCTCGCGCAGATCGGCATGGCCAGCGGCTTTATCCTGATGACCCACTACCGCACCGCCGAAGCACTGCACCGACTGTCTGAGCGCGATGCGCTGACCAACACCCTGAACCGCCGCAGCCTGCAGGAGCAGGCACATGTGTTACTCAACCTGATGGCACAACGCGGTCAGCCAGTCACGCTGATCATGGTCGATGCCGACCATTTCAAGCGCATTAACGACGAGTTTGGCCATCAGACCGGCGATGCCGTGCTCTGTCACCTGGTCGCGCGCATCGGCCAGCATCTGCGCAGCGATGATCTGCTCGGCCGTTTTGGTGGCGAAGAGTTCACCCTGATCCTGCCGGGCCTGGATACCGAGCGGGCCGCCCAGGTGGCCGAGCGTATTCGTCAGGGCCTGTGCAGCAACCCCTGGGAATCCGAGTCAAAACCGGTATGGTTGAGCGTCAGTCTGGGGGTCGCGTGCTCTGAACATCACGGCTACGATTTCAACACCCTGCTGAGCGCCGCAGACGCCGCGCTGTACCGCGCCAAGGCGCTCGGACGCAATCGCGTAGAGCTGGCCCCGGCACCCGGCGCCGATCTCGAAGACCAAATGGCCTTACGCCTGTTGTCACAATTCCGTCATAATCTGGACGTATAAACGTCAACCAGATAGGTGCATAGTGGATCCCATTCCACCGCATCAACGGAGTTATTGTGAGCCAGTCTTTTGTCCAGCGTCCGTTCCCCCTGAGCCGTCCCCGCCGCATGCGTCGCGATGACTTTTCGCGCCGCCTGATGCGGGAAAACACCCTCACGGCAGACGACCTGATCTATCCGGTTTTTGTGCTGGAAGGTGAAGGCCAGCGCGAAGCCATTGCCTCGATGCCGGGGATCGAACGCCTGTCGATCGATCTGCTGTTGGAGGAGGCTGCCGAACTGGTCGAGCTGGGTATTCCGGCGATTGCGCTGTTCCCCGTCACGCCCTTGCAGAAAAAGTCGCTCGACGCCGCCGAAGCGTACAATCCCGAGGGCCTGGCGCAACGCGCAACCCGCGCCCTCAAGGCCCGTTTTCCCGAGCTTGGCGTGATCACCGATGTCGCCCTGGACCCCTTCACCACCCACGGCCAGGACGGCATCATCGACGAGCACGGCTACGTGATGAACGACATCACCGTCGAGACGCTGGTCAAGCAAACCCTGTCCCACGCTGAAGCCGGTGCCGACATAGTCGCCCCCTCCGACATGATGGACGGCCGGGTTGGCGCCATGCGTGCAGCACTGGAAGACGCCGGCCATGTGCACACCCGCATCATGGCCTACTCCGCCAAATACGCCAGCGCCTATTACGGCCCCTTCCGCGACGCGGTCGGCTCCGCCGGCAACCTCGGCAAGGGTAACAAGGCGACCTATCAGATGGACCCGGCCAACGGCAATGAAGCCCTGCAGGAAATTGCCGCAGACCTGGCCGAGGGTGCCGATATGGTCATGGTCAAACCCGGCATGCCCTATCTGGATATCGTCCACCGGGTAAAAGACACCTTCAAGGTACCTACCTTCGTCTATCAGGTCAGTGGCGAGTACGCCATGCACTGCGCCGCCATCAATAACGGCTGGCTCAGCGATGCGGTGATTCTCGAATCGCTGATTGCCTTCAAGCGCGCCGGCGCCGACGGCATCCTCACCTATTTCGCCAAAACCGCTGCGCGCCAATTGCGCGAACGACAACCAAACTGAACGAGGCCCCCATGGCAGAGCTCAACAGCAGCCGCGACAACAGTCAGCCCGACGCGGCAACCAGCACCGCCGAGACCGCCCCCAAGGTAGAACTGGTGCCACGTCCGGCAACGGTCACCGAAAAGCCGGCGGATGCCGCCCCCTTGGCCGATATCAATGCGCCCGAGCTCTACATTCACCGTGAACTGTCGCAGCTGCAGTTCAACATCCGGGTGCTGGAGCAGGCGCTGGATGAATCCTACCCGCTGCTGGAACGCCTCAAATTTCTGCTGATCTTTTCCAGCAACCTGGATGAGTTCTTTGAAATCCGCGTCGCCGGCCTGAAAAAGCAGATCACCTTCGCCCGCGAACAGACCGGCCCCGATGGTCTGCAGCCGCAACAGGTGCTGAGTAAAATCAGCGAAATTGCGCACCACCACGTGAGCCGCCAGTACAGCCTGTTGAACGACATTCTGCTGCCGGCCCTGAGCGAAAAGGGTATCCGCTTTGTTCGCCGTCATCAGTGGACGCACAAGCAGACCCTGTGGATTCGTCGTTTCTTCCGTCAGCAGGTCGCGCCGGTCATCAGCCCCATCGGCCTCGACCCGACGCACCCCTTCCCGTTGCTGGTAAACAAGAGCCTGAACTTCATCGTACAGCTCGAGGGCATCGACGCCTTTGGCCGTGATTCCGGCCTGGCGATCATCCCGGCGCCGCGCTCTTTGCCGCGACTGATTCGTCTGCCCGATGAACTGTGCGATGGCGGCGACAACTTCGTCTTCCTGTCGTCGATGATTCACGCGCATGCCGATGACCTGTTCCCCGGCATGAAAGTATTGGGCTGCTATCAATTCCGCCTGACCCGTAACGCCGACCTGATCGTCGACCCCGATGAAGTCGACGACCTGGCCCGCGCCCTGCGCGGCGAGCTACTGTCGCGTCGCTACGGCGATGCCGTGCGCCTCGAAGTAGCCGACAACTGCCCCAAGCCACTGACCGACTTTCTGCTGCGTCAGTTTGGCCTGAGCGAAGCCGAACTCTACGAGGTCAATGGCCCGGTCAACCTGACCCGGCTGTTCTCCATCACTGGCCTGGAAAACCACCCGGAGCTGCAGTTTCCGACCTTCAGCCCGGGGATTCCCAAGCTGCTGTCGAGCGCCGACAACCTATTCCAGGCGATCAGCAAGCAGGACATTCTGCTGCTGCATCCCTACGAATCATTCAGCCCGGTGGTCGACCTGCTGCGCCAGGCCGCGCAGGACCCCAACGTGCTGGCGATCAAGCAGACGCTGTACCGCACCGGCGCCAACTCCGAGATCGTCAACGCCCTGGTCGAAGCGGCGCGCAACGGCAAGGAGGTCACGGTAGTGATCGAGCTGCGCGCGCGCTTTGATGAGGAGTCCAACCTGCAGCTGGCCAGCCGCCTGCAGCAGGCCGGCGCCGTGGTGATCTACGGCGTAGTCGGGTTCAAGACCCACGCCAAGATGATGCTGATCCTGCGCCGCGAGGAAAAGAGCCTCAAGCGCTACGTGCACATGGGTACCGGCAACTATCACGCCGGCAACGCGCGCCTGTACACCGACTACAGCATCCTGACCTCGGATCTGGCGCTCACCGAAGACGTGCACAAGCTGTTCAACCAGTTGATCGGCATGGGCAAGACGCAGCGCATGAAAAAGCTGCTGCAAGCACCCTTCACGCTGAAAAAGCGTCTGCTCGAACTGATCAACCGCGAGACCCTGAACGCCCTGGCCGGCAAGCCGGCACACATCATCGCCAAGGCCAACTCGCTGACCGACGCCAAGATCATCAAGGCGCTGTACAAGGCGTCGCAGTCGGGGGTGAAGGTAGACCTGATCATTCGCGGCATGTGCTGCCTGCGTCCAGGCATTCCCGGTGTATCGCACAACATCACGGTGCGCTCGATCATCGGCCGCTTCCTGGAGCACAGCCGCGTGTACTACTTCCTCAACGAGGGACAGGATCAGGTGTGGATGTCGAGTGCCGACATGATGGAGCGCAATCTGGATAAGCGCGTGGAGACCTGCTTCCCGCTCGAAGGCAAGAAGCTGATCACCCGTGCCAAGCAGGAGCTGCAGGTGTTTCTGACTGACAACACCCGCAGCTGGATTTTGCAGAGCGATGGGTCCTACGTACTCAACTCACCCAGCGGCAACCAGAACCCGCGCAGCGCGCAGACCGCACTGCTGGAGAAACTGGCCAACTCGCCTCAGCGCGCGGTCAACCTGTAACCGACCTTGGCCCAATACAGGGCCTCCTGGTCGAAGTCAGCCTGCGTTAGCGGGTTGGCTTCGAGCCAGCCTTCCGGAAAGTTCAGCACCAGATAGTCCTGCCCCGCCTCTACCGCCAGTTCCGGCATATCCTGATTGCCGCGGATGTGATGGTAGAGAATCGCCAGGCGCAAGATCATGCACAGCCGCAGCAGGGTGCCGGCGTCGTCACCAAACTCACCCAGGCGCTCGGCATTCGGCAGATTGCGTCTGTGCCCGCGTACCAGCAAGGCCAGGGCCTGCTGATCCTGACGGGAAAACCCCGGTAGATCGGAGTGCTCAATCAGGTAAGCGCCGTGCTTGTGGAACTGGTGATGGGCGATATCCAGCCCCACCTCGTGCACCCGCGCCGCCCAAATCAACAAATCCGCCTGTTTGCTGGCCGATAGGTGCCACTGGTCATCGACCTTGCGCATCAGTCGCAGCGCCTTGTCTTCGACCCGTGCAGCTTGCTCAAGGTCAACGTGATAACGCTCCATCAGCGCGCTCAGCGTGCGCTCGCGTACATCCTCATGCTGCTGGCGCCCCAACAGGTCGTACAATACCCCTTCACGCAGCGCGCCCTCGGAATGCGCCATGTTTTCGATGCCGAGCGCATCAAACATCGCCTCAAGGATGGCCAAACCGGCTGGCAGGATCGGCTGGCGATCCGCCTTCAATCCCTGAATGTCGAGTTTGTCGACGTGCGCCGCCTTCAGCACTTTGCGCTTGAGCCACTGCAGGCCTTCGCGATTGACCTCACCCTGACCCTTGCCGGCAGCCTGAATGCATTGTCCGATCGAGCGAATGGTACCCGAGGCGCCGACGGCTTCGGTCCAGCCAAGGCGATGAATTGCCTGCTCGATATTCATCAGCTCCAGCCGCGCCGCCGTATAAGCCTGGCTATAACGCGCAGCGGTGATCTTGCCATCGGCAAAGAACTGGCGGCTGAAGGATACGCAACCGACGCTCAGGCTCTCGCGCAGCAGCGATTCAAAACGTTCACCGACGATAAACTCGGTACTGCCGCCACCAATGTCGGCCACCAGCCGCCGACCTCCGTCGTCCGCCAGGGTGTGGGATACCCCCAGATAGATGAGACGCGCTTCTTCACGGCCGGACACCACCTCAGCGCGATGCCCCAGGATCTGCTGAACCTGGCGAATGAACTGGCCGCGGTTACGCGCCTCGCGCAGTGCGTTGGTGCCGACGATGCGCACCGCACCCGGCGGCAGGCCGTTGATCAACTGCGCGAAACGGCGCAAACAGTCGAGACCACGCTGCATGGCCTCGTCGCTGAGCATGCGCTCATCATTCAGCCCGGCGGCCAGCTGCACTTTTTCGCCAAGGCGTTCCAGAATCCGTATCTCGCCCTGATCAACCCGCGCCAACACCATGTGAAAGCTGTTGGAACCAAGATCAATCGCTGCTACCAGCGAGTGGTCATTCTGTTGTGAGTCAGCCATGCAGTCGTCCCTTGAGTCAGTTATCTCCCGATTCTAGCACCCGATAGGTGACAGTTGTCGGTTGCGGCGACACGCCATGCCCTGTCTACCCTCTCGCTTCCGCTTCGCCGACAGGTGGTGCTATGATGGTGCGATTCCGCATTTAGAAACCCTTGGAGAAACGCATGAGCGATTTGATTGTGCATGTCACTGACGGCAGCTTCGAAGAAGAAGTGCTCAAGTCCGACACCCCCGTTCTGGTGGATTACTGGGCAGAATGGTGTGGTCCCTGCAAGATGATTGCCCCGGTTCTGGACGAGATTTCCAAGGACTACAACGGCAAGCTGAAGATCTGCAAGCTGAACATCGACGAAAACACCGACACTCCGCCCAAGTACGGCGTGCGCGGCATACCGACCCTGATGCTGTTCAAGGACGGCAACGTCGAGGCCACCAAGGTCGGCGCCCTGTCAAAATCCCAGCTGGCCGCCTTCCTCGACAGCAACATCTGACACCCTGAGCCCCGGCCATTGTGCTCCGGGGCTCACTTTTTCCGGCAAAACCTAGACGCCACGTCTCAGCGGTGCTAGATTTGCTTTCCAACTCCTGGTCGCCCCCTGCGACAGTGGCTTATCTTTAGCACAGCCAAACCCATCGCCCCATTCCAATATGGCGGCCGAAACCCAACCCTTTCCTGCCGATACTACTATTGCTCACCGACCCTATGAACCTGACTGAACTCAAACAAAAACCCATTACCGAACTGCTTGAAATCGCCAACAACATGGCCCTTGAAAACATGGGTCGCTCGCGCAAACAGGATGTGATTTTTGCCATTCTGAAAAAGCATGCGAAAAGTGGCGAGGATATCCATGGCGATGGTGTGCTGGAAATCCTGCAGGACGGTTTTGGTTTCCTTCGCTCCGCTGATTCGTCCTATCTGGCCGGCCCCGACGATATCTACGTCTCGCCCAGCCAGATCCGCCGCTTCAACCTGCGTACCGGCGACACCATCGCCGGCAAGATTCGCCCACCCAAAGATGGCGAGCGCTATTTTGCCCTGTTGAAGGTCGACTCGATCAACTTCGACCGCCCGGAAAACACCAAGAACAAGATCCTGTTCGAAAACCTTACCCCGCTGTTCCCCGATGAGCGACTGGTCATGGAAGCTGGCAACGGCTCTACCGAAGACCTGATGGCCCGCATCATCGACCTGTGCGCGCCGATCGGCAAAGGCCAGCGCGGCCTGCTGGTGGCGCCGCCCAAGGCCGGTAAGACCCTGATGTTGCAGAACATCGCCTCGAACATTGCCCGTAACAACCCCGAGTGCCATCTGATCGTTCTGTTGATCGATGAGCGCCCGGAAGAAGTGACCGAAATGCAACGCACCGTGCGCGGCGAAGTGGTGGCTTCGACCTTCGACGAGCCGCCAAGCCGTCACGTGCAGGTGGCCGAGATGGTCATCGAGAAGGCCAAGCGTCTGGTCGAGCACAAGAAAGACGTCATCATCCTGCTCGACTCCATCACGCGTCTGGCGCGTGCTTACAACACCGTGATCCCAAGCTCCGGCAAGGTACTCACCGGCGGTGTTGACGCCCACGCCCTGGAAAAGCCCAAACGCTTCTTTGGCGCCGCGCGCAACATTGAAGAAGGCGGCAGCCTGACCATCATCGCCACCGCACTGGTTGATACCGGCTCGAAGATGGACGAGGTGATCTACGAAGAATTCAAAGGTACCGGCAACATGGAGATCCACCTGGATCGCAAGATTGCCGAGCGTCGTACCTTCCCGGCGATCAACATCAACCGTTCCGGTACCCGCCGTGAAGAACTGCTGACCAGCGAAGACGAACTGCAACGCATGTGGATTCTGCGCAAGATTCTGCACTCAATGGACGAGGTCGCTGCGATCGAATTCCTGCTGGACCGTCTGAAAGATACCAAGACCAACGACGAGTTCTTCCAGTCGATGAAGCGCAGCAAAAATTAAGCTGCAAGCGCCAAGCAACAAGCTGCAAGTAGCCCGGTGCCGCTCGCAGCTTGTTGCACTTTGCACCACCCGACAGGCTGCTCTGTCGGCATAATGTGCTTCTGACCAGACACCCCAGGCTGCCGCATTCCCCACACTGCTCGCAGCTTGCCGCTTGAGGCTTGAAGCTGCCATGAAATACTCCGATCTACGTGACTTCATCAAGGGCCTGGAGCAGCGCGGCGAACTCAAGCGCATCCAGACACCCGTCTCCCCCGTTCTGGAAATGACCGAAATTTGCGACCGTACCCTGCGCAAGGGCGGTCCAGCGCTGCTGTTTGAAAACCCCACAGGCTTTGATATGCCGGTACTCGGCAACCTGTTCGGCACGCCGCAGCGCGTAGCCATGGGCATGGGCGCCGAAGAAATCAGCGAACTGCGCGAAATCGGCAAACTGCTGGCCTTTCTCAAGGAGCCCGATCCGCCGAAGGGGCTGAAAGACGCCTGGTCGAAGCTGCCAATTTTCAAGCAGGTGATCAACATGGCGCCCAAGGTGGTGCGCGACGCCCCTTGCCAAGCCACCGTGTTTGACGGCGACGACGTCGACCTCAGCCGCATTCCGGTGCAAACCTGCTGGCCCGGCGACGCCGGCCCCTTGATCACCTGGGGCCTGGTGATCACCAAAGGACCGCACAAGGAACGCCAGAACCTGGGTATTTACCGCCAGCAGGTGATCGGCCGCAACAAGGTGATCATGCGCTGGCTCAGCCATCGCGGCGGCGCCCTGGACTTCAAGGAATGGCAGGAAAAACACCCCGGCCAGCCATTTCCGGTAGCAGTAGCGCTGGGCGCCGATCCGGCGACCATCCTGGGCGCGGTGACGCCGGTGCCCGACAGCCTCTCGGAGTACGCCTTCGCCGGCCTGCTGCGCGGCCAGCGCACTGAACTGGTGAAGTGCCGCGGCAGTGACCTGCAGGTGCCCGCCAGCGCCGAGATCGTGCTGGAAGGCGTTATCCATCCCGGCGAAATGGCCGATGAAGGCCCCTTTGGCGACCATACCGGTTACTACAACGAAGTCGACCGCTTCCCGGTATTTACCATCGAACGCATTACCCAGCGCGAGAAGCCGATTTACCACAGCACCTATACCGGTCGCCCGCCAGACGAGCCGGCGGTACTCGGCGTCGCACTCAATGAGGTGTTTGTGCCGCTGCTGCAAAAGCAGTTCAGCGAAATCACCGACTTCTACCTGCCGCCCGAGGGATGCTCATACCGCATGGCGGTGGTGTCGATGAAGAAGCAGTACCCGGGCCACGCCAAGCGCGTGATGCTCGGCGTCTGGAGCTTCCTGCGGCAGTTCATGTACACCAAGTTTGTCATCGTGGTGGATGACGACATCAATATTCGCGACTGGAATGACATTATCTGGGCGATTACCACCCGCATGGATCCCAAGCGCGATACCGTGATGATCGACAACACGCCGATCGACTACCTCGACTTCGCCTCTCCCGTTTCCGGCCTCGGCAGCAAGATGGGGCTCGACGCCACCAACAAGTGGCCCGGCGAAACCAACCGCGAATGGGGCACCGCGATCCACCAGAACGAAGCCGTCAAGCAGCGCATTGACGCACTCTGGTCAGAATTGGGCATTGATTGATGATAGTAACGCTACAACCTTCCGGACTGACCCTGCAGACCCAACCCGGCGAACGTATCCTGGATGCCGCCCGCCGACTCGGCTTCGACGCACCGCAGAGCTGCCGCAACGGTAACTGTCATGTCTGCGAAGCCGCTTTGCTGCGTGGCAGAGTACGCCTGGCCGATGGTTCGCAGGCCACTGGCGGCGAGATATACACCTGCATTGCCACGCCGGAAAGCGACTGTGAACTGCAGTGGGAAGGCATTCTGGCTCCGGGTGAGCTGCCGGCGCGTGAACTGGCCTGCCAGGTCAGCGAGTGTGTCGATATTGGCGCGGACGTGTGGCGCGTGCGCCTGCGCGTGCCCGCCGGCAAGCCCTTGCGCTATCACGCAGGACAGTATCTGCTGCTGGAGCGCGAAGGCGCAGAACCAGCGGCTTTTTCAATCGCCTCTGCGCCCCAGGAAGATCGTACCCTGGAGCTGCACATTCTTACCCGCGACCCGCTAACGCAGGCGGTGATCGACTACTTGCAAACCCACCGCATCGCGCGTATCCAGGCGCCTTTTGGTGATGCCTGCACGCGCGAGCTACCACAGCAGCCGCTGGTGCTGATTGCCGCCGGTACCGGTCTGGCGCAAATGCAGAGCCTGATCGAATCCTGCTTGGCGCAGGGTTTCAGTCAGCCGATCCATCTGTACTGGGGGGTGCGTCACAGTGACGACTTTTACCAGGCGCCACATTGGGATCGCTGGCAACAGCAGCCCAACCTGTATCTGCATCAGGTGGTGAGCGATGAAGCCGAGTGGCAGGGCCGTGAGGGCTTACTGCATCAGGCGGTGTGTGAAGACCTTGCCGATCTGGCCGACTACCGCTTTTTTGTCAGCGGCTCACCGCCCATGGTCTATGCCACCCTGGATGCCCTGGTGGCCGCCGGCATGCCTGCCGAGCAGATGCATGCCGATGCCTTCGCCTACGCACCGCGCGAGCCGATCAGCGACTGATCAACGGCTCGGCAGCGGCAACGCTGGCAGGCTTTCTTCCATCAACGCGAAACCGTCATCGATAATATCGCGCGAGGCTTGTGTTTCGCCCATACGATCGAGCAGGCGCGCCAGCTCGGCGCAGGTCTGAATGTCGCGTTTGCTGGCGAAACTGGCTTCAAGGTAGTCCCGCGCCTTACCCCAGAGACTGTTGCGTTGTGCCAAGCGGCCCAGCGCCAGCAGCAGGGTGGCGTTGTTCGGATGCGCCTGCAACCACTGCTCGGCGGTACTCAACTGGCGCGCCGGATCACGCCCCTGCACCAGCCCGTAGAGATGCACCAGGCGGTCGTTGTAACTCGCCTGCAGGGCGACACGCAGGGCCTCCTCCGCCAGTTGCTCGCGGCCCTTGGCACGCAGCTGCAGGCAGTAAGCTTCCACTACCAGCGGGTCTTCGCGCATGCGCCGCGGCATCTGCTCCCAGGCCGCGATAACCAGACTGGCTGGATCTGCATCGACCGCCGCGGCGCGTTGCCCGGCCTGCTGCAACAGCGCGCTGTGCACCTGATACTCCAGCGCGTCCTGATCCTGCGGGCTCAGCACCTGGTGCTTGCGCAACTCGGGCAGCAATTCCAGCAGGCGCCCCCAGTCTTCCAGCCGCAGATAGACCTGGCTCATCAACTTGAGCGCATACAGATGCTTGGGGTGATCCTTGCGCAAGCGCGTCAACGTCGCCAGCGCCTGCTCCAGCTGACCACGCCCCATCTGCAATTGCGCCTGAGTGACCGCAATGGCCACATCGGCCTTGGGCGTACTTTCATAGGCGTCGCGTAGCAGGTTGTCGCACTCGGTGTAATCGCCCATTTCCTGCGCGGCACGGGCGGCGGCCAAGTAGTTGATCAGGGGGAGTTCGGCGTGGGGAGCAGACTTTTTCAGCAAGCGCAGCGCCGATTTCCAGTGGCCTTCGGCGAACTCCAGCAAGCCGCGGGTAGCGATCACGTTCGCGCGCTGTTGCAGGTTGCGCCGTGACCAGGGGTTGATGCGCCGGCCCGAGGCATTCAGCACGCGCACCAGCGCCCGCACCAGCAGCACCAGCAGCCAGAACGCCAACAGCAGGCCCAGCCCCACCCAGACACTGGTCTCGATGGAGAAATTACGCCAGGCGATCAGCAGGTAGCCCGGATCTTCTGCCACAGCCATACCCAGGAGTGCCGCCACCAGCACCACCGCCAGGATTGCGATATAGCTTTTACTCATCAGCGGCCTCCGGCTGCTTGGCAGCGCTAGAGGAGCGGCGATTCTGAATGTAGGTAGACAGGCTTTGCTGCAGCGGCGCCAACTCAGGCGGGTTCAGGCTGACCGCTTCGTCGTGCAATGCCTGCAGCTGCTTCTGCATGCCCTGAACCTTGGGATTCTTTAGCTCGAAGTACTGCTGCAGCATCTTCTCAGCCCGCTGCAGACTGGCCTGATAAACCTGCTCTTCACCGCGCAACGCTGCCCACTGGGCTTGCTCCAGCGTCAATTGCAGGGTGCGCTGCACCCGCTGCATCTCGGCCTCATCGAGCAATGGTGTGATTACCTTGCCACGCTGAAAATCAACCCGTACATAACGCTCCAGACGCATCAGCACGCGATCCCAGCGGTCGCGCCGCTGCAGGCGATCCTCGTACTCTTCTTCGGTGGTCACTTCGTCCGGATCAAATTCGGGCACTGGCAACAGCACCAGGCGCTCGACCTGATCGCGCAGCGCAGCCAAGCGCAGGAACACGCCGGGGCGGTCCAGCTCGGGCAGCGCTTCCAGCTCGGCCTGATATTGCGCCAGTTGCTCACGCACGCCGTACAGGCCGCTGTCAGGCATGGATTTGAGAATGCCGTCGACCGTGGTCAGCAGCTCACGCGCGGCGCTCACATCCTGAACTGCCAGCAACCGCAACGAGGCCAGACGCAACAGGTATTGCGCCTCGGCCAGTTTCCAGTCTTCGCGGCCATCGCCCTGCAGAATGTCCAGTCGCTCGCCAATGGCCTGCTGACTGCGTTGCATCTCTGCGACCAGACGCTGCATGGACTGCCAATCGGCGCCCTGGGGAACGCCTTCCAGACGGTCATTCAGCTGTTGCTGACGCTGCTCGCCGCCGGCCTGCAGTTGATCAACAAGCTGCTTCAGCTGCGCCTGCTGCTGCTCGGCCTGCGTCTGGCGCTGCTGCCATTGCCAACCGCTGAAGGCCAGTGCAACAACCGCGATCAGCAGCGCCAGCCAGACCAGGCCACGCCCCCCACCGCCGGCCTTGGGCCCAACGGGCTGGCGTGGCGGAGGAGTCGGCTTGGTAGTTTTTGCAGAAGGGGTTGGCTTGGCGTCCGCGTTCGCTTTACCGTCGCCGGCTGGCGAGCTTGCCGCATCGGCAGAAGGGCTGGGCTTGTCTGTCGCCGAGGCGCTCGCCGGCGTGGTGGCCAGCGTCTCCTGCGGGCTGCTTTTGTCAGTGTTCTTGTTTGGTTCGATTGGTTCCACGCGTATCCCCTTTAATCCTTCAGCGGGTGTGCTCGCACCGCCGCAAATATGGCTGCGTCATCCGCACCCTCGCAGATTACTACATCGTGACAGCCAAGGTCTGCGGCTTGCGCCGCAACCCGTGCGCTTGGCACCCAGCAGCGCCAGCAACGCTGCTGCGACCAATCGGCCCCGGCATTCTCGTGCCAATGCTCAAGCGCCTGAGTGCTGAGTACAACTATGCCGCTAATGCCACGGGCAGCAACCGCCGTCAGTTGGAGCGCCAAATCCGCCGGCGGTTCACGGCGATACAGTTCAAGGTAGTCGACCTGCCCGCCAGCAGCACGCAGTTGTTCGGCCAGATGCTCGCGGCCACCTTCTCCACGCCAGATCATGACCTTGAGGTCGGGCCGGGAAAAGTGCGCCTGCCACAGTGGCAGGCGCAGTAGCGCTTCGCTGTCCTGACCGTCGTCCGGCAGTTGCACCGGCAGCGCATAATCAGTCAAAGGCGCGGCGCTGGCTGGCCCCACGGCCAACCAGTCAATGCCCACTGGCGTCTGCGGCCAGTAACGATCCAGCAGCTCCAGTCCCAGGGTCGCCGCCAGGCGGCTAACCACGATCACCACCTGATAGCGATCCAGCTCCAGCATCAGGCGCCGCTGCGGCCCCTCGTCGTCCAGTGGCCGCAACGCCAGCAGTGGCAGGCTTTCGCACTGCACTCCCAGTTCCGACAGGCGCTGCGCCAGGCGCTGGTTGTCATCCGGCTGCCGGGTCAGCAGAATGCGGCTCACCGTGGCGGCTCACCTGCATAGACTGCGTCCAGAATCGCCTGCGCACCTTGGCTCAGCAAATCTTCGGCAACGGCGATACCCAGGCTTTCCGGATCGGCTTCGCTACCTCGCGCCTCGGCGCGCAGCAGGGTGGTACCGTCCGGATCGCCAACCAAACCGCGCAGCCAGAGGTTGCCGTTCTCGCGCTCGGCGTAACAGGCAATCGGCACCTGACAGCCACCGTTCAAGCGGGTGTTCAGGGCACGTTCAGCGCGCACGCGCAGCGCGCTGTCTTCATCGTTCATCTGCGCCAGCAGCGCGTGCAACTGAGTATCACCCGTGCGGCATTCGATACCCACAGCGCCCTGCCCACCGGCCGGGAGGCTTTCCTCCGGCGGCATGGCGTAGCGGATTCGCGCATCAAAGCCGAGCCGCATCAAACCGGCGGCGGCCAAAATAATAGCGTCGTACTCGCCGGCATCCAGCTTGGCCAGACGGGTATTGACGTTGCCGCGCAGGAAGCGCACTTGCAGATCCGGACGGCGCGCCATCAACTGCGCCTGACGACGCAGGCTGGAGGTGCCAACAATGCTGCCGGAAGGCAGGCTGTCGACCCGGTCGTACTGATTGGAGACAAAGGCGTCGCGCGGATCTTCGCGCTCGCAGATGGCATACAGTCCCAGACCGTCGGGAAACTGCATGGGCACATCTTTCATGGAATGTACTGCCAGATCGGCTTCGTCATTGAGGATGGCGGTTTCCAGTTCCTTGACGAATAGTCCCTTGCCGCCGATTTTCGCCAGCGGCGAGTCCAGCAATTGGTCGCCGCGACTGACCATGGGGACCAGGCTGACGTGTATGGAGGGATCGAGTTGTTCGAGGCGCGCCTTGACGTATTCGGCCTGCCACAGGGCCAAAGCGCTCTTGCGGGTGGCAATTCGCAGATGTCGAGTCATGGGATTCTCATTCAAAACCAGCCTGCATGATACGCCATGCCCTTGCCGGCATCCATGCGGGTGGCTGCCGCACTCGCCTCACAGGCGATCCATCAAGCGGCGCACCCCCGGTACGTGACGCCGACTGACCGTCAGGCTTTCGTCTTCCAGATCCTTGAGGCAGAGCTCGAAATGCCCCATGGAGGTTCGCTGCAAGCACTCGATGCGGCCGCGCGCCACCAGTGCGTTGCGGTGAATGCGCACAAACTCATCACCAAACTCTTCTTCCAGCGACTTCAGGGGTTCGTCCAGCAGCACCTCGCCGTGCAGGTGACGCAGGGTGACGTACTTATGATCGGCGATAAAGTAGAGCACATCTTCAATCGGGATCAGCTCGATGCCCTTGCGGGTGCGCGCGCTGATATGACTGCGCGCCTGACCGGTTTCGGCCTGATTGCCGGCCTTGCCGAGGCTCGCCAGTTGCATGCGATTGGGTCGCTGCGCCTTAGCCAGCGCGCTGGCCAGATCTTCGCTGCGCACCGGCTTGAGCAGATAGCCGACGGCACTTACGGCGAAGGCATCCAACGCGTATTCGCCATGCGCGGTGCAGAACACCACCGCCGGGGCGTCGCTGATCTCGCAAAGCTTGGCCGCCGTTTGCAGGCCATCCAGGCCGGGCATGCGAATATCCAGCAACAGGATATCCGGGCGTTGCTCCTCAACCAGGCGCAGCGCTTCATGACCGTTGCTGGCCATCTCCGGCAGTGCCTTGTAACCGGGCAAGGCTGCGACCAGTCGGGCCAGGCGCTCGCGCGCCAGGGGTTCATCGTCAGCGATCAGTACTTTCATGCCTCAATGACTTCTCTGCTGTAGTGAAGAGGTTTGCCTACAAGGATAGACCAGCCTGCTGAAGAAGCATGCGCCTTCACGCCACAGCTCCACACGCGCCTGCTCACCAAACAGCGCCTGCAGGCGGGCGCGGATATTCTCCATGGCCATACGGGCGCCCTGATGGTTCTCCGTCTGCTCAGGACAGGTGTTGCGTACCAGAAGTTCAACCTGCTGCTCGCTATAGCGCGCGGAGATGGCAATCTCGCCGCCGTCCAGGCGCGGCTGCAGCCCGTGCAATATGGCATTCTCCAGCAATGGTTGCAGCGTCAGCAGAGGCATGGGTGTATTGTCGGGCAGCGACTCGACATCCCAGCTGACGCGCATGCGCTCGCCCAGACGGTACTGCTCGATACGCAGATAGCCTTCACACAGGCGCCGCTCCTCGCCCCAGGTCGCCACACTGTCAGCGCTGCCGAGATTGGCGCGAAACAGGTCAGACAAATCCAGTACCGATTGCTCCGCCTTGTGCGGGTCAGAGCCGATCAGGCTGACGATACTGTTCAGGCTGTTGAATAGAAAGTGCGGACGGATACGCGACTGCAGCGCCTGCAACCGCGAGCGCAACTCCGCCTGGTTCTGGCGCTGCCATTGCTGCTGCAGATAGAAGTAGCGTAGCAACAGGCTGGTCATGATCATGGCGATCACACCGTGCCGTAGTAGCTGTTCGCTTTGCCAGTGCAACGCGCCACTCATGCCGCGGTAAACAATCCAGTCACCCAGCACGGTGAAGGCCAGCGTGAGCCCCACCACCACCGCAAAACAGGCGGCGATCGCCAGTCCCAGCGGGCGGCGCTGCATCCAATTGCGCAAATGGCACAGGATGGCCGCAGAGAGCAGTACGATCCATTGCACAAACAGGGAGGCCATCGCCAGCCCCAGCCAGTTGAAGCCGTCGGTCACCGGTTGTGCCAGCACCCAGACCAGCACCACCAGTTGCGCCAGCACCACCAGGGTAAAAACCGCAACTGACGAGCATAGGTCGGGGAGGAAAAAATCCTCTCCGGCGTAGGGCTGTTTGAGCAACGACCAGAATCCATTCTTCATTGCGCAAGTGTCCGCCAGCCGGGCGCCATCGCGCAAGCGTGAAATGGTATGCTATGGGCTTTTACACGCAGCGGAACAGTCCGACACATGAGCCAAGACCAGACAACCAATCAATCCTGGGGTGGCCGGTTCAGCGAACCGGTTGATGCCTTCGTCGCCCGCTTCACCGCCTCGGTGGATTTCGACAAGCGCCTCTACAAGCACGACATTCAGGGCTCCATTGCCCACGCCACCATGCTGGCCAAGGTTGGCGTACTGAGCGATGCCGAGCGCGATACCATCATCGACGGCCTGCGCGCCATCCAGACTGAAATCGAAGCTGGCGAGTTCGCCTGGAGCGTCGAGCTGGAAGACGTGCACATGAACATCGAAGCACGTTTGACCGACCGCATCGGCATCACCGGCAAAAAGCTGCACACCGGCCGCTCACGCAACGACCAGGTTGCTACCGACATCCGCCTTTGGCTGCGCGACGAAATCGACGTCATTCTTGCCGAGCTGGAACGCCTGCAAACCGGCCTGCTGAACCAGGCGGAACGCCACAACGCGGTAATCATGCCTGGCTTTACGCACCTGCAGACCGCGCAACCGGTCACCTTTGGCCACCACCTGCTGGCCTGGTTCGAAATGCTGCAACGCGACCGTGAACGGCTGCTCGACTGCCGCAAGCGGGTCAACCGCATGCCGCTGGGCAGCGCCGCACTGGCCGGGACCACCTATCCGATTGACCGCAGCATCACCTGCGAGCTGCTGGGCTTTGATGCCATCTCCGGCAATTCGCTGGACGGCGTTTCCGACCGCGACTTCGCCATCGAATTCTGCGCCACTGCCGCCCTGGCGATGATGCACCTGTCGCGCTTCTCCGAAGAGCTGGTGCTCTGGACCAGTGCGCAGTTCAACTTCATCGAGCTGCCTGACCGTTTCTGCACCGGCTCCTCAATCATGCCGCAGAAGAAGAATCCTGATGTCCCCGAGCTGGTGCGTGGCAAATCCGGCCGCGTCTACGGCCACCTGATGGGCCTGCTGACGCTGATGAAGAGCCAACCACTGGCCTACAACAAGGACAATCAGGAAGACAAAGAACCCTTGTTCGACGCCGTCGACACGCTGCGCGACTGCCTGCGCGCCTTTGCCGACATGATTCCGGCGATTCAGCCACGCGAAGAGGTGATGCGCGAAGCGGCCCTGCGCGGCTTCTCCACCGCCACTGACCTGGCTGATTATCTGGTGCGCAAGGGTCTGCCCTTCCGCGACTGCCATGAAATCGTCGGCCACGCGGTCAAGTATGGCGTCGACAGCAAAAAGGATCTGGCCGAAATGAGCCTCGATGAACTGCGCCGCTTCAGCGATCAAATCGAGCAGGACGTATTCGAGGTGCTGACGCTGGAAGGTTCGGTGAATGCCCGCGATCACATTGGCGGTACTGCCCCAGCCCAGGTGCTAGCCGCGGTGCAGCGCGGACGCACATTGCTGGACGGCTAACGCCTCTGACCCAGTAACAACAAACCCGCCAATTGGCGGGTTTGTTGTTACTGGGTGCGTGCCCAGGCGCTAGCGGCCTAAAGCAGCAAACTCAACCTTCGTCTGCCAGCTCCACCGACAGCACGTAGGTACCGGTGCTACTGTCGTCGTAGTCCTTGCTGGTCAACTGATAGTTGCCCGCATCCAGGTAACGCCCAATGCGCGAATTGGTACCGCCGGCACCATCATCATCTTCGAGGTCCAGACCGCCCCCCTGCAGGCGCAGCAGCGCATCAAAGTCTGCCGAGATCAGGTCGACGTGATAGAAGCCCGGCTCGCTGATCACCAGGGTGGTCTGTGTGCCCTGCTCACTGGTAAGACGACCGGCAATCAGCTCACCAGGGCGAATGCGATTGCCGTCGCCACTGATGGGTTGCAACGAACTGGTCAGCTCGAACAGCCCTGCCCCCCCATCGGCTGTCGTGGCTGCAACCCGGTAGGTGCCTGGCTGCACCAACGCCGTGATCTGGGCGTCCAGATCGCCGCCGCCATCGTCGTCCTCAACATTCACACCCGGCCCCTGCAAGGTAAGGTAGCTGTCGATCTCTGATGAATTCATGCGCACCCGCAACAAGGCCCGCTCCGGCACTGTCAGCTGATATTGCCTTGGGCTGCTGTCCGCCAAACCGGAGATGCTCTGGCCAATGCTCAATTCGCCGCCATTGGTCAGCTCGACACCTTGAGGCAGCGAACGCTGACTGACCTGCAAGTCGTAGGTACCTTCCGCCGGCTGGTCCAGCGCGGTCGCGGTGACCTGGTAAGTACCTGGCTGCAGCTGCGCGACCAACTGCGAGTCGGTGCTCTGTCCGTAGTCGTCGTTTTCCAAATCCAGGCCACCACCGCTGAGCTTGAGCACGGTGTCCAGCTCGTCGGAACCCATGCTGATCTGATACAAGCCGGGCTCACTCACACTGAGCTGATAATGGTTGGCGTCCTGACCACGGCTCAGCAGCCCATACACCGATTCATCCAGCAGCAACGCGCCGCTGTTCTGCGGAGTAATCTTCTCCAGTTCCAGGGCAAAGGGGCCGTAGCCGTTATCGGCGCTGCCGCTAACTCCCAGACGGTAACGACCGCTGGTTTCAGGGGCCAGATGCAGGCCACCCTGGCGCGGGCCATTGACCAATTGGCCACGCTCATCCAGCAACGTCAGCACCGCGTCTTCCAACGCGCCGGTGACGCGCACGCGCACCAGGTCGCCCTGCTGTAACGTCAGATCAAATACCTGATAGTGCGAGCCGTCGTTGATGTTCAGCGGGCTGGAGCTGGTAATTTCGCCCTGCAGGCGCGTGGCATTTTGACCAGCCAGGTCAGTGGCTGACGGCAGGCTGGCACAACCGGTCAGCCCAATAGCCAGGGCGACCGCGAGAACAGAACGGGAAGAGGGGAATATCGAGGCAGTAGAAGACCGCATGCAAAATCCTTCTGGAAGTTGAATCATCCTGCGAAGGCCTGAAATAGAGGCCTTCGCTGCGCAACGCAGAGGGATTATGCCGTATCGCCGGGGCGCGGTGCCATGCCCACTTCCGGGTATGTGCACCACGCCCGTTTTTTACCCCGCCAGCGGCTGCTGCTGGGTAATGCAGTGAATATTACCGCCGCCCAGCAGGATCTCGCGGCCTGGCACGGTAACCACGCGGCGCTCCGGGAACAGGCGCTGGAGTATCTCCAGCGCCACCCCGTCCTGCGGGTCATCGAAGGCGGGCGCCACGACGCCGTCGTTGACGATCAGAAAGTTGACGTAGGAACCGGCCAGTTGAATGCTTGGGTCGCGCGGCTGACTCCCTTCTGCCGCGACCACGCCGGCACACTCTTCAGCACTGGCAAACAGTGGCCCGGGAATGGGAATGCGGTGCACCACCAGCTCGCGCCCCTGCGCATCGCGCGCGTCTTGCAGCACCCGAGCTGCTGCCTGACAACGCGCAAAGTTGGGGCTATTTTCATCGTCCGTCCAGGCCAGCAGCACTTCGCCCGGCCGAATGAAGCAGCAGAAATTGTCGACGTGGCCGTCGGTTTCATCATTGTAGAGGCCGTGTGGCAGCCAGATGACCTTGCTGATGCCCAGGTGGTCGGCCAGCATCAGCTCAATCTCTTCGCGCTGCAGATGCGGGTTGCGGTTGGCGTTGAGCAGACACTCCTCGGTCGTCAGCAGGGTGCCTTCGCCATCCACGTGAAAGGAACCGCCTTCCAGCACGAAACCTTCGGTGCGGTAGCGCGGGCAGCGCTCCATACCCAGAATCTTGTCGGCCACCTGATCGTCCAGCGCCCAGTCGGCATACAAACCGCCGTTGTCGCCGCCCCAGGCGTTGAAAGTCCAGTCTACCCCACGCAGACCGCCCTGGCCGTTGGTGACAAAGCTGGGGCCGGTATCGCGTACCCAGGCATCGTTGCTGCTCATTTCCACCACCCGGATGCCCGGATGATCGAGCATCACCGAGGCATTGGCATACTGCGCGGCACTGGCGCACACGGTCACCGGTTCAAAGCCGGCAATCGCCTTGGCGACGTCGGCGAAGGCCTGCTGCGCCGGGGCTGCCTGGTCACGCCAGTTGTCCGGACGCTCCGGCCAGACCATCCAGGTCTGACTGTGCGGAGCCCACTCGGCGGGCATGCCGTAACCATCCTGGCGCGGTGTGCTGTGCAGGGTATACATGGGCGTCAGGACTCCTGTGAACCGTCCAGGGTTTTGATCGGGCCATACAGGTTGGGGCGGCGGTCACGGAATACGCCCCAGGCGCTGCGAATATGTTCCAGCGCATCCAGGTCGAACTCCTGCACCAGCACGCCGGTTTCGGTCTCGTTCAACTCCTGTACCTTTTCGCCAAACTGGTTGGCGATGAACGAGGAGCCGTAGAAGGTGATGTCGTAATCGCCCTGCTCTTCCTTGCCAATACGATTGCTCGCCACCAGCGGCATCAGGTTAGCGCCAGCATGACCCTGCTGCACACGCTGCCAATGATCCCGCGAGCTGATGGTCGCGTCGTGCGGCTCGCTGCCGATGGCGGTTGGATAGAACAATACTTCGGCGCCCATCAGCGCCATGCTGCGCGCGCACTCGGGGAACCACTGATCCCAGCAGATACCCACGCCGATCTTGGCGTAGCGGGTCTGCCAGACCTTGAAGCCGGTGTCACCGGGATTGAAGTAATACTTCTCGTGGTAACCGGGGCCATCCGGGATGTGGCTTTTGCGGTAGATACCCAGGTTGCTGCCGTCGGCATCAATGATGGCGATGCTGTTGTAGCGCGCACGACCGGCCAGCTCGAAGAAGCTGATCGGTAGCACCACGCTCAACTCCTTGGCCAGCGCCTTGAAGTGCGCAATCGCCGGGTTGTCGTCTACCGTGGTCGCCAGCTGCAGGTAGTCGGCATTCGGCTTCTGGCAGAAGTACGGTGTTTCAAACAGTTCCTGAATCAGGATGATCTGCGCGCCCTGCGCAGCGGCCTCACGCACCAACTTCTCGGCCTGCGCAATATTGGCTTCACGATCCCACGAACAGCTCATCTGGATTGCAGCTACGGTGACGGTACGCGGCATGACTGACTCCTGACAGGTAAAAGGCTTTTGACTTTATAGTCGATAAATATCGGCAAATCAACGTAAAATCAGCCTAAAAAAACAAAAATTCAGACTTAAATTCGAATTAAATCTGTATAAAGCCGTTATACGGCAATCAACGCCTGGCTCACCCGTCGACCTCGAGGGGATTTTGTCGATAAAAATCGGCCAGATGCTGATAAACCTCAGGCCAGGTGTGCCGCAGCAGCGCCGGACGCTCAAAGAAGGTCTCGGACAACACCGCGAAGAACTCGGCCGGCGCCTCCAACGCATAGGCATCAATCGGCAACGTCTCACCGGCAGCAGCGCGCCGTCCCAGGTCATCCCAGGCGGCGGTCATGTCACGCTTCCAATCGGCCGGGCTCATGCCGTGGTGCAGTGGCGGCGCACCATTGGCGCCGTCGTGACGCATATCCAACGTATGCGCCAGCTCGTGAATCACCACATTGTAGCCATCGCGCTGGCCGGAGAGCCTGACATCCGCCAGCGAAAGCATCACCGGCCCACGCAGCCAGGCTTCACCACTGAGATTGCGGCCACCCTCGTGTACCACGCCGGCTTCGTCCTGCCAGCTGTGCTCGGCGTGGAATGGGCCGTCATAGAGGATCAGCGTACGCCAGCGGTCGTACCAGTCGAGCCCCAACTCCAATACCGGCACCACGGCCATGCCGGCAATGCGCAGGCAAAGCTCGTCACTGGCTTCGGCATCGCCAGCGGCGTGCAGGTTCTTGCGCAGCAATAATCGCAGCGCCATGTCTTGTAACTTGGCGCGACGGACCCCGTTAAGACTCTGATAGACCGGCCAGTCGCCCAAGGCTTGTTGCCAGAGTTCAGGGCTGATCTCCAGCTCTGCCAATTGGCGGTCTTCGCGCCACTCGGCGAAACGGGTGAACAAACTCATTGCGGCTCCTGCTCGGCGGGTGTCAGTAGGGGTGGAAGATACAGCCCCAGGTAGGCCGTCATCATGCGCGTGGCTTCCTGGCAGATGGCCGGAGTCAGCTGGCCATGCTGCTGGTAATCCACCGCCAGCAGCTTGTCCGCCGCCTGCATCGCCAGGGTAAAGATATCCACTTCACTCGGCAGCCCCGGTAACTGAAAGAAGCGTTCAAGACAGGCGCGAAAGCGTTGCCCAAGCTGGCGATCATGCAGACGGTCAGCCTGGCGCACGGCACTCAGCTCGTGGGCGCCCAGCAGCAGTTCACGCGCCGCCGCGTCGCTTTGGTAGTACTCCTGAAAGCGCTGCTCCAGCTGCGCTACCAGCGCCATCCAGCTCGCCGGGGCAGGGGTAATGGGTTGCTGCAAGACGGCATCCAGCTCAGCAAATACCTGCTGCGCCAGCGCGGCCAGCACGTCGCCCGTCTGCGGGAAGAAGTGGTATACCGAGGACGGCGGGATACCTGCCTGCTCGGCTATCGCATAGATCGAAAGGTCAGCCAGCCCCTGGCGGTTGAGCAGCTCGCGGGTCGCCTGCAGGATGCGGTCTATCCGTTCCTGACTGCTGGCGCGGCGTTTCGGGGCGGGGCGGCTCATGGCAAATCTCGTTCAGCGGCTATCCTGCAGACGATACCACAGCAGCGCCAGCGCCCGGATGGCAGTCTGCAGCGGAGCACCCGGCGGCACCGGCCAGTGCCGGGCGCGCGCCAACAGGTCAAACCCAGCTGCCTCGCCGAGCACCGTCTGCGCCATCAGTTTGCCGGCCATACCGGCCAGCGCCACGCCCTGCCCCGAATAGCCCTGCGCGTACAAGGTGCGCTTACCCAGCCGCCCGAACACCGGCGCCTTGCTCAGGGTCATCGCCACCTGCCCGCCCCAGAGATACTCGAAGTCCTCCTCGGCCAGCGCCGGAAAGACCTGACTCATACGCTGGCGCATGGTCGTGCGCAAGGCATCGGGCTGCGCATCGCGCGCGCTGGCGCGGCCGCCAAACAGCAGCCGGCCATCGGCGCTGAGCCGGTAATAGTCGATCAGCGTGTTCATGTCACAGACTGCTGCACGAGAGGGGATCAACTGCGTCGCCAGTTCGCCGAGCGGCCGGGTCGCACCGATGTAACTGCCTATCGGCATGAAGCCCTTGCGATACCACGGCAGCAGGTTGCCCAGGTAGGCATTGCCGGCCAATAACAAATGCTCCGCCTGCACGCTGCCCTGCGCAGTGCGGACTCGCACGCCCGCCCCCGCGTCAGCGTAACCTTGCACCGCGGACTGCTCGAATATCTGCGCGCCTGCCGCTTCGGCGGCCCGCGCCAGGCCCTGGGCGTACTTGAGCGGGTGTAGATCGCCGCCGCCCCAGTCCATCACGCCAGCCTGGTAGTCGGCTCGCAGCAAGTGTTGCAGCGAGTCGCGCGAATGGTATTCCAACTGGTCGTAACCCAGGCCTTGCAATTGCTGCTGCCATTGCTGCAACTCGGGTACATGGCGCGGTTTGTTGGCCACCAGCAAGATACCGGCCTTGAGATCGCAGTCGATGGCGTGTTGCGCCACCCGGTTACGCAGCAACGCGACCCCGTCCAGGGTGAGCTGCCACACCTTGCGCGCGTCCTCGGCGCCCAGCTCGGCTACCGTGCGGCCATGATCGCAGGCCAGTCCGGGATTGATCTGCCCGCCGTTGCGCCCAGAGCAGCCCCACCCTACCTGTTCCGCTTCTAGCACCACCACGCGCAGGCCGGCCTCGGCCAGTTCCAATGCCGCAGAGAGACCGGTAAACCCGGCCCCCACCACGCACACATCGGCGCGTAGCTCGCCTTGCACGCTGGCGCGTTCCGGGGCGTCTGCCACGCTGGCGCGATACCAGGAATCATTCATCGATATGTTGCTCCTGCGCATAAACAAATCCCGCCGGGCGGCGGGATTGTCGTGGGCTCGCAGCACCGCGGTCACACGGTGTGCAGGTACCACATGTATTCCAGATCGGAGATGGTTTTCTCGAACTCTTCCATCTCGCTTTCCTTGCAGAGCACAAAGACGTCGAGGTATTCCTCGCCGATGTACTCCTTCATCACCTCCGAGGTTTCCAGCGCGCGCAGGGCATCACGCAGGTTGGTCGGCAGTGACGCCTCGTGCTGATCGTAAGCGTTGCCTTCGGTCATTTCCGGCGGCTCGATCTTGTTGCTGATGCCGTAATGAATCGCTGACAGCAAGGCCGCCATCAACAGGTAGGGGTTGGCATCCGCGCCCGCCAGGCGATGTTCAATGCGCATGGCTTCCGGCTCGCCACCCGGCACCCGTACCGCGACGGTACGGTTGTCGATACCCCAGGTCGGCGCGCAGGGCACGAAGAAGCTCGGGCTGAAACGGCGATAGGAGTTCACGTTCGGGCACAGGAAGGCCATGTACTCGGGCAGGGTCTGCAGCAGACCGCCCACGGCCCAGCGCAACTCGTCGCTCAGGCTGCCATCGGCCTTGGGTGCGAAGATGTTGTGGCCCTGCTCGTCGGTCAGGCTGACGTGCACATGCATGCCGTTGCCGGCCTGATCGTAATAGGGCTTGGCCATGAAGGTGGTATCCATCTCATGGTCATAGGCGACGTTCTTTATCACCCGCTTGAGCAACACGTTGTAATCACAGGCGACCACCGGGTCGTCGACGTGATGCAGGTTGACTTCGAATTGCCCCGGGGCAGATTCGGCCACGATGGCGTCAGCGGGGATGCCCTGCTCGTGGGCAGCTTCGATGACGTCCTCAAGAAACTCGGCGTATTCATCCAGGTCATCCATCGAATAGACCTGAACCGAATTCGGGCGCTTGCCGGACATGGGTGAGCGCGGTGGCTGCGGTCGGCCGGTCAGGTTCTCCTGGTCAATCAGGTAGAACTCCAGCTCGAAGGCAGAAACCGGGGTCAGCTTGAGGTCCTTGAAGCGTTCGACAATGCGTTGCAGAACATAACGGGGATCAGCGAAGAAGGGCGTCTTGCGGTCAAACTCGTACATGGTCATCAGCAGCTGACCGGTTGGCCGTTTCTGCCAGGGCTCTATATTGAGCGTGCCCGGAATCGGCAGACAGATCCGGTCGGCATCGCCGATCTCCAGACCCAGACCGGTTTCTTCTACTGTAGTGCCTTGAATATTCAGGGCGAAGACCGAGGCTGGCAGTGCGATGCCTTTTTCAAAGGCCTTGGGCAGTGCGGATCGGTCGATTCGCTTGCCGCGCACAATGCCGTTCATGTCGGCAATCAGCAGGTCAATAAAGTGTATTTCCGGATGCTCGGCCAGAAAGGCCTCCGCTTCCTGGACACTGGCGGGCTCTTTGGCTGTCGCAGCATCCGCTCCGGCTTGGGCTTGCATGGGTTGTCACCTGTCGTTTGTAAAATATATCAATCACGAAAGTCGCAAGGAGAGAGTTAATCCGAAAGGCTGCATGGAGTCAATAGAGCAGCAGCCGCACACTATAGGTGCATACTGCACCATTTAAGGCCGCCAGAGGCATTTTCGGCGCCCATCTCGGCGTGATTCGTTCTGTCGATCTGGCCTTTTGTGTTAAATATTTTTTATTGCTATTGTATGAAAAATCGAACAACAATGGCTTCGCGTAAGTTATTCACCACAGACCTTGGACCCCTCCGGCTATGTCCGTCGCACGCAAACCCGTAATTGGCATTTCCTGCTGCACCGATCAGATCGGCTTGCATCCTTTTAATATTGTTGGCGAAAAATACATCATGGGCGTGGTCGACGGGGCCGACGGGCTGCCGCTGCTGATCCCTGCGCTCGGCGACCGCCTGGATACCGAGCAATTACTCGACCTGCTCGACGGCATTATGTTTACCGGATCGCCTTCCAACGTAGAGCCACACCACTACCAGGGGCCGGCCAGCGCCGAGGGCACCAAACACGATCCCAAGCGCGATGCCACCACCCTGCCGCTGATTCGCGCCGCCATTGAGCGCGGCGTACCCGTGCTGGGCATCTGCCGGGGCTTTCAGGAAATGAACGTAGCTTTTGGCGGTACCCTGCATCAGCGCCTGCATGAAGTGGGCGGTTTTATCGAACACCGCGAACAAAAAGACCAGCCCGTTGCCATTCAGTATGGCCTATCCCACGAGGTTCAGGTGGAACCGGGAGGATTGCTCTACGATATAGCAGGCTGCAGCGCGGCCCAGGTCAATTCTCTGCACACCCAGGGTGTTGACCGCTTGGCGCCGACGCTGCAGCCTGAAGCCAGAGCATCTGATGGGCTGATCGAGGCATTCTCGGTCCGCCAGGCACCCAATTTCGCCCTTGGCGTACAGTGGCATCCCGAATGGCAGGTCAAGGACAACGCCTTTTACCTGTCGATTTTCCAGGCGTTTGGTGACGCCTGTAGAGCCCGTGCGTCGCGGCACTCCTGAGGCATTTATGAACAAGATTGAAGCGTGGCTGAAAGAACACAAGATTACCGAAGTGGAATGCATGGTCAGCGACCTGACCGGCATCGCCCGCGGCAAGATCGCGCCGACGATGAAATTCATCTCGGAGAAAGGCATGCGCCTGCCTGAAAGCATCCTGTTGCAGTCGGTCACCGGCGACTATGTAGAAGACGACATCTATTACGACCTGCTCGACCCGGCCGATATCGACATGATCTGCAAGCCGGACGAGAACGCCATCTATCTGGTGCCATGGGCGCTGGAGCCCACCGCGCAGATCATCCACGAGTGCTTCGACAAGAAGGGCAACCCCATCGAGATGTCGCCACGCAACGTGCTCAGAACCGTGCTCAGGCTTTATGAAGCCAAGGGCTGGCAGCCGATAGTTGCGCCGGAGATGGAGTTTTATCTGACCAAGCGCAACGAAGACCCGGATCTGCCGCTGCAAGCCCCGGTAGGCCGCTCCGGGCGTCAGGAGACCGGCCGCCAGTCGTTCTCGATTGATGCCGCCAACGAATTTGACCCACTGTTCGAGGATATGTACGACTGGTGCGAGGCTCAGGGCCTGGATCTGGATACCCTGATTCACGAAGAGGGCACCGCGCAGATGGAAATCAACTTCCGTCACGGCGACCCTTTGCATCTGGCTGACCAGATTCTGGTGTTCAAGCGCACCATGCGCGAGGCCGCGCTCAAGCATGACATTACCGCTACCTTTATGGCCAAGCCGATCACCAATGAGCCAGGCAGCGCCATGCACCTGCACCAGAGCATCGTTGACCGCAAGACCGGCAAGAACATCTTCTCCAATGAAGACGGCAGCATGAGCGAGCTGTTCCTGCATCACATCGGCGGCCTACAGCGCTACATTCCAGAGGTGCTGCCGCTGTTTGCCCCCAACGTGAACTCCTTCCGCCGCTTCCTGCCCGATACCTCGGCACCGGTGAACGTGGAATGGGGCGAAGAGAACCGCACCGCCGGTCTGCGGGTACCAGACTCCACGCCGCAGAACCGCCGGGTAGAAAACCGCCTGCCGGGTGCCGACGCCAACCCCTACATCGCCATCGCCGCCAGCCTGCTGTGCGGCTACCTGGGCATGGTTGGCAAGATGTCACCCTCGGCGCCGGTCAAGGGCCGCGCCTACGAGCGCCGCAACCTGCGCCTGCCCTTTACCCTGGAGGCCGCACTGGAGCGCATGGAGCAGTGCAAGGATGTGGAAGAGGTGCTCGGCAGCAAGTTCTGCCGCGGCTACGTGGCCGTCAAACGCGCCGAACACGAGAACTACAAACGGGTAATCAGCTCCTGGGAACGTGAGTTCCTGCTGTTGAGCGTATAACCCACACCAAGGTATAGCGCCCGGCCAGCGCACACTGGCCGGGCGCGCGGAGATCAGGAGTACCGTATGACCAGTCACAGCAAACTCAACACCGCCGAACTTCAGGCCATGGATGCGGCGCACTACCTGCATCCGTTCACCGACCACAAGGAGCTGGGTGCGCGTGGCACGCGCATCATCGAGCGCGCCGAGGGCGTGTACCTGTGGGACAGCGAAGGCAACAAGGTGCTCGACGGCATGGCTGGCCTGTGGTGCGTGAACATTGGCTATGGTCGCAAGGAACTGGCCGAGGCCGCCTACCAGCAAATGCTGCAGCTGCCGTACTACAACAGCTTCTTCCAGTGCGCCAACCCGCCGGCGGTACAGTTGGCCAAAGCCATTGCCGATGTTGCCCCCGCGCACATGAACCATGTGTTCTTTACCGGCTCCGGCTCCGAGTCCAACGATACCGTGCTGCGCATGGTGCGCCGGTACTGGGACCTCAAGGGCAAAAGCGGCAAGAAAACCATCATCAGCCGCATCAACGGCTACCACGGCTCTACCGTGGCCGGCGCCAGCCTTGGCGGCATGTCGGTGATGCACGAGCAGGGCGATCTGCCGATCCCTGGCATAGTGCATATTCCGCAGCCCTACTGGTATGGCGAGGGCGGCGACATGACGCCTGACGAGTTCGGCGTCTGGGCGGCGCAACAGCTGGAAGCCAAGATTCAGGAGCTGGGCGAAGATCAGGTGGCCGCCTTTATTGCCGAGCCGATTCAGGGCGCCGGCGGCGTCATCATCCCACCAGACACCTATTGGCCGGAGATCAAGCGCATTCTGGCCAAGTACGACATTCTGCTGGTGATCGATGAGGTGATCTGCGGTTTTGGCCGTACCGGCGAATGGTTCGGCAGCCAGCATTACGATCTAAAGCCCGACTTCATGCCGATTGCCAAGGGCATGACCTCAGGTTACCTGCCCATGGGCGGCGTGATCGTCAGCGACCGGGTGGCCGCAACGCTGATCGAGCACGGCGGCGAGTTCTTCCACGGCTACACCTATTCCGGCCACCCGGCGGCAGCGGCTGTGGGCCTGGAAAACCTGCGCATCATGCGCGACGAAAAGCTCATCGATTACGTCAAGCAGGAAGCGGCGCCGTATTTGCAAGAGAAGATTGCCGAGCTGGCGGAACATCGCCTGGTCGGCGAAGTACGCGGTGTCGGATTGCTCGGCGCAATCGAACTGGTGAAAGACAAGGCTACCCGCGAACGTTTTCCCGACAAGGGCGCTGCGGGCACCCTGTGCCGCGATCTCTGCGTCAGCAATGGCCTGGTCATGCGCGCGGTGGGCGATACCATGATCATGTCGCCGCCCCTGGTGATCAGCAAGACCGAGATCGACGAAATGGTCGGCAAGATCTGGACAGTACTGGATCAGGCCGCAGAGCAACTGGGCGTATAACCGTCCAGCCCTGCAACCGACTATGCTTGCCAAGGGACGTTTTACCCGACGGGGCGCGCAGGCACCCCGACACTGCATTTCCAATAATGGATGGAGAGCTGAAAAGATGATGAAGCATCTGGGCAAGACACTGCTTGCAACTGCTACCGCTGTATCCATAAGCGCAGCGGCTCAGGCAGAGGGCGTGGTAAACGTATACAACTGGTCTGACTACATCGCCGACGACACGCTGGATAACTTCCAGAAGGAAACCGGTATTCGCGTGGTCTACGACGTGTTCGACAGCAACGAAGTTCTGGAGGCCAAGCTGCTTTCTGGCAGCTCCGGATTCGACATAGTGGTGCCGTCCAACCAGTTCCTCGGCAAACAGATCAAGGCCGGCGCCTTCACGCCGCTGGATCGCAGCAAGTTGTCCAACTGGGATAACCTCGACCCGACGCTGCTCAAGGCACTGCAGACCAACGACCCCGGCAACCAGTACGCCTTCCCTTACCTGTGGGGCACTACGGGTATCGGGTACAACGAAGCCAAGGTGAAAGCCGTATTGGGTGAAGATGCCCCGGTCAACTCCTGGGATCTGGTGTTCAAACCGGAGAACATGGAGAAGCTGGCCTCCTGCGGCGTCGCCTTCCTCGACGCACCGGCCGAGATTATTCCCTCAGCGCTCTTCTACCAGGGCCTGGACCCGAACAGCACCAACGCCGATGACTACGCCAAGGCGCAGGAACTGATGATGTCGGTGCGCCCGCACATCGCCTACTTCCACTCCTCCAAGTTCATCACTGACCTGGCCAATGGCGACATTTGCGTGGCCGTGGGCTGGTCCGGCGACATTCTGCAGGCAGCCGCCCGCGCCGAAGAAGCCGGCAATGGCGAAGTCGTGAAGTACGTCATTCCGAAGGAAGGCGCCGCCATGTGGTTCGATATGATGGCCATGCCCAAGGACGCGAAAAATGTAGATAACGCCTACGCGTTTTTGAATTATATTCTGCGCCCCGAAGTGATCGCCGAGATTTCCAACTATGTGGCCTACGCCAACGGTAACAAGGCATCCAAGCCCATGGTGGATGAAAGCGTACTGAACGATCCGGGCGTCTACCCAAGCGACGAAACGCTGGACAAACTCTTTACCCTGGCCGAACTGCCGCAGAACATTGAGCGTGTCCGCACCCGTGCCTGGACCCGAATCAAATCTGGCCAGTAATCGCCCAGCTCACTGAACCCGGCCGGTGGCATACGCCCCGGCCAAACCCAAAAAATCAGACCAGGCACTGTGCTGGAGTCTGAATAGGAGAGACCATGAAGCGTCCCATGCAAAAAACCCTGCTGGCCATGACCACAGCCGCGCTGCTCGGCGGTGCTGGCGTTGCTCAGGCAGACGGCAAGCTGAACATCTACAACTGGTCGGACTACATTGCCGAGGACACCATTGCCAATTTCGAGAAAGAAACCGGCATCCAGGTGACCTATGACGTCTACGACTCCAACGACGTACTCGACGCCAAACTGCTGACCGGACGCTCGGGCTTCGACATTGTCGTGCCCTCGAACAACTTCCTGACCAAGCAGATCAAGGCTGGCGTGTATCTTGAGCTGGATCACAGCAAGTTGCCTAACATGAGCAACCTGAATCCCGAACTGATGAAGCAGATGGAAAGCATCGACCCGGGTAGCGCGCACTCGATCCCCTACCTGTGGGGTACCAACGGTATCGGCTACAACGTAGAAAAAGTCGAGGCTGCGCTCGGCGGCGAAGCGCCACCCAATTCCTGGGCCCTGATCTTCGATCCCCAGTACACCAGCAAGCTGTCCAGCTGCGGCATCAGCATGCTCGACTCGGCGGATGAAATGCTGCCCAACGCCCTCGCCTACCTGGGCCTGGACCCGAACAGCAACAACGCCGACGACATCAAGAAAGCCGAAGAGCTACTGCTCGGTGTGCGCAAGGACATTACCTACTTCCATTCCTCGCGTTATATCTCCGACCTGGCCAACGGTGACATCTGCGTCGCTGCCGGCTTCTCCGGGGATATCTTCCAGGCCGCCGCGCGCGCCGAAGAAGCCGAGAACGGTATCGATATCAAGTACATCATCCCCAAGGAAGGCGCGACCCTGTGGTTCGACATGTTGGCAATCCCCAAGGATTCCTCCAACCCGGACAACGCGCACGCCTTCATCAACTACATTCTGCGTCCTGACGTGATCGCCCCGATTACCGATTACGTGGCCTATGCCAACCCGAACAAGGCATCCAACGAGATGGTGGACGAAGAGATCTTCAACGATCCGGCCATTTACCCCACCGATGAGGTCATGAGCCGCCTGTACGTCAACGTACCACGCTCCATGGCCGGCCAGCGTCTGATGACGCGCGCCTGGAGCCGCATCAAGTCTGGCCGCTAAGAGCCAACAACAATAAGGGCTGCCCATGGGCAGCCCTTATTGGATACACCCCAAATTAAAAGCTCGCTGCGGCGCACATGCCGTGGCGGTAACAACAAGTGCATTCTGTGCGACGAACCGTGCAGAAGCAGGTGGGAAGATACGCGGAGAACACTATGGTTGGTGCAGCAGGGGCCATGAAACAGGCCATGGCCAAGGCCGAACCCGATGAATACGTAAAGATCGAGCGCATCAGCAAGCGCTTTGATGAAGCCCTGGCCGTCGATGACGTCAGCCTGACCATCAACCGCGGCGAAATCTTTGCGCTGCTGGGTGGGTCAGGGTCGGGCAAGTCGACACTGCTACGGATTCTCGCCGGCTTCGAGCGCCCAACCGAGGGCCGCGTACTGCTCGATGGCCAGGACATCACCGACCTGCCGCCGTACGAGCGCCCGATCAATATGATGTTCCAGTCCTACGCGCTCTTCCCGCACATGACGGTGGCGCAGAACATCGCCTTTGGCCTCAAGCAGGACAAGATGAGCAAGGCCGAGATCGACGACCGCGTAACCGAAATGCTCAAGCTGGTGCACATGACCGAGTACGCCCGCCGCAAGCCGGATCAGCTATCCGGCGGTCAACGCCAGCGCGTGGCATTGGCTCGCTCCCTGGCCAAACGACCCAAAGTGCTGCTACTGGATGAGCCAATGGGTGCGCTGGACAAGAAGCTGCGTTCACAGATGCAGCTGGAGCTGGTGGAGATCATCGAACGCGTCGGCGTAACCTGCATCATGGTGACCCACGATCAGGAAGAGGCCATGACCATGGCCCAGCGTATCGCCATCATGCATCAGGGCTGGATCGCCCAAGTCGGCACGCCGATGGACATCTACGAAAGCCCGCTGAGTCGCCATGTGGCCGAATTCATCGGCAGCGTGAATATCTTCGAAGGCGAGATCACCGCCGACATGGAAGACCACGCCATCATCCACTGCGATTGCCTGGATCATCCAATCTACGTGGGCCACGGCATTTCCACGCGTGCGCAGGACAAGAACATCATCTACGCGCTGCGCCCGGAAAAGGTCTGGGTCTCGACCGAAAAACCCGAAAACGAGCACAACTGGTCGCACGGTGAAGTACACGACATCGCCTATCTGGGCGGGCACTCGGTGTATTACATCAAGCTCGACAGCGGCAAGATCGTGCAGGCCTTCATGGCCAACTCCGAGCGCCGCCTGCCCCGTCCCACCTGGGAGGACGAGGTCTACATCAGCTGGGAAGACGATAGCGGGGTCATTCTGCACTCATGAAAACGCCATCGCTCTCACGACTACTGCCGAGCGGGCGCCTGTGGGTCATCAGCGTGCCCTACCTGTGGCTGCTGCTGTTTTTCCTGCTGCCCTTCGCCATCGTACTGAAGATCAGCTTTTCACAGGCGGCGATCGCCATCCCGCCCTACGACCCGATCTTTCAGTACGTCGAGCAAACGCTCAACGTGGTGCTCAACTTCGGCAACTACATCTTCCTCTCGCAGGATGGCCTGTATCTCGCCGCATACCTGGGCTCACTGCAGATTGCCTTCTTCTCGACGCTCATCTGCCTGCTGGTGGGCTACCCGATGGCTTACGCCATCGCCCGCGCGCCCAAGGACAAACAGCTGGTTTACCTGCTGCTGGTGATGATGCCGACCTGGACCGCCATTCTGATTCGGGTATACGCCTGGATGGGCATTCTCAGCAACAACGGCCTGCTCAACAGCGCGCTGCTGTATATCGGCGTGATCGACCAGCCACTGCAAATCCTCAACACCAACATCGCGGTGTATATTGGTGTGGTCTACGCCTACCTGCCGTTCATGATTCTGCCGCTGTACGCCAACCTGGTGAAGCACGACAACAGCCTGCTGGAAGCGGCAATGGATCTGGGCGCCGGCAAGGTCAAGGCGTTCTGGAGCATCACCGTGCCCCTGTCCAAGAGCGGCATCATCGCCGGCTCCATGCTGGTGTTCATTCCGGTGGTCGGTGAGTTCGTGATTCCCGAGCTGCTGGGTGGCCCGGAAACCCTGATGATCGGCAAGGTGCTTTGGCAGGAATTCTTCAACAACCGTGACTGGCCGGTAGCCTCCGCGCTGGCGATCGTGATGCTGCTGATCCTGATCGTGCCGCTGATCCTGTTCCACTATAACCAGGCCAAGGAAATGGAGAAGAAGTCATGAGCAAGCGCCCCGGTTTCTCCACCCTCATGCTCTGGCTCGGCCTGGCCTTCATCTACATTCCGATGATCATACTGGTGATCTACTCGTTCAACGCCTCACGTCTGGTCACCGTGTGGGGCGGCTGGTCGGTGCACTGGTACGTCGGCCTGCTGGACAACACCCAGCTGATGAACGCGGTCAAGCGCAGCCTGCAGATCGCCTTCTTCACCGCCTGCGCCGCGGTCTGTCTGGGCACGCTGGCAGCCTTTGTCATGACCCGTATCAAGCGCTTCCGTGGTCGCACCATGTTCTCGGGGCTGGTCACCGCCCCCCTGGTAATGCCCGAGGTAATCACCGGCCTGTCGTTGCTGCTGCTGTTTGTCGCCATGGCACAGATGATCGGCTGGCCCGCTGAGCGCGGCATGGTGACCATCTGGATCGCCCACGTCACCTTCTGTACCTCCTACGTCGCCGTGGTGGTCAGCGGTCGCCTGAGCGAGCTGGATCAGTCGATCGAGGAAGCCGCCATGGACCTGGGCGCGCGCCCGTGGAAAACCTTCCTGCTGATCACCGTACCCATGATTGCGCCCTCAATTGCGGCCGGCTGGTTACTGTCCTTCACCCTGTCGCTGGATGATCTGGTGCTCGCCAGCTTCGTTTCCGGCCCTGGCTCAACCACCCTGCCAATGGAAGTGTTCTCGTCGGTGCGCCTGGGCGTGAAGCCCGAGATCAATGCCATTGCCAGCGTGATCCTGCTCGCGGTGTCGCTGTTCACTCTGCTCGCCTGGTTCATCGCGCGCAGCGCCGACAAGCGCCGCGCACAGCCGCCAGAAGAAGATGAAAGCGTCAGCTGGCAGTCGGTAATCGAAAGCCGCCGCAACTAGGCGCCAGCAGCCTGCTGACGGGCGGCGTCGCAACGCCCCGCCCGTCAGCTTTACCCGGCCGCCAAGGCCAGCTTCGTCCGCCCCGTACGCCTACCTCCCCCGGTTGAGAAAACAGTTGGCATTTGCTGCGTTGACGTTTACTCTGCACATGTGAATGAACATTCATTCATATGTGTTGCAGTATTGCATGTTTGCGCCGAGGCGCCGCTGTGCGTGCTGTACAAACCAGCGATAGTGGTTAGAATGCGCGAATGAATACTCATTCAAACTCCGAAAAAGTCTCCCGTCCGCGTATCAAAGACAAGCGTCAGGCGATTCTCGATGCGGCCTTGAAAGTGTTCGCCGAGGGCGGCGTAAACGGCGTGCCCATGCCCGCCCTGGCCGAACAGGCACAGGTGGGTACCGGTACCATCTATCGCTATTTCAGCAGCAAGGAAGCCCTGGTCAACGAGCTGTTTCGTGAACAGAAGCGCGCTGCCAGCAAGCGGTTGTATAGCGGGCTGGATCAGACGCTGCCGGCAAAAAGCTTGTTTGCCATCGTTTGGCAACGCATGGCCGACTTCAGCCGCAGCGATCCGGACGCCTACATGTTCATGGAGCTGCAGGATCACCGGCCCTATCTCGATGATGAAAGCCGCGCGCTGGAAAAAAAGGTGCTGCAGCCAATCGTCGAATGCTACCGGCAATTGCAGCACGAGGGGTTGTTTCGCAGCGATGTGCGCCCCGAAGTGTTGATGAGCATGGTATGGGGCGCTTTCGTGAACTTGATCAGAGCCGAACGTGACGGTCATCTGCACCTGCAGCAAAGCGACATAGACGCCGCTTTCAATGCCTGCTGGAGCCTGTGTACCGGCTGACAGATTCTTGCTGCTTCACCAACAACAATAGGCAGGCAAATGAACAAGGCAGCAAAATCCATCAGCGCGCTGGGCCTCGCCGCAGCGCTTAACGGAGGCGTCATGGCTGGAGAAGTTGAAGACAAGTTCATGCAGATGATCGAGAGCGGTGATGCCTATTCGGCAGAGACCCTGATGCCGCTGTTCGAGCAACTGGAAGCGGTCGATACCGACTTCATGGTTGGCACCTGGCACGGCGGCAAATTCGATGGCGGCAAAGAACCTGACCCGCTGAACTGGTACGGCAAACGCTTTACCTCGCGCAGTCATGTCGAGCCACTGCTGTTTACTGCGCCGGACGGCTCGGTGCAGACCTACACCAAGATGGGCGGCGCACAGATGCGCGAGATCCAGTTTGGCGACAAGGTTTCCGCCGCGCTGATCTATGATCAGCACCCGATCATGGACTACTTCCGCAAGGTCAACGACGACGTGGTGATCGGCCTCGGCGACATCAAGGGCAAGCCGCTGGATTTCTTCTTCCACCTGACCCGCGACAAATAACCTGCAGGCGGTACACCGACGCTGCGTCACAGCGCAAATCGGGGTAGCATGTGGCATCGCCAACGCCGGCTTACGCCGGCGTTTTTCTGCCACCCGTCTGGAGAATGCACCCCGTGTCCAAACTGGTCCCCGCCATCGATCCCGATGGCCTGCTCGAATACTCCGTGGTTTTCACCGACCGCTCCCTGAACCACATGTCCCAGACCTTTCAGCAGGTCATGCGCGACATCTCCAGCACCCTGAAAGGTGTATATAACGCCAACGCGGTGGCCGTGGTGCCCGGCGGCGGCACCTTTGGCATGGAAGCGGTCGCTCGCCAGTTTGCCCAGGACAAAAAGTGTCTGGTCATTCGCAACGGCTGGTTCAGCTATCGCTGGAGCCAGATTTTCGAGATGGGCCGCATCCCGGCCAGCGAAACCGTGCTCAAGGCGAGCAAATCAGACGCCAGCAGCCAACCCGAGTTTGCCCCCGCCGCGATTGCAGACGTGGTGGCGGAAATTCGCGCCAACAAGCCCGAGGTGGTGTTTGCCCCGCACGTGGAAACCGCGGCCGGGATTATCCTGCCGGATGACTACCTGCGCGCCGTCGCCGACGCGGTACACGAGGTAGGCGGCCTGTTTGTGCTCGACTGCATCGCTTCCGGTACTGTTTGGGTGGATATGCAGGCCTGCGGCATTGACGTGCTGATCAGCGCACCGCAGAAAGGCTGGAGCGCGTCGCCTTGCAGCGCCCTGGTGATGTTCAGCGAACGCGCCGAAAAAGCACTGGAAACCACGACCAGCAGCAGTTTTGCCGCCGACCTGAAAAAGTGGCGACAGATCATGCAGGCCTACGAAAACGGCGGCCACGCCTACCACGCCACCATGCCAACCGATGCCCTGAAGGCGTTTCGCGACACCATGCTGGAAACCCGTGACTATGGCTTCGAGAAGGTAAAACAGGAGCAATTGGAGCTGGGCCGCACGGTGCGCGAGCTGATGCGCGACAAGGGCTTCAAGAGCGTCGCCGCCGACGGCTTCGGCGCGCCCGGTGTAGTGGTCAGCTACACCAGCGAAGATGGCCTGCAAAGTGGCAAGGCGTTTGGCGCACTTGGCCTGCAAACGGCTGCCGGCGTACCGCTGATGTGCGACGAGCCGGAAAGCTTCAAGACCTTCCGTATCGGCCTGTTTGGACTCGACAAGCTGCACAACATCGACCGCACTGTGCTGACACTCAAGCACGCGCTGGAAGCGCTCTAGCGGTGCGCTAGCGCGTCCGCAGCTACAAGCTACAAGCAGACCCGGCCTTGGTGCCGGGTTTTGTTTTGGTGCTGGAAGCTGGAAGCGATCAGGCTGGTGGCTGCTTCAAGCTTGACCCTACTTCACAAAAAACCCACCCGAGCGGGTTTGCTTGTAGCTTGAGGCTCGTAGCTTGCGGCTGGCTGCGTTTAGCCCTTGGGCTGCTGCGCCATGATCTCTTCCATCTTCAGCCCGGTCAGGCCGTGGATGGTGCGCCAAATGTAGAAGAGGATGCCCATCATCATGATCATCGAGGGAATGGCGATCATCGGGTAGCTGACCAGGGTCATTTGCCCCAGCTCTTCGTTGAAGGCTTCGGTGCCAGCCGGGCTGACGACAATCCACTTGGCAACGATGTAGTTCATGACCGACGAGAAGAAGAAAGTACCCGCCAGAAAGTAGGTGGCGCGGGACAGGCGCTGGTTGAAGATATCCACCAGGCCGCGTTCCTGCAGGCGCTCCTGCACGCGCGCGACGTTGATCACCTTCTCGTTGTACAGCAACGTGCGAATCAGCGGGTAGCGGGTGCGAGTAGAGACCAGCACGGCAATACCGATGACGCCCGGCACGGCAGCCTCCTTGACGGCCAGCCACTGCGGATCGAGCTTGAGCAGGCCAATACCGCCCGTCAGCAGCACGCTGACTACCCCCAGCAGGGCAATGAAGTTGAATTTGCGGTACTGGATCAGCTCGAACAAGCCCCAGCAGACCGGGAAAGCGAGCGCCAGAATCAGCGCATTGGTAGCGCCCAGATTGGCCTCACCGCTGAACTTCATGAGAATGATGGAGGGCAACAATATGCTGACCAGCAGGTCGACCATCGGGCGGGGTTTGTGTTGCGGTGTGACGGTATTCGCTTCAGTCATGGGGAAAGCGGCAATCTCGGCGGCGAAGAAAAAAACATCATACACCTGCCATCTGGTCGCTCACAGTCCGCCGCGACCAGATAAACAGCCTGTTCAACCGAGAATCGAGTAAACCAGATAGCCGGTATAGCCCACGTAAGCGCACATCAACAGCGCCCCTTCCGGCCGACTGACCTGCCCTTCACGCCCGCGCCGGGCAAAGCCCATGGCAAACAGCGCCAGGGTCAGCGCGAACATCACCACCCAGTCACGCTGCAGCACCTCCGGCTCCACCGCCAGCGGTGAGATGCCAGCGGCGATACCCACCACCGCCAGGGTATTGAACAGGCCAGAGCCGATCACGTTACCCAGCGCCAGATCGTGCTCGTTACGTCGAATCGCCGCCAGCGAGGAGGCCAACTCCGGTAGCGAGGTACCCACGGCAACCACGGTCAGGCCGATGATCAGGTCGCTGACGCCCATGCTTTCTGCGATGTATACAGCGCCCCAAACCAGTACCCGCGAACTGACGATCAACAGCACCAGCCCCAGCACCAACCAGAAAATCGCCTTGCCCAACGGCATCGCGTGGCTGGCCACTTCGCCTTCGTAGTCCTCTGCGAGACTGTCACCGCGCCCCCGCAGACCCTGCACGATAGACCAGCCCATGATCAGGAAGAACACACCGAGCAGCACCCAGGCGTCCAGGCGCGACAAATGGCCGTCGATCAGTTGATAGCCCACCAGCAGAGTGATCACCAACAGGATCGGCAGCTCCTTGCGAATAACCTGGGAGTGCACCTTGATCGGGCTGATCACCGCCACCAGACCAATGATCAACGCGATATTGGTGATGTTGGAGCCAAACGCATTACCCAGCGCCAGACCGGGATTGCCCTGCCCTGCCGCCAGGGCAGAAACCACCATCTCGGGGGCCGAGGTACCAAAGCCGATGATCAGCATGCCGATCAGCAGCGGCGGCATGCCGGCATGGTTGGCGGTCGCCGAGGCGCCATCCACAAAGCGATCGGCACTCCAGACCAACAATGCCAAACCTGCTATTACCGCCGCGATTGCCAACAACATCGTCAATACCCGCTATTAATTAAGAAGGCATCATTATCAGGTAAAGCACGGCGGGGTAACAGGGGCGCTGAAAACAGCTTTGTAGCAAATCATTCAGTACTGAGCAGCCCCGCCGATAACCTGTAGAATCGCCCGCCGCGCGCAGCATGCCCACTAGGCTTGCCTGTGGGCGACAGTCCGCTCAGGCTCAAGGAATGGCCCGCCACCCACATGTCTAGAGGTTCTACCATGGCTCTGAACAGCTCGCTCCGCCACCAGACTCTGTTGCTTATGGGCGGCAGTTTGGCCCTCATGCTAGTGGTGGCACTTGCCATCGTCAGCTCACTTGCCAGCAGCGTCGGCAGCTACCGCGACCTGCTGCAAAACCCGGTCTCCGCCGCCACCCTGATCAACCAGTCCAACGTACATTTCAAGGAGCAGGTGCAGGAGTGGAAGAACGTGTTGCTGCGTGGCAGCAATGCCGAGGATCAACGCAAGTACTGGGCTCAGTTCGAGACCAGCGAGCAGGCCGTACAGGACGAACTGAAAAAAATACTGACACTGGACATCAGCGCGGACATACGAACCAAGGTCGAGCAACTGCTGCGCCAGCATCAAACGCTGGCCGCAGGCTATCGCACCAGCCGTGACGCCTTCATTGCGTCCGGACTGGACCCGCTCGCCGGGGACCGCAGCGCCCGCGGTATTGATCGCGAGGTCGGCGAGCAGATGCAGGAACTCTCTGCCAGCCTCAACGAGACTGCGCGCAGCGAGAGCGCGGCGATCAACCAGGCCGCCAGCCGCACGGTCTGGGTCGGCCTGGTACTACTGTGCGTCGCAGCACTGGTGATTGGCCTGCTCAGCCTGTGGTTGGTGAACCGCCGGCTGGTCAATCCGATCACGCTGCTGATTCGGCAGATCGATCAACTGAGTGAAGGCCGCATGGGCGCGCCGATTCACACCGAACGCCGCGACGAACTGGGCACCCTCGCCCGCGCGGCGAACCAGTTGCGCAGCTTTCTCGGTGACACCTTCAGTCAGTTGCAACGCAGCACCACCGAGCTGGACCGCGCCAGTGGCGAGCTGAACACCATAGCTACACGCATGGCACAGGGCAGCCGCGATCAGTTCTCGCGCACCGACCAGGTTGCGACTGCCATGCAGGAAATGTCCGCCTCTGCCGCCGAAGTCGCACAGCACGCCTCGGCGGCAGCCCGCGCCGCGGATGAGGCCGACAGCAACGCGCAGGACGGCGGCCAGGTGATGCAGCAGACCATCAAGGGCATGCAGGAAATGCTGCAGCAGATCACCCACACCACCGAGGTCATCCGTCGTCTGGAAGGCGACAGCAACCGCATTGGCAAGGTACTGGATGTCATTCAGGGCATTGCCGAACAGACCAACCTGCTGGCGCTGAATGCCGCAATCGAAGCGGCGCGGGCTGGTGAAGCGGGCCGTGGTTTTGCGGTCGTGGCCGACGAGGTCCGCACTCTCGCGCAGCGTACCGCCGAGTCCACCGCCGAAATCCAGCAGATCATCAACAACGTACAAAGCGGTGCACTCGAAGCGGTGAAAGCCATTGAAAACGGCCAATCGCGCAGCGAGAGCAGCATGACCCAGGTGACTCTGGCCGGCGATCGCCTGGGGCAGATAACCCAGGCCATCGAATCGATTCGCGATATGAACCGGCAGATTTCCACCGCCGCAGACGAGCAGACCAGCGTGGCGGAAGATATCTCGCGCAACATCACCGAGATTACCGATATCGCCAGCGCCAATCAGACCCAGGTCGACAACACCTCACGGGCCAGCCAGACCCTGCATGGCTTGTCCGGCGAGCTCAGCGCCCTGACCCAGCGCCTCTCCGCGTAGTGACAATGCGGGTGGCCGCGGCCACCCGCACTACGGTCAGGCGCTGACGGCTGCCGCCTGCTTCTGCTTTTCTTCTTCGTAGAGCTCTTTCTTCGACAGTTTGCCGACCGGTGTCTTCGGCAGTTCCGCGCGAATCTCCATACTCTGCAAGCGCTCGTGCTTGCCCAGTCGGCTGGCCAGAAACGCCTGCAGGGTTTCAAAGCTGAATGGCTCGGTAGCGCCTTTCAACTTGATGAACGCCTTCGGTGCCTGGCCGCGGTAGGCGTCGGCCACGCCGATCACCGAGACTTCCTCAACGCCCGGAAATTCGTAGATAGCCTCTTCAATGGTGCGCGGATACACGTTGTAACCGCTGCAGAGGATCATGTCCTTGGTGCGATCAACGATATACACAAAGCCATCGGCGTCCATGTAACCGATATCGCCGGTACGCAGGTAGCCGTCACTGGTCATGGCTTCAGCCGTGGCATCGGGACGACGCCAATAACCGGCAGTGATGTTCGGCCCCTTGATACAGACCTCACCCTTCTCGCCCACCGGCAATTCGGTTTCACCGCCATCAAGCGGCAGAATGCGGATATGCGCGCCCGGCACCGGTACGCCGCAGGAGCCAGGGCGCGGCGCGGCGTCCTTGGGTGTGAAGGTACCGGTAGTGGTCGTTTCGGTCATGCCCCAGCCCTCGCGCAGCGTACAGCCAGAGCGATTGAAGTACTGCTGCTGCACCTCAACCGGCAGCGGCGCGCCACCGGAATTGGACATTTTCAGCGACGACAGATCGTAATCAGCCGTAGCCGGATGGCTGAGCAGGCCGATAAACATGGTCGGCACACCGGGGAAAGTAGTGATGCGGTTCTCGCTGATTTCCTTGAGCACCGTCAGCACGTCGAAACGCGGGTGCAGGTACAGCTCGGCGGCGGCGCGCAGGCCAAAGATCATGTTCACCATCAGCGCATAAATATGGAACGGCGGCAGCACCGCCAACACCCGCTCCTGACCCGGTTCTACCGCTGCGCTCAACACCTCGCGCAGCTGCGCGCAGGAGGCGGTGACATTACCATGGGTGAGCATGGCGCCCTTCGGCACGCCTGTCGTGCCGCCGGTATATTGCAATACCGCCAGGCAGTTGCTCGGATCCTCGATGGCATAGGCCTGATAGTCGCCCTGGTTGTCCAGTAGCTGCGCAAAGCTGCTGCAGTCAGCACCCAGCTGAGGCGCCGCCTGCGGCCCCAGCAGGTCGCGTTGCTCCGGCGTGGCGTTGGTGCAGAACTCGGTCAGCTCACCCACTACCAGATGGCGCAACCGGGTACGCTCCAGCAAGGTCGCCATGCGCGGATAGAAGGCCTGCAGCCCCAGCGTGACCATGATGTCGGTCTCGCTGTCTTCAATCTTGTGCTCCAGCGTGCGCTCGGCGTCCAGTGGCGAATAGTTGACCACAGTGCCGCCCGCCCGTAGCACGCCGAGAAAACTGATGAAGTAGTGGGGGCAGTTCGGCAGGTACAAGCCCACGTGTACACCGGGTTTGACCCCCAGTAGCTGAAAGCCGCGTGCCGCCTGCGCAACCTTGTGGCTCAACTCACGGTAGCTCATCTTGCTGCCAAAGAAATCGATGGCCGAATTATCCGGGAATTCAGCCACCGCGGCGTCCAGCAAGGCCGGGATCGGTTGTGGGTCAAACGGCAGATCCCAACGGACGTTTTCGGGATAGGACGGTATCCAGCGCGGTGCAGTAGCCACAGACAGTGCCTCCAGATCGGAATTCAGCCCGGACATCGGCGCGCCGTGTCAGGCAGTATTATTTTGTCTCAAGGTAGACTCACAATCGCCTCAGGAGAACCCATATCCATTGCAGATATGTCGCTCCATAGGTGGCACATCGGCCTGTCGCGCGCACGACAATGTCAGACCGACACGAAGGGCACGCAAGGCCCTTGCCCCGTAACCGGGCAACAGGCTATATAGGGCGGTCAAAACAACAACTGCCCCACTCGGACTTTCCATGCGTAAACGCCTTGTACCGATCCTGATCATCGCCGTTGGGATCGTCATCTTCATCCTGCTGCGCCTGACCCGTGATGAGCCAGCTCCGATCGGCTCGCTGGAGCGCAGCTGGCGGGTGGCCACCGAGGTCATCCAGCCGGACGCTTTCGCCCCGCGGCTGACGCTCTATGGCGAGCTGGAATCGCCGCTGCTGTTTACCGTGGTTGCGCCCATGGCCGGTCGGGTCGCCGCACTACCGGCACAGGACGGTGAGCAGGTCGCCGAAGGCCAGTTGCTGATGGCCCTGGACGAGGCCGATATTGCGCCGCGCGTAGCGCAGGCCGAAGCCGACCTGGCCGATGCCCAGGCGCAACTGCAGAGCGAACAGACCGCCCACCAGAACGACCTGCGCGCGCTCAAGCTGGAGCAGCGCATCCAGGCCAACGCGCAGACCAACGTCGGGCGCGTCGAGCAGTTGATTACCCGCGGCGCCCTGCCCGCCGCCGACCTGGAAAACAGCAAAGACGCGCTGGACCGCGCCGCACTGACGGTGGCCAATCGGCAGCGTAGCATCAACAATTATCCTTCGCGCCTCAAGGCCGCACAGGCACGGGTGGACCGCGCCCAAGCGACCTTTGACAGCATGCAGCGCGATGCTGAGCGCAGCCGTTTCACCGCTCCCTTCGATGGCCTTGTCGGCAACGTACAGGCGGCAGTGGGTGACCAGGTCAATGCCAACGCTGCCCTGCTCGACTTCTATCCGCTGCAGGGCATGGAGCTACGCGCCGTGGTGCCGCAGGTACACAGCCAGAGTTTCATGCAGGCGCTGCAGGACGGCGGCCAGTTGCAGGCGCGCAGCCTTGACCTGGAACCGGCGATCACCCTGACTCTCAAACGCATCGCTGGTCAGGCCGATGCGCGCGGCGTGGAAGCGATCTTCAGCGTCGACCAGCCACAGCCCGGCCTGCGCCTGGGCAACCTGCTGGCGATCAGCGTTGCCCGCCCGGTACGGGACGACAGCGTCGCCCTGCCCTACAGCGCGCTCTACGGCAACGACACCTTGTATCAGGTGCTGGACGGCCGCCTGCAGCGTATTGAAGTACAGCGCTTCGGCGAAACCCTGAACGAACAGGGTGAGCGCCGCGTGCTGGTGCGCTCACCCAAACTGAGCGGCGGCATGGAAATCGTTACCACCCACCTGCCCAACGCCGTGCAGGGGCTCAAGGTCGATACCGGCGCGCCCGCGTCCGCTACTGACGACAGTACAGGGCCGCAGCCATGAGCGAGCGCAGTCCACTGGCGTTTTTTGTCCGCCACAAGGTGGCCGCCAACCTGTTGATGCTGGTCATGCTGATGGGCGGCATGCTGGGCCTCAGCCGCATGAACATCCAGTTCTTCCCGACCTTCGCACTGGACTTCGTCACTATTCGCGTGGTCTGGAACGGGGCCGCCGCCGAGGATATCGAGCAGGCCATCACCATTCCACTGGAGCAGCGTCTGCGCAGCATCCAGAACCTGAAAAACATGACCTCGACCTCGGCCCAGGGTGTATCCAGCATCACCCTGGAATTCCGCGAAGGCACCAACCCGGTGGTGGCGCTGGACGACGCGCGCCAGCAGGTCGACGAATTCCGCAATCTGCCCGCCGACGCCGAGAAGCCCGAGGTCGTGCGCGTCGCCCGCTACGACCCGATTGCCAAGTTGCTGCTTTATGGGCCCTACGCTCCCCATGAGCTGCGCATTATTGCCAACCGACTGGAAGATGACCTGCTCACCAGCGGCATCGACCGTATCGAAATCGCTGGTCTGCCGGAGCAGCAGATCAGCATCGAAATCCCCAATACGACCCTGCAGCGCCTCGGTCTGTCACTCGATCAGGTAGCCGACCGGGTCAACGCCGAATCACGCGACCTGCCCGCGGGCCAGGCCGGTGAGCAGGACTCGGCGCGTGAGCTGCGCGCCATTGAACAGCGCCGCGACGCCGAAGAGTTTGCCAATATCCCGCTGCAACCCAACGGCACTAGCCACCTGCGCCTCGGCGATATCGCCGAGATTCGGCAGGAGCCACGGCGCAATCAGGTCTTGCTGCGCTACGCTGGCCAGCCGGCGGTAGAACTGTCGCTGCAGCGCGCTGAAGACGGCGACTCGCTGGAGGCCGCGCAGGCACTCAACGCCTGGCTGGAGCGAGTACAGCCCAGCCTGCCACCAGAGCTGAAGATCCACGTTTACGATCAAGCCTGGCAACTGATCAACGACCGTATCAGCCTGCTGGTGAACAACGGCCTGAGCGGTCTGGTACTGGTGATGGTGCTGCTGTACCTGTTCCTGCCAGCGCGGGTTGCGCTCTGGGTGGCCGTCGGGATTCCCACCGCGTTTCTTGCGGCCATGGCGGTGTTCTGGCTGATTGGTGGCTCGATCAACATGATTTCGCTGTTCGCGCTGATCATGGCGCTGGGGGTGATCGTCGACGATGCCATAGTGGTGGGTGAAGATGCCGACGCGCACTTCCGTGGCGGCGAGCAGCCGCAGCGCGCCTCCGAAGGCGCCGCCAAACGCATGCTCTGGCCGGTAGTGGCTTCGTCGCTGACCACCATCGCGGCGTTCATGCCCCTGCTGATGGTCGGCGGCATCTTTGGCAACATTCTCGGCGACATTCCCACCGTGATGATCTGCGTGTTGATCGCCTCGCTGCTGGAATGCTTTGTGGTGCTGCCGCACCACCTGCGTTCGGCCTTCCAGCCGAGCAGCAAAAAGGCGCCTGGCACCTCCCGCAGCGCGCGTCTCGTTGCCCGTATCGACGGCGTACGCGAACGCTTCGATAGCGGCTTCAACCGCTTCCGCGACGGCCGCTTCCGCCGCTTTTCACAGCTCGCGCTGCGTTATCGTGGCGCTACCCTTGCCAGCGCGCTGGTCGCGGTCATGCTCACCATAGGTTTGATGAGCAGCGGCCGTATCGGCTTCAGCTTCTTCCCGACTCCCGAGCCGCAGATGCTGCAGGCCAACGTCAGCTTTGTGGCCGGCACACCGCGTGACACCATGATCCGCTTCATGCGCCATCTGGAGCAGACCCTGGAGCAGACCGAGAGCGAGCTGGGCGGTGATCTGATCCTGACCGCGGTCACCCGCGAGGGCCAGGTTGTCAGTGAGAACGCCGGCGCGCGGCAAGGCGACAATCTGGGCGCCATGCTGATCGAGATGGTCTCGCCGGATCATCGCACGGTACGCAACAAGACCTTTATTCGTGCCTGGCGTGAACGTATTCAACTGGTGCCCGGCATCGACCAGCTGAACATCACCGAGCAGGCCGGTGGCCCACCCGGCAAGGATGTGGATGTGCGCCTGACCGGCAGCGATCCCGAGCAATTGAAGAACGCCGCCGAGGCGCTATCGATCATGATTGGTTCGATTGAAGGCGTACTCAGCACCGAGGACGATATGTCCTGGGGCCGCGAGCAGCTGGTTTACAGCTTGACGCCCTACGGCCAATCGCTGGGCCTCAGCATCCAGAGCGTGGGTCGCCAGTTGCGCGCCGCCTATGATGGCCGGCTGGCACAGATCTACCAGGAAGATCAGGATGAGATCGAGGTGCGCGTGCAGCTGCCGCGCAGCGAACGTGAAAGCCTTGCCAGCCTGAACGAGCTGAGCATTCGCCTGGATGACGGCCGCTTCGTGCCGCTAGGCCAGGTGGTGCAGTTCGGCAACAATCAGGGTTTCGAGGCGCTACGCCACGCCGATGGCATGCTCGCCACTGACGTTACCGCCGATATCGACCTGTCGCAAACCACCGCCGGCCAGGTGCTGGACAGCATCAGCCGCGAACTGCCGGCGCTGAGCAGTCAGTACAATGTGCGCTATAGCTTTGAGGGGCGCTCGGTCGACCAGCAGGAAACCATGTCCGACATGGGCACCGGGCTGATCATCGGGCTGCTGCTGATGTACGCGGTACTGGTATGGGTGTTCTCGTCATGGAGTACACCGCTGATCGTCATGTCGGTCATCCCGCTGGCCCTGGTCGGCGCCGTGCTGGGCCATTGGGTGATGGGGCTGAATCTGACGATTCTGTCGTTGTTCGGCCTGTTTGGCCTGTCCGGCATCGTGGTGAACAACTCGATCATTCTGGTCAGCTTCTACCAGGAGCAGCGCAAGCGCGGGTTGGCGGTCAACGAGGCACTCAACGAAGCCGTAGTGCAGCGCCTGCGCGCGGTACTGCTGACATCCCTGACCACCATCGGCGGGCTACTGCCGCTGCTGTTCGAGACCTCGTTGCAGGCACAATTCCTGATCCCGATGGCAACGTCCATCGCCTTCGGCCTGGGCTTCTCTACCCTGCTGGTGTTGATGGTCGTACCGGCGTTGTTGTCATTGCTGGAGGGCTGGAAGGAGCGGCGTGAGCAAAGGCGCACGGAAGCACCTGCAAGCTGATTGGCTAGAACAAAAACGGCTCCCAAGCGGAGCCGTCGGACGTGTGGGTTGCAGCTACATTAAATCAGCAAGGCGGAGTGTATTGCTGATTTCCAATTTCGCCCTCACTGCGAGCTGGGGGAGATGCTTGTCCATTCCCCCAACCCCCCCTAAGACACCCCAACTACGCGGCCCTGCAGGTTCGCTGCGTTGCTCGCCCGCGTAGACGGGGCCATGGGAGCGTGCACACTCGCATGACCATGGTCAGGCTCGCTTACACAGAAACGGCTCCCGCAGGAGCCGTTTCTGTGTAGCTTGTAGCCAGAAAGCTTACTTCTTCGCCACTTCCAGCGTCTTGGTGATCGCCGCGACCGCCGAGCCAATATTGCTCAGTTCCGCCGGCAGAATCATGGTGTTGTTGGTTTGCGCCAGCTTGCCGAACTCCTTCACATACTGCTCGGCAACGCGCAGGGAGACCGCTTCCTGACCACCCTGGGTGTTGATCGCCTCGGCGACGCGACGTAGGCCCTCGGCGGTGGCGGTGGCGATCAGCTCGATCTCACGCGCCTTACCTTCGGCTTCGTTGATCTGGCGCTGCTTGTCGGCTTCGGACAGGTTGATGGTTTCCTGCTTCTGGCCTTCGGATACGTTGATCTTGGCTTCCCGCTCACCTTCGGACTGCGCCACTACGGCACGGCGTTCCCGCTCGGCGCGCATCTGCTTTTCCAGTGCGTCGAGAATGGTAGCGGGCAGCTCAATATCGGCAATCTCGTAACGCAATACTTTCACGCCCCAGGGCTTGGCTGCCTCATCCAGCGCCTCGACAACCTGCACGTTGATGGTTTCGCGCTCCTCAAAGGTCTTGTCCAGATCGATCTTGCCGACTACCGAACGCAGGGTGGTTTGCGCCAGCTGCATGGACGCGTAGCGGTAGTCATTGATGCCGTAACTGGCCAGTTTGGGGTCGACCACCTGCAGGTAGAGCACACCGTCTACCACGACCTGAATATTGTCGCGGGTAACGCAGGCCTGGCTGGGCACGTCGATCGCTTCTTCCTTCAGCGTGTGCTTGTAGGAAACGCGGTCGACAAAGGGGATCAACAGGTGAAAGCCGGCTTCCAGCGTCTTGGCGTATTTGCCCAGGCGCTCGACAATGAAGGCCGAACGCTGCGGCACGATGCGCGCAGTTTTGGCCAGGGCAACGATGACCAGGACCAGAAACGCGAGTGAAAGAATTGTGGCGATTTCCATGCTTAAACTTCCTTGAAAGGGGGGTGTTTTAGGGTTGGTTCGGGCGCTGGGCACTGACCTGCAGAACGATGCCGCTGTGGTTGACCACCCAGGCCGTGTCCCCGGCCTTCAGCGATTCGTCCGACTCGGCATCCCACTTGGCGCCATTGAGCTGCACATGGCCAATACCGGCGGCGAAGTCGGTCAACACGGCAACGCGCACGCCCAGCAAGCCGGCATCGTCCTGATCGCGGGCGGCGAGGTCAGCCTCGCTGCCGCGTAGCCAGCGCTTGAAGTGACGCCGCAGATACCACAGCGCTAGCACGCTGATCAGCGCGAACAACACCAGTTGATAGGGCAAGCTGTCGATCACGCCAAACAGGGTCAGCAGGCCGACCACCAATGCACCTATGCCAAAGAACACCGCCACCATCGCGGGGATGAAAAACTCCGACAACAGCAGGGCCAGGCCCAGCAGCAGCCAGAAGGCGTAACTCGTCAAATATCCAGTCAACATTTCGCTGTCCTTACATGCAGCGCCGCCAGTGCAACGGCCTGCCCGGAGAGTACCAGATTGCCTCGGCGAATGCGCAGCCAGCCGCGCTTTCACGCAGCCCAAACCTGTCAGTACCGGCCAGCTTTGTTAAGCTGTTGGCAAACCACAGGGAGTGACACATGCCTTTACGACTAATCCAGCTGTGCCTGTTTCTCATGCTGAGCGCCGCCGCCAGCTTCGGCCAGGCCAAAACGCTGCAAGTGGGCATCACCGAAGTGCCGCCCTTCGTGATCAAAACCGAGCAGGGCGAATGGGAAGGTATCAGCATTGATCTGTGGCGCGCGATTGCCCGCGAGCAGCAACTGGAATACGAGTGGGTGCCGCTGTCATTTGCCGAGCTGCTCAGCCAGGTTGAAAGCGGAAAGATCGACGTGGCCGTCGGCGCCCTGACCATGACCGCCGACCGTGAAGCAGCATTCGATTTCAGCCACCCCTTCTATCAGACCGGGCTGTCGATCGGCGTACCGCACACTCCCAAGCACGGCATACTGCAAAGTCTCAAAGCGCTGTTCAGCTGGGAGTTTCTCAGCGTCATCGTGGCGCTCGGGCTGTTGCTGTTTGCCGTCGGTGTGGTGCTCTGGGTTTGCGAGCGGCGCGCCAACCCGGAACAGTTTGGCGGCAAGGCCAGTGAGGGCATTGGCGCCAGCTTCTGGTGGGCCGCCGTGACCATGACGACCGTAGGCTATGGCGACAAGGCGCCGGTCACCCTGGCCGGCCGGCTGGTGGCGCTGGTGTGGATGTTTGCCGGCTTGATCATGGTTGCGAGTTTTACCGCCGCCATAACCTCGTCCCTCACCGTCAGCAATCTGCAATACCAGATCGGCGGACCGCAGGACCTGCCTGGCAGCACCGTGGCCACCATCCCCAACACCGCCAGCGCACGCTATCTGCAAGACAACCACGTGGTGCATCGCGACTACCCCAGCCTCAGCGAGGCCATGCAATCGGTGCTCGATGGCACGACCGACGCCGTGGTTTACGACCGGCCATTACTGCAATTTCGCAATCAGCAACTGGGCGACAAACGGCTGGATCTGGTACCGGCGGTGTTCGAACAGCAGCTCTACGCACTGGCACTGCCCGCAGGCAGCAAACTGCGCGAGGCTATCAGTGAAGAAATTCTGCGCATCACCGAGTCCGATGAATGGCGCTCAATTCAGGCCGGCTACCTCGAGCAAGCTGAATAAAGCCGCTGGCCGAGCGCCTCTCGGCGCCCGGCCAGCCTGCAGAACAGCAAGAAATGAACTGCAGTTCATCGGATTTTCCCGATGAATGATCGCAGCCCAGAGCCAATGACCCGCCGGTCACAAATCCCGCCCTGCAACTGCGTCACAAAGTCTGCGCCCCTCACTTCATAAGCGTCTCAACGCTGACTATTCTCAGTTTCCTCAGGCTTAGACCTGACTGTCTCAAGACGATACAAACAACAACAAGCACAAGGAGTTTCGTCATGTCGAACAAGACCCGACTGAGTGTGGCCTGCGGCCTGGTTGCCGCGCTGGGCGTCAGCACCCAGGCCCAGGCCTTCTGGTTCAGCTCTTCGCAATACACCCAGACCAAGTACCCGATTGTACTCACCCACGGCATGCTCGGTTTCGACAGCCTGCTCGGTATCGATTACTGGTATGGCATCCCCGCCGCGCTGCGCAAGGATGGCGCCACCGTCTACATCACCGAAGTCAGCCAGCTGGATACCTCCGAGGCCCGCGGCGAGCAACTGCTCGAGCAGGTCGAGGAGATCGTCGCCATCAGTGGCAAGCAAAAGGTCAACCTGATTGGCCACAGCCACGGCGGCCCGACAGTACGCTACGTTGCCTCGGTACGCCCTGACCTGGTCGCCTCGGTGACCAGCGTTGGCGCACCGCACAAGGGCTCGGCCACCGCTGATTTTCTGCGCCAGATCCCCGAGGGTTCGGCCGGTGAGACGGTACTGGCCGGCCTGGTCAATGCCATGGGCGCCTTTATCAATCTGGTGTCGGGCAGCAGCTCGATGACGCCGCAGAATGCGCTGGGTTCGCTGGAGTCACTCAACTCCGCGGGCGCGGCGGTGTTCAACGCACGCTTCCCGCAAGGTCTGCCGACCAGCGCCTGCGGTGAAGGCGCTTACAAGGTCAACGGCGTGCGGTACTACTCCTGGAGCGGCACCAGCCCGCTGACCAACGCGCTGGACGTCTCGGACCTGCTCACCGGCGCCGCCTCACTGACCTTCAACGGCGAAGCCAACGACGGTCTGGTGGGCCGCTGCAGCTCGCATCTGGGCATGGTGATTCGGGACAACTACCGGATGAACCATCTGGATGAGGTCAATCAGTTCCTTGGCCTCACCAGCCTGTTCGAAACCGATCCGGTGACGGTCTATCGGCAGCAGGCCAACCGCCTGAAAAACGCCGGCCTGTAACAGAGACAGTGCGACCAGCGCCCAGGCTGGTCGCACTCCCCCGCCTATTCCCGTTCGAGTTGCCTATGAAATACCTCGTTTACCTGCCCTTGGTTGCCGGCGCCCTGCTGCTGGGCTGGCAATTACTGCCCGAATCAACGCCTTCTGCCAGCGCACCGGCGCTGACCAGCAGCGAACATCAGGCTCCCGCTACAGCGCTACCCCCGCCAACCGCCTTGACCGCTACGCACACCGCCACACCTCCGCTGCCGTCCTCGCTGCGCGGCACCGAGGTTGACGGCCGCCTGCAGGCAGACGCCGATGGCAACCTGCTGATCAATGATCAACTGCGCCACCTGTTTGATTACTACCTGAGCACCAATGGTGAGGAGACCCCCGCACAGGCGCAGCAACGAATACGCCAGCAGCTCAACCAGCAGCTGGACGAGCCTGCCAGAGCGCAGGCATTGACCATTTTCGAGCATTACCTTGGCTATCTGCAGGCCGTCGCTGAACTGGAGCAGGCGTTCCCGGTACTCGACGATCTGGACGCACTCTGGGCGCGCGAAGAGGCCGTACAGCGACTGCGCGCCAGCCTGTTCGACCCTGCGGTGCATCAAGCCTTCTTCGCCGGCGAAGAGGTCTACAACCGCTTTACCCTGGAGCGCCTGACCATCAACCGCAACCCTGATCTGGATGCCGATCAGCGCGCCGCCGCGGTAGAGGCACTGCGAGAAAGCCTGCCAGCAGAGATGCAGGAGTTGCTGGTACCGCAACTGCACCAGGACCTGCGCCGCGAAACGCTGGCACTGCAGGAACACAACGCTGCGCCGCAGCAGATACGCGACCTGAGGCTCAATCTGGTAGGCCCCGAGGCCACCGCCAGGCTTGAGGCGCTGGACCAGCAACGCGCCGAGTGGCAGCAGCGCGTCAGCGACTTCAACCGCGAGCGCGACGCCATCCTGCAGCAGCCGGGCCTGGCCGAGCAGGACAAGCAGGCGGCAATCGACACGCTGCTGCAAGAACGCTTCGCCGCCAATGAACAACTGCGCATCGCCAGCCAGAGCAAGCGCTGAGTCATAGCGCTGGCCGGTTCTTGACCGCAAGGCGGGGCTGGCTGCCATACTGGTAACTCACTCGTCCGCCAGATGGCAACGAGAGGGCAACGAGAGGGCAACCGTATGCGTGCCGATGAATTTCTCAAGAAACACGGTCTGGACCAGGAAGACGACAAGGACACCAGCCTGCGGGGCCAGGCTCTGGAACGCGCTCTGCACCCCAGCCGGCCGCATGCCGGAACGCCGCACGACTGGGAGGACTGGGAGCGCTACAAGGCCGAACAGGCAGCCAAGGGTGAGCCTGTTGAGCCTGAAGCACCGTCTGCCGATGACTAGCTCAGGCCGCCTCTGGCTGATCTGCTGCAGCTTGCTGATACCAGTGACCAGCCAGGCCGCGCCGGCTTACTCGGCCAAGGACATGCTCGGCTGGCAGGTCAAACGCTTTGCTGAAGCGACCCGTTACCAACTCGATGGCAGTAGGCTGGAAGCGCAATGCCTCGGCGGCGAAGCCAGCGCACTGTACATTGAGCAACCGATTGATCTGCGCGAAACCCCCATCCTCAGCTGGTCGTGGGCGGTCAGTGGGGTGTATGCCAATATCGATGAAACCAGCAAGACCGGGGACGATTATCCGGTGCGGGTTTACGTGGTCAAGGATGGCGGCCTGTTGCCCTGGCGCACACTGGCAGTGAACTACGTCTGGTCCAGCAGCCAGCCTGAAGGCAGCCACTGGCCCAATGCGTTCACCGGCAACGCGCAGATGCTGGCGGTGCGCAGTGGTGCACCTGCGCACGTCGGTGAGTTGGTCAGCGAGCGACGCAATGTGCGGGAGGACTTCCTGGCGCTGCACGGAGAAGACCTGCAGCAGATTGACGGTATCGCACTGATGACTGACTGCGACAACGCCCGCCAGCCGGTGACCGGCTGGTACGGCGCCATCGAGTGGTTGCCGGTTACCTCTGCGGCTACTTCCGCACCCAGCTCCCGCTAACCTGAATGTACTGGCCGCTCGGGGTACGATCGATCGCCTTCTGGCCGGCGATGGTTTCCACATCACCGAGCGCGATGCCGTTACTCTTGGCCACGCGCTGGTATTCTTCCTTGCGCGCCGCATTGATTTGCCGCGCAACCTCGGCCGCATTGCCGCCAGCCTTGACCACACCAAGGTAGCCATTGGGTTGTTCACCCAGCTGGCCGGCCTCCTTGGCCGCTGGCAAGGCGCTCATCGCCTCGTTCAGACTCAAGGCCCAGGCCGCGCCGCTGCCCAGCAACATCAGCATGCAGAAGGTGAAAACTGTTTTCTTGCCCATTGCCATTATCCTTGTTGCACGCGCGCTCAAAACAGCCCGCTGGATTCGTTGAAGATTTCATCCAATTGCTTATCCACCTTGATGTAGATCTCGTGTTCGATCTTCACATTCAGGTTGATATTGATCGGCTCACTCGGCGCCGCCAGCTGCACCGTCGGCCCGGCGCACGCCGCCAGCAGCAGGCCCGCTGCCCCCATCAACAACCCTCGCCAGTGCATAGCTACTCCTTGTTGGGTTGCAGGCGCTGCTCAAGCAGGCGCTGCTGTACCCGTTGCTGAATGATGTCGCTGACCTGACTGCTCAGCTGCAGACTGGTCAACAGGGCGGGAATGTTCTCCTGCAGGTTTACGTTGAGATTAACCTGCCGCCCCTGCTGAAAATTCGGGTTGCTGCCCTGCAAGCGCAAACCCAGTTGCAGCGTACCGTCCTCGGCGTAGTCCACCTGACTGCTGAGCACAGTATAGTGAAAGTTCTCCAGCGCCCCGGCCAGTTCGCGCATGCCGCTGTTGCTCTGCGCCAGACGCTGCAGCTTGTCGGACTGATAACGCAGCACACCGCCCGGCTCCCGCGCCGCCACGGCGCCCTCATCGATCATCAGCTCGCCGTCGCGCAGCACCACTGGCAAGCGGCCGTCCAGTGTGCCACGACCGCTCAAGCCCTCTGTGGGGTAGACTTCGAACAGGGTGCCCAGTTCCAGCCCGCTCAATTCGAGGGTCATGCGTTGTTCGGCGGCGGCGAAGTCGAGCTTCACCGGCGCGGCGCTGATTTGCCCGCCCAGCAGCTTGAGCTGCGCCCGATCCAACTGCAGCCGGCCTTGCGCCATCTGGTCCAGAGAGGCCTGATAACTCGCCGCCGCGCGCAATGGCCCCATGGCCAGACCGGGGTTCAGCGTCTCCAACTGGAGATCACTGCTGCCCAACTGCAGCACATTGTTGTGCAGGCCAAGCTTGAGCGGCGCGGACAACCCGCTGAAGGCGCTGCGGTCATAGATGCCCTTCACCCCGGCAAGCGTGACATCGCCACTCAGCCCGAGCTGCTGCCCGCCGGTCACCTGAACCTCGCCGCTCAGTTGCCCGCTGGACAGGCTCAATAGCGCTGGCCAGCTAGCCAGGGTGCCGGCCAAGGGGTTGCCCGCGCGAAAGAACAGGGGCGGCACACCGACAGTAGCGCGCCAGGGCTGCGCCGCAGGCAGCGTAAAGCGGATATCCAGCGCCAGTTCGGCGGCATTGCCCAGCTTGCCATCCCATTGCAACGCGCCTTCGGTATAGTCCCAGCGGCCGTCCAGCGTCCAGCGCTGGGTTTGCAGCTGCGGATGGGTGACTGCGGCAACAGCGCCGCCAAGCTGGCTGCCGACGCGCAAACTGGCCGCGTCCTGCCATTGCTGCTCATAGGTCAGGCCTTGCAGATTGAGGTTGGCGCTACCGAGCCTCAGCTCGGCGGCATCGAGTCGCAGGCGCGACCACTGCAGTTGCCCGGGCTTGCTCGCCTGTAGCGTAACGCCCTGAGCGTCCAACTGACCGCGCAGCGCGGTGCTCAGTTGCAGCTCGCGCAGTGTGATGCCCTGATCTCGCCAACTGCCCAGTTGCAACGCCAACTGCGTATCGATCAACTGCAACTGCCAGTCCTGCGCCAGACGCAGCGCCAGATCGCCCTTGAGCTGGCCTGACAGGCCATTGGCGCCCTGCACGCGCAGCTCGGCGCCGAATGGCAAGGCATCGCCCTTGCTCAGCGCAGTGCTGGCTGCCGGGGTAATCTGCAGTTGAATCTGCTGCACTTGCAGGTCGCCCGGCAACCCGGCCAGGGCCGGCAACTGCGACTCGGTCAGCCGTAGCTGCGCGCCGCCCTGCAGTAGCTGCCAGCGGCCCTGTTGACCGCGCAACTGCAATTGCAGCTCGCCTGCGAGGCTGCCCAGCTCGGCAATCGGCCAGGCTTGCGGCAGCGCGATCTGTGCATTCACGGCAGCTTCACCGGCGAGCCAATCAGCCCACTGCTGCGGGGGCTGCGCCGTATTTAGATCCCAGTCAACCGCCAGCTGCGCACCCGGCGGCAAGCTCGCGATCGGCAATGTGCCCAGTGAAAACCAGCTGCCCAGGTACTCATAAAGCCCTTCGGTCTGCGGCCAGTCGGGCACCGTGAGGCTCCCCTGCCACTGGTTGAGGCCACGCCAATGCGACGCGAGCGTAGCGGCCGGCTGACCATCCAGCAGCAATTCGCTCCGCAAACTCAGCTGGTGGCTGCCAGCCTGTACCTCTTGCTTCAGCAAAAAATGTTGCTGCGCCGCCTGCAGCGTCAGTTCTGCGCGGGCCACCACCGGCGTGTCCGCAGCAGGGTCGGCCGCAGCACGACTGGCCTGCAACGAGCCTGCCAGCACACAGCTGCCACTACGGCAGGGCAGCTGCGCCTGCAACTGCGCGATCGAGACCCGGTCCGGCAGCCAGTCCACAATGCTTTGCCATAGCTGCGGTGCGGTCAGGCTGGCGGCCTGCATACCGCTGTCGCCGTCATTCTCCTCGGTCGCAGCAAAGCGCAGCGCTGCCTGCCCGACCTCAAACACGCGCAGCCGCGGCCCATCGCGCCAACCGGGCACCAGGCGCAGCTGCTGCAAATCAACCTGACCCGCCGGCAACAGGAACGACAGCCGATCCAGCGTCAGGCCGCCCGCTTGCCAGCCGATATCCTGCCATTGCACCTGCTGCACGCCGGCTTGCGTCAGCGCACGCTGCGCCCACCAGAAGGATGCTGCGAAACCTAGCGCCGCCAGCAGCAGAACCGTAATCAACCCGCCAAGCGTCTTGCGCATGCTCGCCCTCATAACCCGTAGCCGGTCACAGGTTAGCACGCAGCAGGGTTGTCGAGGTTGACCCGCCAGTCCGTCTGCGACCTATAATCGGTCGCGGTAAAGCGGCCAACCTGGTCGACACCGGAAAGGAATCACAGCCAGGATCGAGTGCCCCTCCTGCAGGAGCAAGCCCTGACCCGGCGTGAGCCAATAACAATAAACAACAAGGAATACGCACCTTATGCATTGGTATCTGGATGTTCTGAAAAAATACGCTGTTTTCCAGGGCCGCGCCCGCCGCAGCGAATACTGGTTCTTTATCCTCTTCAATCTCATCGCGCTGATCGTACTGGGCGCCGTGGATTACACCCTGGGCCTGCAGATACTGGCGCCCCTCTACGTGCTGGCGACCGTTCTGCCCTCGCTCGCAGTGGCGGTACGGCGCTTTCACGACACCGGTCGCAGCGGCTGGTGGGTATTAATCTCTCTGGTACCCGTGATCGGCTCTATCATCTATCTGATCTTCATGTGCATCGAAGGTGAGGCCCAGGCTAACGCCTATGGCCCCAACCCCAAGGGTGAGGCTGCCGCTCCGGTTACTGCCTGAACCTGGGCAGGGCATGTCGCGGCATGCCCTGACCTGCACCCTTGCCTTGCATCGAGTCAGGCGTCAGGCTGTGGGTCTTTGCAGCCACCGCCGACTCTTCCCATGCCTCAAACCCGTTCAGTGTTACGCCGCGCTATCCTCCTGCTAGTCGTTGCGGTCACCCTCAGTGGCCTGCTCAGCTCCTGTCAAAGCATGCCCGATGGGCTCTCCGTGAGCGCTCCGCTGCGCCCTGCAGAGCAACTGCGCATACTGACGGACCAGACCTACCAGAATGCGCAGGACGAGGAGCAGATCGACCAGGCGATATTCGACGCCGCCTTTGCGCTGATTGATCAGGCGCAGAAACTGGTGGTGGTCGACATGTTCCTGTTCAATCGCTTTGCCGGTAAAGACAGCTTCCGCCCACTCTCGCAGCAGTTGACGCAAAGACTGGTCGACGCCAAACAGCGCCAGCCCCGGATGCCGGTCGTGTTGATCACCGACCCCTTCAATACACTCTACGGTGGCGTGCGAGCGCCAGAGCTGGAGCAACTGCGCACAGCGGGCGTAGAGGTGGTGCTGACCGACGTCAACCAGCTGCCCGCCTCCAACCCGGCCTGGAGCGGTATCTGGCGGCTGTGCTGCAGTTATCTCGGCAACAGCACCGAAGGCGGCTGGCTGCCCAACCCGGTCGGTGAGGGCAAGGTGACTCTGCGCACCTATCTGCACCTGGCCAACTTTCGCGCCAACCACCGCAAGACCTTGATCGTCGACTATGGTGACGACTGGCGCGGCCTGGTCACCTCTGCTAACCCGCATGACGCCAGCAGCAAGCATCACAACAGCGCCATCGTATTCAGTGGGCCTGCAGCGCTGGATCTGCTGCAAACCGAGCGCGCCGCAGCGCAACTGTCCGGTTACGCCGCTGCCGCTGACTGGCCCACAGCACCAGCCAACCATGAGGCGGCCAGCCTGCCGCAGATTCAGGTACTCACCGAGGGCGCGATAGAACGCGCACTGCTTGAGCTGTTGGCATCGGCGCAAGCTGGCGATCAGCTGGACATGGAAATGTTTTACCTGGCCTCACGCCCGGTAATAGATGCACTGCTCGACGCCCAGCAGCGGGGCGTGATCATCCGCGCGATTCTCGACCCCAATCGCGACGCCTTTGGCCGCGAGAAGAACGGCATTCCCAATCGGCAAGCCGCCTGGGATCTGCACGAGCAGGGGATTGAGGTGCGCTGGTGCGCCACCGAGGGAGAGCAGTGCCATCGGAAATGGATAAGACTGGAACGCGCACAGGGCACCACCGAAGTGATCAGCGGCTCGGCCAATTTCACTCGCCGCAACCTGCACGACCTGAACATGGAAACCAGCGTGCGCCTGATCACCCAACCCGATAATCCCGAGATACAGACAATGCGGGCGGAGTTTGAGCAGGCCTGGCACAACCAGGGCGGCGCGACCCACAGCCTGCCCTACAGCGCGTTCGCCGATCACAGCTACTGGCGCTACGGACTCTGCCGCTTTATGGAAGCCAGCGGCCTGTCGACCTTCTGACAGACAGACCGCCAACAGCGGTGGCTAAGCCAGCTCGGCAAAGCACTCGGCGATGATGTCCATACCGGCCTGCACTTCCAGGTCGGTCGCGGTCAGCGGCACCAGAATGCGGATGACGTTGCCGTACTGGCCGCAGGACAACAGGATCAGGCCCTTGGCGCGTGCCTTGGCGACCACCTGCGCAGTCAACTCCGCGTGCGGATGGCCTTCTGCGGTAAACAGCTCACAGGCCACCATCGCGCCCAGCCCGCGCACATCGCCGATGCGCTTGTCGTTCACCGCAATTTCACGCAAGCGCCCGCCGATCAGCTCGCCCAGGGTGCGGCTACGTGCGAGCAGGTTCTCCTCCTCGAATACCTCAAGCACCGCCAGCGCCGCGGCGCAGGCCAACGGACTACCTGCATAGGTACCGCCCAGCCCACCGGGGGCAATGGCATCCATCACCTCGGCACGCCCGCAGACACCCGCCACCGGAAAGCCGCCGGCAATGGATTTGGCGAAGGTCGTCAGGTCCGCCGCCACGCCCATCTGCTCCATGGCAAAAAAGCTGCCGGTACGCCCGGCGCCGGTCTGCACTTCATCGGCCACCAGCAAAATACCGTGCAGATCGCACAGCTCGCGCAGCTTGGCCATAAAGGCCGGGCTGGCCACGTAGAAGCCGCCCTCGCCCTGCACCGGCTCAATGACGATGGCGGCGATATCCTGCGGCTGGGCATCGTTCTTGAAAATGCGCTCAATACTAGCGATGGCGTCGTCGTCACTCACGCCGTGGAGTGGGCAAGGGAACTGCGCACGGTACACGCCACCTGGCATCAGGCCCATGCCGGCCGAATAGGGTGCCACCTTGCCGGTCATCGATAGCGTCATCATGGTGCGCCCGTGGTAGCCCCCGGTGAAGGCAATCACGCCAGCCCGACCGGTGGCTGCACGGGCAATCTTCACCGCGTTCTCCAGCGCTTCTGACCCAGTGGTAACCAGTAGAGTTTTCTTGGCGAAATCGCCCGGCACCAGTTGGTTGAGCTTTTCGCACAGTTCAATGTAGGGCTCGTAGGCCAGCACCTGAAAACAGGTGTGGGTAAACAGCTCCATCTGGCGCTTTACCGCGTCCATGATTTTCGGGTGGCGATGACCAGTGTTGAGCACCGCAATACCGCCGGCAAAGTCGATGTACTGGCGCCCCTCGACATCCCAGACGGTCGCGTTCTCGGCACGCTGTACCACCAACGGGTGGATCTGGCTGACGCCACGGGCGACTGCCGCGTTACGCCGCTGCATCAGGGATTCATTGCTCTTGCTCATAACTGCCTCGCGCTTGAAATAGGGAGCAGCCGCTCCGGTAAACACGCCAGAAACCGGGCGTCAGATACCGCCCAGACAGAGATATTTGATCTCGACATACTCTTCAATACCGTACTTGGAACCTTCACGGCCCAGGCCCGATGACTTCATGCCGCCAAAGGGCGCCACCTCGGTCGAGATCAGCCCGGTATTGATGCCGACCATGCCGTATTCCAGGCGCTCAGCCACGCGGAATACCCGGCTCAGATCGCGGGCATAAAAGTAGGCCGCCAGGCCGAATTCGGTATCGTTGGCTTGGCGTACCACATCGGCCTCATCGGTGAAGCGGAACAGCGGCGCCAGCGGACCAAAGGTTTCTTCACGCGCCACCAGCATGCTGCTGTCGACGTTGGTCAGGATGGTTGGCTCAAAAAAGTTGCCGCCAAGCGCATGCGCCTTGCCGCCGGCCAGCACCTGAGCCCCCTTGGCGGTAGCATCGGCCAAGTGACGCTGCACCTTGGCCACGGCGTTGCCGTCGATCAGTGGGCCGGTGGTCACGCCCGCTGCGCTGCCGTCGCCCACGTTCAGTTGGCTCACGGCGGCAGCGAGCTTTTCGGCAAAGGCGTCGTAGACCGAGTCCTGCACGTAGATGCGGTTGGCACACACGCAGGTCTGCCCGGCGTTGCGATACTTGGAGATCATCGCGCCTTCAACGGCAGCGTCCAGATCGGCATCGTCAAAGACGATAAAAGGTGCGTTGCCGCCGAGCTCCAGCGACAGCTTTTTCAAGCTGGGCGCGCACTGCTCCATCAGCTTGATGCCCACCCCGGTCGAACCGGTGAAGGACAGCTTGCGCACAATGGGGTTGCTGCACAGCTCGCCGCCGACAGCGCGCGAGGCATCCACATCGGCAGTGATCACGCTGAACAGCCCAGCCGGCAGGCCGGCCTGCTCGGCCAGCAGCGCCAGCGCCAGCGCGGAGAACGGCGTTTGCGGTGCCGGCTTGAGCACCATGGCGCAGCCAGCGGCCAGCGCCGGGCCGGCCTTGCGAGTGATCATCGCAGCGGGGAAGTTCCACGGCGTGATGGCGGCGGTCACGCCAACCGGCTCCTTCTGCACCAGGATACGTTTGTCAGGCTGGTGGCCGGGAATCACATCGCCATAGACGCGCTTGGCTTCTTCGGCAAACCACTCCAGAAAAGAGGCCGCGTAGCCTACTTCGCCACGGGCCTCGGCCAGCGGCTTGCCCTGCTCGGCCGTCATGATACGGGCCAGGTCTTCCTGGTGCTGCAGCATCAGGTCGAACCACTTGCGTAGCACCTGACCGCGCTCCTTGGCCGTGCGCTGGCGCCAGGCCTGTTGCGCCTGCTGAGCAGCCTCGATGGCCCGACGGGTTTCCGCTGCGCCCATATTGGGCACGCTGCCCAGTCGTTCGCCATTGGCCGGATTGAATATCTCGGTGCGCGCGCCGCTGTCGGCCTCACACCAGTGGCCGTCAACAAAGGCTTGTTGGCGAAAAAGTTCGGGGCAGTGAAGTTCCATCTAGCGAATCCTCGTAAAAGCAGACCTGAGCAGGCGTAACGCATTTAAAACAACAGCGTTTGAAATTTCAAACATGCTATTCGCAGCGCCGCATTCAGGCAATACCCCGAACGAGAAAAACCTTGGATGGAAATGGGATCTGGCGGCCTGACAGAGCGGCCTAATACAGTCGAGCCAACCTGACCCGCAGCAATGCGGGTCAGGTGGTGAAATCAGGCAGCTGTTTCGCCTTCAAAGAGTTCGGCTGGCGTTGTCTGCCCTTCTTCCAGCAAACCCGCGACCCGCTGCAGACTGGCCAGCAGCATCAGTTGCTCCCAGTCGGCCAGCTTGCCAAAGCGATCAAGAAAGGCCGATGGCAACAAGGCCGGCTCCGCCTGAATCACCGCCGCGCCTTTGTCGCTCAGCGCCAGATGAACCTTGCGCTTGTCACTCTTGCTGCGAATGCGCTGCAACAACTCGCGGTTTTCCAGACGATCGATGATGGTGCTCAGGGTGGCCTGAGATACGCTAACCTGCTTGGCAAGGTCGCCCAGGGTGCTTTCGCCCATCGCCTTGATGCTGTGCAGAATCAGCAACTGAATTGGCGTCAGGCCACTGTGACGGCCCAAGCGCTTGGCGTGAATCTCGCTGGCGCGCTGCAGGCGGCGCAGTGCCAGATATAGGTCGTGCATCATGTGCATATACAACTCCGGGCCAGCGCGAAAAATCAGCCGGCATTTTGCCATAAAGTCTAAATATTACAGTAATAACTAGATGCTTTTTATGCGACTCACTTGCAGGCCCTTGCCGGCGGCAAATTACACGCAACCAACATCTCAATACGGCAAGTATTACATGATTTTTATTTTTACTTCAAAGTAAATTTCAGACAAAAGCCGGCGCTTGGCTATTTCCTGGCGTGTGCTCGGGGATTGCACCGCCCCCGGCGGCCGGCGGCAACCACGCCTTCTGCCGGTGCCGCCGCACTGCTAGACTGCCGGGCAGAAGGCCGACTCCAGCTACAACAACAAGCCAGGCACCATGACCCAGATCCCTCGCGTCACCACCACATTATTGCTCGCCCTCGCCGGCCCGGCACTGGCCGCCGAGAGCAGCATCAAGCTGCCCACGCAAACTATTCTGGGCAGCAATCCAGCCGCTGCAGCCGACGCCCTTCCCTCTGCCAGCAGCCACGTAGGCAGCAACGCGATCAGCCCTTTCAGCCTGGGCGCCAACCTCTCGGAGTCGTTGCAACGCGTACCCGGCGTATTGGCGCTGAACCGGCAAAACTACGCCCAGGATGTGCAGATATCCTCGCGCGGCTTTGGTGCCAGGGCACAGTTTGGCGTGCGTGGCGTACGTCTGATTCAGGACGGCATTCCGCTGACCATGCCGGACGGCCAGGGGCAGCCTGCGCTGTTCGACCTCGACGGCATGCAGTACATCGATGTATTGCGCGGCCCACTCAGCGCCCTTTACGGCAACGCCTCCGGCGGCATCATTCAGGGCTACAGCGCCCCCGCCCCGCTGAACCCGACGCTGGATAACCGCAGCGCCGTCGGCAGCGATGGTCTGTGGCGCTCACGTCTCAAATACGGCGGCCAGCACGGCGACCTTGGCATCAGCGCCAACGTTTCACGCCTGGAAACCGACGGCTACCGCGACCACAGCCAGGCCCAGCGCGATCTGGCGAACCTGCGGCTGGACTGGGATATCGACGACGCGTCCACGCTGACGCTCTTGCTCAACAGCCTGGACCAACCAGAAACCCAGGACCCGCTCGGACTCTCGGCCGCCGCATTGCACGAAGATCGCGAGCAAGCGGTGGCGCGCGCCGAGCAATACAACACCCGCAAGACAGTGCGCCACAATCAGGCCGGCGTTAACTACCAGCGTACGCTCGCCAACAATGACCAGCTGACGCTATTGGTGTACGGCGGCGAACGTTACGTGCAGCAGTATCTGGCTTTCACCGGCGACGACCCCTTTGCCGGCGGCGGGGTAATCGAACTGGATCGCCGCTTCGGCGGCGGTGAGATCGGTTGGCTACGCGACACGCAGCTGCTCAACGTGCCGATCGAACTGGCCGCTGGCCTTACCTATGGCTACCAGGGCGAAGGCCGCAAGGGCTTCGTCAATAACGACGGCCGCAAAGGCGACCTCAAGCGCGACGAGTTCAACCGCGTGGATAGCAAAGAGGCCTATCTGATCAGCACCTGGGCGCTGACTGATCAATGGAGCCTGACCGCCGGCGTGCGCCACAGCCGTGTAGAGTTCGAGTCCGAAGATGATTTTCTTAGCGACGGCAGCGACGACAGCGGCAGCGCCGATTACCGGCAGACCACCCCTGCGCTGGGCATCAGCTACCAGTGGAGCCCGGCCCTCACCCTCTATGCCGCAGCCGGGCAGGGCTTTGAAACGCCAACTTTTCAGGAGCTCGCCTATCGCCCAACCGGCAGCGGGCTGAACTTTGCGCTGCAGCCCAGCGAGTCGGTCAATACTGAAGTCGGCTTCAAACTGCGTGAAGGTGATACCCGCCTTGATGCTGCGCTCTTCTACACCCGCGTGAACGATGAAATTGTCACTGGCGTAGAGCAGGCCACTACGGATCGCTCAACCTATGCCAACGCCGGCAAATCGACCCGCCGCGGTCTGGAGCTGGCTGTAGAGCAGCTGCTGCCACACGATCTAAACGCCTATCTGGCTTATACCTATCTGGACGCCAAGTTCGACGACTATGTCGACGGCAACGGCAATAGCTATGCGGGCAACTACCTGCCGGGTGTGCCGCGTCACAGCCTCTACGCCGAGCTGGCCTGGCAGCCTTCCGGCGGCTTCAGCACGGCGCTGGAGGCACAAAGCCTGAGCAAGCGCTACGCGACTGACGATAATCAAGCCACAGCACCGGGCTATGCGGCGTTCAACTGGCGCGCAGGCTACCGGCATGAACTGGGCGACTGGGCACTGGAGCCCTTTGCGCGTCTGGACAACCTGACCAACAAGGAATACATCGGCTCGTTGATCGTCAATGGCGCAGGCGCTCGCTATTACGAACCCGCACCCGAGCGTAACTGGCTGGTAGGCATTGGCGTGCAGTACCAATGGCGCTAGGTTAAGGGTCGAACTTTGTGGAAAGGCCGGGGCCGATCCCGGCCTGCGTGCTCGACAATAACCCCGTGGCTGAGAAGGAGCTAAACCTTCCCAGGCAGAGATTCAAGTCGCGGGCTTTCTGATCAGGGCTGGGTGACGACTGACTCTGCCGCCGGCACAGCCACCGCAGCAAAGGCGCCTCTGCGCCAAGCCAGGAGCACAAATATCAGCTCCGCAATGGCCATCATCATCGGCAGCGCATGGGTATTGAGCCATTCACTGGCGGCGCCAGTCGCCACCGGTCCGAGCAGACAACCCAACCCCCAGAGCATGGCGATATGGGCGTTGGCGCGCACCAGGGCATCGTCGCGAAAACGCTGCCCCACCAGAATAATCGATAGGGTATACAGCCCACCTGCACTGGAGCCAAACAGCACCAGCACCGGCCAGATCAGCACCGTGTGCAGCACCAGCGGCATGGCCAGACTGCTCAGCAGCAGTATCACGCCGCAACATTTGAACAGCGCGGTACGTGAGAACTTGTCTGCCAGCCAGCCGATAGGGACCTGCAGCACGGCATCGCCGACCACCACAGTGCTGACCATGATCAGCGCCAGCTGCTGGGCAAAGCCCTCGCGTATTAGGTACACCGGCAGCAGCGTCAGCGTCATGGTTTCAAAGCCGGCAAACAGCACCATGGCCCAGGCGATGGCCGGCATAGTGCGGATGAACTGGCGCAGACCGCGCCCTGCCGCCGCGGCCGGATCGACCACCGGGGCGCCGTTCACGCAAAACAGCATGACCACGCCGGTAATCAACAGGCCGGTGGCCAGCCAGAAGCCGCGGTCATCCAGAGTGCCGATCAGGCCCAACAGCAGCGGCCCGCACAACTGACTGAGGGCAAAAGCGCTGCCATACACCGCCACCAGTCGGCCGCGCAGGCGGTCTGGCACCAACTGGTTGATCCAACTCTCGCCGATGATGAAGGTGACGGTCAGCGAAATACCCAGCACCAGCCGCAGCAAAAGCCAGACCGGATAGCTAGGCCAGATGGCCAGCATCGCCACCGACACCGCGCTGCCGGCCATGACCAAACGTAGGGTGTTTTCCGAACCCCAGCGCCCCGCCATGCGGCCGCTGAGTTTGGAGCCCAGCACGATGCCCACCGCCGGCATGCCCGCCATGATACCGATGGCAAAAGTGCTGTAACCCCAGTCGTGCAGGCGCAATGAGACCAGCGGCAGGGTCACACCCAGCGCCAGACCGACGATGACCACCGCCGCGGTGACGATGCTGTAGGCCTTCCAGTTCATACGTGAATCCGTGAGAAAACGCCCGAGACGAACAAACGGCAATCAGCCGCGCAGCGGTGCGCGGCTGATCAACGTCCTGGCTTGCTGCTTGCAGGCTAGTAGCTAGCGAGCCGGCAGCTGGATCAGAGCTTGATCCAGGTCGACTTCAGTTCGGTGTACTTGTCGAAGGCATGCAGCGACTTGTCACGACCATTTCCCGACTGCTTGAAGCCGCCAAAGGGCGCGGTCATGTCGCCACCGTCATACTGATTGACCCACACGCTACCCGCACGCAAGGCTCTGGCGGCGCGGTGCGCCTTGGACAGGTCTGCTGTCCAGACCGCAGCGGCCAGACCGTAGATAGTGTCGTTGGCAATCGCCATGGCCTCGTCGAAGTCGTTGAAGCTGATGACCGAGAGCACCGGCCCGAAGATTTCCTCACGCGCAATGCGCATGCTGTTGTTTACGTCGGCAAATACTGTGGGCTCGACAAACAGGCCGCCGGTGTCCTGCATCACGCGGTTACCGCCCAGCACCAGGCGCGCGCCGTCTTCACGGCCCGCTTCGATGTAGCGCAGCACGGTGTCGATCTGTGTGGTGTCCACTAGGGCGCCGACCGCGGTGTTGGGGTCCAGCGGGTGGCCCGGTGCCCAGCTGGCCTTGAGCGCGGCAGCGACCTTCTCGACAAACACCTCCTTGATCGACGCTTCTACCAGCAGACGCGAGCCGGCGGTGCAGACCTCACCCTGGTTGAAGGCAATGGCGCTGGCCGCAGCCTCAGCGGCGGCGTCCAGATCCGGCGCGTCGGCAAACACCACGTTCGGGCTCTTGCCGCCGGCCTCCAGCCATACGCGCTTCATGTTCGACTCGCCGGCATAGATCATCAACTGCTTGGCCACGCGGGTCGAGCCGGTAAACACGATGGTATCCACATCCATGTGCAGCGCCAGCGCCTTGCCCACGGTGTGGCCGTAACCCGGCAAGACATTCAGCACGCCGGCCGGCAGGCCGGCTTCCAACGCCAGCGCAGCGATGCGAATAGCGGTCAACGGCGATTTTTCCGACGGCTTGAGCACCACTGAGTTACCGGTGGCCAGCGCCGGACCCAGCTTCCAGCTGGCCATCAGCAGGGGGAAGTTCCACGGCACGATGGCAGCCACCACCCCTACGGGCTCGCGGGTGATCAAGCCCAGCTCATTGTGCGCGGTGGGGGCGACCTCGTCGTACACCTTGTCGATCGCCTCGGCCGACCAGCGGATAGCGTTGGCGGCGCCGGGAATGTCGACCGCCAGCGAGTCGCTGATCGGCTTGCCCATATCCAGGGTTTCCAGCAGGGCCAGTTCCTCGGCATGCTGCTCCAGCAGATTGGCGAAGCGCTGCATCACCTTCTTGCGCTTGGCCGGTGCGCTGCGCGACCACACGCCGCTATCAAATACCGCACGGGCGTTGGCCACGGCTTGTTCGGCATCGGCCTGATCGCAGCTGGCGATCTGCGCCAACACGCGCCCATCAATTGGCGAAACACAGTCAAAGGTCTCGCCGCTGGCGGCACTCTGGTACTGGCCGGCGACAAAGGCCTGCCCCTGAATCTGCAGGGCAGCGGCGCGCTGCTCCCAATCCTGACGGCTGATAGATGCAGACATGACAATAACCTCGCTTGGCGGCCCCGTGGCGGGGCATTCGACTGAATGGACGGCAATGTCGGCCACAGTAATGAGACGCCAAAAAAAATTCAATATATTTGACACAGCACCCCGCAATTGACGGCCAATTTCTTTGCAAAACCCTCTTTTTCGTTTGTTATTTTTGACATAGACTCTGCAAACACCCATGCACAGCGCCACCACGGCCGCCCGCACTCACCCGTTTCAATGGCACCCGCCAGGAAGGTCACATGAACAGCATGCAACAAGCCACGCCCGCCCAGCAGGATCTCAGCCTGGATCCGTTCTGGATGCCTTTCACGGCCAACCGCCAGTTCAAGGCCCGCCCGCGCCTGCTGGCCAGCGCCGAAGGCATGTTCTACACCGACGTGGAAGGCCGACAGGTGATGGATGGCACCTCGGGGCTCTGGTGTTGCAACGCGGGTCACGGCCGCCGCGAAATCGCTGAAGCCGTGAGCAAGCAAATCAGCAGCATGGACTTTGCCCCGACCTTCCAGATGGGCCATCCGTTGCCCTTCCAGCTGGCCGAGCGCCTGACCGAACTATCACCGGCCGGCCTCAACCGCGTGTTCTTCACCAACTCGGGCTCGGAGTCGGTCGATACCGCGCTGAAGATCGCGCTGGCCTATCAGCGCGCCATTGGTCAAGGCACTCGCACCCGGCTGATTGGCCGCGAGTTGGGCTATCACGGCGTCGGCTTTGGCGGTATTTCGGTTGGTGGCATGGTCAACAACCGCAAGGCGTTTGGCGCCCTATTGCCGGGCGTGGATCACCTGCCGCACACCCTGGATCTGGAGCGCAACGCCTTCACCCAGGGTCTGCCGCAGTTTGGTATTGAACGTGCCGAGGCGCTGGAAGCACTGGTGACCCTGCATGGCGCGGAGAACATTGCCGCGGTGATTGTCGAGCCGATGTCCGGCTCGGCGGGCGTCATCCTGCCGCCGCAGGGTTATCTCAAACGCCTGCGCGAGATCACCGCCAAGCACGGCATCCTGCTGATCTTCGATGAAGTGATTACTGGTTATGGCCGCGTCGGTGCGCCCTTTGCTGCGCAGCGCTGGGAGGTCACGCCCGACATCATTACCACCGCCAAGGGCCTGACCAACGGCGCCATCCCCATGGGCGCGGTCTTTGTCAGCCAGACCATTCATGATGCCTTTATGCAGGGCCCGGCCGGCGCCATCGAGTTTTTCCACGGCTACACCTACTCCGGCCACCCGGTTGCCGCGGCCGCCGCGCTGGCGACGCTCGACATCTACGCCCGCGACGGCCTGCTGACCCGCGCCGCCGAGCTGGAAAACTACTGGGCCGAGCTGCTGCACAGCCTGAAGGGGCTGCCCAATGTGATCGACATTCGTAACACTGGTCTGGTCGGCGCGATTCATCTGGCCAGCCGCGACGGCGCGCCCGGCGCGCGTGGCTACGAGGTGTTCGACGGCTGCTTCTGGCAGGGCGCGATGATCCGCTGCACCGGCGACATCCTGGCCATGTCGCCGCCACTGATCGCCGAGAAACAGGATCTGGACCAACTGATCGACATCGTCAGCAAGGTCATCAAGCAGACTGCCTGAGTAACCCCTTTCATGGCCCGGCACCACGCCGGGCCCTCATTATCGACTTCTGGTGACATCCCATGACATTGCAACTGACCCACTACATCAACGGCCAACGCAGCCCTGCCAGCGCTCGCACTCAGGCCACCTTTGAACCGGCCACCGGCCAGCAGCGCGGCGAAGTCTCACTGGCCAGCGCCAGCGAAGTGGAGCAGGCGATCGCCAACGCCAAGGCTGCCTTCCCCGCCTGGGCCGCGACTACGCCGCTGAACCGCGCACGCGTGCTGTTCAAGTACAAGGCACTGCTGGAAGCCCACGCCGATGAACTGGCCGAGCTGATTACCCGCGAGCACGGCAAGGTGTTCGACGATGCCAAGGGCGAACTGACCCGCGGCCTGGAAGTAGTCGAGTTCGCCTGCGGCATTCCGCACCTGCTCAAGGGTGAGCACAGCGAACAGGTCGGCGGCGGCGTGGACGCCTGGTCGCTGAACCAGGCGCTCGGCGTAGTGGCCGGCATTGCACCGTTCAACTTCCCGGCCATGGTGCCCATGTGGATGTTCCCCATCGCCATCGCCTGCGGCAATACCTTCATCATGAAGCCTTCCGAAAAAGACCCGAGCGTGCCGCTGCGCCTGGCTGAGCTGCTGACCGAGGCAGGCCTGCCCGATGGCGTGTTCAACGTGGTCAACGGTGACAAGGAAGCAGTCGACGTACTGCTCACCCACCCCGATGTGCAGGCGGTGAGTTTTGTCGGCTCCACGCCGATTGCCGAATACATCTATGCCACTGGCTGCGCACACGGCAAGCGCGTGCAGGCACTGGGCGGCGCCAAGAACCACATGGTGGTGATGCCCGACGCCGACCTGGAGCAAACGGTCAACGCCCTGATGGGCGCCGCCTACGGTAGCGCCGGCGAGCGCTGCATGGCGATTTCGGTTGCCGTGGCAGTGGGCGATGTCGGCGACAAGCTGATTGCCGCTCTTGCGCCCAAGGTGAAGGAGCTGAAGATCGGCAACGGTCTGGACGCCGGCATGGAAATGGGCCCGCTGGTGTCTGCCGCGCACCGGGACAAGGTCAAGGGCTATGTTGACCAGGGTGTGGCCGAAGGTGCGACCCTGGTGGTCGATGGCCGTGACATTGTGGTCGACGGTCACGAGCAGGGTTACTTCATTGGCGGCTGCCTGTTCGACAACGTCAGCAGCGACATGGTGATCTACCAGGAAGAGATTTTTGGCCCGGTGCTTTGCGTGGTACGGGTGCCGGACTACGCCAGTGCCGTGAAACTGATCAACGCGCACGAGTTTGGTAACGGCACTGCCATCTTCACCCGCGACGGTGATTGCGCGCGTCAGTTCTGCAACGAGATCCAGGTGGGCATGGTCGGCGTCAACGTGCCGATTCCCGTACCCATGGCCTTCCACAGCTTCGGCGGCTGGAAACGCTCGCTGTTTGGCCCGCTGCACATGCACGGCCCGGACGGCGTGCGTTTTTACACCAAGCGCAAGGCCATCACCTCGCGCTGGCCCACCGGGATTCGCAGCGGCGCCGAGTTCGCCATGCCGACCATGAAGTAAACCACTCGCCCCGGCCACTGTGCCGGGGCTTTTGCTTGCCCCACGGAATTTCAATCATGAGCATCGACACCGTTATCGATTTTGCCAGCGCCGACACCCCGGCCGAACACTACCGCCCCGACGCCGCCAAGGTAATCAAGGGCGACCCCGCACAGAACGTGCGCAACCATTACAGCAGCCCCGATCAGCAGTTCTCGGCCGGCGTGTGGGAGTGCGAGCCAGGGCAATGGAAAGTCAGCTACAGTGAGTACGAGTACTGCGAAATTCTGGCCGGCGAGTCCATTTTGCACGACGACCAGGGCGGCAGCCGCACCCTGCGCGCCGGTGACCGTTTTGTGATTCCCGCCGGCTTCACCGGCACCTGGGAAGCCGTTCAGCCCACACGCAAGGTGTACGTCATCTTCGAGCCGCACAGCAGCAACTGATATTCATCGGCAGTGGCAGCACAAAGCTTGACCGGAGCACAAACAAACCCTAGTTTTGGCGGCCGTTTTCCCCGGAGTTGTCCATGCCGTTCTCGCTGGGTCGTATTTGCCTGTTTCTGGCGCTGCTGCTGCCCTGCACCACCCCGGCGCAGGATGCGCCGGTCGAGATCGCTATCGTCAGCGCTCCGCCCTACACTAGGATCGATCAGGATGGCCTGCCTGAGGGCCCGGTAATCGAACTGATCAAGCGGCTATTTGCCGACCTGCAACAACCCTACCGCGTCAGGGACCTGCCACCCAACCGTGTCGGGCTGCGCCTGATCAAGGGACAGGCGGCGCTGACCATCGCCTCGGAGGGCAATCCGGGCCTGTCCCGTCTCGCCCGTCAAGGCAAAGAACCGCTGCTGACGATGTCCCTGAATGTGTACCGCGCGCCCGGAACACCCGCCATCAACAACCTTGCGGATCTTGCCGGCAAACGGGTGATCGCGATCAGCGCCTATAGCTATGGCACGGCCGACGCGCAGCTGGCAGAAAACCAGCCAGCCACTCAAAAGCTCTACGCCAACAGCCATGAGGCGGCGTTGCAAATGCTGCTGCACGGCCGCGCCGATTACCTGCTAGATTACGCCGAGCCCCTGCTCGACCATCTCAAACAGCTACCGCCCGACCAGGTTCAGGCAGACCACATTCGTGACATCGCCATGTTCTGGTATCTGTCGCGCCAATACCCCCACCCCGAATTGCTCGATCGACTGGATCAGGCCGTCAGCAAGCAACGCCGCACCGGCGATCTGCAACGGCTGCTGACGCTGCCGTCTGAGTGAGCTGAACCCGGCCCAAACGTGTGAGTCCCGTTCACCGCGTGTGCTCCAGTGCGCAAACGCGCAGCAACGGCCGTTGCGACAGCAATCAAAGGTAAGCAGTCTCGGAAAGTGAACAATCATTCATAACCCTTTCTACTCTGCCTTTCTGGAGATTCGCATGCCTCGCTTGCTACTGCTCTGCCTGTTACTACCTGGCCTCGCTTTTGCCACCAACCCCGGTACCCCGGAGCCACCCACAAACCCACCAGCGGCCTGCAGCGGTCAAACCTTGCAGGCGGGTGAACACAACCTATCGGTTAACGTAAACGGCCAGCAGCGCGAGTTTATTCTGTACGCTCCTCCCAGCTACAACGGCAATGCTCAGGTGCCGCTGCTGCTGGACTTCCACGCCCTGCTGACCTCCGCCGAGTATCAACGCGACAATTCAGGCACCCGAGAGGTCGCGCAAGATGAGGGCTTTCTCGTCGCCTACCCGCAGGGGATCGACAACGCTTGGAACCTCGGCCCTTGCTGCACCGAATCACGCACTGTAGATGACGTCGCCTTCGCCCGCGCCATGGTGGCCGACGTAGTCGCACGCAGCTGCGTGGATCAGAAACGCGTGTACGCCACCGGCTACTCCAACGGCGGTGGCATGGCCTACAAGCTGGCTTGCAGCGCCGCCGACCTGGTGGCCGCTGTTGCGCCGGCGGCCTTCGACATGATCGAGGAAATGAACTGCGCGCCTTCGCGCCCCGTTTCGGTGTTCGCCTACCGTGGCCGGCTCGACCCCATTGTGCCCTACAGCGGCGGCCCTTCGACGCCGCCCACCAGCTACCCGCTGCAACAGATCACCTTCCAGGGCGCGCAGGGCAGTTTCAATACCTGGGCAGCATTGAATAACTGCAGCACCGGCACCAGCAGCCCGAGCCGCAACTGCACAGCCAGCAACAGCTGTGAAGACGGCAGCGAGAACGTCCTGTGTACCGCGCGTTTTGGCGGCCATTCCGCCTGGGATGCGCAGACCAGCTGGGATTTCCTCAAGACCCACCAACTACCCTGAACCCACAGGCGCTGCCTTCATCTGAGGGCAGCGCCAGTTGGCAAGATTGCACAAACAAACTTGGTCTAAACGTGACCAACGAGTTACATTCCTCGTCACCCTGTACGTTCAAACAAACCCAATTACGTAATCAGTCCAGCCTGAGCGCAGAGCCCAGACCAGGGCCGGGCCGATAGCCGTCAGCCCCGAACGGACCGTGTGAGGAGCCAGCAAGATGTCGCGTTTACCTGTCATAGTCGGATTCGGCGGCTACAACGCCGCCGGGCGAAGCTCATTCCATCATGGCTTCCGCCGTATGGTGATCGAATCGCTGCCTGCTGCCGAGCGCCAGCAAACCCTCGCCGGCCTGGCCGTGTTGATGAAGCTGGTAAAGGTCGAGAAAGACAACTACCTGGACGCTGACGATCAGCCACTCAGCCTGGACGACATCGAAAGCCGTTTTGGCCAGCAGATTCTTGATGGCACCCTGGTGCGCCGTATCGAGAAGCGCTATCTGGACGTGGATGCCGCCCACTGGCAAAAGAACCTCACCATCACCGGCGAAGCCGGCAAGCCCTTCTCGTTCATCACCCTGAACAAGCAACTGCCTGAGCCGCTCCCCAGCGACTGGGCGGTAGAGGCATTGAACGATACCGACGTGATGGTCACGGTTTACGACGGCTGCGACATCAAGGTCGATAGCTATCGCGCCCTGGCGGTCAAATCTGCCGGCCAGCTGCCCAGTGGCCTGGAGCCCGGCGAACTCTACGCCTCACGCTTTCACCCTCGCGGCTTGCAGCTGACCATAGTCGCGGCGACCGACGCCCTGCGCTCGGTGGGTATCGACTGGCAGACCATCGCCGATGCCGTAGAGCCCGACGAGGTGGCGGTGTTTGCCAGCAGCGCCATGAGCCAGCTGGATGAAAACAGCTTTGGCGGCCTGATGCAGTCGCGCCTCAAGGGGAGCCGGGTCAGTGCCAAACAGCTGGCACTGGGCCTGAACAGCATGCCGGCCGACTTCATCAATGCCTATATTCTCGGCAGCGTGGGCACCACCGGCGCCATCACCGGCGCCTGCGCCAGCTTCCTGTACAACCTGCAAAAAGGCAGCGACATGATCACCAGTGGCCGCGCCCGCGTGGTGCTGGTGGGTAATGGTGAAGCGCCGATCACCCAGGAGTGCATCGAGGGCTACGGCGCCATGGGCGCACTGGCCACCGAAGAAGGTCTGCGCCAGGTTGGCGGCCAGGACGAGGTAGATTTCCGCCGCGCCAGCCGCCCGTTCAGCCACAACTGCGGCTTTACCCTGGCCGAGTCCGGTCAGTTCTTCGTACTGATGGACGATGAGCTCGCCATGCAGCTGGGCACCGACATTCACGGCGCCGTACCGGATGTGTTCATCAACGCCGACGGCTTCAAGAAATCCATCTCCGCACCTGGTCCCGGTAACTACCTGACCATGGCCAAGGCGGTGTACGCCGCCATGCAGATCGTCGGTCCGGAAGCCGTGCAGCAGCGCAGCTTTGTGCATGCCCACGGCTCCAGCACACCGGCCAACCGCACCACCGAGTCCGAAATTCTCGACCGCGTGGCGGACGCTTTCGGCATCAACCACTGGCCGGTCGCCGCCGCCAAGGCGTACGTCGGCCACTCACTGGCCAGCGCCAGCGCTGACCAGCTGGTAGCGACTCTGGGCAGCTTCCGTTACCAGATCATCCCCGGCATCAAGACCATCGATGCAGTAGCCGACGATGTGCACCAACAGCATCTACAGATCAGTACCACCGATGTTGACTGCCACAGCAAGCCGCTGGAAGTCGCTTTTATCAACTCCAAGGGCTTTGGCGGCAACAATGCCAGCGCTCTGGTACTGGCGCCCAGCGTGGTCGAGCGCATGCTCGCCAAGCGCTACGGCGAAGAGGCCTTTGCCGAGTACAGCGCCCGCCGCGAACAGACCCGCGCCAAGGCCGCAGCCTACGACGCGCGCGCCCTCCTGGGACAGCTGGATATCATCTACAACTTCGGCCAGGGAATGATTGATGAGCAGGGCATCGAGATCAGTGATGCGCACATCAGTATTCCGGGGTTCAGCAAGAAGCTGACGTTCCGTAAGGATGAGCGGTTCAAGGATATGCTGGATTGAGGGTTGGTGCTGCTGAAGTGCTCGACCGAGGGACATGTTTTGGAGATAGTGCCTAGGTTTGATTCCGCCTTTCGCCTCTAGCTCTGATGACGGCACATTTCGTAGGCCACTGTGTTTAGCTGGTTAACGCTTTCGCCTCTAGGCGAGCCAAGGGGGCATGCTTGCCCATGCCCCCTTAGCAATCCCCCAGGGCACCCAGCTGCGCGGCCCTTCGGGTTCGCTGCGTTGCTCGATCTTCCGGGGACGCTTGCAAACTCGCTTCGCTCAGACACCGCAAGCGCCTTTTTCCCGGCAGCTCTGCGCTACTCGCCCGCTCAGATGGGACTATTCAGTCCGTGCAGCTACTTGTTTTCAGGTACATCTGACTGAACAGCCGTAGTCAGCACCGCAGAGTGGTCAACGCAGCAGGCTTGGCCACCATGGCGCAAGACTTCGGCCTTCCTCCCTACACGACGATCAGAGCCTCATGGACCGGCAGCAACGCAAAGCCCATCCAGCTTCGCCAACCAACCCGCCTGCTCACTCTCCGGCAACATACTCGCCGTAATGCTATTGCGCGCCAGCGCAACGGCTTGCTCGCGCGTCATATCCAGCGCATCGCGCACGGCAATGAAGTTGGCCAGCAGGTAACCACCAAAATAGGCGGGGTCATCCGAGTTGATGGTGACTTTCACGCCCTGCTCCAGTAGCTGCAGGATGTTGTGATCTTGCATCTTGGCGAAGACTTTCAGCTTGGTGTTGGACAGCGGGCAAACCGTGAGCGGGGTCTGTTCGGCAATCAGCCGCTCAACCAGCACCGGGTCTTCGACACAGCGCACGCCGTGATCGATACGTTCGACCTGCAACAGATCCAGCGCCTGCCAGATGTACTCCGCCGGGCCTTCTTCGCCGGCATGGGCCACCGCACGCAGCCCCTCGGCACGCGCCATCTCGTAGACGCGCACAAAGCCCTCCGGCGGATTGCCCTGCTCGGAGCTGTCGAGCCCCACAGCGACGAAGTGTTCACGCAGCGGCAGTGCCTCCTGCAGCGTGGCAATGGCGTCGTCCTCGCTGAGGTGGCGCAGAAAGCTGAGGATCAGCCGCGAGCTGATAGCCAGCTTTGCCTGACCGTCGGCCAGGGCGCGGCTGATGCCGGTCAATTGAATCGCGATGCTGATGCCGCGCTCGGTGTGCGTCTGCGGATCGAAAAACGGCTCTACGTGCACCACGCCATCGGCGGCGCAGCGCTCAAGGTAGGCCCAGGCCAGGTCGTAAAAGTCCTGCTCGGTCTGCAGCACCCCAGCGCCCTGATAGTAGATATCGAGAAAATCCTGCAGGTTGCTGAACTGATAGGCCTCGCGCAGCGCCTCAACGCTGGCATAGGGCAGCGCTACGCCATTGCGCTCAGCCAGTTGAAACAGCAGCTCGGGCTCCAGGCTACCCTCAAGGTGCATGTGCAACTCGGCTTTGGGCAGCTGGCGTAGAAAGTCGTTAGCGGGAAAGCTCATGGGCGGATTCCTCATCGGCAAGGGCTATAGCGCCGACGATAGGCGAGTGCGCCCGCCACGTCCATGACAAAACAGCTGCAAGCGCCGCTGCAGAGCGGCGCTTGCCCAGATCAGAGGCTTATTTGCGCGCCTTGGCAGCGGCGATAAAGGCCGCCATTTCGGCGTTCTTGTCAGCCTCGATCTGCTGCACATTGGGGTTCTTGGCCAGCTCGGCCAGCAGCGCCTTGGCCTCCGGCAGATCGGCCAGCAGGTCGATACCGAACAACTTGCCCGCCACCGCCGAGGCCAGATCGATGCTGAACAGGAACATCAGGTCGGCGATAGTCATTTCACTGCCGGCCACATAGGGCGCGAACTTGGCGTGACGCTTGAGCGTGGCGACACCGGCCAACAGGTCGGCCTTGGCTTTCTCCTTCACGGCGTCGTCGACCTTGCCGCCGAAGAAGACTTCCATATAGCAGCTACGCGCTGGCAGCTCGATGTACAACTCGATCTCTTTGGTCAGCGCTCGCACGTAACCGCGCTCATAGGGATCGCTGGGCAGCAAGGCCTTGCCACCTTGGGTTTCTTCGATGTACTCGAGGATCACGTTGGTTTCGTTGAGAAAGCCCTTGTCGGTCTCCAGCACCGGCACCTTGCCGCGCGGGCTGATGGCCAGAAAGGCTTCGTCTTGGCTGCCGTGCACGGTGTTGATTTCAAAATCGACGCCCTTTTCCAACAGCGCCAGCTTGACCATGTTGAAGTAGTTGCTGACGGCAAAGCCATGAAGTTTGATCATCTTGTTGTTCTCCATTGTCCTGCGGGTGTGAAATGCTGCACTCTTGTAACGCTGCCTGAGCAGAATATCCAGCGCCATCATGACAATGAATGGGGCAAAAGAGATCACCCGGCACCGCAGGCTGATCTCGGCTTTACTGTCTCTGGACCGCACGCCATTCCAACAAGAGGTAACGCCCCGATGCTGACACCCGATGAAATCGCTGAAATCAACCTGCTATGCCAATTCAACCTGGCCAACTCGAAGGAAGGGCTGAAAATCCATCAGCACGACGCCGACCCGGCTACGGTGGCCGCCGCTGAGCGCCTGTTTCGCCAAGGTCTGGTGACCCAGCAGGACGGCGGCTATCTGACCAGTCTGGGCTTGGACGCGGCCGAGCACAGCCAGGCGTTGCTGACCATTCTGCGCGCTGACCCGGCATAACGAGGCGAGCAATGGCGCAGGCAGGTGAAATTCATCCGCTGATCGATGAGGGCATTGACCGCAAGGCGCTGAGCACCCTGCGCAAGCGCTTTATGGCCCTCAATCAGACCCGCCTGCGTCGCGTGCTACAGGCCTTGCCTACCCGTCAGTACAACGTGTTGCAGCTGATCCCGCTGCTGTTTGACGTCAATTACCACCTGCTGCCCGGTTTTGTCTCGCGTGAAACGCCCCACGGCCTGGCCGGGTACGAGGCTGAAACCGCCGCACTGCAGAGCGCACAAGCGCTGACCCGCAGCTATCACTACCGTCGCCACCCGGCTGGCTTTATGCCGCAGATACTAGGCCTTTACCTGATGGGCAGTGGCGGCACCATTGCCCAATCCGAACAAAGCGACCTGGATATCTGGGTCTGCCACGAGCCGGAACTGCCGCCGCAGGCGCTGGCAGAACTCGCCAGCAAGTGCCAGTTGATCACCGACTGGGCAGCCACCCAGGGCTGCGAGGCGCACTTTCACCTGGTTAACCCGGCCCAGTTCAGTCGCGGCGACCGCGAAAATGCGCTGAGTATCGAAGACTGCGGCAGCACCCAGCACTACCTGTTGCTCGACGAGTTTTACCGCACCGCCATTCTGCTCGGCGGGCGCTTTCCGCTATGGTGGCTGGTCCCCAGCTACGAAGAGCAACACTACGCCAGCTACACCGAGCGCCTGCTCAGCAAGCGCTTCATCCGCGAAAAGGACAGCCTAGACCTTGGCCATGTTGCTGGCATTCCGGCCGGCGAGTTTGTGGGCGCCGGCCTCTGGCAGCTCTACAAGGGCATAGACTCGCCCTACAAGTCGGTGCTCAAGCTGCTGCTGACCGAGGTCTACTCCAGCGAGCACCCGCAGGTACGCTGCCTCAGCCTGGACTTCAAGGCCGCGGTCTACCACGGCAAGCTGGACGCCGACGAACTTGACCCCTACGTCATGCTTTACCGCCGCATCGAACGTTATCTGCTCAGCAGACAGGACACCGAACGGCTCGAGCTGGTGCGCCGCTGCCTGTATATCAAGGCCAACGTGCGTTTAAGCAAGCGCACTGGCCTGCTCGACTGGAAGCGCAACCTGATGGAAAAACTGGTGCGCGAATGGCACTGGGGCCCGCGCCAGTTGCAGCAGATGGACAGCCGTCAGGAATGGCGCATCCGCGAGGTCAGCACCGAACGCCGCAAACTGGTCAACGAGTTGACCCACAGCTATCGCCTGCTATCGCATTTTGGTCGCAGTCATGGCGTGATCAACCAAGTCACCAGCCGTGACCTGTCGTTGCTCGGCCGGCGCCTCTACGCCGCCTTTGAACGCAAGGCCGGCAAGATCGAATTCATCAACCCGGGCATCAGCCCTGATCTCAGTGAGGACCTGCTGACCCTTGCCCAGGCGCCCGCCAACGAGCACGGTGATGCCTACTGGAGCCTGTACTCTGGCTCGCTCGCGGCCAGCGAGCTGGGCGACCAACCACCGCTCAAGCGCTCCCGCCAACTGCTGGAGCTGCTGGCCTGGGGGCACCGTAACGGCCTGATCGACAGCGCTACGCGGTTCTCACTGTTCCCCGGTGACAGCGCGCTCAGCGAATTTGAACTGAGTAATTTGCTGCTCAGCCTGCAGCAGCAGTTTCCGCTGCCATTGCCCGCCCTGACTGAAACCGCACTGTCGCGCGCCAGCGAACCCTGCCAGGTGCTCCTGCTGGTGAATATCGGATTGGACCCGCTACCCGGCGCCAGCCAGAAGAACCTCCACTTGATCAGCAGCCACACCGATGCACTGGGTTATTCCGGTCTGCGCGACAACCTGATTCTCAGCGTGGACCAGGTCTCGCTGAACAGCTGGAATGAACTGTTGGTGACCCATTACGAAGGCGAGCAGGCCTGCATGCAGGCGCTGTGCGATTACCTGAACCAGGGCCGCGAGCATCAGCGCCTGCCGGAGTTGCAGGTACGCTGCTTCTGCCGCAACCGCTCCAGCTCCATCGCCGAGCGGGTCGAAGGCCTGTTCCGCGACGCCGCACGGCACCTGTTGGGTAGCCCGCCGGAGCGCTTTTTGGTTCAGGTGCAGAACGGCTACCGCGTACTGGAATGGCGCGACGAGCAGATCAACATGCTGGAGCTGGAAGACCGTGACGCGCTGCTGCGCCACCTGGGCCGCTCCCGCCCGCGCCACAGCAAACTCGCGCTGGACGCCTACGCGCTGCAAGGCCAAGACCTGGCGCTAATACTGCAGCATGACCAACCTGGCCGGATCCAGCTGTTCTACCGCCTCAAACCGCAATGGCAAGTTGAAATCAGCCTGCTTGATGAGCGCGGCGCCCTCTGGACGCACCAGCAAAGTTACCGCGACGAGCAGACCATGCTGCTGCCGCTGCTGCGTTTTCTGAATGGCATCCGCCTGCGCCGACAGGTCAAGGAAAGCCTGGAACACAGCCAATGGGAGGGCGACATTCAGCTCTACGCCATCCTGCCCGCACAAGACGGTAACCCGCTGCGGCTGGAAGCCAAACCCCTGCCACGCGCCGGCCTCAGCCCCGACTTCTACCCCGTACAGGCGATCGCCGAACCCGGCGGCAAGCGCAGCTTTAACGTCACCATCTTCTGCGACCACCGCGAGTTCTCCGAACTGGAGCACGGCCCACAGCTATACACCGAAGTCGCCAAACACATCCTCAGCCAACGCCAAAGCCAGGAGCCCTACCCCTGCTACATCACCGACCTCGACCTCTCCGCCATCGACCCCGGCGAACGCATGCAGACCGCACAGTATTTGCGCTATCGGCAGCAGTTGGAGGGGGCTTTGAATGAGGCGATGGGGGCGTTGCGGTAGGGCCCTGCGGTTGTCCGGAGAGAGCCACAGTATTTAGCTTAGCCAGAACAAGACTAAATAGGTATAGCGCCTCCGAGCAGGTGAGCTCAATAGCTTAAAGAAAGCTTATGGCAGCGGCTCTCGCTCCAGATCGACCAGCCGCGTAGTCGGGCCGTTGGGGTCAAGGCGCTCGCGGATCAGCTTGGGCCACTGGCTGCGGGAGCGGCGTTTGGCAATGGCGTAGGTGAGGTTTTGGGTAGCGTTCATGGGCAAGAAAAAAACGCCACCTAATAGCAGCACTACATCACTACCGCTGAGGAAATTGCGCCCGTTATTAGCTTTGTATTGAGCTTTTATCTCGTTCCATTGTAAGCGAGTCCATGCGCCTTTGCTTTGCCTTGCCTTCAGCAAGCTCTGGTTAAAATCCGGTGAAACGCTGTGATTGCCCTGCTGATCAAACCAGGGGCCGTTGTTCATATAGGCGCGCAGGTATTCCCAGAAGCCCAGCTGCATCTCCAGCCGCTTACCCAGTGGCGAGCCCAGGTTGATCAGCACGGTTTCCTTGGGGTGAGCAAAGCGGTGTAACAGTGCCTCCAGCGCCGCATGGCCCATGCGCCCTGTATAGGGGCCTACGGTACTGACGCTATAAGCAGCGGCGGCAATATCGTCCCAAGCGGTGTGGTACAGCTCGCCATCCTGTTCAAAGTAGACCTCGCGGGTGCGGCGATTAAACAGAATGGGCAGGGGCATGGGATGGAGGATCTCCCAGAGGAAGATGGGTACAAAACAGGCAACGGCGGATAAAAATGCCAGCAGGGCATCTTCAGCTCGCCCTTCAAAAAGAAACAAGAGTGTAAAAGTGCCGCAGAATGCTCCCCCCATCCCGCCCAACATCCCGGTCAACATGCCCCGGTCTGCACTCTCACCATGCTCTATCGCCAGGTAGTTTTCAGTCTGCTCTTCCACCTCTGGCATGCACATCAGGGGCGCGCCTGTGTGCTGGTCTGCCTGCAGCGGCTGGCCATCCAACGCTGAGGCCAGGCGAGTGGCAAGAGGGTTGGGGCGTTGTGACGTCATATTCAGCTCACATCAATATCAATGGGAGGGAGGTAAAGCCCTTCAACCGGTTGGTAGGCTAGGCTGCCGCGAATGGCGACCAACCGGCTGGTATCGGTTTCGTGATAGGCGCGGCACAGGCGAATGCCGCCGCGCGCTGGCTGAACCCGGCTGCCGACTTCCGGACTAAAGGGCAGCCGGTCCGTTTCGCCCCAGGCCAGCCGAATGCAGTTACTGGTGACCTTGAAACCCAACAGGCTTGCGCCATAGCGCCACTCTTCATGGCCTTCGAAGCTAACCATGCCTTGGCGGTACGCCTGCTGCCCCGGCAACTGCAGCACTAAGCGCAGCTCTTCTACCAACTGCCCGTTGCGTGGATTGATGTCGTGCCAGCGTTCCAACTTAAGGCTAATGGGCAGGACCACCTGATACAGCTGCTGCAAGGTCTTTTCCAGGCTTGTGCCCCAAGGCGCTCGGCGCGTGCCGCAAAAAAGCTGCTTGAGCCATCGTTCCAGCGGCTCGTCTTCGGTAAAAAACAGACCCACCAGGCCCACCAGAATAGTGACGGCAAGCCCCACTAGGGTCAGGCGCAGTGGTAAAGACAGCACCCGTAACCCGGCAGCGAGCGCCTGCGCCTCGCCAGCCAAAACCGCCGCACGGGCTATGCGCAACGCACGCACGGCCTTAACCGAGGCCCCGGCCAATCCCGCGTTCGCCCCAGCCAAGCCAACGTAAACACCCGCTGTATCAAGGTCCCCCTCACGGTAAGCATCCAGTGCGCGCCAACCAAAATAAAAGACATCCAGACCGGCTGCAAAAGCTTGAGCTAACATGGCCGCAGAGCCCAAGCCTAGCGCACGGGCCAAGGATGCTTGGGCAGCTGGGTGGATATGTGCAACTTGTTGTTCCCACCGAACTTCCGCCACCTGCTGCAGGACTGCGGCAGTGGCAGATGCTGTGGTCATGGCTGCGCTGACGCCAGATACGATGCTCACTGCTGATGTGTTTTGATAGAGGCTTTCTCCTGCCTCCTTCAAATTCCACACCGACACCAACGCAATCAGCGTTTTCAGCGGCGCTTCGTTAAACAAGTCTCGTATATTTGGCAGGTCCATGCCTATCGACTGCCTCCTAAGCGGAGACAGTGCTGGCCCAGCCGCAGGCCCTGGCTGTGAGGGTGTTGCCTGGCTGTCATAGCCCGGCTGCATGGCAGGGGCCGCAATAGGCTTGGGCACCAATTGCAAGAAAGGAACAGTCCGCTTTACCTCAGAGGCAAGCTGCCCCCTGGCAGCAGCGCCAACCACTGCGGCACCTGCGCCTTGTTCAGCACGGTGCTGCTGGCGTTCGAGTTCGCGCCTGGCCTGGTCATTTTCCTGCGAGTGCCCTTGACTATCGTTTTGCGCGGTACCTATCTGTTCGCTAACCCAGAGCATAGCCTCAGCCGGCGTTAGCCGCGTGGTCTCAATCCGCTGATTGCTGCGCGCCAACATAGCCGTTACCACGCTAGCGGTCTGTTGATGTGGTTGATCGGCCAATGTTGCAAGATGCCCAGCTACCACGGGGGATAAAGCGGCAAACAGAGGGTCGCCGCCTTTTGCTGGCGAGAGTTTTTCAAGATTATCTGCACCGGTATTCAGCGCAGACTCCAAGGCCGTAATCCGTGTCCAGCGAGCTGCCGCTTCCGTCAAGTCGTCCCCTGTCGCCGGTAGGCTATCAGCGAAGCCCAGCACGCGTTGCAGGTGGCCGCCATCCAATCGCTCCTTGACCCCCAGCACTGCCCAGAGCAGCCAGGGCTGACCTTTTATCTGCTCCAGATCAAGCGCACTCTCTATCACCTTAACGCCCGGTGAAGTAGCAGCCGGCCCAAGGGAGGCGGCGGTGAAGCTGACTTCCAGCATCTCGCGGGCAGCGGGGATCCTGATGTCGAAGTTTTCACAGGCACTTTCCAGGCTCGCGGCAGTGCTGCCCCCAAAGGTCTCAAACCAGGCTGCCCAGATGTCTGCCAAACGCAGGATATCCTTTGCATGCGCGGTGGTTTCGCGTTCTTGTTCGCGCACCGCGCGTTGCAGTAATGATTGATCGATACTGGAGGCTATCTGCCGGCGAACCTTTTCATCACCCTCCCCCATCGACTGCACGATGGAGGCAATAGACCATTCGTCACGGTGCGCGCTGAGCTTTTCAAAGGCGACGTTGCGAGCTCGTATCAAACCAGCCGTGTCCATGAGCACACCCCAGGGGTCATCCAGCAGCGCAAAGTGCTGCTGCTCACAACGCTGCATAGATTTCAGCGGGGGCTCTTCCAACAACCAATAGGCAGGCTCAGGCGCGCAGCTCCAACCAAAGTTTTCCGGTCTAACATCGCCAATCTCTGGATGCAGCGCCTGTACCTGGCCGCTAAAGGGAGCCGCTCCGGGGATCAGTTCGCGCATCAAACGTTGACGCAACCCAGGCTCCTGCTCAATCCGCGCAAAAATGTCATCTGACCAGCGACAGGGCGACCAGCTCAACCAAACGACGCCCCCTGCTTCCAGCAATAGGTAAGCACTCGCCGCCTGCCCCTGCAATCCGCCCCCACGGTTGCTCAGCGTCAAGAGTGAATTTTCAACTTGATACTCACTCAGCTCCTGCAACGACTCATCCCACAGATACAGGTAGCCATCGCGGAGCATTCGGGGTACATAGCCCAAAGGGAGATTCTGCTGTTGCGGATGATCCGGCCCCAAATCAGGAAAGTTGCCATTAAGTTCCGGCAACCCCAGCGTTGCCGCATCAAGACTGCTGGGATGACGCGGGTCTACCGGGCCAATGGCATAACGCAGTGGCAGTACTGCCGCGAGTAGGGGGCAGGCAGCAGGCTGTAAACGGTCAGGTACTGCAACAGGTTTATTCATAGGGCCGCCTCCTGCGATGTAGGCTTACTCTGTGCCAAGGCCTCCATAAGCGGCCAATCCAGCATGATTTGGGCGCTTATTCCTTGAGTAGCTGTGGTGCAATCATAATGGGCTGTGTGGTTATCCCATGCCTTAAAGGGCCCGCTTTTGCCGTATAACCACACCTCACTTACGCCGTACCAGAACCCATTGGGCCACTGTGCCTGTGCCTGCCAGGCGTTGAGCATTGGCCGGGCGTCTGCAAGGCGTAGCCAGAATTCTCGCCTATCCGGTGACAACACCCGTATGCGTCTTTGCAGGCTGGCATAAAGCTCACTTTGGCTGGCGCTGGTTTTCAACCAAAGGCTGTACTTTAGTTCCGGCGCACCTTGAGACCAACCGATGTGCAGAGGGCTGCCCTCGTCTGCATCGAGCAAAATAGGCCCCACGTCACGCAGCGCTTCAAACTCAGTACCCTGCAACAGCGGGTTCAAGCTGTGCTCAGGATAATGTTGACTTAGCCAAATCAGCGCTTTTTTACGGGAAGCGCCATCAAAAAGCAGCGCACCTGTCTCTTTCATGAACGCGCCTCCTGACCTTCAGCCGCCTCACAAACCTCGCAAAGGCCACTGGTTGCCTGCAAGAAAACACGGCGTTGTTTAACCAGAGCTTCTAACGGTTGCCCGGCTATATCACTATCCACCGCCGCCACAGCACCCGGCAACAACGGCGCTGCCCCACTCTCTCTACCCGCACTGCCACCCGAATTGATCTTCACTCTCGGCCCAACCAGGGTCACGCCGCTGGGGTCGAGTTTGACGAAGCTGCCGCCGACCTTGAAGGTGATTTCCATGCCGGCTTCGAGCACCACTTTCATGCCGCTGGAGAGATGGATTTCGGTACCGGCCTTTACCAGCTGGCTATCGCCCAGCTTGACGTGCTGGCTGGTGCCGACGGTGAGGTGGTCGTTGGCTTTGATTTCGGTTTTGCGGTCACTGTGGGTGGTGTGGTGTTCTTCGGCCTTGAACTCGCTGTAGCTGTTGGCCTCGACCGTGTCGTGGCGTTCGTTGCCGACGCGCACGGTCTGGTTATTCTCGATGTTTTCATCCCAGTCTTTCTGCGCGTGCAGGTAGATCTGCTCTTCGCCCTTTTTGTCCTCGATGCGCAGTTCGTTGTAACCGCCGCCCCCGGGGCTGCTGAGGGTTTTGAACACGCTGCGGGTTTTGTGCGCGGGTAGTTCGTACGGGACTTCGTGTTCCTTGTGGTACAGGCAGCCGGTGACCAGGGGTTGATCGGGGTCGCTTTCGAGGAAGGTGATGAGTACTTCCATACCCACCCTGGGGATGGCGATGCCGCCGTAGCGGTCACCGGCCCAACTGGAGGCGACTCTGAGCCAGCAGCTGGTTTTGTCATCCGCCTGACCCTCGCGGTCCCAGTGGAACTGCACTTTGATGCGGCCATACTGGTCGCAGTGGATTTCTTCGCCTTCGGGGCCGGTGACCACGGCGCTTTGGCTGCCCAGCACCTTGGGCTTTTTGTGATCAAGCTGTGGGCGCCAGATGACTTGCCAGGGCGTGGCCTTGAAGTGGTTGCGGTAGCCCTGGGTGAATCCGTCTGCTTTGCTGACGTCGCTGGTGACGCCCTCTTCGAGTACTTGCGGCTGCTTGCCTTCGTGCTGGATTTCGGTCAGCAGCCAAAGGTCGTTCCAGTCGCCTCTGGGGTGGCCGGTGAGCGGCATGAAGTGGCCGCTGCGCAGTTGCGGTTGATCGCTGCTGCCGTCGGCCAGTTGCTGTTCGGCGCGGTGGCGTTCGAGGGTGATCTGGCTGAGCTGTTTGCCGCGCTCGCGGTCGGTGAAGCGGCCGGGGTAGTCGTAGTCTTCCAGGTCCGGCTCGGGCTTCTGGTGCTCTTCTGCGGCGTTCTGGCTGGTATAAGCCGCTTCCATCAGTAGGCGTGGTTTCTCGAAGTCGTAATCACGGCGGGTGATGCGGCTGGGGCGGGTTTCTACCCGCAGGCCGAAGCGTTTGACCACGGGTTGATCGGCGACCAGGCCGGTGCCTTGGCTGTAGCCGATTTGTTGCAATTGAGGAAAGGCGGTCTGGTCGTCACCGAAGACGATGATGTGACCTTCCTGGCTGTGCTCGAAGTGGTAGTGAATGCCCTCTTCTTCGCACAGGCGCTGGATGAACTGCAGGTCGGTTTCGTCGTACTGGGTGCAGTAGTC
>Ga0209404_10000024_pt1 | contig 156981 bp, 155 predicted proteins | sample TroAtlMetagenome_2_FD_187447 | JGI IMG/M metagenome (GOLD analysis project Ga0209404, IMG submission 187447) | Marine eukaryotic phytoplankton communities from Atlantic Ocean - Tropical Atlantic ANT8 Metagenome (SPAdes) (version 2) | ecosystem: Environmental > Aquatic > Marine > Oceanic...
GCTCCGCGACGCGACTAAGCAACTCAAAGACATTGGCATCGACTCGAATCGACTAGATGCAGAATTGATCTTGGCAAATACTTTACGCAAACCACGTACTTATTTGCACGCACATCTCGACGAAGAGATCGACGAACGCCGCTACGATATTGCCAATGCGCGTCTCGACCTCCGACTTAATCGCACACCACTAGCCTATATCATCGGGCATAAAGAGTTTTATGGTCGTCGCTTCACCGTGACGCCGAGCGTACTTGTGCCGCGACCCGAATCTGAAACGATGATCGAGTGGCTACTCGAGATTACTGCAAATGAAATATCGCCAAAAAGACTCATCGATATCGGCACCGGCTCAGGCATCTTGGGTATTACCGCCAAATTAGAACGGCCCCACCTCGATGTCACCCTTGCAGACATAGACGCAAAAGCGCTCGCAGTAGCTAGGCGCAATGCCAACCTGCATGACGCAGCCATACATACGCGCCGCGACAACCTACTCGACCATCAAGGCTTCATGGTTGATTACGTGTTGGCGAATTTGCCATACGTCGATGCAAGTTGGGATGATACATCTGCAGAGTTACGCCACGAACCGCCACATGCGCTATATGCAACAGACGGAGGCCTAAAGCTCATTGCGCAGCTTATTCCTCAGCTTACTCGCTGGCTTACACCAAACGGCGTTGCACTGCTAGAAGCCGACCCGACACAACACGCGCAGATTCGCACAGTAGCCGAGCAGCATGGACTTCGTAACACAGGTTCACGCGATTATATTGTCGCGCTCACCGCCAACTAGAAGCCGAACAAACTGCGCGGATCAAACGATTGCTCTTCGGACTCTTGCTCTACAGGTGCTTGCGACTGTTGTGTGTCGTCAGTGTATTTTGCGAGCTTCACATCAGTCGTCTGCTCTTTACCTTCTCGCAGAAAAGTCACCTTCACACTGTCACCAGGTTTGTAGCCACCGATGATACTCGTGATTCCGCCGTCCTCGCCAACTGTCATGTCACCAATCTTTGTGATAATATCTTCGCTTCTGATACCCGCTTCATCAGCAGGGCCACCCGACACGACAGCCGAGGTATTGCGATCACCCAGTACTAGCGCCCCTTGCTTGACGTCAAGCTTTCGCTCTTTGGCGATCGCCGGCGTAATCTCTACGTAGCGCACTCCGATATATGCACGCTCCAGCTTACCACTTTCGAGTACGCTTGCCAGTATACCTTTGGTTGCATTGATGGGTATTGCGAAACCTATACCCTGTGCGTCGCTCGCTACGGCTGTATTGATACCGATCACCTGACCCGCTCGGTTGACTAGAGGCCCGCCAGAATTACCCGGATTGATAGCTGCATCCGTCTGGATTAGATCCGACAATGTTTCCGCGCTAGTACCGTCACTCGATGCAGCAGCCACTGGCCTATTGAGGCCCGATACGATGCCGCTCGTCACGGTGTTTTTGTATTCGCCGAGAGAGTTACCTATCGCAAACACATTCTGTCCTATATCCAGCGTGCTAGAGTTACCGAGCTTTGCAGGCTGAAGGTCATTTGGCTTATCTATTTTGAGAAATGCGATATCGTTGAGAGGGTCAGAGCCTATCACTTGCACTCTCTCGTAAATATCACCGCTTGTTGTGGTGACGGCCACAGACGACGCACCATCAATCACGTGCTTATTGGTCATAATATAGCCGCTTGTGCTCACAATCACACCGGTACCAGCCCCTTGACCTATGACATTCCCTCGTGCCGATTCGACATCTGTAGAAATAGAGACGACGCTCGGCGAGACTCGGCTTGCTACTTGAGAGATGTCTTGTTCGCTCTGCGAACGTATGGTATTACCATCTCGTTCACTCGCGCTATCCAACACCGTCAACGAGCTGCCGTTTTGAGTTACTACCCACGCACCGAGGCCGCCACCGACGAACGCCAGAGCGACAACCGCGAACGCGGCGCCAATTTTCTTAAAAAACGAAGTGTGGTTCGTACGCTTTCGTACTGGCGGTGGACTGACTGGTTGAGGGGTTTTTGTAGTTTTTTCCATAATATCCTTTATTGTAGCTTCTTATACTGAGAATAATCTTAGATTATGCCCGCTCCAGAGCTAAACACAAACGCTAACACTGCAATAATCAGCACCACAAAGACAAGCGGTGCAATTATCTCTATAGAGCGCAGCGACTTTCCGCTACTCTGCACCGCGTAGATACGTTCAACCAAAAACGCGAGCAAGACAATCACGATGGTACCCTGCGGTAACTTGAACTCAGCCATAGCATCAACGCCATAAGCGACAGTCCAATGATATACAACCCATGTAATCTCTGCGACAAGCAAACCAAACACCATAGATAGCAATGAAGGCTGATCTTCCTCACGAGAGATAAGCACATGTCGAGCTGCGCCATACGCTACGATATACATCACTACAAGCACAAGTGCAAATGGGACCGCGTGCGCAAGCGCCAGTAAAGCCCACGAGCCTATCAGCAGACCTACTATGGCCTGGGCCTTGATCCACACTTGTTTTGATCGCGGTTTTAGTGCTATCAGCCACAATGCATACAGCGCAGTCACGGCCGCCTGCATCAGTAGTCCATATTGCCCGCTAGTACCCGCTAAGTAGAGCAACGCGACAGTTCCGAGGCTCACTGTCAGATCTACGATATTGGCCAATATATTTGCCCACCAATAACGCGGTCGAACTGCCAATATTCTCCACTTACTCACCAGTACAAGGCTAATGGCGAGTAGCCATGAGCCCGTCGCAACCAACGCGAAGAGTGCCGCTGCGAGCGTTATATTGAGCAACGCGTGCACAATCTCACTCAATAGACTTTTTCGTCGTGATGCCTTCAAAAATTCCATATACTCACCTTATTGTACCACATCGCACTACTGCGACTGAGTGCTTGCTATCGTGCCTACCACTACTACAAAACTTGTCGTTTCGCTCACAAGTAGTGGTGGATCACCTGCTGTAATCTTTACTTTGTACGTCTCTTCGAGTCGCTTCTTCGTCGCAGAGTTACCTTCACCTATCTGGTATATAGTAGCTTTGCCATATTCACCTTCTGGTGCGTTATCAATCATACCGATCGTCATACCTTTTGCTTCGAGCTTCTCGGCCTCTACTTGAGCCGCACCTGGCACGCCAGACCCATTTAGTATCGCCACTTCTGCCGCCTCTTTTGTCACTTCGTCGCTCAGTAATTTCTTAAGAATATACGACTGAATACCAGAGTACTCATACAGACCATCTACAGGTTGAACAACACTTTGGCCAGAGACATTACCAGTCGTCACCACAGACTCGCCCTCTTGCGTCAGGCTGATAGATTGCAGCTTGTCGCCGCTCACCGCCTGACCAAGATCGGCAAGTGTTCGTATCTCTTTTACTTCAAAATTCGTACGCAAGTTATCGCCAAAGGCATCGATAAGTCCCGTTACTTTTCCGATATTTGTGAGCGTACCAGCACTTACCGCTTTTTCTTGCAGTGCACGGATTACTTTTTGCTGGTTTTTCTCACGATCGAAATTACCGTTTGGCAGACCATAACCGCCAGAAGCATTTCGTGCTCGTGCAAATGCCAATGCACGTTGTCCGTCCATTGTTACTGTTTCGCCATTTTTATAATCCACCAAACGGCATTCATAGTTACACTGCCAGTCAAAGTTCGGGTCGTAAATACCTCGAGGGTCTTCACTCTCGATAGTGATATTGACACCACCCACCGCTTCTACCGCATCTTTTACAACCGTTGTATTAACGTGAACATAATACTGCAGATCTAAGCCAAATACTTCTCCGACCTTCGATTGCATGGCAGCCATGCCAGCAGGTTCATTAGTACCATCTTCTGAGGCACACATATATACTGCATTGATCTTGGATTCGTACCCTACGTCACAGGGATTATCGAGAGTCACCCACATGTCGCGTGGCATGCTAATCATATATGCGTCTTCTTTTTTCTGATCGATGCTGACCACTAGGATAGAGTCTGTTAAGTTGCCGCCAGGATGCGTGCCGCCTTCATTGTCCTCAGACGTACCGACAACAAGAATATTTGACCGGCCATTTTCATCCATCTTAAGCGGTGCTTTTTGTACGAAGTCCAGCACGCTACCTTGAAACGCTTTACCGCCAGCAATTGCAGCCTTGATGCCGACATACGCACCCACTGCCAGTAGCAGCACGAGTATCGCGATGATAACGCGCTTGATAATCTTCTTTCGCTTAGACTTCTGCTCTGGTGTTTTCTTGACGCGGCCTTTTTTATCGCGTTCCGGTTGATCAATCTCTTTAAGCGAATCATCTATCTCGTTGCGATTCACACCCACTTTTGCGCGTGGAGGTTTTGTATGCATGGCGGTATTGTGCTTGGCCTTGTTTAAACCACGCTGAAGAGACGATGGCTCAACGTCTGGTTTGTGAGGATTTTCGAGTGAAGTACCCCGATTGCGTGACACGAAGCCATCGATAGAATTATTGCGTTTATTCATAAATACTCCACTTATAATACCCGACGTACGCAAAATGATAAACCCCAAAATGCTCATGGTGTATATCGTATTTGTTCGGTCAATCGTGTATAATAAGGAGCAGTGAATCCAAGTTTTATGCAGAGACATCCTGCCTTTCGTGATGTCCTAGGTCTTATAGTTTTTGTCGTCTGTGTAGCGGTCGGCACGCTGTTTATTAATAGCTTTATCTTCCGTACTTTCTCTGTCGTCGGTGGTAGCATGGAAAATACCATGTTTACCGGAGATCGTCTGATAGTCAACCGCTTGCCGGTCACCGCGGCACAGGTACAGAACAAAACATATGTGCCAGCACGAGGCCAAGTAATCGTATTCAAAAACCCAAACTATAGCATTGGTAGTGCCGATGAGTACATCGTAAAACGCGTTATCGCATTTCCTAGCGAGCACGTCGTAGTAAAAGATGGTGAGATTACCGTATATAACGACGAGTACCCCGGAGGCTTCAACCCAGACGACGACAACAACGGCGAACCAGGCAGCCCAACAAGTGGCAATGTAGACACCATCGTGCCTGGTGGCACCCTCTTCGTGTCTGGCGACCACCGTGAAGGCAGCCATTCATACGACTCTCGAAGCGGTCTCGGAACTATTCCGTTTTACGACGTAGTCGGCCCAGTCGGACTGCGCATTTGGCCAGTTGGCGATATCCGCACGTTCTAAAAGTCAGTTATTTGTCTGACGCGAGCAACTGCTGTAGACGCTCAAAATCATCAGCATCCTTAAACGGGATCGTGATCGTACCAGCACCCTTACTGTTCGAGCGAATTTTAATCGGTGCAGCAAAATGATGCGTGAGTCTTTTAATCTCCTGTGCATGCGCAGCTTCTTGTGTGCTTTGCTTTTTCGCAGTTGGTGCGGGCGACTGCTTAAGGTCGACAATAAACTGCTCAATACGCCGCGCACTCCACTGCTCGTTGATGATTCGCGGCAACACTTCTTCGACGATTGCGTCACTCACACCGATAAGCGGTCGTGCTTGACCTTCACTCAATATACCAGTTGCCAACGCGCTACGAGCCTTTGCGTGGAGCTTCAGCAAGCGCAGCTTGTTACTGACAGTACTCACAGCGCCGGCACCCATGCGCGTGGCTATTTGTTCAAGCGTCATATTAAATTGATCGCGAAGTTTCAAATACGCAGTCGCAGTTTCCAGTGGATTAAGATCTTTGCGTTGAAGATTTTCTATCAGAGATAGCTCAAGTTTATGCTGATCGCTCAACGTGCGCACTAGCGCAGGAATCTTCACAAGCCCAGCCTGGGTTGCCGCACGCCAGCGTCGCTCGCCAGCGACAATCATGTAGCCATCGCCCCGGGCTATCACCACTATCGGCTGCAGCACGCCGTGCTCTTTGATAGACGCCGCAAGCTCATCGAGTGCTTTTTCATCGAAATGGCGTCGCGGCTGCTCGGCGTCTGCCACAATAGTATCAATCTTGATCTGGCGCAAGTCACTCACTTGCTGATCTTGGCTGGCCGTCGGGTCAAACGATTCGTCGAGCAATTCATCTGGTATGAGCGAAGAAAAACCGCGCCCAAGCCCTCGTTTTTGCTTAACCATTTACTCTATCCTCCATCTCTTTTGTCACCGCCTTGTACGCGCGCGCACCTTTGCTCCATTTGTCGTATTCGCCTATCGGTAGGCCGTGGCTAGGCGCCTCGGCAAGTCGAATATTACGTGGAATCGTATTCTTAAACACTCTTCCAGGAAAATGCTTCTTAATCTCTTCGTGCACCTGCGCGCTGAGGCTTGTTCGCTTGTCTACCATCGTCGGTAACACGCCTATCAAATCAAGCGTCGGGTTCATATTCTTACGGATCAATTTCATTGTCTCTAGCAACTGGCCGAGGCCTTCGAGTGCATAAAATTCTGCTTGTACGGGCAAGAGTACGTACCGTGCTGCAATCAACCCATTGACTGTCAACAAACTCAGGCTCGGAGGACTGTCGATAATCACATAGTCGTACGAAGGTGTGTTGTCGATGGCATTGCGCAATCTAGTGAAGCGGCGATTGGCCTGCGCAAGCTCTGCTTCGGTGTTAGCGAGATGTGGGGTACTTGGGGCAAGAAAAAGATTCTTGAAATCCGTACCGATGATGACATCTTTAAGCAGTTTCGTTTCAAGCATCACCTCACTCATGGTGCCATCGAGAGACTCCTTGTCGACACCAAGCCCACTCGTCGCATTGCCCTGCGGATCAAAATCCACGAGCAAGGTTTTTTTACCCGACTTAGCCAAATAATACGCAATGTTTACTGCGCTTGTCGTCTTTCCGACACCACCTTTTTGGTTTGTCACCGATATTACAGTCGTCATGTGTGTGTTAGTACCCTCTTTACTGAGTACTAGTATATCATGACATAAGCAGAATTATATCGACTCATCTTCGTCGTCTGGCACGCCCGACCATAGCATCACCGAGGCACTATCTAGTGGAATAGTCACGAGCCTATCTCTTTCGTGCGACTCGACAAACAGATTAATTTCGTGCAGCTGTCGCCGATCATGATCACGTATACACTGTATGCCAAGTAATTGAAACTGTTCATCCTCGGGGTATTGATAGTGTGGAACCGACATCTCAAACGTTTGATCGTAACTGACCGCTACAACACCTTCGTGAACAATCACGATGTACGGCTCATGACGAGCATAAGCATCTTCAATCTCAAGATTGAGAGCCACCATGTACCGCTCGAAACCAGCCTTTTCATTTCTGTTTGTTTGTGTACGAATGTAATCTTCCAGATCATCTCCGGGCAGTGGCCCCGCAAATAACGTATGTGCAAAGTCATTTGCCGTCTTGATCTCGGCTTTGTTAAACCGTTCCTGATACACGTTTCTTACTAACCATGGCATATCAACGGGGCGATTTTTGAGAATGCGCGTATCACTCTCCCGAGCAAGCGGTACAATATATCGCTCATACTGGCCGATTGCCTCAGATGCAATCGTTGCAGCGAGTATACGCCGCCCATCTATGTCATCAACTATGCTAATATCGTTCACCTCGCCATAGATATTAGTCGGGCCTTGAATATCCGGCCGCACTTCAGGTATTCCGTCACACTCGATTCGCACTGCCGGTGTCAGCTCCGCATACACCATCCACATCATCGAGGCATCCTCAAATGCCTGGAGAGTTTTTTGACCCACATTTTTAGCCCGCTCTAAATTACGGTACGCGAGTTCACCATTATCGAGGTCGTCATCAAGAACTCTGTAGACGTCTTGAAGTTGGCCAGCGAGGCGTATTCGCTCGGGCTTATCGTATGCCGCTTTTCTCATGCTTGGTATATCGCTCATGGTTACTCGCAGATAACAAAAAACGCCCTCTCGGGCGTCATTGTTCACAGTAGGTTACTTGATCGTAACGATCTCTACTTTGCTATATTTTTGGCGGTGGCCAGTTTCTGTGTGTACACGTTTCTTCGCTTTGTAGCGAATGATGCGCAGCTTGTCACCTTTTACTTCAGGTTCAGTTACTTTTGCAGTAACTACTACACCTTTAACAGTTGGCGTACCGACAGTTGTGTTATCACCATCGATGACGAGGAGCGCGTCTGTCTTGAGCTCTTTAGTTCCTTCCGGGAGGAGGTCCACCAGGAGGGTCTCTTTTTCGCTGACGATGTGCTGTTTGCCACCGACGCGAATGACTGCTTTCTTTGTCATGATATTCCTTACAATTATTTAATCAATCAAGATAAGATTATAACAGGCTTTCACCTCTATTACAATACTCTTGCTAGCGGACGCCGATACCGGCCAAGCGATTTACTTTGCAGATACTACGACATCAAAAATGAGCCTCCGATAACTATCCGGAGGCTCATTTGTTCTAGCATATCTAGCGACGATGTGTATTGTGCGCGTCGTTCGTATGTGTACGAGCCTTAAGAAGCTTTGGCGCGTCGTGTGCCTTTTCTTCTTGCTCAAGTGTTACACCTGCAAGCGCTTTTTTGAGAGTCTGGCGACTTCGGTACCAGTAGGTAAATCCGGCTGCAAGTGCACCAACACCAACTAGAGTTAAGATTGTTTCCGCAGGACCAGTGGTCGGTAGGCTGCCAGTTACTGTCACACAGTTACCGTTCGCATCTACTACCTGGCCTTCAGCCGGCACACAGACTTCTTTACATCGGTCGTCACCTTTTGGCACGCCAGGTTTACATTCGTCTGGCTGGCAAGGAACATCAACTGTTACTGTGGCAGTCGCACTTTTCTTACCGTTGCCCGTGATAGCAGTTACAGTATTAACTAGTTCATTAACGCCACACTTTTGTAGCTCATTGCCAATCTTCGCACTAAGTTTTACGTAAGCGGTACCTTTTGGCGCATACGACCCAACATTAAGTCCGGTGGTCGTTACGCCATCATCCGTTTGAACACCATCAGGGTTTGCAGAGTTTGCAAGCTGCGTGGTACCAGCGCTATAGCTTACTCCTGCAGGAAGCTGGTCTTTGATAAGCACATCATTCTGCTGAGTCGAACCTGTATTTTGGTAGCTAATCAAGTAATCAATTTCATCGCCTACCTTCGCGACAATTTTATCTTGCCATTGGCCTGCGCCTTTTTGTGACACTTGCTTCTTAATAGTGAAGTTCGGCTGGTCGGCGGTGAACTGGAACGTGACATATCCAGCAAATTCATTACAGCCAGGGAGTTTACCGTTGAGGCTATCGTAGCCAAGCATTGCACCAGAGCTAAACAGTGAGTCAGGAATCGTCTGCCCGGAAACAGCTCCTCGTGAGCTAATCTTTGCTGAGTTTGGTACATATCGCAGTGCTACATCAGAGCTTGCTGTCATAAACGTGTTGTCATAGACGGACTGAGGTTGTGCGTTATCAGCGCTTACGTACCCAGTCATGCCTGTTTGCTCACCCGCTTTAAGTCCGCCTGGCATCGCGATGCGCATCTTGGCATTATTTGCGATGCCTTTAAAGTTATGCGCTTCATCATTAAATGTTTTAGACGCATTGTTGTGATAATACACATAGGCGGTATATGTTTTACCTGGCTCAATTGTGGTGTTATCGCTATACGTGCTGTCGGGAGCAGACGACTCTTTAAGCCGTAAGAAGTTTCGCTCATCACCATACGCAGGGTTATCGGTGATAGAGTTAAATGTTACATAGTCTGCAGGACTTGCTGTCGTAAATGTTGGTCGTTCTGGGCCTGAGGTCGCGAAGACTGCGATAGAGCCTCCGAGTCCTACGACTGCAGTGATGACTGCCGCTGCAACACCAATCTTACCAGGAGATTGATTGATGTACTTTTTGAGATTGTGGGTGATTTGCTTTTTCATAATATGTCTTTCTTATTTATAGTTATGTGTGTTTAAAATGGACTTCGTGTTTCGGTGCCAGGTGCACTATCTGGCTGTGCGCCAGTTGCCGGCTCTTGCTCTTGCTGCTGCTCTTGCTCCTCGGGAGTTACTGGCTCAGCGTCAGGAGCTTGTCCACCTATCTGGTCTGCCGGCACTTCTTCACTTGGAGTTTGCTCGACAACTTCTGCTGGCGTCTCTTCTGTCTGAGCTGGTGGTGCCCATCCTCCGAAGTCAGCATCGGGAGCTTCAACGACATTCTCGTAGTCATCAGTATCTTCAGACTTTGGAGCTGGAGTAGGCGTCTCGACTACAGGTGGTTCAGTCTGCGGAGGTTCTGTCTCCACTGGTGGTTCAGTTTCTACCGGAGGCTCAGTCTCTACAGGCGGTTCGGTTTCGGTAGGAGGTTCTGTCTCCACTGGTGGTTCAGTTTCTACCGGAGGCTCAGTCTCTACAGGCGGTTCGGTTTCGGTATATCCACCACCTTCTCCGCCCCCTTCTATCACCGCGCCGCCAGTTCCGTTATACCCAGGAGTCGTCACTGCAGGAGTAGGATTTCGGTGAATTGGTTGTAATTTACAATTTTTCTTCATCTCTACCGTATGCTCTTCGCCATTTGGACCCTTGAACGTCAGGATGATTGTTTCATCATCTTCTTTAACCACGTCGTCATAAGAGATTAGTGCGTCACCGTTTTCCATTGTTGCGAAGTAACTACCATACGTACCTGATTTCACATATCCTTCTGCCATCTCTGTCGTAGGATCGTTGATTCTTTCAAGCAAACGGCTATAAGAGTCATTCAAAAATTCCGGTTCGCCTTTCATGCGTGCTGCCATCTCTTCGATATTTGCAGTCGTGAACTCAGGAAAGAGGCGTGTCTCGGCCATGACCGTCGCAAGCTGCTCGGGAGAATCTTTCCAGCCTTCTAATCCCTGGTCGATTACTTCACGCGGGGTTTCTCCGTCGATAGGTGCGCCCCAGTTATTTGGCTTGAGTTTTCCCTCGTCGTTATATGAATCTTGCGCAGGATCGTATCCGAAGCCATCAATAATTGCTTGCTCTCGTGCATCGATTGCGCCGTCGCTGTTAATATCACCCTCAATAGGCAAAGGTTTCAGGCCTTCTTGAGACGACGAGGCACCCCCAGTATCGAATCCTTTCCACCCGGCATATGCTTTGTAGCTAAAGTATGCGGCCACACCCGTCGCAGCGACTATACCGCTCCATTGGTGGCGTTTCATGCGCTTATCGTAAGACTCCTCGGTCTCATCTTCGCGACGCACGAACCTATTCTCACGTGCAGCAAGAGTCATAATAGTGAGACTTGGCAGGCCAAGCACCATACGTGCTTTTTGGCGAAGTGTGTATTTCGACTTATTGTTTTCCGCTTCTTCGCGAATAGCCTCGGCTTCTTCTGTTGTGGGTACACCCTCTGGTCGTGGCGCTACAGTATGTGCTTCATGCCTGTTTACTGGGCGCTCATACGTTGTAATAACCTCGGTGGGCTGCGTTTGCTCTCCCCGACTATCTTTATCGCCACGCAGCTTCCAAATAAGCGCTTCGAAAGCCTTTACCTTATCAGCGTTGGTTGCATCAGCCTGGTTTAGTACTTGGCGTACTTCTGCAGAAACCGTGCTAATCAAAAATTCTCGATCTTCTGCAGGCACATTGCCGGCGTGGTCGTTGACGAACATTTCTGCAATCTTGTGGTGAACTGTTTGGTCGCGCTCTTGACTTGCATCAATTTCACCAATATTGGTGTTTAGTGCCTCAGGTGCTCGCGCTCCTTCGGCTAGTTTTGGTACTGCTCTTTGCTCTGACATGGTGTGCCCCTTGCCTTTATCGCACAATACGTGCTAAAACTTTTTATTTTTTGTTTTTATTGCCCTATATATTTATATTAGCATAAGAGTATATAAAAGTCAATATATATGGCAACTAAATTAGATATAAGCAATAGCCCGCTCTTACGAACGGGCTATTATGCTATATGCCTAACTATTTATGAACGTCGGAACGAAGCTTGGCTTGCGTCACGCTGCGGTATAACCGTAGTAGTCGGAGCATCTTCACTACGAGCTGCTTGTGGAACGCCATAATAACCGTTTGGCACTTCAGAATATGCAGTTACCGTTAGAGGTTCTGGATCTGCCGAACGTTCAACGCGCCTGGGCACAACATCTGTCGTATTTTCATCCGCAGGCGATGAGACTTCCCCGCCGTTTACGTTTGTAATTGGCGTAGTGAGTACGTCTTCCGTCTCAGTAGCGTCGCTGCTCTTTGCCTTAAAGCTCTCTTGTGCTGCGCGGCGCAATCTGCCAAGCAGTGTTGTTTTTTTGCCGCTATCATCAACTACAGGCTCGCTATCATCAGATTGATCGACTGGAGCTTCGTTGCTCTTTTGGATAGCCTTAACTCGTTTAGCTCGTGCTACGTTTTTTGCGTTTTTAATAAATTTTGCAAGTCCACCACGAGATGCTTTCTGACTTGATGCAGTACTCTCTTCTTCGTGGTCTTCCACTTCGGCTGTATTTTGAATATCTCGCTCCCCGGCACCAGGTGCGGCGTTGACTGCATTCTGAACATTATTTGAAGCTGCTTGTGCAACAAAGTTAGCAACTGCTTCGCGATCCATTGTTCTTAGTGGCAATACTTCAGTTGTCTGGTCGCCTGTACCTTGCTCGGGTGAAGGGGGCTGGACTTCATTCTGTACGTTCTGACTAGCTTTTTCAGCCGCAGCAAGAGCTGCTACTCGCGCATCCTCTGCCACCTCGCTTTCCGAAGGAGCTTCTGTCTCGAAACTAGTCAAGTCTTCTTCCGAGGCGCCGGCTTCGCGTACACCAAGAACAACTGGTGTCTCGTTGTCGCTAAATACAACCTGCACGCCAGGATTATTTTCCGCACTAGCAAAAGTTGCAGACGGTTTAACATGTGCTTCGCCGTCACTAGCTACAACACCATCTGTATGCTCTCCACTAATAATTCGACCGATCGAGTCAATTTGGTTCAAGATAGCTGCGTCAGCCTGTTCTTGCGTAAACTCACCGTTGCTAGCGAGAACCATCTCACCGTATTTGTTGATGAGTTTTTCTTGAATAGCGTCTTGAAGTATCATCGAACCCTGTTCGTTGCCATCGGCGTGTGCTTTTTTAGCAGCTTCGGCTAGGTCTTTAAGACTTTGGTTGCTGAGGCTGTTGCGCTCTGTGCCATCGTCTGCACTCAATGCATCATATGCTTCGTCGCGTTCGCTGAGGCCTTGGAGATGCTGAGCATACTCATCGACTTCACCGATGCGCTGTTTTGACTGCTCGCTATCACGATCGCCATCTATAATATCTTCACCAAGTTGTTGACTCCAAAAGCTTGCTGCTTCTTGTGCTTTTTTTGCTTCATCAACTTGCCCTAGAAAATCTTCTGCATTTGCCGCTACTTTGAATTGCTCTGACATAAAAATGGTTCCTTATACTTGTTTTTGTAACTTTATGATCTAATATTACCATAAATATTATCAAAAAGCAATAGCGTTACCATGAAATAGCCAATAATGCCATAAAATTCCCTACTGACCTAGAATGACACGATTGGCGTACAGCCAGGAATATGGCTCACCGGCGTCGAGGAATTGGCCCTGCGCCGGGACAACCCCGATACTACCACCGGTCAGCACATATTGATTCATAGGCTCCGTCACGTAGTACTCACCCGTCAGATCAACCTGCGCATACGCAGAGACGGCATGCATGAGGTCGTAATTGAAGATGTAGGTGCTGACATTTATAGAAGTACTCGGTGCTTGATCTGGCTGAGGCTTTTCAACAAGCTGATAATAATTGCCGTTTACATCGTATTCGATGACGCCATAGCGTCCCGTTTGCTCGCGTGCGATTTCTACTGAAAGCATGCCGTTGCCGCCTTCTGGAGTAGAGGCCACCAGTCGGGCTATCTCAGACACACCTTCTTTGTTGTACATAAAGCAATCGCCCGCCGCTACAACAACAGATTCGCCAGGCTTGAGATACTGGGCACACATGCCTATCGGTATCGCCGTGCCATACTTACTGTTGGTATCTTGGTCTATATAATAAAACTTGATACCTTCTGGCGGCATGATGTACTTGAGGTATTCATCTTTACCAAAATACGTCAGATACTGTTCGAGTTCCATATTGCGAGAGTAATACTTCTCTAGCTGTGTGTCGCCTTTGTTGACGACGAAAAATATTTCCGTGATACCAGCCCGGATGCAATCTTGCACTACATAGTCGACAACAGGACGATTGCCGATAGGAAGCATGCATTTTTCGATAGCTTTAGTAACTGGCAGTCGACGAGTCCCCCATCCAGCGACAGGTATAATAGCTTTTGTGATGTTCATGCTTATGATTGTACCGTGTTACCTCTGTCGATGCAACGCCACTATGCTCTTTGCATCCACCATCGCGTGCTTGCTATGCTCGCCCATATAGTCATACTACCAACAGCCCACCAATACCACGATACGCCAAAAAGCGACCAACCATTACTGGTAGGTTCGAGAGGCGTGTCGCTGACAGGCTCTTCTGTACTCAGGTCGATAACCCCCTCCAGATTTTGCTCTTCAGAGCCTAAAACATCCCCCGTTGTTTGCGCAGATGGCGCACCAAACGCTTGGCGCATTTTATTACTACTTACCAGACTCGGCGCAACCGGTATAGAGAACTCGCTCGATAGACGAGTAATCGGCACTAACTCTACTTCATCGATCGGCGCGACATTTCCTCGCACTATCGCTCGCTGCACATCAATTGTCGTAGATGCAGGCGAAGATTCATTTGTATTGCCGAGTATGTCGCGAGCCGTTATGGAAAAAGTATATGCCCCTTGCTCCAAGCCACCCGGAATTGTAAATACAAATGAACCATCGGCGGCTACAGACACGTTTTCTTGGCGATCGTCATACGACACAACAACCGACTCAAGCGCTGCCGCAGGCGTCGCAACAGTACCGCTTATCGTGATCTGCTCTCCTGCGGTGACATCTCGAGACGCGGCAGCAACAGACACGACTGGCCTGGTGGTGTTGAGTTCAACAAGCTTCTCTTCTCTGTCTATCTCCTCTCCGGCATAGACCGCAGTCAACACCACGACATATGAGCCGACTAGGTCGCTAGGTAGCGGCAACTGTGCGGATAATTTCTGATCTTCGCTGACGGTCACGGTAGTTTCTGCAATACGCTTTCGTTCGGCGTCTGTGCTAAAAAGCTCTGCCCGAACACTCAGACCTTTGAGCGGCTTTTGGTCGATAGTACCTCGAACTGCAAGTGTCGAGCCACCACGCTTAGTAGTGTATTCTTCCAGTGAGAGTACTGGATCGGTCCGCAAGCTGACGCTCGCTACCACATCGGAGCTGCCCCCCCTGCTACCTTCGTACGCCAGCAATTTTACTCCCGCGTCGGGCTCGTCTAGTATTTTCCATACTTTGTATGATGTGACATCGCCTGGAGTCACATCTTCCGACGCCACCCGACTACCCTCGTCCGTTTCGCTATTTACTACATAAAATGTTGGGTCGGCGTCCGAGCTGCTGCTGTAATAGCGCAGTGTATCGATTTGCGAGCGATATATACTCGATTTACTAAATCCAAGCTCAGGAGATGTCGGTTGTGTATCCGCAGCGTTGGCGTGTGCGACGTGAGCTGCTGATATGCCAGTGATCAGCACGAAAAAGCTTGCGATAAATAGCAAAGATTGCTTCTGGAACTGCCGCACGCCTCCTCGTAGTACCATACATCAAGTATAGCAAACAAATAGACTTGTGGTTATTTTTGCTGCAGCCTGTCCATATCGGCGTGACTCAGGCCGTAAAAATGCGCCATTTCGTGCCAAAGGGTACGCTTCACCTGCTCAAAGAAGCTTTTATCGTCATGAGACACGTGTCGCAGCGGATTTTTGAATAATGTTATTTTATCTGGCAATACAAAGGTATAGCCTGCACCGCGAGCTGGAAGTGGAATCCCTTCGTACAAGCCGAGTAAGAGATGGTTATTGTCGATGTGCATTTTCTCGCGCTGCTCAGGGCTCGGATCGTCTGCTTGCACTATCGCTACATTGTCGAGACGCCTGATATACTCCTGAGGTAGCTCATCCATCGCACGAGTGATTAACCGGTCAAATTCTTCGTCTGAAATAGCTCTAAACATACTCACCAAGTGTAGCACAAAGTACTAACGCCTTAATCATTGGCAAACTCAAACCACTCTGGGTCGCTCTTCACTTCTTCGAGCAATACACTCCACCTTCGCTGCAGCATATCCGCGTCAAGCGGTTCAGAAAGATCACGAATAGCTTCTGGCTCGTTTCGCTCGGCGGCTATTTCATCACCAAGTCCATCGCCCAGCGGGTCGATAGGACTAAAGTGCATCTGGTGGTGTCGTAGGAATATCATGGAGTAGTTGTTTGTATTTGTTTGTGTGTGAAATTGTTATGAGGCTATACTAACATGCTTACGTATATATGTCAATATTCCGCACGCCGGAAGACAAAGATCCGAGCAAGCTAGAGCTGTACGTTCGTGCCGTATAGCGCGATCATCACAACAACCAAACACGACAACCCAAGTGCTTTTGCAAGACCGTGGTGATGCTGCCAAGTACTTTGCAGGTATTTGGGAATGTAACGACGATACGCATGTGCAACTACAGCCACTCCAGTCGCTAGAATAAGCAGTACAACGCTTCCAAGTACCGCTGGACTCATCTGCTGCAATGCTATACCTACGCGTGCAAGTATACCTATCTGCCCCATCGATGCTGCGAAGTTTTCAGCACCTTTTACCGCCACTGCGCTATTTTGAGCCGGCGCACCATACAGTGCGACCACTAGTGAGACTGGACGGCCATTCATAGTGCCGTCAACCGTCGCAAACCCGACGTCTTTGTATTCACTTTTCATGATGTTATCTCGATGAGCGGGCGAACTCATCCATGCGTTGACGACAGTCTGGCTGGACGTAAAATTACGGGCGAGGTTTTCGCCAGCATAACTATAGTTATAGTTAGTTTCGGCAAACCATTGCCATGGCTGGGTTCCGTCCGGTGATGTGTGAGCCCAATACTGCTTGGCAAGCATATCTTTTGCCTTGAGATACGCCGCATCAGATAAGCGCGTGTCGAGTGTCAGCGGTGCAAGACTCGCCTTCTCGCGCTCGCGATTTGTGCCGGCGAGTAGCGTCGGCACGCTCACCGAAGCCTCCTCACCCAAGACACCCCGAAACACACCTAGGCCACTGACGAATTGAGCCGCGACGACCGCGACCAATATAGCCAAAAGCCCATAACGACGAATAAGATGCGGCTTATACTGGTTGGCTTTGTGTGGCACGAGCGCAAGCTTGGCATGCTTCGTGGTGGAGCGACGAATTTTTGCGTGCAAAGCAGTCTGTTTGTTTTTTGTGGCCATTTGTTTTAAGTATACCAATATAACGCAAAAAAGCGAGTAGACCTGATGTTACTCGCTCATAATCTTGCGAGAAAATTATATCTCTTGCTGCGCCCGTCGACGTCGTGCAGCGATAAGCCACCAAGTCAGTCCAGCTGCAGCAGCCACTATCAGTAGCCACCAGTAGTTCATCATACTTGCGAGCCAACCACTTGTCGATTCATCTGAGACACCTTTTACATCCGCTTCGTCACTGGTCTCGCGTAGGTCGATAGAGTTTGTGCCGAGTACGGCTGCGTCATCTGCCGCTACGGCCGGACTGTCGACGATAGGTGCTGCTGCGACTGGAGTAGCAGTGGCGACTATTGGCAGGGCGGCGGCAGGGCTAGGTGTTGATTGTAGCGAAGGGGCTTGCGCTGGAGTACCTTCGGAACCTCCGACAGGGATTCCCCCACTATTCGCTCCCGATGGAGGTATTGGCGCTGGGTCAGTAGTAACTGAACTGACGGTAGTAGTAAATGCAAATTGCTGACCATTTTCAAACACTACGTCATACGTTCCAGTGTCTAGAGGAGTCGTAATATTCACAGACCACGCTCCTGCGTCGTTTGTTGTAGTTACGTACTGCTGGTCTGCAATAGTCACAACGACAGGCCTATTTTTTACACGATCATCTTCGCCCACTGACCATATGGCAAGTCCGCTAATAGTAGGTTGCGAAGTTTTATAGCTTGTCACTGCCATGGTATACACAATGGAATTGTCGACTACAAAACGTACCGTTTTTTTGCCTTGGTTGCCCGCGCTATCGTTGAAATGAAGTTGAATCCTGTACTGTCCTGTAGGCAGCGTGGATACATCGATATCAGCACTCAAGTCAACAACCATATTGTTATATACGCCCGAGATTGCTACGTTCTTTTTGACCACTTCGTCAGTCACGTCGTCGTAAAGCGTATATTTCGCTGAAACAATATTTGCGCTTTCATCTTGTAGTGTCAGACGCAGCTTTGCTATTTCATCAAGACTTTTCACAGGACCATCGACGCTTGCAGTGGTCGCTACCGGAGCCTGTTGATCAATAGTAAATGTATATGATTCTGAATTACCTGCTACGTCGTACACTGCCATAGTGTTCACACCCTCAACTGCCCCAAATACACCTCTTGTGGTAAAGTTCACGTCGCCATACCTGTTGTTTGATAGATCCTTAGTGACGCCGTTGATCACTACTTTGTCGATTTCATATGCGTCGTACAGCGAGTAGCTAACTTTTTGATATGTTCCGTTCGAGCCGATCGTAAATCCAGTACCCGTCTTCACTGTTGCAGTTGGCTTTGTATTGTCTACCGTGAACTGCGCAGCAGTGCTAGTTGCATTGCCGGCAAGATCTTTAGTCGTCACCTTCACCTGGTGAACACCTTCGCCCCAGGTATCTGTATCGACCGTAAGTGCTGCAGTATTTGCACCGAGTACTTCTTTCCCCAGCTTTTTACTCCATTTGCCACTTGAGCTTTTCTCCATGTATTCGGTAGATGCTTTTTGGATTTGCTTCGGTCTGAGTAAATGTAAACGTCTGCTCGCCAGCAACAGTCGCACCTTGTGCGCTATTGCCACCCGCCAGCGTAATAGTAAAGTTCGATGGAAGTGTGGTATCGACAGTAAACGGTACGTTTACTACACTTGCGTTGCCAACCGCGTCGGTAGCGGTGAACTTTGCCATATACTTTCCATCCCCATGTAGTTGCTTTGTGTCTAACTGATACACTACGTTGCCGCTGCTATCAACCGCAACATCGCTTGTTGCGAAAAACTTTGAGTTATCTTGCGCACCGTTCGCATCTAATTTCCAGATACGAAGCTTACCAGATTGTGCTTTGTGATTATCCGTAAGAACCTGCGTCACCGTAAGGGCTCCATTTACCATCGCAGGCAAGTCATTCGTACTCGATGGCTTTGCATTGTCTACTACAAAACTATGCTGGCGAATAGCAGCGTTATTATTCCAGTATCGCGTGTTGTCCGCACCATCTGTACCGCGAAGCACTACGAACGTTTCACCGTCCGGCAGTGTATTTGTATCAATCTCTACGGAGTATGTGTCACCATTTTTAACAAGTGAGTTATTTGACTTACCCGCTTCGTATATGTAGGTTTTATTGCCATTTTTCGTCGCAAGCGTCATCAAAACCTTTTTTATGCCACTCTCGTCGATGATCTCTGCCCGGATAGTCTGCATACCAGACACAGCCTGATCACGTTGTGGAGCGCTCATAGCAAAGCTTGGCGGATTGGTGTCGGCAGGACTACATTCCAGCGTTGCAGGATCGATCAAATTGCCGCTAAGGCTACCAATCGGGTAGTTTTGCTTATCCCCATCGCGGTCGTACCATACAAACTGACCATTAAACTCACCGTACTCGGCAGTGATGCCATTTGCCACAAGTGCAGCGACAATATCAAACGAGCTGGTTGGTATTTTTTCAGCTTCTATACGATGCTCTCCCACTACCATACGAACGTCAGTTCTTTCTCCGGCATACACGGCCATGTTGCGAGGGTCCTGGCATGTTGCAGGCGTTACATTCAGAGTTGGTGTCGCGGGAACACAGCCTAGCGCCACCGCTGAGGGGTTGGCCATGGTTATATTACCCGTCGCGAGCGTCTCGTCGACGCCGCCACCAAGATGTCGTTTTGTGGCGACAGTATGCGTGCCGTACTCGAGCGGAATGGTGACACCAGTCCCTAGCGCATTGAAGTCTTCAATAGCTCGCTGTATGTCGAATGAACCCACGGGTACAGATGGGTGATCTGCTTGAATGCGGAAGATTTCACCGCCGATGCTAACCTCGAAGCGAATACTAGCCCTATCGCCGGTGATAGTAGCAAGGTTTGTGCGCATAGCACAAGTAGCCGGCGCAACAGTGAGTGCGGCCGGGTTTGCGGGAGTATTGACGCTAGATTCATCGGTAACCTCACTACCCGGTACTTCAACTGCCCTCGCTACCTGCGAGTTCACAAACCCATACATCGGCTGCGCCACAAGCGCCAAAACAGCTGTAATCGTTAGTAGTATTCCCCCGCGACGTTTTGATGTAACGTTTAATCCCATAGCTAGATTCACCTCTCACCTGCACTCCACATGCATTCAAGTTACTTTAAGTTAAGAGTAGCAGAATACACCGCTGATTTCAATCTCTGCTAGAGTCGTTCGAGCGAAATCACCATTTGCATATCATCGACTTTGGCGTGCTTCGTGTACTCAAATGGCGTGTGAGACGTGGCGTCGGCCAAGGTCTCACTGCAAATCGCCGCATTATGATCTTTGATGGCCGCAGCAAGCTCTGTATCTTGCGTATCAAGGTACAGCGTGATGTGGTCATCGACGTTAAGTCCTGCATCCTTTCGGGCAGACTGCACGTGACGTACGACTTCTCGCATGAGCCCTTCCCTCTTGAGTTTTGGTGTTAACGCAAAATCAAGTGCCAATGTATCGCCTTGGATAACTTTTTTGACATTGAGCTCTTCCGTCAGGATATCTTCGAAGTTCACAAACTCACCGAGTGTCGGGACGGTCACACTTGCGAGTGGCTGACGAATTTTGATGCGTTCTTTGGCACGCAGACTCAGTGCCTGATTGACGTACTCGCGTACCTGCTCCATATCTTGTACTACCAATTCGTTCACTCGACCAGCTGGCATCCAATCTTTCAAATGAACCGATTCTTTATCGCCGGTCAAATTGTGATACAGTTCTTCGGCTAGGAACGGCGTAAAGGGAGCTAACACGTATGACAGTCGTACTAGTACATAGTGGAGTGTTCGATACGCCTGGTCTTTGTCACCATCGTCTTCTGACTTCCAGAAACGGCGTCGGCTACGGCGCACATACCAGTTACTTGCGTCGTCGAGGAACGGTAAAATCGGGCTGATTGCATCGGGAATGTTGTAGGTATCGAGGTTTTTCTCAACATCTGCAACTAGCTGATGCAGGCGCGATATGATCCAGATATCGAGTGGATTCGCACAATCCTCCAGCGGATCTGCTAGTTCGCCGTCGAACTCCCAACCGTCAACTTCGGCATACATAGTGAAAAAGTCGTACATGTTCCATATCATGCCCAGTTTGCGCGCGACGTCGCCGACTTCTTTATCCTGCAACGCGAAATCTTCTCCGTTCAACAGCGGGCTCGACAGTAGCAAAAAGCGTAACGAATCGGCACTAAATTTGTCCATCAGCTCGTTTGGATCGGTATAGTTGCCGTACGATTTGCTCATTTTGCGGCCATCGTTGCCAGCAACGTTACCGGTGACGATGACGTTTTTGAACGAGTTTTCACCGAATAATGCCACGTTCATGGCATGCATATAGTAAAACCACGCACGGACTTGGCCGATGTATTCAACAATGAAATCACCAGGGAAATTGTCTTCGAATTTTTGCTTGTTTTCGAATGGATAATGGAACTGTGCAAATGGCATACTGCCCGCTTCGAACCAGCTGTCCATGACTTTATCGATGCGCGTATATTCTACCTCGTCGATCGTGAATGTGACATCATCGATCCATGGGCGGTGGTAATCATCCAGCTCTTGTCCGGAAAGCTCTTTGAGTTCCGCATAGCTGCCAACAACCTTCACATGCTCTTTGTCGTCTTTGTCGACACCTTTCCAGACAGGCATCGCTGTTGCCCAGAATCGGTCGCGTGATATATTCCAGTCAGGCGCTGATTCGACTGTTTTTGCGAATCGGCCGTTTTTGACATGTGCCGGGAACCAATTAATATTGCCGTTCTTTTCCAGCATTTTTTCGCGCTGGCCTTCGATGTCCATGAACCAACTCGGATGTGCACGATACATCAGTTTTGTACCGCAGCGGTGACAGTGCGGGTAACTGTGCTTGATGTAGTCAATCTTCCAGACGATGCCTTGCTCCTTAAGCTCTTTGGCGATTGGCTTGTTAACTTGCCAGACGTTCTGACCTTTCCACTGCGTCTCAGTATAGTCACCGTTTGCATCAAGCACATGGACGACAGGTATTTTGTTTACCCGAGCTAAATCAAAGTCTTCTTCACCATATGCGGGCGCGATATGAACAATTCCCGTACCCGACTCGGTCGTGACATACTCTGCTTCCCAAATTTTGTGTGCATTTTCACCGTAGTCAGCGAAGAGTGGCTCATAGCTGAGTCCAACAAGTTCACTCCCCTGTATTTCACTGCCGACGTTATAATTCACAGGTTGATGCTTTTCGTCCGTTAGTACTTTTTCGACGAGTTCTTTGGCTAGGATAAATACCTCACCGCTAACCGCAACTTGCACATACGTTACGTTCTTGTTTACTGCCAGTGCAGTATTCGCAGGCAACGTCCATGGTGTCGTTGTCCACGCCAGTAAATATCGTCCGTCTTCAAGTTTGAATTTCACATAGACACTCGGATCCGTCACGTCTTGATAGGCTCCGGCGTCCATCGTCACTTCGGCTTTTGAAAGCGGTGTTGCGTCGAGCGTACAATACATTAGTACCTTTTCGCCTTCATAAATCTTGCCTTTTTCGTAAAGTGTTTTGAACGCCCACCAGATAGACTCCATGTACTCTTTGTCCATGGTTTTGTACGCGCCCTTGAAATCAACCCAACGACCGATACGGTCAATCGTATCTTCCCACGCGCTACTTGTTTCGAGCATGTTCGCACGAGTCGCAGTGATATATTTTTCGATACCATATTCAATCACTTCTTGGCGTGAATGAATACCAAGTTTTTTCTCGGTAAAGCGCTCCGCAGGTAGGCCATGTGCGTCCCAGCCCCACACGCGTTCGACGCGCTTGCCCTGCATTGTCTGGTAGCGAGGGATGGTATCTTTGACAATCGAGCTAAGAAGCGTACCGTGGTGCGGCACACCGGAAATAAACGGAGGGCCGTCGTAGAACACATATGATTTATCCTTCGGGCGATTTGCCACAGATTTCTCAAACGTCCTATCTTGTTTCCATTTTTGCACCCAGTCTTTTTCGTACTCTAGTGCTCGTCTGCGTGTATTTGCTTTGAATTTCATGATTGTAACTCCTTATATCGAAAACAATTTTTTGTGTGGTCATTTACCATTCCAGTTGCTTGCATAAATGCGTAGCAAATCGTACCGCCAACGAACGTAAATCCAGCTTTTTTGAGCGCCTTACTCATAGCATCTGAGTATTCTGTATGCGCAGGGATAGTATCTTCGGATACGCGAGGCACATGGACGACATCATGCGCAAATCCCCATAAATAACCTGCAAACGTGCCGTGGAGTGCGATCATCTGCTGAGCAGCGCGCGCGTTCTTTCGAACACTGTTGATCTTGAGTCGATTACGAATTATCCGGCTGTCGTCTCGCAATGCTTCAAGTTCGCTATCTGTCATTGCTGCAACAGCGGCGATGACAAAATCACGGAATGCCTCCCGATACCCTTCTCGCCGGCCGAGAATGGTAGACCACGATAGTCCGGCTTGTGCGCCTTCGAGAATCAAAAATTCAAACAACTTTGTGTCGTCACGCAGCGGCACTCCCCATTCCTGATCGTGATACTGTCGCATCGCATCGCTTGATTCCGCCCAGTTGCATCGCATATTCAAACCTTCTGTATTCTTATATTTTATAAACAAAAAATCACCTCTCCTGAATGTCAGAACCCTGATATGGGCGTTACCATCTGACTTCCAAAAGAGGTGATTCTTTTAGCACTTATTTGTCGCGTATATCGCTCGCGTGACGGCGGATTCTACTGAGCATGGGCTGTTCTTTCCGCGACTCGTGGGTGATAACCACTCAAACGTCTTCTTCTACTATAGCAGTTTGCGGCTACAGTATCAATCGCCGCGCTTTGGTGGCAGCGGAAAAAGCATGCTCGTACGTCGCTTGTACTCCGCCCATCCTTTGCGCCCTTCGAAATGTCGCTCGGTGAGCGGAACGCCTGAAATAAATACAAGAAGCATGGTGATGGTCAGTGGCCCTATAAGCGAAAGCCACCATAGTGCGGGAGCAGCCGCACATGCAACCAGATATATCCCCCACCACTGGGTAATTTCGCCAAAATAGTTTGGGTGACGCGTGTATTTCCACACACCAGACTCCATGAGCTTGCCTTTGTTGTCCGGCTTCGCAATGAACTGTTTCAGTTGATAATCACCGACCGTCTCAAAGTAGAACCCCACGCACCACACAATCAACCCGACCCATGCGAGCAGCGAGACGTCCGTCGCGCCCTGGCTCAGTGCGATTATCGCAGGCGTACAAATGACAACCGCAAGTACCGCTTGTACCACGAATACCTTCAGGTACATATTTATCACTACTCCACCTGGCTTTTTGGCGTATTTTTTGCGCATGTCGAGGTACCGATGATCTTCGCGCGTTGTACGAGACCAACGCTGATAAATGTGGAGTGCAAGGCGAAAACCCCACGCAAGCACAAGTAGTAGTATGAGTGTGGGTAGAAACTCATTAAACATCCGTTCGTTTACCACGAATACGGTCGTCACTATCGCGATAAACGATAAGCCCCACGCAATGTCGATCAAGTCATATCGGTTGTTGGCGCGCGCAATCAGAAATACCAATGTCATGAATACAATACTAGCCACTAGACCAAGCCCATAACTAGTTATGATATCCATAGCGTACCCCCCTCCCTCTTATGCGAACAAGCCGTCGCCAAATTTGAGGATGACAAGCGCGATCATCAAGACAAACCAACTTGCTACTATCAACTGATAGTAGCCTTTGTCGAGGAATTTTTTGAGCGTGGCAATGACATCTCTAGGCAACTCAAACGTATTACGACGAATCGTATAGTATGTCGATGCCACAAGAAGCATAGTCATGCTAAAAGTGACGATCAGGCACCATGGACACAAGATTTGTATCACGTAGACACTGTTGAAGAACAGCCAATACGCAAATCCCGTCCAGAACAAGATACCGAACTCCATGCCAATCGCAAACCAACGAGGGAACGCCACGCGACTTAAACCAAGTAGCGCGATCATGATGACCACAGGAAAGCCCATGAGTCCGATAAACATATTCGGAAAGCCAAACGCAGTCGCCTGCCCCGTCTTCATCACTTCTCCGCAGTTAAGTACTAGATTAATAGAACAGCTCAGTACAGCATCGGGGTTCTTCAGAAGATGAACTTCTTCCACAGACAACACAAAGCTTGCGATAAGTCCGATAATACCAAAGACCAGCATCACTACAAATAGTACGTGATGTGGAGATTCTTTTCCCTGTAGTGTATCTCTAATGTTATTCAGCATTGTCATAATAACTCAATTCGTTTATAAGAGGCAGCGGCAAACCACGCCACATGTTTTGCATGCCACCCTGCGCACTAATAGCGACGACAGTTGGATACTCGACGATGTCGTAGGTTCGGCAAAAATTTGCTCCCTCGGGCTGATCAGGATCAATCGCCTCGAGCTCACGACCAGTCTGTCGCTGGTAATCCCTCCTAAAATCGATCACACTACGCGCGTGATCGCTTTCTTCACGGTAGATAACTACTACTTTCATGCAGCCTCCTGCGCTTCCCGCTGCTTGCGGCGCGACACTAGTATCGACTCAAATTCGTCAAGTGTCTTAAAATCGTGATACACACTTGCAAAACGTACGTAGGCAACTTCGTTTTTGTCAGCTAATTTATCCAGTACAATATCACCAATTGCTCTCGATGCAACTTCTGGCTCGCCCAGTGCATATACAGAATCTTCGATGTCGTTAATCATACGCTCGACTTCTATTTCCGACTTAAAGAATTTTCCAACAGATTGTTTAATAGCAGTCGCGAGTTTCTCTCTATCAAAAAGTTCACGCCCACCATTTTTCTTGATGACGGCAAGGTTCGGCTTCTCTATGCGCTCGTACGTAGTGAAGCGATATTTGCCATCGAGCGTCTCGCGTCGACGACGAATCGTTTTGCCATCGCTCACCTCTCGAGACTCAAGCACCTTGCTGTCACCGATACGATACTGCTGCGTATTCATCTTGCGTATCCTTATTCGTCTGATTTATTTTTTTTGCGGCGGCGAAGAAATGCCGGCATGTCAGACTCATCGTCTTCTTCTACTGGTGCAGGCTGATCCCAGATATTTTGTGGAGTGTCAGATGCAAATTCTGCAGCTGCATCTGTCTGATCGAGATCCATGTTGACACTATCTACAGCAGCTGCTTCGTCGAGGCCAGAAAGACGCTCTGGAGCTTGTTGTTCGGTTGTAGTCGCGCGAGCAGCACCAAGTGCAGAGACTTGTTCGTGGAAATATTCACTGTCAAACCCGGTTGCAATCACCGTGATGATCAACTCATCTTCGAGCTCAGGCTTGAGAGTGGCACCGAATATAATATTTGCATCTGGCGATACAGCACTCGTGATAATCTCTGCTGCCTCTTGGATCTCAGACATGCTCATGTCGTAACCACCGGTCACGTTAAAGAGTACGCCCTTGGCACCATCGATCGACACTTCGATAAGTGGTGATTCAATTGCTTGCTGTGCAGCAAGTGAAGCACGCTCTTCGCCGTTTGCTCGGCCGATGCCCATCAGTGCTGAACCAGCGTTGCTCATGATAGCTTTAACATCGGCAAAGTCGAGATTGATCAAACCGTGTTCTGTGATAAGTTCGGAAATACCCTGTACGCCCTGACGCAACACGTCGTCGGCGATCTTGAACGTTTCAAGCAGTGGTGTACGACGATCGATAGTCTGAAGCAAGCGATCGTTTGGAATAGTGATAAGCGTATCAACTTGTCGCCCGAGATGAGCAATCGCCCATTCTGCATTTTGTCGACGCTTTTCTCCCTCGAAGCTAAATGGTTTTGTAGCGACGCCAACTACAAGAATACCGAGTTCGCGAGCAATCTCTGCGACTACATGGCCGGCTCCTGAGCCAGTACCACCACCTGCGCCAATAGTGACAAACACCATGTCAGCACCAGCTAACGCTTCTTTGATCTCTTCGCGAGATTCACTCGCCGCACGCTCACCCACACTTGGATCTGCACCGGCACCAAGTCCACCAGTCGCATCTTTTCCAAGATGGATCTTTACGTCTGCTTTTGAGTTATGGAGCGCCTGCGCGTCCGTGTTCATGGCGATGAACTGTACGCCATTTAGGCCGGCTTCTTTCATGCGGTTTACCGCTGAGCCACCAGCACCGCCAACACCAACTACTTTGATGCTTGCAAACGTCTGGACTTCACTTGGTTTTACTTCGGGCATCTACGTACTTCTCCCCCTGGTTCTATAATCTTTATCTAGTATATCACGTCACAGTGCGCGTTCAAGCATCCCAACAGATGCTACGCGCGAAAGCGATCTAAAAACTTGTTCACGAAACCTTTTGCCTGCGACGCACTTTGTTTCACTCCGTGGCTGCTAGCTTGCTTTCTGTGTGGCTGTGAAGGATTTTCGATATTGAGCATATCGCTAAACATCAGGCCTACGGCCGCTGCAAACGATGGATTTTCAAGTTGATCAGCAACACCGCCAAAGCCCTTCGGCTTGCCGATGCGAGCTGCGAGCTCGAGTGTCTGCTTGCTATATTCCACCAAGCCTTTAAGCCTAGCACCACCGCCTACCAGCACAACGCCATTTGGCAATTTGCCTTTACGCCCTGCTTTTTTGAGTTCGCTGTTGATTTTATCAAAGAGCTCTTCAAGTCTCGCTTCAACTATTTCGTCGATGTCAGTTACTTCAAACTCAAACGTTTCTTTTTCGTGCTTGATTGAAACCTTTTTACTATCACGGCCCGTCACGGCAGATGCATGCTGAAGTTTTACTTGTTCTGCGATTTCCGGATCTGTCTTGAGTCCGATCGCAAGATCGTTCGTGATATTGTTGCCGCCGACAGGAATGACAGAGGTGTATTGCAGGTCGCCCTCTTCGTAGATAGCAATACCAGTAGTAGAGCCGCCGAAATCTATCACTGCGACACCATTCTCCAGTTGCTGCTCGTTGAGTACCGCACGTGCGGCAGCGACTGGGCTTGGTACGAGTGCATGTGGGTGCACAGAGGCCTGCTCAGCAGCTTTCTGCAGGTTTGCAACGTGTGGTGCAAGCGCCGAGACGACATTTGCATTTATCTCCAGTCGCGTACCCACCATACCTATCGGATCTTTGATTCCATCTTGCCCGTCGAGTCGGTAACTAAACGGTACTAAATCGAGAATCTCTCTGTTGGCAGGTACCTTGCCGGTAGTAGCAACATCTTCGAGTCGTGCAGTATCTTCCGCACTCACCTCTTGACCTGACATACCGATCGCGATCATACCATCTGCTTTTGTACTGAGGATATGTGCGCCGTTGATACTTAAGGTCGCTTCGTTCACTTGGTAGCCACTCATGCGCTCAGCTTCGCCAAGAGCATCATCTATAGCTTTACTTGGGCCCTGTAAGTTAACGACTACGCCTTTTCGCATACCACTATTTGAGACTTCACCCACTCCTACGATAGTCGGTGCGCCAGTAGATGCATCGACGTGTCCTACGACGCATCGAATTTTATTTGTGCCTATGTCAATACCAACGGCATAACGAGAAGTGTCTTGCATGTAGTATAGTATAGCGCTTATGCGGGATTTTGAATAGGTTTTATATACAAGCATCTTGTGCATCTCGCATAAAAAGCATATGCTAAAGATGTTCAACAAGATGTAGCGATAAGAACATAGGAATATTCATGCATAACAAACGCACTACTGGTTTTACAATTGTCGAACTCATCGTCACTATAGCAGTAATTGGCATCTTAGCAGCAATCGTCATAGTGAGCTACAACGGTATACAGACGAGAGCCACTAACACTTCTCGCGCAACAGAAGCGCACAAATACGCCGATCTGATATCCCTCTACAGGTCGACCATGCGCAGATTTCCAGCTTCGCCGGATGTCCCCGGGATCCCACCTGGCACGTACTGCCTAGGTACAGGCTTTCCGCAGTCACCCATCAACTCCAGTGTCCGCACGTGTCGAAACTGGACTCAATCACCGGGTACAAGCGTAACTCCGACAGAAGCGTCGAGTGCACTGTTCATGCAAGAACTTGCAAAAGTCGGTGATGTGAGTAGCGGCAACCACAACAATACTTCCGATCCTGTCATCGGCCCCTACATTCAGATTCACAATGATAGAGTTGTTGTCACCACGATATTATCCGGAAGAACCCAAGCCGTGTGCGATGAGTTCGACGTAAAACTTGATACAACAAACCCTGATGACATGGGGTGGGACGGCTATGCGGCGATAGGACTGCCGCTACAAAGCTGTGGTATCATCATCGAAAGGTAGTTTGTGCGACTTGGTGTCTTTGACAGCGGCATTGGAGGCGAGGCGGTGGCAGCGGCGCTCCGTGTCACTTTTCCTCATGCGATCATCCATACGCGTAACGATCGCAAGCATGTTCCCTACGGCAACAGATCGCCGGACGAAGTGCGAACACTTACAGAGAGCGCCATCGAACCTTTTCTCGACGGCACCTATGACGTCATCATACTTGCGTGCAACACCGCGACCGCACTGGCGTTAGAGTATTTACGCACTACATATCCCGATCAAAAATTCATTGGTATCGAGCCAATGATTAAAACAGCCGCCAATCTGACAAAATCTGACGTCGTCGCAGTATGTGCCACCCCTGCAACCCTGTCTAGTCGACGTTACGCAGCGCTCGTGCGGCAGCATGGCGCTCACTTATCAATCCTCGAACCTGACTGTAGCGAGTGGGCATATCTCATTGAAAATAATCAAATCAATCAATCGCACATACGCAGCGTGATTGACGAAATGTGCGACAAAGGTGCGGACGTCATAGTACTAGGCTGTACTCACTATCACTGGATAAAAGAGCTTATCGAGCGGCTCGTGAACGGAAGAGCAACTGTCATAGAGCCGTCAGAAGCAATTGGCAGACGCGTATCACAACTACTCGGGGCGTGATTGCTCAAGCTCGGTCAAGGCGACAACCGCCTGCTCAATAGCATGCTGACCCATAGGGCTTATAGAATACACCCCAAATTTCACAACATGAAAGTTAGAATCATCTCGCCAATCTAGCGCGTGCGCAAGCGGTTCTCTGTCTCTAAAAGTCAGGAGATGTACGCGGTCATCTGTCGGGTGATGGTCGCTATAGTTTTGCTGGTAGTTGTACGCCCTAAATATAGAGTCTGCTCGCGCTGCAGCGAGCCCCAATCCTTCTCTGACAGATGCAAAGAACTCTGCCACGCTACGTTCTATTTCCACTTCTTCTTCACCACCAGTCGTAAGACGAAGAGAGGCTGGAATCTCAATAATTTTCGACAACTCTATCATCACTACACTATAACACGCGAAAATTACACTTTTGTCAGGATCTCTGCGCCGTCTTCTGTGATTAATACAGTGTGCTCAAAATGTGCCGCGAGGCTTCCATCTCGAGTTGAAATCGTCCAGCCGTCGTCTTCGCTCGTCACAACTCGATCGCCACCAAGCGTTGCCATAGGTTCGATTGCAACAGTATCGCCCGCACGCAGTATAGTGCCCTTACCGCGGGTCTTGTAGTTCGGTATATCTGGCGGCATGTGCATCTCTAGGCCGATACCATGACCCACCAAGTCCCGAACGATACCAAGCTTTCCTTTGCTGAGTACCGCTTCGACTGCTGCGCCGATCTCATTTGTCGTCGTACCGTCGCCATGAATCGCATCTATTCCCGCATACAAACTACGTTCTGTCAGGCTAATAAGATGTTTTTTTACCCCGCTCGGCTGCTCACCGATCACCATCGTAAATGCACTATCGGTTTTCATGTCGCGGTATGTTATCACGAGGTCGAAACTCACGACATCTCCAACTTCAAATACGTAGTCGGTCGGTACACTATGCACAACCTCTTCATTAGTACTGATGCAAATGACACCCGGAAAGTCAGGTACTGGTTCGCGATAGGTTGGCGTTGCACCGTACAGCTTGATTTTTTCGGTGACAAAATCATTGATATCCAATTCTGACATACCCGGCTGTACATGCGCGCGAATATCGGCGAATATGCGCGCAAGTATCGCGCCGCCGTCGCGCATTGCCTGCAGCTGCTCAGGAGTTTTACGGCCAGTGATTGGATTGGCCACTACTTACACCAGTCCGTTTGCTTCTATTTCAGCATACAGCCGGTCGTGTACTTCTCCGGCAGAGCCGGTGCCATCGAGGTGTACAATTTTCATTCCCTCTTCTGCAAATGTACCGAGAACAGGATACATTTTTTGGCGGTAAATATTCATGCGCTTTGCAATAGTTTCGGGTGTATCTTCCATGCGTGCGCGCTTTTCGAGACGTTTCATAATTTCTGATTCTGGCACTTCGAGTACAACCACGAGATCGATAGATTCTTTGTGATCTTCCATGTAGTCTGCCAACCATTCGGCCTGCTCTTTTGTACGAGGAAATCCGTCGACGATCACTCGAGGAAAGTTTTTGTCGTGCGCATCGCGAATAGCCGTGTCGAACACGTCGTAGGTCAATTCGTCGCTAACAAGTTCACCGCGCTTAAGTACTTTGATCACCTCTGCGTCGCTGCTATCTCGCAACATATGACCAGTACTGAGCCATTTCCAGCCTTGGCGGACTGCCAACATTTGCCCTTGCATACTTTTACCGGCGCCAGTCGGGCCAAACAGTAAAATCATTCTGAAATCTCTTCCCTTCTTTTTGTATAAGTGTATGCTACGAGTGTAGCAATTCTTTGACTACTCGCGCAACTGTTGCGCCGTCAGCAGTATTGCCTACTTTAGCTTTGACGCCACCAATCACTTGCCCCATCAAACTTGGACCTACATTATCCATGCTTTCGATGACAATTTTGGCGATATCACGAATCTCGTCTTCGCTAAGCTGCTGTGGCAAGTAGGTGCTCAGTACAGCTATTTCTTTATTCTCTTCATCAGCTAGCTCTGCGCGGTCATTCGCTTCGTATAACTTCACACTTTCATGACGCTTTTTAACTTCACGGGCAATAATCTTTTCGATCTCCGCATCACTAAGTCCTGTCTCGCGCTTGCCCGTAGCCACCTCTTCATTAAGAATTGCAGCCTTGAGGTTGCGTAATACATCACCCTCAAAACGATTGCCGCCCAAAAGAGCGGCTTTCATATCGTTTTGGATTGTATCCTTGAGAGCCACTAGGCTTAGCGCACTCCCAGGCGCATTTTCTGCATCTTATCGGCTTTGCGCTCTTTGCGAATAATCGCTTTTGAACGGCGCTCAGTCTTGCTAAGAGGTTTACTAAATCGCATTGAAGATTTAGCCTCTGCAAGAACACCGCTTTGCAGTACTTTGCGGTTGAAACGACGAATAATATTCTCGTTTGCTTCCTTCTGATCTTTTCGTGTAACTTGTACCATATCGTCAACTATTGTAACAGAGATATATTCATCGTGCAACTATTACCGATGCGCATAGCGCGCCGCGACACTTCACATTAAAGGAAGGGTTGCCATGCGTCATTGGAGTAGAGCCAATCGCGCGCAGATCCGCTTTGAATTGTCGAGCCAGCACTCGCACAAATACCAGTACTTCCTCCGGTATAGGCGTAGCTTGCTTTTCTGACCGTGCCATTTCTATTTTCAATCACACTGCCAGACTTACTCGCCGCAACTATCGCAAAATAATCCGGCGTAGTGGTGCTCGGCCAACAGTAGACAACGTTGTAGAATGAAGTACCGTTATTGAAGTGACTGCCGTATGCAGACTTAGATACTGATATTCCCATGGCCTCTAGGTCTGTATTGCCCTGCGGCCACCGATCGTAAGTTGCATAAAAAACCTGAATCTTCTTGCCAATATTTGTAAGGTCACTCTGCACAGCCACGTCATTGGCGCGACCCTGAACGCCATTAAAAGCTACAATCGTGATTGACGCGAGTATACCAATCACCACGATCACAATCAGCAGCTCGACGATAGTAAAGCCCTTTCGTATGTTTGTAGAACTCATCATCATTACTTATATTATTAGCATAAGCGACATATGAAGCAAGGTTGGTTTAAGTATTAGTCAGTCGCTATGTGTAGATTCAAGATGCAATAATCGGCCTTCTACACTGGTGCGGCCGTTCCATTCGTTGATATCTGGTTGATACCAAACGTTGACATACTCTCCGGGACTTACAAAAAAATGTTCGGGTGCGTTGAATGCAAGCATCTGCAGTGACTTCGAGTTTTCTTGTAATTCAAGTTTTACATGCTGGCCGTCGGCGCCCATGCGACGCTGCGAGAGCACCAATACATTGTCTGTGCGCAGAACTGGTTGCGGATTACCACTGCCAAACGGTTCCAGCGTATCAAGTAGCCCCACAAGCTCCTCCGATACCGCATCTATAGATACGCTAGTATCTGCACGGGGAAGCAGTAAGGCTTGCTGATTATGCAGATTTTTACTGCGATAAAACTCATTCACACGCCTGCGAAATGAGGCTATATGAGCCGTCGGCAATGTCACGCCAGCTGCAAAGGTGTGTCCGCCGCCCTTCGTGATAATGTCGTCGCTAGCACGGATTGCATCTGCCGCACTAAAGTCGCCGTAGCTACGGGCCGAACCCTTTGCATCATCCCCCATCTCCTGCAGTACATACGTGGGCTTTTTGTATTTTTCGAGAATCTTAGCTGCAACTATTCCAATGATACCGTGATTCCAACCGGGCGCACTAAGAACGAGTACCGGATCGTCAGCAAATGCCTCGGCCTGTATCACTGCTTCTTTGTAGATTGCGTCTTGCTCGGCGCGTCTGGCGCGGTTCATATCGTCGAGTAATTCTGCTTTTTCGAGTGCCGTTTCCGCATCGGATGCACGCAACATATCGAGTGCATGTTGCGCGGTTTCCAGCCGACCAGCGGCATTCATCCGTGAACCAAGTCCAAACCCGAGGCTACGCGCATTGACATTTTTTGGCTCTACGCCAGAGACAGCCATGAGCGCACGTAGTCCTGGGCGTTTTGTTTTCGCCATCACCTTAAGTCCCCAATATACGTTGGCGCGATTTTCGTCCACGAGGGTGACAATATCGCATACCGTACCGAGCGCAACCAAATCAAGTAGCCACTTTTCCTGACCGTCGGGCAAACCAGGTAAGCGAGATTGCAGGGCTTGGACAAGCTTAAACGCCACCCCTACCCCTGCAAGGTCTACAAAAGGATAGATATTCTTATCGTCTTTTAGTAGAAAATGCTCATATGAATCAGGATAATCACTGAGTAGTCGCTTCGGGTTAATAACCGCCACAGCCGGCGGTTGCACCGGTGCAACATTATGATGATCCGTCACGATCACATCGACGCCCAGCTCAGCAGCACGGATAATTTCTTTTTCACTCAGGCTGCCACAGTCCACCGTCACGATAAGCCTTGCACCAGTAGCGGCGATCCTCTCAACCGCATCTACCGTGAGGCCATAGCCCTCCACGAACCTATTAGGGATAAATGCGTCGACGTTCGTAAATCCGAATGACTCGAAAGCATCGAGTAGTACGGTGGTCGCAGTAAGGCCATCGATATCGTAATCGCCGTAAATCGTAATCTTTTCCTGCGTCTCGTGGGCGCGTACGAGACGTTCAACCGCTTTTTCCATATCGGGAAGTAAATACGGATCATGCTTGGCGTCGTAACTTGGGTTGAGGAACACATCTCGCGCTCGACCAGTCAGGCCGCGCGCGGTTAAGATGTCCTCGAATACGCTCATAGGCTAGATGCCTGTCGAAGGACGTTTCGGGCGTGAAGAGTGCTGCTGCGACTTGATGACGATACTTTGCAGTTCTTTAAAAATCGGGAATTGCTTGTTTGTAGAATATATCTTAGTATTACCCTGCTTCTCACTGGTTAAAAACCCAACCTTCTCAAGCTTCTTGAGTTCACGCTGGATGTTACCTGGATCTTCTTTGATCAACTTCGCGAGGCCTCGCACGTGCGTACGAAAGTCAGGGTACTTGGCGTACACCACTACAATCTTTCGTCGTACTCGTGAAGTAATAAAAACATCTAACATATCAATCTCTTGCCACCTATCTTTATATCATTCTACACAACATTTGCGGTTTTCTCAAGTGCGCCTACTGCCAATGCAAGATAATATCATTGATTTTTTGTATCGTATCTTCGTGAGACGGCACTCGATTGTCATCATAATAATGATCTACGCCCATAAAGTTGCTTTTGACGTCGAGAATATACATTTCATCTGCTGTCACGTGCAGGCGGTCTACCGCACCGATACTAGCAGTCGGTGTTGCCACGATAAGCTTTTGCATGTTCACAGGCTTAAGGAAGTCTAGCGCCACGTCTAGCGATGCAGCATCGTGGAATCCGTCTGAAACCAAAATGATATTTCGGCCTCGCAGCAGATCTCTGTTCACCAAGCCACCGTCACCCAGCAATCGGTTGATACGCATCATACCTTCGCGCTTCTTCTCTTCAAACAAGCCGAAATACTCTTGCCGAAAGCCTTCTATTTCACCTGCAGACAACATGCCGTTGTAGGTAAACGTACCGGTCTGGTTGATGCCACCGATATTGATGCCTTCGCCTGGTATTTCAATTGATTCGATCAACAGCATTGTCATCATGCTGTGTAGTGCAGCGGCAATAGGCTCGCCGACAAGCACGGCGCCGTCACTAAGTGCGAGCACCGCACAATCTTCGTAGCGGTACTTTTCTACCAATAGTGCAGCTAGTTTTTCACCAGCCGCTAATCTGCTTTCAAAATACATACTAGCAGTGTAGCAGTAACCTGGAGGCATGGCGAGTGGCGGCCGGACAGTTCGATGGTTTTAGCCACAAACCCTCTGCGCCACGTATACTATAGATATGTATTACTACGAGGTTGCTCCGCTCAAAATCGTTCGCCAGACCGCGCACGTTTTTACGTACCATAGCAGTGTAGCGCTCGATACTGGAGCGATAGTAAGCGTGCCAGTCGGTACACGCTCACACATAGGCGTCGTCATGGGCAGCGTTTCGCGACCCGCCTTTGAGACGCGCGAACTCGGCAAAGCTATCTACGATGTACCTTTACCGCGCGCACTCCTTGCGGCAGCGTCCTGGATGAGCGAATATTACGCCACCCACCTCAGTCTAGTTCTCTCAGCCCTATTACCGCGCGGGGTCGATAAGCAGCGACGCACGAGACCCGCCAGGCCACCCGCTCGGCAAATCCGCGACGCAAATCGCCACAATCCAACCGAAGACCAAGCCGCGGCCATTGAACAAGTAAATAGCTCGAACCAGACTACTCACCTGTTGTTTGGAGTAACGGGATCGGGGAAAACGCTCGTATACAAGCAACTCGCTCGGGCGCAGCTTGCGGCAGGCAACTCAGTAATCATCCTTGTACCCGAGATAGCCCTCACCTCGCAAGTCGTCGACGAATTCACGCAAGACTTCGGTGATCAGGTGCTGTTAGCCCATTCGCAGCAGACCGAAGCGGAGCGCCATGCGGTATGGCAACAGGCGCTGCTTTCAAATACACCACTTGTCGCTATCGGACCTCGCTCTGCACTCTTTCTGCCTTTGCGGCGCATAGGCTTAATCGTCGTCGATGAGATGCATGAGCCAAGTTACAAACAAGAGCAGTCACCACGATACTCTGCACTCAGAGTGGCGACAATTTTAGCGCAGCAACATAATGCAAAGGTTGTATTTGGTAGCGCGACACCTCCAGTTGCAGAATTTTATGCAGCCACCCAAGCAGGCGCACCCATCATTAACCTACCAAACCGTGCTCAGCCTGGAGCAGTTAAGTCAGACGTGCATTTAGTTGACATGAAACAGCGAGCGAATTTTTCTGGGCATCGATTTTTATCCGCCAAACTCATCACTGCCCTCACAGACACACTTGCGAACAATAAACAGGTCTTACTATTTCACAACCGTCGCGGCAGTGCCTCTGTCACACTCTGTGAACACTGCGGATGGACAGCAACCGATCCAGAAACGAGTACACCGCTGACACTCCACAGCGATAGCCATCAGCTAGTTAGCCACGTCTCCGGATATACAACCAGTGTGCCGACCATGTGTCCCGTCTGTCGTCATAGCGATATTATTCATAAAGGTATCGGCACAAAGCTTATCGAAAGTGAAATGAGACGATTATTTCCGAATAAAAAGATTGTTCGATTCGATGGAGACTCTGGCAGGGAGCACTCTGTCGACGAACGCTATGCAGAACTATACTCCGGTGAAATTGATATTATTATTGGTACACAAGTGGTAGCAAAAGGAATTGACTTGCCGCATCTTGAGACGCTTGGTGTCATCCAGGCCGACTCGGGCCTTGTACTCCCCGACTTTGTGTCGGCCGAACGCGTCTTTCAACTTCTTTCGCAGGCGGTAGGAAGAGTTGGCCGTACCAGTCGGCCAACAACTGCTATCGTGCAAAGCTATCAACCCACCCACCCTGCCGTAGCATTTGGCACTCAGCAAGATTATCACGGCTTCTACACACAAGAAATAGACTCACGTCGCCACTATCATTTCCCCCCATTTCGTTACTTACTAAAGTTTGTATGCACGTACAAAACAGAAGCTGCCGCCATCAAAAATGCCAAGGCATTTGCGGTACACATTCGTAAAGGCCTTCAAGTAAACGAAGATGTGTTAGGGCCAACTCCGGCATTCTATGAACAGCAAAGCGGTAATTACCGCTGGCAAATAGTCGTGCGTTCACACCAGCGCGCTCGATTAGTAACCTTAATTGAGCAATGCCCAAAAAATCCCCACTGGCAGTATGAAATAGACCCCGTCACACTTCTCTAGTAATGCTTGTGCTTCGTACCCTCAACTGTTAGTATAAAAGCAATATGTATCGTCGATCTGGATTCACAATAGTTGAAATAGTAGTTGTCATAGCGGTCATCTCCATATTGGCTACCATCGCAACAGTAAGTTATGTTGGGCTGCAGGTGAGGTCGCGAGACGACGAAAGGCTTGCGGATGTCGAAACAATGAAAGTTGCGCTCGAAAACTTCTACGAACAGCGCGGACGCTACCCTGCACTAACAGCAAGTGAGCTAGCGAATGTGCCGACGTTTTACGATGCGACACTCCGCATCCCACCCGCTGGACTCAAAGCTCCGTCGGGAAGCGCGTTTTCTTGGGTCTGGAACACCACGCCAACAACCTCAACCTATAGTCTCGCGACGTACGAAAATGTCGGCGGCACTCTTTGCACCAGCACTCAACCCTGTACACGCTACGTTATTCGCTGGTACAGCGAAGCAGATAGTGCAGTCAGGACCGTCACCAGTAAATTCGGTAACTAAAGTCTTCATCGCTGTTATTTTTTTACATCTTATCGTACAATAAAAACACATGAAAAAAGAGAACGTTATTGCACTTCCCAACCCACACTTACGGCAGAAGTCTCTTCGCGTGCACGTAGTGACCGATGATACGCGTAAGTTAGTCGCCGATATTACAGAGGCCGCCCTAGACTGGGAGATGTCGCGTCCACACGAGATCAGTGCCGCAATTGCAGCCGTACAGGTAGACCACCTGGAGCGGGTGGTTGTAGTGCGGAGTGACTTTGACCACAAGGACAACAAAGAGTTTACTGCTCTCGTCAATCCGGAGATCGTCAAATACGAAGGTGAAGTCATAGATGACTATGAGGGCTGCCTAAGCGTAAAAGAAGTCTACGGCAGGGTTCCTCGTCACTCCAAAGTGCGAGTAAAGGCGCTCGATATCGATGGCAACGAAGTACGATTGAAGGCGGAAGGTTTTCTCGCGCGCGTCCTGCAACACGAAATAGACCACACCAACGGTATAGTATTTATAGACCACATTCAAGATAATCCGAAAGCGTTTTATCACCTCGATGAAAACGGTGAACTGGAGCCACTAGACTATGACACGCACATCAAAGACAATCCTATTCTTTGGAACTGAAGATTTTAGCGCCACTACGCTCGAAGAACTCATTCGCCAAGACTATTCCATAGGTGCAATTATCACCAAACCCGACGCTCGTCGCGGTAGAAGCAAGGAGCTCGTCGCTCCACAGGTCAAACGAATTGGCGAACTACACGGCATTCCGGTATGGCAACCAAAAAAGCTCAGCGATATCGCTGGTGATATCGCTGCGTTCGATAACCCTGTTGGTGTGCTCGTCAGCTACGGCAAGATTATTCCTCAATCCATCATCGACCTCTTCGCCCCCGGTATCATCAACCTCCATCCATCTCTTTTGCCAAAATATCGAGGGCCCTCACCTATTGAAACAGCCGTGCTAAACGGCGACGGCGAAACGGGCATCAGTATCATGCAGCTCAGCGCCGCCATGGATGCTGGCCCGTTATACCTGAGGGAGAATATCCCTTTAAGAGGTGATGAAACTGCCCCTGAACTTTACGATTCGCTTGGAGCACGTGGTGCAGAATTACTCGCAAGCTGTTTGCCGCAAATACTCGACGGAACCCTCCCTGCAGTCCCACAAGACAAGGATGGCGCCTCTTATTGCGCACTCATCACAAAAGAGGATGGGCAAATTAACTGGCAACAACAAACAGCCGAACAGATCGAACGCAAGGTGCGCGCGTATTCAGATTGGCCACAGTGCCGCGCAGTCATCAATGGTATCGAGGTGATTATCACCACCGCTCACATAGTTGCATCAGAAAGTGGCACACCGGGTACATTTTCGGTTCTGCGAAATGATGATACGCTGTCGCTGGTAGTTACCACACAAGAAGCCTCTTTATGTATCGATAGACTCAAACCAATAGGCAAAAAAGAAATGCCCATCGGGGCATTTCTCGCTGGCTATAGCAATAAGCTAGGTCTCTAAGCAGCCATTGGTGGCTGTTGACTCGCAGGTGGTTGCTGCGGAGTTTGTGCAATTGTGCCTAGAATTGCATCTCGGTTTTGCATGATCTCAGACTTGAGTTCGTTCATAACCTGCGCGACAACATCACGATAGTTCGGACGGTTCACTTCAAGCCATTTTGTTGCGGCAAATTCTGACTTGAGCCCAGGATCGTTTATCTGCAAATTTGTTGCTTGCTGAATACGTTGAAAGATTGGGTCGGCAGTATACTCAGGTGAGTACACGGCAAGCCACGCATCAACCTTCTCCATCTTACGGTCGATAATACCTTCAAATTCTTCTAGTTGCGCATCGCTCAAGCCTTCGCTTAAGCGGATACCTACGCGCTCTTCAAGAGAAGAATATACTTGCTCAAGAAATGCTTGCTTCTGGTCTGCTGGCAACTGATCTAATCCAACATCTTGCAGAAATTTATCATCTAGCTGAAACATACGGTCTCCTTATATAGGTTCTACCGCCTATTATATAGGACGGGGTAATGATTTTCCAATTGAACTTACACTCCCTGCCTAGCCGAGAGTGCGCTTCACGAGTGCACGAGTAAAGAATTCGAGCTTATCGCCCTCTTCGAGCTGTATCTTCTTCGTCGTTTTAAGACTGAGTCCACACATATCGCCCTCGAATACTTCCTTGACCTCTTGCTGCTGACGTTGCACTTTCTCTATTTCCATCTCTGCCAATACCTCGGTACCGCGGGTTGCACGAACAATTAAACCTGCAGTCACTTTACCACCTGTCACTTCTCCACCGGCAATGATCTCAGTCTTGGATGTATGGAAAACACCCTTGATGGTCAATGTGCCCACTTGCGTCTCAACCACTTCTGGCGCGAGAAGAGATTCCATAGATTCGCGCGCATCATCGAGTAGCTCGTAGATCACCTTGTAGAGCCGAACTTGTACCTTGTCGCGTGCGGCAAGTTGCTTGACCGCAGGTGGTAAGTCGATATTAAAACCGTAGATGATTGTGTGCTCATTTGCCGCCAGACGAACGTCATTTTCCGATATATTACCTACCCCACTACCAATAATACGAAGTGTCACTGCACCTCCAGTATCGACGAGGCGCAGACTGTCCATGACAGAGGTAAGCGAGCCCTGCACATCGGCTTTGACAATCACGTTGAACGCTTCGGCATCTTGTTTCTGCGACATCATCTTCAGCAAGTCGGCACCTGTTACATTGGTACTGGCTGCCGCTTTTTCGCGCTCAATGCGTGCTTTTTCAACCAATTGACGAGCAACTTTTTCGTTTTTGACAACTGCAAAAATGTCGCCGAACTGAGGCAGCTCCTTAAAGCCTGTCACAGTCACGGGTGTTGACGGGCCAGCAGCCTTGATGACACCTGCCCGGTAGTCAAGTAGCGTGCGGACCTTACCGTAACTTGTACCTGCGACGATAAACTGACCCGGCTTCAACTCACCCTGTTCGATCAGAAGACTCACCACCGAGCCTTTGCCAGTTTCCATATGTGCCTCTATGACAAGTCCTTGAGCGGGCACGTCGGTGTCTGCTTTCAACTCTTCTACGTCGGCTACAAGCAGCACTGTTTCAAGCAGCTTATCAATACCCTTGCCAGTCTTAGCACTTACTTCTACCATGATAGTGTCGCCACCCCACTCCTCTGGATTAAGATTATGCTCACTTGCCAGCTGCGTTTTGACAAGCTGTGGATTGGCTGTTTCTTTGTCCATCTTGTTCATAGCAACAATAATTTTTGCGTTGGCGTTCCTAGCAAAACGAATCGCCTCAATAGTCTGCGGCTTCACACCGTCGTCCGCCGCCACGACAATAATAACTACGTCAGTAAGTACGGCGCCATGCTGACGCAGTGCCGCAAAAGCTTCGTGCCCAGGCGTGTCGAGCAATGTAATTGGTCGATCGTTTTTGACTGTCTGGTAAGCACTAATGTGCTGTGTGATGCCGCCAGCCTCACCTTCTGCAGTCTTGTTGTCCAAGATCGCATCCAATAGACTTGTTTTACCGTGGTCTACGTGCCCCATCACTGCAACAATCGGAGGGCGCTCAGAAGCGTTTTCCGTCATCTCGTATGCGGGACGAGCAATCTTTGCATCACCGTCGCTATCTGATTTACGTGCAAGCTGTGCTTCGATGCCGAGTTCTTCAACAATGATAGTCGCTGTTTCAAAATCAATTCGTTGGTTGATTGTTGCAGCTATACCATTCTTGAACAGCTCGCCAACCAGAGTAGTTACTGGCAGATTGAGAGTCTCCGCAAGTTCGCCTACTGTGATAGAATCACCGATATTGACGATTTTTTCTTGACTCATAATATTCCTTTCTGCCGAGTAATCTACTCTTTTGGGTGCACGGAAATCCGTGCAGCTTACGGCTGATTATTTTGTTTTCTTGTCGCCGAGGCTGAGTGAGATCTTGCGATTATCCTTGTCGATATCGAGGATCACAAAGTCTTTTCGCTCATTGAGTGTAAAGACTTTTTCTGGGTCAGCGTCGCTTCCGCCGCCAAGCTCAGAGATGTGTACAAGTGCTTCAATAGACGGGCTGATCTGCACAAATGCACCAAACGGTGTGATACGTGTCACAGTTCCTTCCACTTTGTCGCCCTTGCTGAATTTGTCTACCTCAGTCAACCATGGGTCTTGTGTAAGCTGCTTCATACTCAAACTCAGACGGTCTTTGTCGATTGCAATGATCTTTGCTTCGATTGTTTTACCAACCTTCACGTAGTCACCTGGATTATTGACACGCTCCCAGCTAATTTCAGAGATGTGGATAAGCCCTTCGATACCGTCTACGTTAACAAATGCACCGTAGTCTACAACACCGGTCACGACGCCAGTCACAGTGTCACCGATAGCAAGTTTTTCAAATCGTGCAGCAAGGCCATCTTTTACTGCTTCTTTTTCTGAGAAGATCAACTTGTTAGCTTTGCGATCTGCATCGAGAATACGGACCTTAAGTGTCTTACTAACGAGCACATTGAGTCGTTGCAAGATTTCATCTTTGTCGCTACTGCCAACACGTGGATAGTGTTCAGCAGATAGCTGCGAAACAGGCAAGAATCCACGAACGCCTTCGTATTCAACCAAGAGGCCACCGCGGTTCGCATCATATGGCGCGACTTCGATGATTTCACCGGCATCCATTTTGACAGCAACTTCTTCCCAGCCGCGATCTTTGGCTGCTTTGCGTAGACTCAGTAGAGACATGCCGTTATCAAGTTCAGTATCAACAATACTTGCGGTCACTTCGTCGCCTTCAGCGAGATTTCGAGAGAAACCTACTTCACGGCGTGGCACATAGCCAACACCTTGAGCACCAAGATCGATCAATACTTCATGTTTTTTAATACTTAAAACTGTGCCGGTAGTTACTTCACCGACTGTGAGCTGCTTTGCACCAGCGTCAGCGCCAGCGAGCAGTTCGTCCATTGTAATTGTGGCTTGTGCCATAGACTTGATTTAATGAACCGAGAACTCTTAGATGAGTACCGCGGAGCATTAAGACTCCTTCATTAACGTTATTATTACTTGAGGACTATCTCATATAGAGACGCCCTAAGGTTATCATCTATTGTACCTCAAGAGACGCCTCAAGTCAAAGTGATGAAAGGAGTTAGTTAGCTGCGGCGCGTAGCGTGGTAGTAAAAGTAGCCGGCACCGAATATTGCGATCATTCCAACCACCATACCGAGAGTATCCTCAACGGGGCCGGTTGTAGGGAGATTTGAGGCAGTCTGTGGTCCGCCAGCTTGAGCTATAGGGCCAGATTGATCCTGTTCTGGCGCGTTACTCACCTGAGATTCAGCTTCTTTTTTTGCAGCTTCTTCCTCGGCGATACGTTTTTGCTCAGCACGCTTTTCGGCCTCTCTCTCTGCTTGAGCAACTTTTTCATCAACAGCCTTCTTCTCGGCGGCCTCTTTCTCGGCCTGCTCTTCCTCTTCATCAGTAGCGTTTTCTTCGACAGGCGTGTCATTACGCTGCTGCGCTGTCTCATCGGCAGGGCGGCTTGCAATCTGTTGGTTGCCGCGATGCTGTGCAACTATAACGGCGCCCACTGCTAGCGCAGCGAGCAATACACCAACTACGACGTAGATGACAATTGAACCGGATTGACGCTCTGCTGTGTACATTTTCTCACCTCTCACACTATTACGGTGTACTTAACGCATATTATACTCTATTTTTCTTTAATAAGCAAGATTCTGCACACTATTCTTAGCAGAAATTTATGCTACACTAGGATATATGATTGTTACGGTGGACACTGGGGGAACAAAAACACTTATCTCTTCGTTTACGAAAAGTGGCAAAATCGGTAAACAGATTGTCTATCCGACGCCTCGCGACCCAGTCAAGTACACCCAGCTACTCAAACAAGCTCTGGAAACAGAATATGGTAGTAAGAAAATCGACATCATTGTCATCGCACTGCCCGGCATCATCGATAATCACATTGCACGCTGGTGCCCAAACCTAGGCTGGAAGAACTTCGACGTCCGGACTGCTCTCGGCAACGTACTTGGCGGCGCACCGATCTATGTAGAAAATGACGCAAACCTGGCTGGACTTGCCGAGGCTCGACTGCTGAATCCTATGCCTGATTTCGCGCTCTACACGACTATTAGCACCGGCATCGGTACCGGCTTCATCTCAAATGGCAAGATAGACCCTGGGCTAGAAAAAAGTGAAGGTGGCCATGCGCTAGTTGAATATGACGGCAAAGTACGCGAATGGGAAAGTTTTGCCAGTGGCCGCGCCATCAAAGAAACATACGGTAAGTTCGCGCGGGACATCACTAGCAAGCGCGCCTGGGACCATATAGCAGATCGCATCAGTCGGGGCTTCCTTGCCGTCATTCCTATCACGCAGCCAGATGTAATCATTTTCGGCGGCAGTGTCGGTACGTACTTCGATCGCTACGGGGCGCAACTTGCCGCCCTGCTCGACGAGCGCTTGCCCCCGCACATCACTCGCCCCACGCTGCTACAGGCACAGCATCCTGAACATGCAGTCATCTACGGAGGTTATTACTATGCGTGCGATGTCCTCGCTCATAAAAAATCTCGAGAGTAAATTTCCGGACATCACCTTCGCAGAGGGACCGCGCGCGCACTGGTCACCGGATACGCAAACCGTCTACTACGACCCGAAAGAACGGCACGCAGATTGGGTACTGTTACACGAGACGTCACATGCCGCGCTCAATCATCATCGCTACGTGCGCGACATCGAGCTACTCGATATCGAGCGCGAGGCGTGGAACTATGCAGTAGAGCATCTTGCCTCGCAGTGTTCTCTCACTATCGACCCTACTTTCATCGAAACGCAACTCGACACGTACCGCGATTGGATTCACACCAAAAGCACTTGCCCTCACTGTCAAAGTAACGGCTTTGAGCGTCAGAAGCATAGTTATTGCTGCCCGCACTGCGGCAGCTCTTGGCAAACCAATATCGGCATCGATGTGGGGATTCGAAGAGTTATCAGCTCACAATAAAAACCTCCCGTACTGGGAGGTTTTTATTTGACTGGAGTGCGTACTATCTACGCAGCCAGTTCGAAGTCAGCTTGCGTTGCTGCATCTTTTTTGCGACGACGTGAAATGCGTCCACCTTTTGCGCCTGCGATACGTGCAAGCTCTGGGTTAGCGGCAAAACCACCAGTACGGCCTTTTTTGCCACCCATCGCACCAATTCGTGCGTAGAAATCTTTACCATGTTTAGTCTTGTTGGTTGAAGCAGCTTTAGTGCCACCGATCTTAGTTCCCGCCATTGCTGGTAGTTCTCCTCATAAATTAAAAGGTTTCCACATGGCAAATGCCGTGAAAACCCTCGTTTATACCTCACACGTGATATGTGTATGAAATAAATATAACATAGCTTGAGCTTTTTGTCAACGTTTACAATAAGCATTTTTATGACAAAGAAACTATTGCACTTATGCATATGGTGCGATATGATGAATACTAGTTCAGCGATGAACTAACAGTGGCACCTGTTAGGATGTATACAAACACTTATACAATCCACCACAAAAAACGACCTGCTCTGCGATACAGGTCGTTTTTTATTGTTAAATGAAAAGCTACACTACTCTAGAAGCGCCGTGCACTAGAGTGCACTTGCTGTATTCTGCGCAGTATCGACTAGTTTTGCATAACCCTCCACCGAGAGGTTTTGAATCTCGCCCAGCATAGAGAAACCTTTTTGCACATCGGCAGCTGCGGCATCGAACTCGGCGCGCTTTTCGGCTTTATCGGCAGCTATGAGCTGATCGTATGACGTAACGATAAACGTAGACGACAAGATAGCTGCTTTTTTGGCTGCTTCGAGCGACGAATCTACTTTTAATTTTTGCGTTTGGTCAATGAATTCCTGCCATGTTTTTTTGTGCAACGCATAGTCACTAGCTTCAATTTTGTTTAGTCTTCCCTGGTGCGAAGCTACATGCGCATCGAAAGCCAGCTCACGGTCGATACGATACGTAATATCGTGTAGCGACTCACCGACAGCGCTAATTTTACGCTGATGAGTTACACACTCTTTATGTGCAACTTTTGCCGCATTGAAGGAATGCTGATGCCATGAGACTAGCGGCGATACATCACATAAATGTTTTGTGTCAGTGTGAACAGATTCGGCCAGTGTTTTAATCGACTCAAATGGCTGGTCCTGCGAGTGAATATTCATCAGCTTACTTTTAATAATTTTGCGCTCGCTCTGTGCATCGCTGACGAGGTTTCCCCAGGTATTGATACTATACCAGACATACGCGCCGCCAAGTATCAGTAGTAGCACTGCGCCAATCACACTCAGCGCACGCCAAGGGTGCCTCTTGCAAGATGTGATGACCCGCCGATACATAACTTCACCCCCCGTCGCAGTGCGCTTGATCATTGGATTCCCAGCTGCGATGACCAAAGTTCGCTCTCGAGTGGCCATGGATTAAAGGTACAACCCTGTAAGTCGATCGATTGCTGCTGCATAACCGGCGCAACTTGTCCCACCCCCGTACAATTCAGATGTCCATGGCCAAGCCAGTGGCCAACCTCGTGATTAACAACCATATGCCTATAGTCGCGCAGTGAGCCGCCTGACGCATTCCACGCGGCACTGGCACCCGTCCAGCGAGCATCATTGATGATTACCGACACTCCAACCCGACAGCTCCACTCCACACTACACGCTGAAGAAAATGTCGGTACCTGCGATGCTTCGCTGAGCACAAGGTTGAAGTCACCACCAGAAGCCACTTCCTGAAACCCAATACCCATGCGAGCCCACCCTCGGCTGTCATTAAGGGTCTGATTAACCTGCGACGAGAACTCACTGAGATCAGAGCTCGTTGCACCCGCGGTTGATAACGAGTACGTCACGATGCGACCAGTCGCAGACTGAGTCGCTTTGCGTGCATTTGATTGCGCGGCTTCTTGGGCCTTCTTCTCATCGGCAACTTGTTTTTTATACCACGCCGGCCGCTCAAAAGTCGGTACAGTGAACTCTGCCACCGTGTCAGGTAGCTTCTGAAGACTATTTAATTGGCTAGTCTGCAGGACAGGCGTAGCTGCGGTCGCAAACAACGTTGCACCCGCGGTCGTCCCGTATACTACCTGGCATACCCATGCACATACTATGAGTATACAGCAATCATTTAGTTTGTTATAACCCGCCACATCGCAGGCTTATGGTGTGAAAAATTGCGATACGTATAGCTACCTAGTTCCACGATCATGCTGCCAACACCGAGTTTCTGCGCAAGCCAGTCGTCATAGGTGCCGGAGATTGCATAGTCAAATATTTCAGCATCACGACCGGTGCCATTACTATACCCTACTGTCGCCGCGTAGCTCGCCGCCTGCGAGTTGGCGTCACCCGCAAGGTTACCTATGACAACACTGCCCACAGCATGGTACGAAAGCACGAAGCGTGGCTGCAGCTGGCTAGACAAAGCAGCGATTGCCCTCGTTTCAGGCTCAGACATTGGCTCGGGCCCGCCGCCACCTTTGACTTCGCCGTTTGTATCAACAAGGTCGGTCTGCCAGTCGTTTGTGGCAAAATTACGATTAAGATTCACATTGTTTGCGTTATTACGTGCACCCGCCGCATATCCATCGGGATTGAGCGTTGGTACCACAACAACCTGTCGACTCGCGGGGATATCTTTCGCGTTCACATTCAAGTCATCGATAAGGTCATGTAGTATTAAACTTGAACTCTGCTCGCTACCGTGAATACCACCAACAAACAATACCGCTTCACCACCGTTGCCAAAATGATATGCCGTGATCGGACGACCATTTGTCGAGTATCCTATAGTTGAGAGTGTATAACACTTTGTGCGAAACGAATGCTGCCACGACTTTTCTCTTGGTATGTCGTACTTACTCGTAAAGCCTTTTTCAATAATAATAGTGATATCTGCGCATTTCGGGGCATTCACTAGCGCGATGTTGAGCTGATTTGCCGTACGTGATATCTGTGCCTCGGCACCCGTCACCTTCACGTACTTTGCGAAATCCTGCTCCTGCGAAATCTCTTGGTCGAACGTAATGATAGCGGTAGACCCCGGATCTACATCGTTACCACGGACACTCACATCACTCGGCTCTGGCCCACCACTGGTTTGAAACGGTATATTCACCACTCCATCAAGGCCACTTCCATCTTGTGCCTCTGCGCTAGTGAGTCGCAGCTCGAATGCCCTGTTTCTCTCTAATTCTGCGTCCGTACGCACCCGTATAGTGTTTGCGTCCTCAATTGTCGTCTCGATCGGAAGTTTTTTCTTTGTATCACCTTGCGCTACAAGCTCTGCCTTTACGCGTACAAGCGATTTATCCATTGTCATAGTAAACTCTTTTGGCTTAGCGTACACCACTTCACTCGGCTTAATAGATGATTGCTTTAATGTAACAGCCGGCAACGTTGTAATAGTTTTCTTTACCAACGTTTTTTTGGTATCTTTAAACGCGCGAATGAGCGTCAGTGGATATTTTTTTCCTTGAGCAAGCTCTAGCGAAGATACGTCACACGCAAGCGTTTTTTTCTTAGGGGCGCAGATCACATTCTTAGTAGCAACTTGAAGACGATACTCATGAGTGTCATCTTGATCATCAAGTGGGATTGTTGCCGCTTGCGTTACCGAGAGAGGCTTATCAAATATCTTAGTGTCAACCGCGGGTGCTTCTGGCACATCGATCGCAAACTGCTGCCGAAACAGGAGACCGCCCAGTGGCGCGACCGACACATATTGTGTTCCAGGCTCAGGTTGCTTAGTCGGCTCAACACATGCCCGTGTCGCATAGAGCCAGTCGATACCTTGGTCTAGCGTGATGTCGAACGGCGCCTCAGTAGAACTTTTGTGTAGCTGCGGTAGAACTGTCAGCCTACTAGTGCAGGTCGCGTTAGCATAGCTAAATTCTACTGGATGCTTAACGAAAAATGAAAGCACATACCACATCACCAGCAAACAACCGATTGCGCCCAAGTGGTACCACAGTGGAATGCGGCGAAGTTTTGCTAATTGATTGTTGATGTTATTGATAATGACCATAAGGGTTATACCCATTGTAGCATGAGCACCTGACTGGCGAAAAATCTCAATAAAAGACAAAACCCATCCTATTCGGATGGGTTATTGTATAATTCGGCACCGTGCTAGTTTCCCACTTGCGCAGTATAATCGCCGCTGATGAGCTTAACTTCTGTGTTCGGAATGGGAACAGGTGTTTCCTCATCGCCATGGGCACCGAAGTAAGGTATTTTCGTTTTAAATCTGTAGTCTTGTGATAAGAGTGAATGATTGTAAGAAAATATTCTCACTTCGATGTCCGTAACGGACACGAGTGCTTGAAATGAGTTTTTAAATTGACTCTTGGTGTTGCTTTACACCAATTACTAGTTAAGTCTACCTCGCCACCATTGTTTATGCAAGCATAAACAGTAGTGACAAGGACATAAAAAGGCAGTGGGACTGTTAGTATGCTTCAGCTACACATATTACTATGCTTCCACCTTGCACCTATCAAACTGATCGTCTATCAGTGTCCTCATAGGGAAATCTAATCTTGAAGTTGGCTTCGCGCTTAATATGCTTTCAGCGCTTATCCATTCCGAACGTAGCTACTCGACAATGCAGCAGGTGGCCACAATCGATACACCAGAGGTTCGTCCGCCCCGGTCCTCTCGTACTAGGGGTAGATCTTCTCAAATTTCCTATCGTCCATACCGGATATAAACCGAACTGTCTCACGACGTTCTGAACCCAGCTCGCGTACCACTTTAATCGGCGAACAGCCGAACCCTTGGAAGGTGCTCCCCCTCCAGGATGTGATGAGCCGACATCGAGGTGCCAAACAGCGCCGTCTATGTGAACTATTGGGCGCTATAAGCCTGTTATCCCCAGGGTAACTTTTATCCGTTTGCGCTGTCGATCCCACATTCATGTAACAAATGTTACGTACAGCGGATCACTTGCTCCTACTTTCGTATCTGATTGGAATGTACTCCTCACAGTCAAGCTGGCTTTTGCGCATGCACTATCACAACGATTTCCATCCGTTGCTAGCCAACCTTTGAACGCCTCCGCTACTCTTTAGGAGGCAACCGCCCCAGTTAAACTACCCACCATACACGGTCCGGTAACCGGATAACGGTCACCGTGAGATCAAGATCACAACAAGGGTGGTATTTCACTTGGCGCCTCCACAAATACTAGCGTATCTGCTTCAAAGGCTCCCACCTATTCTACACATGTTGTAACCCGGATCAATGTAAAGCTGTAGTAAAGCTCCATGGGGTCTTCTCGTCCTGGTACGGACAGACGGCATCTTTACCGCCAATGCACTTTCACCGAGGCCTTCGCTGAGACAGTGCCCACATGATTACTCCATTCGTGCGGGTCAGAACTTACCTGACAAGGAATTTCGCTACCTTAGGACGGTTATAGTTACCGCCGCCGTTCACCGGGGCTTCAGTTCGCACCGTGAAGCACTCCCCTTAACCTTCCGGCACCGGGCAGGAGTCAGCCCCTATACATCCACTTTCGTGTTAGCAGAGACCTGTGTTTTTGATAAACAGTTCCGTGGGCTCTTTTGCTGCGGCCCCCACATCGTTAGATGCGAGAGTGTCGCGTTCAAAAGAACAAAATCATATTGTTACTTATCTCAGAAAAAATCTCACAAAACTTTCGTTTTGCAATGGTTTAAAAAGGATTTGATCACTCAAATTTATATAAATACAAACTTGAGCGTACTCATGCGATATCGTTACATATCGCCTTTTAACCGTTTACTCTTGCTGAGTGAACGCGGCTCACATCAAATGATGTGGGGGCAGACCTTATCCCGAAGTTACGGTCGCTGTATTGCCGAGTTCCTTAGCGAAGGGTCTCTCGTAAGCCTGAGTCTACTCGACTCGAGCACCTGTGTTGGTTTGCGGTACGGGCGGCTAATATCACACGTACACCTGCTTTTCTAGCCAGGGCTTTGATCAAAATCGTCAGTCCGAAGACTAACTTTCACTCCACTTGCGTTCCCGCTGTGTTGGACGGATACATACCATGAATCCGCTTCGACTACTTCCCTGTGAACAGTGTACAAATATTAACCGGTTCAGGAATATTAACCTGATGTCCATCGCCTACGCTCTGCGCCTCGGCTTAGGCCCGACTAACCCTGAGATGATTACCATGGCTCAGGAAACCTTGCTCTTACGGCCGACATGATTCTCACATGTCTTATGGTTACTCATTCCAGCATTCTCACTTCCTACCGCTCCACCAGACTTTCCAATCTGACTTCACCGCTGATAGGAACGCTCCTCTACCACGCCACATAAATGTGACATCCATGTCTTCGGTATTACACTTTAGCCCCGTTACATTTTCCACGCAAGATCTCTTGACGAGTGAGCTGTTACGCACTCTTTAAATGAATGGCTGCTTCTAAGCCAACATCCTCGCTGTTTAAGAAATCTCACCTTGTTTCCCACTGAGTGTAAATTTAGGGACCTTAGACGATGGTCTGGGCTGTTTCCCTTTCGAGCACCGATCTTAGCACCGATGTTCTAACTGCCGAGGTTACACACATAGTATTCGTAGTTTGTTAAGGGTGGGTACCCTTGCGGGCCCCAGTCCTTGACAGAGCTCTACCCCTATGTGCTACTAACTCGACGCTAGCCCTAAAGCTATTTCGAGGAGAACCAGCTATCTCCGAGTTCGATTGGCATTTCACCGCTAACCACAGGTCATCCAAACGCTTTGCTGCGCGTCCTGGTTCGGCCCTTCACTACCTGTTACAGTAGCTTCAGCCTGCCCATGGTTAGGTCACCCGGTTTCGGGTCTAATCCCTAGTACTAATTCGCCCTATTCAGGCTCGCTTTCACTGTGGCTCCGTCACTAGACTTAACCTTGCACTAGAAATTAACTCGCTGGATCGTTCTACAAAAAGCACGCCGTCACCCCGAGGGGCTCCGACTCCTTGTAGGCACACAATTTCAGGATCTATTTCACTCCCCTCCCGGGGTTCTTTTCACCTTTCCATCGCTGTACTAGTTCACTATCGATCGTATATTATATTTAGCCTTGGGTGGTGGTCCATCCAGATTCAGACAGGGTTTCTCGTGCCCCGCCCTACTCGATAAAACACGTATAAGGTCTGCGTCGTTTTCGCATACACGACTTTCACGTTCTTTGGTTAGTCATTCAAACTATTCCGCTAACCACGCAGTTTTCTTACCTTATCCAGACGATGATAGTCGCTGGTCGCAAATCAGATTACTTAAAATAAATTTTAAGTGCTCTGACTTGGTCTCGTGTAATATCACAACCCCTTCTAAGTATTCGTCTATCAACTTATTCATATGATTAACACATGAAAACTTAAAAGGTTTGGGCTCTACCGATTTCGCTCGCCACTACTTTCGGTATCGTTATTTACTTTCTTTTCCTCATCCTACTAAGATGTTTCAGTTCAGATGGTTCCCTCCTCATATCCTATTTTATTCAGATATGGGTAACACGACATGACTCGTGCTGAGTTTCCTCATTCGGATATCCCCGGATCAAAGCTTGTTGACAGCTCCCCGAGGCTTTTCGCAGCCTTCCACGTCCTTCTTCGGTAATATACGTCTAGGCATCCATTGTGTGCCCTTGAGTACCTTTTTATGCATTAACTTAACTAGTAATTGCTACAAAGCAATTATCTAGACCGTCAATTTATAAAACTCTAATTTCTTCTACAAATTGTTAACGTCCATGCGCATCACACCTTTGAGAGCACACTCTAGTTCAACACGGATTGTGATGGACTACCGGTTTGCGCTCAAATGCAGCTTTTTGATAATATCACTTTGCCTCGCAACTTGTAAAGTGATAATTTGTTGTATTTTGTACTCGCTATAGATACGTAGTACTGAATGCTTTCACACCGCCAGAGGTTCCTTGGAACGTTCGCTTTACTTCAAACTACTATAGCGGGTACGGTGTTTTTTTGCAAGAGGCTTTTTGGGTGTTTTTTTATGAGCACGTCGCCACAGCACCATTGCCAGAAAAACTCCGTTGAATATAGCCAAAATCGCTGGATATAACACCGTCTCTACGCTAAAATTAGCGATCACTAGGAGAGACAGCGCGTATTTGAGCGTATTTGTCACAAATGGCGTGATATTCTCAGCGAACGGTTTGCGATATGCCCGTTCAAAGGTTGGTAAAAATCCAAACAGGTAGGATAACGCGGCGAACACTACTGTCACTGCACCGCCTGCCGTCAGCCATAACACCAGTACGCCTACCGCCGCTATACTGCTAAATACATCGATAGCGTGAATGGTACGATGGCCATAATACCAAGCCATGCCCGCCAAGATAAAGTTCGCGCCGGCCGCCATTATCGTCACGACCGCGCCTAGACCAGCCCCGTACTCAAGCTGCAACATTGCAACACAGGTACTCAGTATTGCCCAGATTAGCCAGGTGGCTGCACGGGGGCGCAAGCGTTTGCGCTTCGTCTCTATACCATACACTGCATATCCATACAGGGAGATAGCGACGATCACGGCAGTCATGAAGAGCTCGAGCATGTGCTTTCCTAGATAACTGCGCCTAACTTGCTATGGGCTATGGATGCTTCTAATACATGCCTGCAGGCAGTGGTACGCAGCATCATACGGCAGAAAGTACTATGCGGCATACGAATCATGCGCGCGACCAACAGCATTGCCGTCTTGCATCTCAAGTATCAAACCTTCGCTATTAGTCATCGGAGTGGGCGTGAACAGTTGATTTACCTTGAGCTGATCGACCATGCTCGCCTGCTCCCTTAGGCGCGCATCCGCTTCGGCTCTGCTTGAATTGAAGCGTGCACGATTCTGCTCCAATGAGTACTGCTGGTGTGCAAGGGCAATATTATTACTATCAACTGCGTACTGGTTGCCTTGCGTCTGCGCGCTCGCCAGAGAGGCTTCAATACGTTCAATAACCTCTGCGTACTGCGCTTCGATTTCGTCTTGCGCGAGCTTTATCTCTTCGTGGGCACGATCGCGCTCTGCCTCGGCGTTATGGAGCACTTCCGCGCGAGCATCGGCGAAATCACCAAGTGCTTCCACTTGCACACCGCGAATGTGACCGAGCAAACTCGCCGCATCCCCCGTCTCTACAAAACTTTCAACAAGTTCAGGGTTCAACTGTACTGCTTGGCTAAAGCCCGACATCAGATAATCCGAGCTGGTAGTGGGATCGCCACGCTCCAAGCTTGCCACTTCCGCATCACGGAATAGCTCGGCTTGGTCGAGTGCGCTAAAATTCTGCGAACCACCCGCTTTATCATTCATCTCGGCGAATGTCGTTTCGAGCGAAGTAGTGCGCATCGCTTCGAAAAGTTGTCTTTTTTCATCATCTGTCGGTGCGAGCGTATCGATCACCTCAACCATCGACGGCACGTCATGGCGCAACAACGTATCAACGACTCTGCGAGCACCAAATTTATCTACCATCGTCTGAAACCCACCAACAAGTGTTTTCTCGAGATTCGACTGCGTCTCATCTAACGCACTCAGCTCTGCAGCCAGACCGGGTAGCTCCGCCATATTTCTGCGCGACGGCTCCTCTTCAATTTGCACCAGGCTCAGTTCTGGCTGCTCCTTTGGTGCGGTAAATCCTTGCTCGCGTGTACTCATGTGGATAGATATCCTTTTTGTTTTTGTAAATGTTCTTTATATTATAGCAAAAGAGTTATGCTTTGTCAATGCTGGCCATATCCTTGCATACATATAAAAATGCCCTATACATGGTGGGCGATGAGGGACTTGAACCTCCGACCTCGTCATTATCAGTGACGCGCTCTAACCAGCTGAGCTAATCGCCCCCAATGTATAGGGTATTTTGTATAAATTCTGGTGGAGTGTCCCAGACCGAAGCCTGGTTCACCCCATATAAAAAGGTGCGATGTGATCGACAATATACAATCACAGTATCGTACCAAGTTTTGAGCCCATCTTTCGATGGGCACAAGACTTGGTGGAGCGTCGGGGACTCGAACCCCGGACCCCCTGCTTGCAAAGCAGGTGCTCTAGCCAACTGAGCTAACGCCCCACAAATTAAACTTCTTCTATCGCGTTTACCTCTGGTACACCTGCGACAGACTTAGTCCATTTTAGCGTAGATTTTAGCAAGATGCAAGAGTATACTGAGGACATGGGATATGAATTTAGTTTTGGGTGGGCATTTGCAGGTATGGGTGTCATGGTTGCAGGTATAGTCTTCCTTCGCTTCTTCCAATGGATTGCAGACAACCTTGGTGCAGGAGTCGCCGACTACGAGCACTACAAGCTCTACGGCCTCATTGCGATCGCAGGAGGATTTCTGACAATGATCAACATCTTGCCGCTTATACTCTACCTCGTCACCAGCTCGCTATTCGGCGGTGGTGGCGCAGATACACCACCAATCATAGAAGAGTAGCCTAATCGCTACTCTTTTTTGATTACCACACTTGGAAACATACCATGCATGTATCTCGTATAAAAACGAAATCAAAAATACACCTTCGATATGAAGGTGTATTTTCGTATTAACAATATGGTTGTGCAAATCATCAAGCAGTCTTTAGGTATAGATTTTTTTTCGAACTTCGTCTTGTCTTCTCGAAAGAAGATAATTTGTTATGTAAGCTCAACATAACAACAAGACCGACCTTGCTTCAACAGTTGATTACTCGAACTGTTGGCATAACATCTCCCTAGAAAGGAGGTAATCCATCCGCACCTTCCGGTACGGATACCTTGTTACGACTTAACCCCAATTATGCCCCCCACCTTAGGCCGACGAATCGGACTTCGGGTGTTGGTCACTTTCATGGCTTGACGGGCGGTGTGTACAAGACCCGGGAACGTATTCACCGCAGTTTGCTGACCTGCGATTACTAGCGATTCCGACTTCATGGAGGCGAGTTTCAGCCTCCAATCCGAACTGGGACCAGCTTTGATGCGATTTGCTTCACCTCGCGGCTTCGCTGCGCATTGTACTGGCCATTGTATCACGTTTCTAGCCCAGGATGTAAGAGAAATACTGACCTGACGTCATCCCCTCCTTCCTCCCCGTTACCGAGGCAGTCTGAATAGAAAAATACAACTATTCACAAGGGTTGCGCTCGTTGATGGACTTAACCAAACATCTCACGACACGAGCTGACGACGGCCATGCATCATCTGTCACCGAGCTCAATAAAGCACTCAACCCTTTCGGGTTAATTCTCGGGATGTCAAACCCTGGTAAGGTTCTTCGTTTATCATCGAATTAAAGAACATGATCCACCGCTTGTGCGGGTCCCCGTCAATTCCTTTATGTTTTAGTCTTGCGACCGTACTCCACAGGCGGGATACTTAACGCGTTAGCTTCGCTACTGAAGGGGTCGATACCTCCAACAGCTAGTATCCATCGTTTACGGCGTGGACTACCCGGGTATCTAATCCGGTTCGCTCCCCACGCTTTCGTGCCTCAGTGTCAGAAATGGTCCAGTAACCTGCCTACGCCATTGGTGTTCCTTCTTATATCTACGGATTTCACTCCTACACAAGAAATTCCAGTTACCTCTACCATTCTCGAGTTAGTGAGTTTGAATAATAGTCTGTGTGGTTGAGCCACCAGGTTTCACTATTCACTTTACTAACCACCTACGCAACTCTTTACGCCCAGTCACTCCGGATAATGCTTGCACCCTACGTATGACCGCGGCTGCTGGCACGTAGTTAGCCGGTGCTTATTCATAAGTTACCGTCATATTCTTCACTTATAAAAGAAGTTTACAACCCTAGGGCCTTCATCCTTCACGCGGCGTTGCTCCATCAGGCTTTCGCCCATTGTGGAAGATTCCTCACTGCTGCCTCCCGTAGGAGTCTGGACCGTGTCTCAGTTCCAGTCTGGCTGATCATCCTCTCAGACCAGCTACGGATCGTAGGCTTGGTAGGCCATTACCCTACCAACTACCTAATCCGACGCGGGCCGCTCCCAAAGCGGATAAATCCTTTAATCCGAAGACCATATGCGGTATTAGACATCGTTTCCGATGCTTATCCCTCACTTTGGGGCACGTTCCCACGCGTTACTCAGCCGTCCGCCGCTCGTCAGCATCTAGTAAACTAGACCTGTTACCGCTCGACTTGCATGTGTTAGGCACGCCGCCAGCATTCATCCTGAGCCAGGATCAAACTCTCCATAAAAGTATCGTTTTACCGATACTAGCTCACTATACATAAAATATTAACTGACGATGATTTGCACAACCTAATTGTTAATGAACATTCAAAATCTGCTCGCAACTCCACTAAAAACTGAATTGTTTTGTCGCGTCTCTGAGGCTTGTGTGCCCTCGGTCACGACCAGACTGATACTTAGCTTACCCCACCCACAGTAGTTACGTCAAGACTTTTCTCGAACTAAATTGTAGCTAAAAAGACAATGTAGCCAACCATGGCGCCTAAAAGCGCCCCGACCACTACTTCTAGAGGCTCATGACCCTTGGCAACACCAGGGACCCGAAGCGCACTTTTCACCTCTGTTATCAGGGCTACAAGCGCCTCGCCTTGGCGTCCACTTGAACGGCGCACCATCACCGCATCGTACATGACGATAAGACTCATTAAAACAGCTAGGCCAAAGAGTCCACTCTCGACACCGTCCTTGCAGCCAATCACGGTAGTCACTGCAACGATTGCAGCACTATGGGCACTCGGCATACCTCCCGACAGATACAGTTGCCTCCAGTCAGCAGCCGAGCGTGTGCGCATTGCCCGTACTATGTACTTTCCACCCTGGGCAACGAACCACGCCGCTAGCGCCGCCAGGAGATAGACCGACATACTACTCTTCCTCGTCTTCTTTCTTTTCGGCGATCATACCGATAGATGACACGCTGTCACCGGGAGTTAGTCGCATAATTGTCACACCCTGAGTCGTACGGCCAAGCAGCTTTATGTCTCCGAGGCCAAGTCGAATTGTCTGTCCATTCTTTGAGATAAGCAGCGCTTCGGTAATCTCCGGATCGATAGTCTGCACAGATATGATAGGTCCCGTCTTCGCTGTCACGACAGCCGCCTTGATACCTACGCCACCGCGCTTATGACTTGGGAAATTCGCGACTTTCGTCTTCTTGCCGAAGCCCTTTTCGCTGATGACGAGCAATGTCTGCTCAGCATCAACCACCACATCCATACCTACGACCCAGTCGTCTGGACGCAGTCGCACACCTCGGACACCTCGCGCCGATCGCCCCATTGGTCGTGCGTCTTTCTCGCTGAACCGAACTGCCTGACCCGCAGAGGTCGAAATGATAATATCATTCTCACCCGTCGTCTTTTTGATCCAGCGCAGGTCATCTCCATCATCAAGCTTGATAGCTATCAAGCCGTTGGTACGTATATTGGCATAGTCCTTGAACGGCGTCTTCTTAATAGTTCCTTTAACAGTCGCCATGAAAAGATAGCCATCGTCATTGGCATTTTTTGCATGACGAATGATTGAGGTGATCTTTTCTTCTGGCTGTAACTGCAACAGATTGACAACCGCAACACCCTTAGCTGCGAGCCCCGAGGCAGGTACTTCGTACGCTTTGAGGCGGAACACGCGCCCTCTGTTGGTAAAGAACAGTAAGAAATCATGGGTGCTAGCTGGGACCAACTGGTCGATAATATCTTCCTCTTTGGTCGTCATACCCCGCTTACCTTTGCCGCCGCGATGTTGACGACGGTATTCGCTAGCAAGCGTTCGTTTGATGTAGTTCTCACCTGTGAGTAGTATCACAGAATCTTCTTCAGGTATCAGCTCTTCGTCGCTAAACTTGCCAAGTTCGTGGTTGATAATCTCGCTGCGACGATCATCTCCGTAACGTTCTTTCATTTCGAGAAGCTCAGTCTTGATGACTTTCAGAATCTCTTGCTCGTCGGCCAAGATACTTTCAAGTTTTGCAATGAGCTTGCGTAGTTCTGCGAGCTCGTTTTCGATAGCTTCACGCTCCAGGCCAGTAAGGCGTCGTAGTTGCATAGCCAAGATTGCTTTCGCTTGGATGACGCTCAGATCAAACTTTTCGATCAGTGCTTTTTCAGCCACCTCTTGGTTTTTACTTGCTCGAATCGTTTTAATGACTTCGTCGATATGATCGAGGGCAATTTTGTAGCCTTCGAGAATATGTGCGCGCTCTTTTGCTTTTCGCAGCTCAAACTCTGTTCGTCGACGCACAACACTTTGGCGATGTTTAATAAACTCAGAAAGCATTTCCTGAAGACCAAGAATTCTTGGCTGAATACCATCGACTATTGCCAACATGTTGTAATTAAAACTAGTCTGCAATGAAGTCATCTTATAGAGCTGATTGAGGACTTTCTTAGGATATCCATCCTTCTTCACCTCTATTACAACACGCACAGAGCCACGAGCGCTCTCATCTCTAAGATCGCTGATAGCAGTGATCTTTTTGTCTTTGACTAATTCTGCGATTTTCTCGATAAGCGTAGCTTTATTTACACCATAAGGAACTTCAGTCACTACGATTTGGTGGCGGCCTTTTTTCGTCTCCTCAATGCCCGCAACAGCACGTATCATGACACTTCCGCGACCAGTCAGGTAGGCTTGTTTCATCGGTGCGCCACCATACACGACTGCACCAGTAGGAAAATCTGGTCCTTTTACGTGCTGCAAAAGGTCGTCTAGCGTCGCATCTTTATTATCAATCAATTCAATTGACGCATCCACCAACTCACCAAGGTTGTGTGGGGGGATGTTTGTCGCCATACCGACCGCAATACCGATCTGCCCATTAAGAAGCAAGTTAGGTACTTTTGCTGGCAATACAACCGGCTCTTGTTTTGAGCCATCGTAGTTGTCGCGAAAATCAACAGTCTCTTTGTCGATATCGGCCACCATTTCGTCGGCAATCTTCTGCAAGCGCGCCTCTGTGTAGCGATACGCAGCTGCTGGGTCACCGTCCATCGAGCCAAAGTTACCCTGACCCTCTACCATCGGATAGCGCAGCGCCCAAGGTTGAGCGAGGCGAACCATTGCATCATAGATAGAAGAGTCGCCGTGCGGATGGAAGTCACCCATTACAGATCCAACGACGGTCGCACTTTTGCGGAATTTTGCACCCGCACGCAGGCCGTCACGGTTCATCGTATGAAGAATACGACGATGCACTGGCTTTAGCCCATCGCGTACATCTGGTAACGCACGGTCGATGATCACGCTCATAGAGTAGCGAAGGAAGCTGTACTCCATCACGTCTTCAACGGTGCGATGCTCAAGCCCTTCTACAGGTTCCGGCACACCATTGTCTAGGATTTCTTCATCGTTAGGTAATGTGTTGTCGTCCATACTATACGTCCAATTCCTCTAGATTTATCTTTTTCGCACCAGCCTGAATAAAAGTCTTACGTAGTGACACTTCGTCACCCATCAGTTTGGTGAAAATTGCATCAGCTCGCTCAGCATCCTGCACTCGAACCTGAATCAATATACGATTCTCAGGGTTCATAGTCGTCTCCCAGAGTTGCTCGGCGTCCATCTCTCCAAGTCCCTTAAAGCGAGAAATCGTGACACCAGCCTGCTTAGCCATATCTTCGTCAGGGTTAATCGTAACCCCACGTGCCACTTTTTCGGCGATAATTTCTTTCAAAATCTTGTCGCGCTCGGCATCGTCATATGCATAAATCTTCTTCTGACCGCGGTTGACGCTATAAAAAGGCGGTTTCGCTAAGTAAATATAGCCACCTTCTACTACTTCACGCATATAGCGGAAGAAGAATGTCAGAAGTAGTGTTGAGATATGGCTACCATCAACATCGGCATCTGTCATGATGACAATCTTGTGATAGCGCAGACCATTGACGTCGAACTGTTCACCTATACCGACGCCGAATGCCTGAATCATCGCAACAATTTCTTTGTTGGCAAACATTTTATCAAGACGTGCACGTTCTGTATTGAGAACTTTACCTCGGAGTGGCAAGATTGCCTGCGTGCGGTTATCACGACCTTCCTTGGCAGATCCAGCCGCTGAGTTACCCTCTACGATGTAGATTTCACTCTCCGCCGGACTCTTACTCGAGCAGTCCCACAGCTTGCCAGGTAGGCCCATGCCGTCGAGAGCACCCTTACGAAGTACATTGTCTCGCGCTGCACGAGCAGCTTTTCGCGCACGAGCAGCAAGCAATGCTTTGCCTACAATCTTCTTAGCAACATCTGGATTCTCTTCTAGATAGTACCCGAAGTACTCATTCATCACCTGCTCGACGTAGCGTCGCACCTCTGGGTTACCGAGCTTGTTCTTAGTCTGACCCTCGAATTGTGGATCTGGTAATTTGACAAGAATAATCGCCGTCAAACCTTCGCGGATATCATCACCGCTGAGATTATCATCTTTTTCCTTAAGTAGGCTGTTTTTGCGCGCATATTCGTTAATGACACGAGTCATCGCAGCACGAAAACCGATCAAATGCGTACCGCCGTCTGGCGTCAGTACGTTATTGGCAAACGGCTTAACCGTTTCGATAAATGAATCGTTATACTGCACGGCCACTTCGACCATAGAGTCCTCTACTTGTTTCTCGACGTAGAATACACTTTCATTGACAACTTCTTTGCCGATATTGAGATGCTTAACGTAACTCTGAATACCACCTTCGAAGTAGAAGCCTTGACGCTCTTTGGTGCGCTCGTCGTAGACAGAAGTATAAATACCCTTCGTAAGGTACGACTGGTGTCGAAGATAATTCACAACCCACTTGTAGTCAAACGTTACCGTCTCCTTAAAGATTGTTGGATCTGGATAAAACGTGATGGTCGTACCGGTCGGTCGATCGGTTTTTCCAACTTTTTTGAGCGGTGCCTTTGTCGTACCCTGCTCAAATTCAAGACGATACAACTCGCCGTTCTTGACTACCTCAGCTATCAGCAGTGTCGAAAGCGCGTTAACAACACTTGATCCCACACCGTGGAGCCCAGAAGACACTTTGTAGCCACCGTTGCCAAATTTACCACCTGCATGAAGTACTGTCAGTACCGTCTCGAGCGTACTCAATCCAGTCTTTGCGTGCTTATCCACCGGAATACCACGTCCGTCATCGGTGATAGTTATACCACCATCGTCCAATATCCTTACGTCAACGCGCGACGCATACCCCGCTATCGCCTCGTCGATAGAGTTATCGGCGATTTCTTTGATCAAATGATGCACACCGTCGTAGCCTGTACTACCAATGTACATACCCGGTCGCTTACGTACCGGCTCAAGACCCTCTAATACCTGAATTTGTGACCCATCATAAGAGCCATCTGCTTTTTTTTGTTTAGCCATTCTCCCTCACTGTTTCTCGAATTTCAGCTATTTACAACTCTTCTATTATACCGCACAACTATTGTTCACTCAAGTTGATTGTACTGAACATATTTCTTATGCTAAAATCATAAGTAGTTTCAAGGGTAATCATATGGGCACACAAACATGTTTCGAAAAATAATCTCCAACCTTTCATTCAGCCCCAGTCTCGTAGGGGAACTAGGATTCTACGCAAAGCAACTCAAACACGAGGAGCGTATACGTTTATTTGGACTCGTGTTTACCGTACTTGCACTGATTATTCACTCCATCGCAGCATTGAGCCCACCGGAGTCTGCCAACAACGCCCACGCAAACGATATGCTATACGGAGGCGTCTCTAGTCAAGCTGATCTACTGACTAAATACGATCGTAACGAGCAAAACATACGCGACATCATGACCAGCCTTGGCATCACAAGGTCGGAAATCCAGCAAACAAACGAGACAAGCATGGTGCCAAACGAATTACAGTACATAGGCAGTAAGCTACGCATGTTTAGCCACTCAAAGAGTGAGCACGTAGTGACCTACGCCAAATCATCCGGCGAATATGACGATGTATATTTTGCAAAAAATAGTCTAGTGCCGTCGAATGCGCGTCACAAAAATACAGCGAACCGCTCAGTGTTGACGAGTACATCGTCAGTGCAAGGTGCCTTTGCAATAGACAAATCTTCGGGCAATATCCTATTAGAAAAACCGCCAGTTTCATCTGTAAACCAAGCATGCGTAGCGAAGAACACCACCGATGCGATAACTACAACGATACCATCATCTGCGTGTGATGAAACCCTGACGTACAGCAGCTCAGTATTCAATGATACGCAGCAGGTAGCGGCCCCTAATGTTGTCGCACAAAGTAGCGATCGAATCACCTATACGCTCAAGGCGCGCAATACACATGACCAATCCACAGAGGCATACTTCAGTAGTCAGCTCACTGACACACTTGAATACGCAGATTTAATAGATACAAAAAATGGTGTCTTCGATCCAACAACAAAAAGTATCTCTTGGGCACCAGTTACGATCATGCCTGGCGAGACGGTCTCACGCAGCTTCTCTATGAGACTTAAGTCAACTATACCAGCCACCCCTTTAGGAACAAGTAACCCCCTATCGTACGACTGCACCATGACTCACGGCTACGGGGACGTCACGAACCTACAGGTGAAGTGCCCGGCGGCGAAAACCATTGAATCGCTCGCGGCCAGCCTACCGACAGTCACTACGTCGACAAATCTAGCTCTTGGAGGCGGTCTTGCACTTCTAGTAATTTATTTCTATCTGCGCGCACGACAACAGCGAGAAGAACTCCGTCTCATCAGAAAAGACATTAACACAGGAAGCTTATAGGAGACATCGCTATGCAAGATCAACCCACTTCATCACCCGACGACCAACAGAGCCCGGCACCCGAGCGCACAAGCAACCGTATCGAGCGTCCCTCGTCACACCACAAAGACACCGCATTCGAGCATACGATGCACCAAGCAGAGTCACACATGAACCAACCGCAACGTCTATTTAGTCATTTCATCCATGTAAAATTCATCGCCTCTGTGAGCGATGTTGTCGGCGGCACAATAGCTCGACCAAATACAATCTTGTACGGAGCCTTGTCGGTGCTTGTTCTGACGGCAGTTTTTTACACTGCAGCAAAGGTCTACGGGTATAATCTATCCGGCGCAGAATCAGCGGCGGCCTTTTTCCTAGGATGGCTCATAGGCATGACCATCGACTACACACAAGTATTGCTTCGCGGTGGTCGCCAGCGCAATAAACGCCCCTGATACCCTCGAGCGCTACCTATATCGCCGACTAGTAGCGATACTATCGTATCTTGATCGACACTTCACCATCAGCCGCCTGCATAGGGAGAGCTGAAGCCGTATTATCACTTGATGGTGCCGCTATCGCCTGCGAGGTTGGCCGCTGCGGTGCCTGCGGTTGCATACCACTCGTGTTCTGGCTTGCACCAAACACACCTTGCTGCTGCGGTGGCAGTGGCGTTCCCGGAGTTGCAGCCGGAGCATAATAGGTCTGCTGTGGAGCTACAGGCTGCTGAATAGCCGACCGCTGTGGTGCGAAATTTGGCGACGGCACGCCTACAAACGGCTGCTGTGGAGCTTGTTGTTGCGGACTACTATAACTTTGCATTGGCGATGCTTGCGCAGTAGGAGCGCCTTGCTGCCATCCTTGAGGGGGCTGCTGTGGGCTAATCGCGTTCACAGGAGGCATGACAGGGGCAGAAGGCTGCATCTGAGACTGTTGCATAGGCTGCTGCGTCGGCTGACGCACAAACCCTGGGCGCCCTACGCCAGCCTGCTGACGCTTAGCTAGCCAATCGTCGAGGAATGAAGAGCCTCCTGGCTGAGCTCCCGGTTGTGCAGCACCGATACGGTTACCGTTGCCTGCTCCCATAGCCGGCTTCGGTCGCGATGTAATTCGCCGAGAGATATCTGCCTCTACATCTGCTCGAGGGCGTCCGTGCTTGGTAGCAGAAAGCTTCTTCATTGCGCCAGAAAGCTTATCGTTCGATTTAGCTAGTGGCGGCGTGAACGACATACTAAACGGCGCAGAGGGAGTGTTGTTCACCATAACCGTCGCGATGCCCTGGAAGTTTGGCATCTTAGTCAGATCGTCGACAGTAAATACCGGTTCAAACTTCTTCACCAACATCTCAGCATCTGTCACACCAATACGGCCAGAGACAACAGTACCGACGTTACCAATGATCGCTTCTCGTATCTTATCAGTCAGCTGCGTCATAAACTGATTGGCCATAATCAAGCTCAAGCGATACTTTCGTGCTTCAGAGAGTATCGATTCAAAACTCTCAGTCATGAAATTCTGGAACTCGTCGACATACAGACTAAAGTCTTCGCGCTGATCTTCGGGTATATCGGCGCGGCTCATCGCAGCCGCCTGAAACTTCATGACAAAGATAATACCAAGCAACTTTGAATTCAATTCACCCATTCGCCCCTTGGAAAGATTCACTATCAGGATTTTACGGTTATCCATAATATCACGCAGGTTAAACCCAGATTTTGTCTGTCCGATAATATTACGCATCGCATCGTTACTAATAAACGGCCCGAACTTTGAAGCCACCCAGCTCACCAACTCACCGGCTTCACTCGACTTCTGGGAAGCAGGCCATTCTTTTGTCCAAAACTCGAGTACAGTCGGATCTGTTACATACTTAAGCTTACTCTTCATAAACTCTGAGTCGACAAGTACCTTTGGTATATCGATAAATGTACCGCCTTCTGGGTCGCTCATGAGCAACAGCGCCGCATTGCGAAATATATGCTCTAAGCGCGGGCCAACAATACCGGTGTGTCCTGGGTCATACAGGCCATACAGCATATTGATTGCCTCCTGCACCAAGAAGTCTTTCTGGTCTGGCGTACTATACTCAAACATATTGAGCCCGATAGGATTGTCCATGTCTGCGGGATTAAAGTAAATGACGTCTTCTACGCGCTCCTTAGGTACAGCGCCCATCAGTATTTCGGCAGAATCGCCATGCGGATCGATAAAGGCGAATCCCCTGCCATCCATCATGTCTTGATATGCAAGATTTTCGAGGAACTTCGACTTACCGGTACCCGTTTGACCAATCATGTATAGATGACGGCGGCGGTCATTTGCGCTTAGCCGTATCGGCTTTTTGATACCTCGAAACTCGTTATACCCTATCAAGAAGCCATCATCCATCACTTCAGTTGGACCATCCACCTGTTTGCTCATCTGGCGCTTCACCTGTGCGCTCGGGATACTCTTTTGATCGGGCAAGTGAAATAGCGTTGCGAGTTCAACGGTGTTTAATACATTTGCTTTGAGACTTTGAGGAAAAAATCGAAATATAAATGATGTAATTAAGTCATCTACATTGCGTGTTGGCGTGAATACGAATCCGTTATTTGCCGGCGAATCAAACAGTGAAAATGCTGCAACAAGATTCTTGAGTAGTGTTTGTGAACGTTCTGCTGTTGATGAAGATACAACAACACGTACCAATATCTCATACCCCGGATAGCGTGTCTTTTCTTCAATTGCGTCAATGCTTTGCTGCTCGAGCGCTGTAAGCTGCCTATCAACACCATTTTCTTCCGAGTGTCCGTCAGCAGAAGGTGGCTTCCACAATGCTTCAGCTAAATCTTTTGCGCCGACCATACCGCCAAAACCGCCATGCTTACCTGCGGCGCGATCCTTCTTTACTCGCTCTACTGCGTTTGTTGATGCTTTAATCCAGCCCTGACTTGCAGGTCGCATCAATATCTGCACACCCACTCCATCCTCGCGACCGATAATAGACAATGCGTTCAGAATCGCCCTTGAAGCATCTCGTTTCGTATCCTGGTAGGTTGCAATAGGATACACATAACTCTTTTTTAGAGAAAACTCACCACCAATCACCGAACTAGCCCGCGTATCTTTCGTAAAGATATTATGCTCCTCTACTTCTTCAAGTCGAGCGGATGGATATGCGGCAATCACAGACTGACGCACCACATCAATAAGAACTATCGGCACAACCGTATAGTAGTAAATTAACCCTTCTTTCGCTACTATCTCAAATGAGATGTGCCGCTGACCATAAATACGATGCTTAAAGCCACGCTGCGCAGTGCTGGCTATGATGTTATACATCACCTGCGCCTGCGACAAGAGTTCGTCGGTCACTTCGCGTTCATCGCGTCCTCCGCGGTCTAAATCTTCACTCGTGGGAGGAAGATGGATAAGCATTGGCACCATCTTGAGACCGCGTTCGTAGTTCTTAGCCTCGCGTAGCGTATTTTGATACAGCATATACAAGAGGACAGCGGACACCGACGCCACTATCAAGATTGCAAATACCCCTATAATTATTCCTAACACGATCCACCCTACTTCTTAATCATTACTTGCACCGACCTGTCGGCCATATCGCTTAGAGAGATAGTCCCGCTGCAACTCTCCGATAGCTTTCTCTCTGGCATACGGATTGTCTTTGGTTTGCAAGATTACCTGCTTTGCCCGGTCTACCCACTCTTTTTCTATCACATCATCATCGTTTGCCGCAGTGGGATTAGCAACAAGCGAACTTGAGGCGTCATCGACTGGTGGCTGAATAGTTGGCATGGCAACTTGTTGCAGCGGTGCGGCAACCGGCGGGGGTGGCGGGGCTAGTTCGACAGCGCTTCTCTGCTCTACCCTCTCTGGAGAGACAGTTTGCAGAGTTTCAGGCGACGCGAAATTAGGCGGAACCTCGTAAGATTCCATCTGTGGTATTGGCTGCTGCTCCGGTGAGCGTGAACCTGGCGATAACTCTGGCTGCATACCTGTTAGTATAGCACAAACATAAGCGAGAATCTGCTACTAAACTACGATGTTTGCCTGGAGATATAGAGGCACCCAATAGCAAGCAGCGCAATCACCAAAAAGAACTCAGCGACCCCGACTTGTCCGACGGAGCGCAAGCTAACCAATATGACAGGACCAAGCGCAAGAATTGACGCATAATAATACGCTTTGCGCATGCTTACATCTCCTGCTACATGGCCAGTACGGTCACTATAGAGCAGCTTTAGTAAAATACGATGGCATAGAAAAATAAAAAAAGTCAGTATAGTAACTGACAGAATGTACGAGAGCAAAAATACTGCTAAGATTCCCATTGCACCCGCTTCGGTTGGCGGCATGGTAATCAGAAGATAGCCTAAGGCTGTTGCTGAAAGTAATCCTATGATAGTGAGCAATTTTGCAAACATTATTCATAGTATACAGGACATCAAGGGTGTCCGAGTAGTAGTCTTCACGAATATTCTTCGACAACCACCGCTAAAATAAATAAAAGGGCGGGCGAAGCGATACTCAACTACCACTCAAGACGACTGACCGCTCGAGAAATTACTCGAGCATATTCTTGTAGGTGTATTCCTCACTCTACGTCCAGTAGTTTCATGACTTCTTAGAACTCAAAGGTTTTACCGGACGCAGAGCTGTACTAACAGCTACTACGCGCTCCACGTCAACGATTTGACGGAGCTTCGACAGCACCATGAAACAAAGATTGTGACATGTTACCGTCGAATATTCGTCAAACCACACCAGGTTTGAGTAGAGCAGAGGGCTAAATTGTTAAGGTTTTTTTGCTTTGTTTGTTTTTGTAAAGCGTACTTTTATCCTAGCAAAGCATAGGCATAATGTCAATACCACACGAACAAAATATAGATGTGATAAAAACATTTATTATTATCTATCGTATTATTAACAGATGTATCAATTAGACGTTGTTAAAATTAATAACATGTATCTCTTACAACATATCAAACTTCAATCCTCAGAAAATTATAATATCCTGTGAAACGCATACTTATGTTTTACGCAAACACTCCACAGGCGACCAGTCAGTACTCACGAAGCACCGCCGTAGTTCATTGCTTCGGCCTAAGCGCCGAATCTAGACAAGCGCCACGAAGCACAAAGCAGGTACTCCATCGTAGCTCTCATCCATACCCACCCACGCATCACTACACATACAGGTGTGACATAAGTAAAGGATTCAGACGAGCTATCGACGCACAGCCGCAATAAACACCAGGCCCTACGGACTCGCACGCGAAGCTCAAACAAGGCCATCCCTAATGACGATGAGTTGCCGCCCATGACATACATACATACATACATACATACGATGCGTCCGAATACCTAGCAAGCGCAGCCTGCTGACTTCTAGTGATCAATGAATACAATTGTCTAGTGAAGTAGTGTCCAGTAAAACTCTTATACCCTGACCATATATTGACGCAACATAATTTGCCGAATCTCATGCACAATGCATACGACTAGTGAGTAATAGTCACACGCCCGGCACGCTGCCGGGCGTGGATATGGAATGCTATGTCGCGCAGACTAGTCGCTCCGATCTACCTACACTCACCCATCGCTCTGGCGGGTATGCGCAGAATTATTTCAGCTCTCAAACCTCATACACACATGATGTCATTATCAACATCGGAGCAAAGTACCGCCGCACAGTAGCTTGTCTGCGTAACATCATACACTCCTCACTTCTTAATCTAGTGGCGCTCCTTGACCTAAAACACCACATCTAGCTTATCCACACACCTCGATAACTTCATGTAAAAATCTTTTGCAAAATCATTGACACAAGCGCTTTGCCGTCATATTATAGGGGTAGCTTCTGAATAAAAAACTTGTACAGAAGCCAAAAATAAACAGCATATTACAAAAACTCCACATGTAAAACGACCGTTCCTCGCAGGCGGTCGTTTTGCTTGTTGCATGCACTTTTTTCCCGACTCATTCACGAAAACCGATGTGTTCACGGGTTAATAAACATAGATCAAACGAAAATATTCCATCACATAAGGATGGAATATTTTCGTTTGGTGGAGCTGCGGGGTACTGCCCCCCGGTCCGACAGGTAACATGGATATTTGTCTACAAGCTTAGGCTATATTGAATTGTTTTATAACTCGCTGTGACTTACATATAGCCAAAAACATCACATCGAGTTACGCGGAAAAAGTCCCGCACATAGGCCGCTTCCCTACATGCAGCAAGCGACAAATATATATCACTCAAACTTGCCGTGTCGCCTAGCAAATTCAAATGGTTGCGTTAGTTACGCAGCAACTGCTGATGTAGCTGGTGCAAATGCTGAAGCAAATACACGAAGCTTCTCAGTAGCTTTGTCTGTAATTGTGTTTACAATTAAAAATGTACTGTACGTGTACGGTCGACTTGCAAAATATCCTGTTAAACTCCCATCGTCGAAAGCTATGTCAGCCCCAAACCAATACACTTATTATACCAGATAGCTACTATATATGATATCCTGAAAAGTACTCATGGTCACCGAAGTTAACTATGTCGCACCAGTAGGATTCTCGGGGTCACTCGTCGAAGTTGAGTGCGGCGCCAAGCATTAACGCAGTTGAATGCGCGCAAGCGAACGGCATTGGCACGGTGTACGTTCCGGAAGTAAATAGAGAGTAGGCGCTGCTCGTCGAGGGTATTACAATCATTCCTCTCGCAAATCTCAAACAACTTTTTCTCCACCTCAAACAAGAGTTGCGACTAGCCAAAGCTACGCGCAGCGCTCAAACGGCACCTGCAATAGCCACACCACTCTACCCTCTTGATGCCATCAGCGGCCGAGACCAAGCGCGAAGCGCGCACTGGTCATTGCAACTGTAGGACGTCATAACATTCTCCTTAACGGACCACCCGGATCCGGCAAAACACTACTCGCCAAAACTATGACACGCCTTTTACCACTGTTGAAGTCAAAAGAGCGCATAGCCGTCACGGAACTGCACAGCCTATCAGACAAGTCTCCACAAGAGATAGGATCAAGACGTCCATTTCGCTCGCCGTACCACACGGCAAGTCGCACTGCGCTCATAGGTGGTGGTGCGGAAGCCGAAACCGGGAGAGATATGTCTCACGCACCACAGAGTACTGCTCCTCGATGTGATCCCAGAGTATCCTCGTTCAGTACTCGAGTCGCTGCATCAGCCGCTAGAGGGGCCGACAAGTGTCGATAGACCCGTGCGCAGGGCCATCTTACTATCCCGCTGACTTCATGATGCTTGCCACTATGAACCCATGCCCTCATAGATACTACGGAGATGAAGCTAAAGACTGCACGTGTAATCTATTGCAAATCACCAGCTATCAAAAGAGACTATCTGGGCCATTGCTCGATCGCATCGACCTCACACTCACCCCCCCAAGTTCCGACACACTAGGTTCTTAAGCAAACACCAAATGATTTTCCACAACATAAAAGTGCAGTTCAGTTAATAAAAATAGTACTAGATCACCAACTTTCCAGATACGAAGATAGTAATAGATACAACATATCGCTATTCAGCAGCAATGTCGCTTAATCGACGCCCCTTAGCGATAGTGCCGCACAAATCCTCAACCGCGCCAACGACACACCCAGCCTCGGCGTTCGAAGCTACTTCAAAACGATCAAGGTCGCACGCACAATCGCGCATATCGCCGACTCCGACACGATAGAGCCAGCCCATATCGCCCAGGCACTTCAATACCGACAACTCACCACATAAAACACTTGCGTCGACCACTGAAATCTGATAAGATTGTATTCGAGTAATTTCGACTACTCAGCTAACAAGTTACAAGGAGACGATGATTAACAAATCAGTTCGTGTTAACGAGCAGATCCGCGCTAAGGAACTGCGAGTTATCGGCACAGAAGGTGAACAACTAGGCATAATATCTCTCGCAGAGGCTCGTCGCCTCGCGGACGAAGCAGGTGTAGACTTGGTTGAAATTTCGCCAAACGCCGATCCATCCGTGGCAAAACTCATCGACTGGGGTAAATTCCAGTATCAGAAGATGAAGGAGCTACAAAAAAATCGCAAAAAGGCGAAGCAAAGCGAACTCAAGCAGATGCGACTTGGCCTCAAGATTGGTTCAAACGATCTTGAAATCAAGCTGCGAAAGATTCGGGAATTTCTCGTCAACGGCGACAAAGTAAAAATCATGATCTTCTTCCGTGGCCGTGAAATGGCACACAAAGAACTCGGTTTTGAACTTATGGACCAAATTATTGCGAAACTTGAAGACGATGCAGTAGTCGAGCAAAAGCCTCAGATGGCTGGCCGCAATCTGAGCATAACCGTAAGGAGTAAATAATGCCAAAGCTAAAGACGCACAAAGGAACTGCGAAGCGCGTAAAAATTACCGGTACCGGTAAGATCACTCGCGCCCGTGCTTTCGGCGGTCATATGCTTGCGAAGAAAAGCAAGAGCCGCAAACGTGCCATCAACACGACTGCTATAGTCACCGGTGGCATGGCTAAAAATGTTAAACGAGCCCTAGGAGTAAAATAATATGCGAGTTAAACGAGGTGTAGCAGCACGCGCTAAACACAAAAAGATCCTAAAAGCCGCTAAAGGTATGCAACATAACCGAACTCGTAGCTTCCGCCTAGCTAAGCAAGCGGTCACACGAGCTCTACAATATGCATATCGCGATCGACGCAACAAAAAACGCGACCTCCGCGGACTTTGGATTACTCGTATCAATGCAGCAGCACGCCTGCAGGGTACGACGTACAGCAAGTTGATGGCTGGACTTAAAAAAGCCAACGTCGAACTTGATCGCAAGATTCTATCTGAACTCGCGGCAAAAGAACCAAAAGCATTTGAGGCCGTTGCTAAAAGCGCAGAGTAAACCTTTTACTTCTTCAGTAAATTAAATACCCGCCGATTGGCGGGTATTTAATTTGACAGTCTGTCTGTAAGCCGGGTTCTGTCGTGGACGATCATCTATCTAGTCATGCCGTTGCCAGCACAATCAAGCGGATCTTTGCGATATATGAGCAGACGAACAGCCTATATGCTCATATATCTCCTTGCAGCAGACAGGGTTTACCTCCTCCGTACGTCGCCGCACGTCGCTGTGAGCTCTTACCTCACTCGTTTCGCCCTTACCTCCGAAGAGGCGGTATAGTTTCTGTGGCACTTTCCCTAGGGTCGCCCCCGGTCGCCGTTAGCGACTGTCCTGTTCTACGCTGCCCGGACTTTCCTCTTGCGCGGCTATACCTCGCAAGCGATCGTCTAACAAACTGTCTTAGCTATTATACCTCAGCTTGTTGAGTTTGATGAGTCTGGTTTTCTGTGCGCATCTAGTACTTTATTGACCTCTGCATCCGCGAGTGTATTAAACTCTCGCCGCACATGCACAAACCGCACGTCTTCGAACTGGGATAGCAAGTCAACGATACGCTCATTGATAGGCCATAACTCCCTATTCTTAATGGTATAGATACCTTTCATCTGATTGACCACCATCAAGCTATCGAGACGATACTCAAGTCGTCGATACCCCAGCTCAAGCGCACGCTCTAAGCCAAGCAGTAGACCTTGGTACTCAGCTTGGTAACTTGTAGTAATACCGAGAAATGCACCGCCTTTTTCAATCACCGTTCCATCTGGACTCTCGACAACATATGCCGCCGCCGACTCACCCGGATTACCTCGCGATCCCCCATCTGAATACATAATATACCTACTATCTGATGTATTTATATCATCGATAGTAGTAGTTTTAATCATAGATTCATCTGTCGATACGCTTTGCTCACTTAAACCAAGTAATACTTGTGATGACTCGGTGATATCTCTGTGTTGTATTTTAGACTTACTTTGCCAAATTGCTTTATCATAATTTTCACTCAATGAAACTGTCGCGCTCTCGACGGTTACCAAATATACAATGAAGACATATTGCAGCCCGTGATCGTCTGGATCGATATACGAAATGACGTCAAAAAGCTGCACCGAGATCGGTGCCAGACCGGCATCTTTCACCAAGTAGCGGCGCAAGGCCTCTTCCGGCTGCTCGCTATGCTCAATCTTACCTCCCGGTAATTCAAACTTTCCAAGAATAGATGCGCGACCATTGGCCCGACGTATAAGTAACGTTTGATCATTTCTGCGGACTAGCGCCCGTACTGCAGTACGTTGTTTCATGTATTTCTCTATTAAATAAATTCTTTAATACCGACAATATAAGTCTGGTCGGGATGACTGGACTCGAACCAGCGACCTCACCACCCCCAGCGGTGCGCGCTACCAACTGCGCCACATCCCGTTTTTTAGTACAAAAAGTCCAGGACCGGCGCTTGATATATCCCCGCGCATGTGCAAGGTGGGTTATCTCACAGCGTCTCCTCGGAGACACAGAATGTTGAATTCCCTATCAAAATGACGTTAGGAAATCATATACGCCGACTTCCTGGACACCTCTTATTATACACCCTATGCAGTGCGCAGATCAAACGCCAAGCAGCAGCCTGAACACGCCCAGGATAGCATCGATAGCGCTTGTCATGATTGATCCAAGGAATGAACCCGCAAACAACACAAGCGCAAATACGATCAGTAAGCCAGCCTGCTCGAACACCTCCATGGCTCGACGAATAAACTCAGGTGCGAGTGCATACAGCACGCGAGATCCGTCGAGCGGCGGTATCGGCAGCATGTTAAATACAAAGAAACCAAGGTTAATTTGCACTGCAAGCGAGAGAATGTAACCGGTTAGCGAACCAAGTGCAGGGTCTAGCAGCACAAGCGCGACAAATGATAGAAATGCAAAAAGTAAATTCACTAAAGGCCCGGCGAGCGCCACAAGCGCTGCGCCGAACTCTTCATAACGCACTCGCGCTGGGTTAAATGGCACGGGCTTGGCTCCACCAAATATGGGACCGCCTACTATCGCCAGCAAGACCGGCAATAGTATCGTCAAAAAAGGATCGATATGCTTAATAGGATTCAACGTCAAACGACCCTCATCCTTGGCAGTGTCGTCACCTAGCCAATGCGCCATAAAACCGTGCATCGCTTCATGTATCGTCATCGACACCAACACAACACCAATCGTGACAATTACTCGTAGTATTACATCATCCATTAAGTTCTATTATACCGTAAGTACGGCGCAATACATACTCCCCCTACACCTTGACGGCTTGGTCTCTATACGCTACAATAGTACGGATTGATTAATTAATAAGTGGAAGTAACAGATCATGGCATCACGATGTGACCTCACAGGTAAACGAGCTCAATACGGACACAATGTCAGTTTTTCTTTGCGCCGTACTAAGCGTACTTTCAAGCCAAATCTACAAAAGAAAACTTTCGTTGTAGACGGCCAGAAAGTAACTATGACCCTGAGTACTCAGGCTATTCGTACGCTCAAGAAAAAAGGCATCTTGCCAAAAAGTGGCAAAGCCGTACTTGTGCCGATCAACTAGAAGCTCGAATTATCTCGAAAACATTTAACCCCCGCAAATGCGGGGGTTAAATGTTTTTATGCACTATCACGTACTTATGTTCGGTTGAGCGTCACAACCGTCAAAACTGCCGGGATTGACGACGCACCCTTGACCTTATATTTACCGCCACTCTCTTCAACAGGGGCACCGAGTTCTTTAATGAACGTATCTACTGTATCTTGCGGAACCTCATACTTCAGTGTGTCGTCAGCATAATGCACCGGAATCACAACCTTTGGCTCTATCTGGCGCACGACTGCTGCTGCACTCGTCGCGTCCAGTGTATATCCACCACCGCCAACAGGCAGAATCAAGATATCAATAACACCTAACGCCTCTAATTGATCCTCGCTCAGCTTCGGATCGATATTTCCAAGTAGCGCTACATTTGTCTCGCCAATCCCTATCCGGTAAATCGTCGAAAGCATTTCGCTACTGCCGGCATCGATATGTCGACGTGCAGATGCACCATGTATCGAAAAATCACCAAATTCGTAATCGCCAGCCCACTCAACTACAAGTTTCGCATCTGGATTACGCACGATAAAGCGTTCTTCGGTCGCAAGTTCTACCAAATCTTTTGTGTTAATATCTTTTAGACCTACAACAGAAAGCTTAGGGTCGGCTACTACAGTCGTACCTTTCGTCGCAAGTACTACTGTATTTCCACCTTTATATTCTATATCAAACATCATTCCTCCTATATTGACAGTAATTTATCGGTATCTACTAACACGGCGTGTTTACCATTGATAATCTCAGTGACGAATTTATCACGCACACTCAGTCGATAGTAAAACTCTTCATACGGCATGCTAGTGTAGTTGAGTTCGCGGCCCTCTACCTTTTCAGCTGCCTTCACGGCCGCTTTGAGCTTTGCAGCGGGCACATCACCTACCAGCAACACATCTATGGCGCTTGCCGAGCCCCTCACAAGCACACCGGCCGTCACGACTAAGCGCACACTGGGCAACTGCGCAAAGTCATCCGCCCAAGATTTGCTTAAACCGGCAACCGCAGCTGCTTTTGTCTCAACCTGCTCATCTGCAAATATCGCCCTGAGTGGTACATAGTACTCGTATCGTTGATTTATTTCGTAATAAAGCTTATTGTCGTCGTTCTTGCTAGTAATAATACCGATGCCCATCATATTTGATAGCTCGCGGCGAACAGAATTGATCTGCTCATCTATAAGGCGAGTTATTTCACGAACATAAAAAGACTTACCTGGATTGTTCAGGAATAGATGCAAAAGTTTTACCCTTGTTTTTGAACCAAATAGTGCGTCAATCATTCTCTTATTTCTGTATTTAATACTGTTAACATGATATCACGAACTCACTGGGCGAGCGAGTATATCAGACAAGTAGTGTTCAGCACCTTCTAGTGTATGCCATCGGATATACTTATTTCTCTTTAGCCATGTCATCTGTCTTTTAGCGAGTCGCCAGTCGAGAGTATTAAATTTTTCTTTTATTTCTGACAACGTTTTTTCATTGTCAAGATACTGTCGCACCAATGGATAGATATTTCCCGTCATCGCTTCGGATTTCCAGCCATACATTTCGCCCAATTTCTTCGCTTCTTCCACAACACCATTGTCAAATATGTGTTCAGTCCTGTTGCATATTCTGGACCTCAACACATCTCTGTCTGTTGATATTCCTACAATGATCGCTGCATCAATTGGCATAAGTCTCCTCTTATGGTTACTACCATTCAGTTCAATTGCACGCACAAGGTGTCGCGCATTCTTGAAGTTTTCTGGCAATGCTATGTTGTTTTTCTCGCAATACTTTTGAAGCTGCTGAACGCTCATATCAGCATAGACTTTGCGCTGCTCATCTTGCACGTTGTCACCAAATTGGTAATCAAATATCAGTCCATCCACATAGAGACCAGTGCCACCCACCAAAAAAGGAATATGATCCCGACCTTTTATTTCTTGAATTTTTTGCGTAGCATATTCCTTAAAGTCAGCCGCCGTAAAACGATCGCCTGGATCTACCAGATCCAAACCCCAGTGTGGGACGGTACTTTGCTCATCTAGTGTGGGCTTTGCTGTACCAACATCCATACCACGATACACCGTGCGGCTATCGGCACAAATAATCTCTCCGCCGAAACGCTGCGCCAACGTAACTGCAAGTGCTGTTTTGCCACTTGCAGTAGGACCGACAAGAACAATTAAAGGAAGTTCGGATGCCATCGTAGATCCTCGAAATTTACCACCTTGTCATCTATACATTGAATGCCATCTTGCAACAGAAGCTGTTGCTGCACGTCAGGACCCCCCGGGAATCCCGCCGCTAGACCTCCACGACGATTGACCAGCCGATGCCAAGGAAGCTCAGGATTACCGTGGTGTGCAATACCTCCGACTACTCTACTTGCGTATGCACTTCCAGCCAGGGCAGCCACGTCTCCATACGTCGTCACCCTGTCAGCTGGCAGCTGAGATATAATCTTTTCAACTCTCACACGAAAATCAGCGTTCGACAATGTATGCTATCTCCTTCTCGACAGCCGTCCAGTCAGCACAGCGTATGGCGACGTCAGATGAATCATTTTGCTGCCAAGGATACTCCCCAAACCACATGCCGTGAATCGTACCGTAGGACGCAGCATCAACCAGATGCTTAAGATTGTCATCGACGAGTACATCGGCGCCGATACGCCGACATATTTCGCCCTTACTGCCATCTAAGCCGACATGCTCAACACCGGCGAAGCACTCGCCAAAGTAAGTATTAATCATAGCGTTCGTGACAGCCGTCATAGTGACTGGCCTAGCTGTTACTAGGTGCAGTTCATGCTCAACCGCCAACCTGTGCACCGTGGCGATGGCATCTTCAAATGGTGGTGTGACAGCATATTCCGGCGAAGTTTGTATTTCCAGTATTCGGCCGTGGATAGTATCCCTATCTGCATTCCATCCCGGATACGCGGAGGTGTGAGCATACTCCAGCTCTACTGCCGTCTGATACAGCACATTATACCGTTCAACTATCCGAATCATCGATGGCAGCAATACATCATCACAGTCTATTGCAACTACAAGCTTTTTTGCCATAGCAGCTAGAGACTCTCCAGGTACCCGGCAAGCATATCGAGCGCAACACGCCGTTCGCCGCCTTGCGTACGGACGCTCACTTCACGCGCAGCCTGATCTTTTGGTCCCACTATCAACTGCACAGGAACCTTCATGGCTGTGGCTTCGCGAATCTTCTTACCTAAACTTTCGTTTCGCATATCTATTGTAAATCTTACTTCGTTGTATTTCAGTGGCTTCATCAATACAACCTCTGATAACGTTGCTTTAATTTCATCAACATATTCAGCCACAGTGTCGTTGATGGTTAATATACGGACTTGTTCTGGTGCTAACCAAAACGGTAACCATCCAGCCGTTTTCTCTAAATAGAAGCCGATGAATCGCTCCAAAGAACCAAGGATAGCCCGATGGATAACAATCGGTGTCTGCGCATCGCTACTACTATCAACATATGTAAGCCCCATACGCCCAGGCACAAGCACGTCAACCTGTGACGTCGCAATAGTGTCTTCCTTACCAAGAACATTGCGTGTCTGCACATCAATCTTGGGCCCGTAAAATGCCGCTTCGCCCTCGGCTTCAACAAACTTTACGTCGAGCTCTTGCATTGCCTCACGAATCATAACACCAGACTCTTCCCAAATGGAATGGTCACCTTCATATTTATCTTTTTGAAAATCAGGTAAAGATAATCGATACCAGTAGTCATCGATACCAAACACATCATAGACTTCTTTAAAAAGCTTAAGCACAGCCTTAAACTCATCTTTTAGCTGCTCACGGGTAACATAAATGTGTGCATCGTTCTGTGTGATCGGCCCGCGAACACGTATCAAACCGGTCAAAGTGCCAGAGAGTTCATGCCTATATAATCCTGCATGCTCGGCAAGTCGAAGCGGCAGATCATTGTAGCTTGTCACAATAGCCCCGTACACCTGATGATGATGAGGACAATTCATTGGAGCAACGTAAAACTTTTGCCCCTCCGAATCAGTAATCGAAAACATGTCTTCTGCGTAGAACTTTGCATGCCCAGACAGCTGATAAAGCTTTTCATGTGATATTACCGGAGTATCAACATACTGATAGTCACGTATTTCTTCAAGCTGACGCATATAACGACTCAATAGACTCTTAACTTTTGCTCCGCGCGGCAGAAGAAGAGGAAGCCCTTTACCAACCTCCTCACTAAACATGAAGAGCTTCAGTTGTGGCCCGAGTACTCGATGATCTCGCAACTTTGCCTGCTCGAGCATTTCAAGATACGTCGCAAGCTCTTCTTCCGTCTCAAATGCGACCGCATACAGTCGCTGCATCTGCGGGTTGCCTTCTTTGCCGCGCCAATACGCGCCAGCGATGCGCATCAACTTGAACACACCGACATCGTAGGTATTGGCGACGTGCGGACCGCGACAAAGATCGACGAAATCGCCATTTTTATAAAAGCCTACTTCTTCGACCGCAGCATCACCATCAGCAATGGTACCCATTTCACCCTCATCTAGATCTTTAGCGACTGTCGTGCCACTTCGCTTGAGATCGTTGAGGAGTTCTTCTTTATACGGCTGATTAGTTACCTTCGCCCATTCGATTGCTTCATCAATCGGCATAGTAAAATGCTCGAAATCCTGCTTCTCGGCAATAATGCGTCGCATAGTCTTCTCTATTTTTCCGAAGTTTTGATCACTAATTTTACGCTCACCTAAGTCGATATCGTAGTAAAAGCCATTTTCCACAACTGGTCCTACGCCAAATTTTGCCTCTGGCCACAGTCGCTTCACTGCCGCTGCTGTAATGTGTGCCAAGCTATGGCGCATTGCGTGTAATTGTTCTTCGTTCATGTATATACCTCTATAAAATTTATAAAATAAAAACATGCGATCCATAGATTTACAGCATAAATCCACATATCGCATGTCTCGGGCCTGATGTATTTAGGCGGTTCCACCGGACTTTTACTTGTAACGCGACGTTTCGTACGTCTCGATGCCCCACGAAGCTCGGCGGGCGGTTACTCCGCGTCAGTGCTCACTTTTATAGTACCCTACTCACCCCCGTTATTGCAACACCTCTCAATATCTGCTAATATAATGGAGCTTAGGAATATTCCATACAGCAGTATGGGCGATTAGCTCAGTTGGCTAGAGCGCGTCATTGACGTTGACGAGGTCGGGGATTCGAGCTCCTCATCGCCCACCACGAGATTATCAGAATATAAATAACCAGCTTCAGTAAGAAGCTGGTTATTTATATCTTGGCTTGCATCACTTTGTTCTATGCTCAACCAGGCGAAACATCAGCGTCTACCAGTATATACAAGTACAAGACTTCACCCCTGTCGCCCTTACGCTTATCCACTACATTCTATACTTTTCCACATCAATATCCAGTCAAACACCCACCCCGATATACCTAGTGTGATATATAAATAGAAAAATACATAGTTGACAGAATATGATGCTTATGCTATATTGTAAGTATGGCAAACGAGAAAACAGTAAAACAAACACATAAGCCATCGGTACTTGCCAACTTCAAGCTCGGTTACGAGTATGATCTTACGTGGGCAGAGATACACAAACAACTCAAAAAATAGTCGCGTTGCATTTTAACGGACTTTTTACCACCAGACTTCACAGTCTGGTGGTTTTTCTTTGGCAACTTACCCACAATAGCATATACGTTTTCCACTAGTATTTTTAATAGCTGTATGACAATATATAGATATGATATGTATATATTGCTTGCACGATAAGACAACGACACCCAACTCTCGCCCACACAAATCACGACCAGTAACATGGCGGAGACATCGCTGCCCCAACTGCAAAGGAGTGTTTACGACATACGAACGGCCCTCGCTAGAGGACATGACAATAGTCGCAGACGACCAGAAACGGGATCCACGCATGTTTTCGCTCGGTAAGCTACTACAGAGCATCCATAGCTCTCTACCGCCCTCGGATACGCGGCCGCATGATAGCTACGAGCTAGCACTATCTGTTGAGCAGCATCTTATTCGCAAATATGACCTCAATACCCCCATCACGAAGTTAGCTCTCGCTCAAGAAACACATGCCATTCTAAAAAGATTCGATGCTGTTGCTGGCCTGCAATATAGTGCGCAGCATCAGCTTATTACTTCGATCCGACGTCGCGGGAGGCCCTCCACCACTGCCACCAATGCTCTCGATGCCTCTGAACGCGTTTAATCTCACTCACCGTTGCTTTTTCCGTCACGTCGAACTTATCGAGATACCGGCCAAACATTAGATGCAACTGCGCGTTAAGTGCAGAGCTAGCTCCGTACGCTATTGCAGTTACCGGCATCAGGATCCATTGCGCCAGCATCAGGAATGTACGGTGACGCTTGTAGCGCTCGGGGCGAGGAGGAAGCATGCGGAACGAGAAGAAGATAGAGATACAGAGACCCACTAGGGCAATTTGCTGCAAGGCGCTCACGATCACAGGCAGCTGGTGAGCAGGCACACTTCTCGCAGACTCCGGACTCAACAGCAGAGGAATCCAACCACCTATTGCGATCAGTATAGAAACACTAGCCAGCGTCACATGACTATCGAGTAGCTCAATCAACTTAACAAGTCCGTCACTGAGTGGCACTTTTCGCCCTTTGCCGAGCACCCGTGTTGCAACGTACGGCACGTCTGAGGCACCGTACGCCCAGCGACGCAACTGCTTGAACTGTGCAACCAGAGTCTTCTTGTAAGTCTCAGACAACACCGCATCTTGATATATAGGCACATAGATAGGCGTCACACCATAGTCACCTTTAAAGAAGAAATAGCTTCTCCAGAATTGATGCCCGTCTTCTACGATTGAACGTTTACTCCAAAATCCCATAGCCGTAAGTGCAGTGAGGGGTTGCGAGTGCGACGCGAAATTGCGTAACCTATCTGGACGCATAGCTGAAATAATATTCCAAAATGAATTACCCGTCGCAATCACTCGCATCGGCGCTGGAACATCCCAGATATTATTGAGGAACAAGGAAATAGGCTGATACGATAATCGCTGCCTGTTGGGGTGTACTATATATTCATACGAAACATAATCAAAATAAGCTTTATGCGGTCGATTGTCGCAGTCTAGCGTCGTGACGATGACGTCGTCAAAGTTTGCTTTCTGTTGCTTAAGTTTACGCGCCAAAAACTCGCCCGCATACGTAATATTGCCGCCCTTACCAACGACTTCTTCTGGTAAGCCCTCTGGATGCCCGACGGTGTAAAATGCACCAAACTTAGCACCATACCTCTGCTTAAGTATTTTTGCTGTCTGCTTGATACTCTCACCGCCACGCTGTTCGTAGGCAAACACAACGATAAGTTGCTTACTGTCTATCGTTGTCGCGAGGAGAGACTTGATAGTGGGCTCAATCACGGTGATCGATTCGTTATACGCCGCAACGATGACAGCATGCTTGAGCTGCGATGGCTTTGGATATGCAGCTGGATCAGCAGCAATTGCACGAAGATTTCGAAGGTGTATAGATTGGCCAAATTGGGAAATAGTTCGCTGCTCTTCGTGAGCCAGACTACTAGCGGGCTGTTCGAGGTCAATCAAGCGACGGTGCCAGTCGATCTCCTGGGCAGATGTCAGGTGACGATAGCCTCGTACAGTATGTGTAGCAATGATGACAGCCCGAGTCAGTGCCGTGAGTATGATCAGAAGTAGATACATACTTGCAATCGCCGCATCATACCAGGTAAGTATAAATAACAGGAGTACTGTACCGATACTTAATACGCCCGGTACAATCTCAAATAGACGATACATTTTTGTTCGCTTACCGAGAGGAATTTCGAGTGATTCTGTCATAATTTAAAAAGAAAACGCAATACCTAAGATACGATGCAACATTACCGCCGCAAACAGTACTACACCAATCGATAGCCATGCAAAACCAATCGCAGGAACTCGACCCTTTGCGCTATACAACTTTGCGCCCACCGCAGTATGCATTACGGCAATCACTACAAAAAAGAGAGAGTATGCCAATGCGTAGTACCACTGAGTTGCATAGAAGTTAACACCTCCAAACGACGTGTAGTGTGTATAAACTTGGATGTCTGAAGGTGAGATTTTCACTCCGAAATACAGGGCCAATAGACTGCTCAAAAGAATTAATCCAGCAAACACAGCCGTTGTGGCGCGGTCGTGCACGATGAGCTTCACTGAGTTGATAATTGATTCTCGCATCTGTCCTCTTAGTATATCAGATATGGAGCCGCTGACCGGATTTGAACCGGTGGCCTACGCTTTACGAAAGCGCCGCTCTACCAGCTGAGCTACAGCGGCGTGGCTATTAGCATGGATTATTATAGCATATCCACCCCTTGCGCAGTAGGAGTATCTTTGGTATGATTGTCTAAGTCTGCGCTCGTAGTGAAGTTGGCCTATCACGCCTCCCTGTCACGGAGGAGATCGCCGGTTCGAATCCGGTCGGGCGCGCCAAATGAAAATTATCAAGAAATTACCGCCCTTTAAGGCGGTTTTTTCTAGACTAGATCCATGTTTGCAGCTGGAGTAGTTTCCTTCGGCGCACCACTCAGAGCAATCCTTCCATTGTAGTATGCAGCAATTTCAGCAGCATCTTCCCTATCTGTAACATCTATCAACTTCTTCACGTATGTGGCGATAGCACGCTCCGAGTTATTCCACCACTTTATAATTTCCTCTTTTGAGAGAGTCGGCAAAAAATCATTGCCACTCAAAAATGTATAGGAGCCATCGGACGATGTTTTTACAAAATCTCTTATCCTCTCAGGCTCAAACGTTGTCATGAGAGATATCATAGTCATGCCGCCGCTCTCCATCGTACGATAGAGCATAAGGCGACCTTGCGCGTCGATATCATCCGCTACCGCAAGTTCTTCAGGCGAGTACTCACCAGCAAATGCGTCGGGGTAACCACCGTAGATGGAAACGGGTGGCTTGCCGTCGAATGCCTCGCTGCTATATCCGCGATTCTCCATGACACCAGAAAACATTTCCGAACGAATTGCTCTATCTATACCGCTTATAGTAGGGTTTGGATTTACCACTTCACGGCCCTTCGTATTTTCAAGCAGAGACGAGTAGCGTTCCTGCGCTTCAGGTGAGCCATCATAACCCTCTGCAAGCAGTGCGTATGCCATGCGAGCCGTGCGGCCGTTACCATCTGCAAAGTAGTGAATTGCGTTGATCGATAGGCCAAGCGTTAAACCTGCCATATCTGGATCGTCGAGGCTCTGTGCTTTCTCAAATGCCATCTTCAATAGTTTGTCACGGAAATTCTGATGTGGCGGACGATAGGTGACCTCCGTGCCCATCAAACCACTTTCAGACGTGACGCGTGATTTACTCACCTTACCGCGTTCAGTAGTGGGAATATTTCGCTCTACTCCATTCACAAAGCTAATGTATTTCTTAAAGCCGTCATAATCGAGTGAATCAAGAAAAACCTTTGACTTTTCAGGAGTTTCAAAGATTTCTGCAGCATGCAAGCGTTGCATAATCTTGACCGTTCTGGCAAGCTCAAGCTCGTGATCTCGAGAGATATCTTGCTGCTCTGTGTGTGGCGTAGTGCGTAGTTCTGTCATACTTTTTGTTTTTATTGCTGTTGTGAACATATTAACATCTTTTTCTATATATGTCAATGTTGTTTATGCATGCCCTTAAGTGCACCGAGACAGCTACGTTTTCAATCTGACGCACATCTGTTACACTGAAAATACGGCAAAACGTAACCAAAATAAACATGAAACATCTCTTTAAAGTAGCATCCCCTATCGCCTTGGCATTGGTCATTTTCTTTTATGCCGCCTCCGCCGCTCCGGTACATGCTGTCGCAGGAAGCATCTACTTCTCGCCTGGCAGCGGCACGCACGTAAACGGCTCAAGCTTCACTGTGGATGTGCGTGCAAAGGTACCAGCGAACGGATGGTTCGGTGGCGGAGCTACTATCGGCGTCACCTACCCTACAAATCTACTACAGGTCACCAGCACAAGTGTGAGCGGTGGTGTACTCGGTGGATCAAACCCAAGAGCTTTCAACGGCACTGTGTCGTATAACGTATTAAACTATCCGAGTAAGGCGATTAACGATGAGAAAATATTCACCATCACCTTTAAAGCAATTGCCACCGGCTCGGCGACACTAAATTTTAGCGCCAACACCTCAGTGAACGATGGGCCAACATCAAAAAAATCCAGCACTTTTACGATACAAAATCACACCTGTCCGGCTGGCCAAATCGGCACACCTCCGAACTGTCGCGTCCCGCCCCCTCCGGCCCCGGCGCCAACACCCTCACCTCAGCCAGCGCCTCAACCAACCACGCCCCGGCCGAGCCCAGCTCCTGCTCCAACGCCTACGCAGCCGGCCGCACAAGGCGACGAAGTCGAGAAACCCAAGCCAACGCCAGAAAAAATCGTAGAGCTTAATTTTGATGACATAACCGTACAACCAGCTTTCACGGCAGCTAGTATCGACTGGCAGACGACCTCCAAAGCCTCCAGTACGTTTGCGTATGGCACCTCGGCCACATCGCTCGATACGGACGTCGAAGTAGAAGCCAGCGAGGATGGCATGCAGTTCTCGACACGCCTTCAAGAACTTCTACCCGGCACCACATACTATTATCAAATAGTCGCAAAGGCGAACAACGATCAAGCCATGACCGAAACGGGACAATTCACCACCAAGGCATTCCCTGTCACTATTCGTGTCTCACAAGACGCCAAACCCACCAAAAATGCGTCACTCAAGCTAAGCGGAGATGATGATACATACACAACAAACGATAAGGGGCAGGTTGATTTGTCGTTACTGCCGGGTGAATACACGGTTACAATAGCAAAAGACTCACTGAAGACTGAACAGGCATTTACCGTGAAGGCGCTAGAGATCACGGATGATAAAGCACCCAAAACACAAGTGATTGAAGTAGCAATTGCAACAGTGATTTCATCTGAAAATAACACTAATTATCTTCTCGTTGCTATAATCGCTACGATTGGCATAATCCTACTAGGTGTCGGCGCATGGCTTGTCGTACGATACAAGCGGCGCACGTCAGCCGAAGAATCACCCTACAGCTCAATAGTTGAGTCAACACCTTACGAACCGTACGCTACAGTAGGAGCCGAGACTATCGACACTCAGGCTACATGGCAAACTCCACCAACACCAGCAACGTATCCTGCCCCGGTGCAGACTCAGTCCGCATATCCACCCCAAGTGCAATACTATACCACTCAACCACCAGCAGACATTCCCGAGGAAGAGCCTCTCGATATGTGGAGTGTAGCTGAAACCCACAGTATGCCCGATGCGAACGCCACTTCACTAGCGCAGCAAACCTATCTTCAACCCGTAACAGCAATCACCACGCCTATAGCAGACACTACTCCTCAGGCACCGATACCTAGCACCGAAGCACAGCAACCTCGGCAACTAGCGCCAGTACTTCCCGAAGATACCACCAAGATGCCCATCCAGAACCAATCACGCATTGACTATACATTTGAATCAGACAACAGCCTGACTATTCGCCACTCTTAGGTGACATTATGAACTATGCTGATATCGCTCAGCCACCGCTTGCCAATCAACTACGTCCCACCATGCTTTTATGTAGTCGCCTCGTACATTCTTGTAATCTAAGTAGTAGGCATGTTCCCATACGTCTAACCCCAAAATTGGCTCATTGCCGCCCTGCATTAGCGGGCTGTCTTGATTTGGCAGCGATACAATATCAAGATTCGGCTGCAGCCAGACCCAGCCGCTACCAAATAACGTTGCTGCTTGCCCACTAAATGTGTCGACAAAATCCTGAAAACTACCGTACTTCTCTACTATTGCCGCACCAAGATCGCCACTAGGCTGACCACCGCCGTCTGGACTCATACTCTGCCAAAACAGCGTGTGATTATAGTGACCGCCTCCGTTGTTCCTTACCGTTGTACGAATATCATCAGATAAAGAATCAAGTGATTTAAGCAGTAAGTCTAGTGATTCGGGAACATGACCTTCCGTATTCTTGAGTGCTGTGTTCAATTTATCAACATACGCCCGATGATGCTTGCTATGGTGTAACTGCATAATATCTGCGCTGATACTTCTCGAGAGAGCATCGTACTCGTAACCTAATGATGCTAGTGTATATGACATATTGCCTCCTATTCGGTTTGGTTTTGCACTCTTGATTGCGTTTCTGGTACAGAAATGAAGTACTCCACTTTACCGTCTTCTTTCAAGCTTTCGATTTGCCGGGTGAACTCTTTCAGCGGGACTTTTATAAACTGATAATTAATTTCGCCGTCGCTATTGGTATCTAGGAGCTTTACAAAATAATACCCATCTCCGCTCAACGGCTTGATTGGACCGGTTATTTCACCATTTTTAAGGCCTGAGGCGGCAACAGCTAGCCCACCATCCTTATTGTCGCGATTCACCCATCCAGATGTCAACACCTGCGCATCGGCTGATTTTGCATACTGCTGAGCAACCACCGTAAAATCACGCGTAGGATCTTTATCAAAGATTTTCTTTATTTCATCGGTCGCTTTACGCGCAACTTCATCCACTTCATATGCGACAGTTTGCCGCAACAGACTCTCACGTAAGTAGTAGCGATTTTCAGATGGAGACAGGCCGTACAACTGCTCAACAGACCGATCAATAACATCTTGACTGATATCCGCCTGCCCAGAAGAGGTCTGGATGAGCGCTTTAATCGCTTCGTCTATTCGCTCGTCGGTGATTTCAATATCGTAGCGATCGGCAAGTTTTTGGGCATACGTATCTGTTACAGCATTCTGCATAGCCTGAGCTTTATAGAAGTCGTAGACACTTTCATTGTCTCCTCCACCAGCGTATTGTGCTTCGTTGGCTTTTTCAGCAGTATTGAGATATGTTTCCGACATCTTGTAGTTGAGTAGATAATCACCGTAGCGGACATAGTCACCGTCCACCTTGGCTACAGGTAGCGGCACAACACGAGTGATACGATAGTAAAATTCATCGGTAGTCTGCGTCTTATAGAGCAGCCACCACGATACTCCGAGAAAAAGTGTTAGCACTGCAAATCCAATTGCTAGCGCGGTCAAGACAAGTCGATGCTTGGTGTATTGTACAGGATATTTAAAACGACGCCCGCCCGCCAAGATGCGCTCGCGATGTTCAGCGACCGTCTCGTTGGTTATCCGAGTTGGCTTCGCTGCTTTCTTCTGCCTCTTCATCTTCGATATAAGCTTCTTCATTTACTCCTCGTTCTGCATCTTCCACCGCATCTTGCAGTGTGTTGTAAATTTTTTGTGGATGTTCCACGTTACGGATGGTGAGATCCCCTACATACGTTTGTATGACGATGGTTCCAAATCCGAAAAGTTCCCCACTTATTCCTGGTATATTATAGCTTATGTTGTGGATTTTTGACAGCTTGAGCTCTACTACGTCACTCCCAAAAAAGCCGTGCTGCGTGACCTGACGAAGTCGCTGATCGGTCAAGATGAACACGGTAAAGTACCACATGACAAACTGATACGAGAATAGAATCAGCCCGAGCACAAGACCAGCGATCGGCAAAAGAAACAGCTCCAGTTGGGTCTGCCATATCAAAGGCGGTATCGAGCTCAATGCAAATGGTACAAGTAGCATATAGAAGCCTTTTCGCATCGCAATCATGTGACGACGAAAGACAAGCAGTAGCTGTTCGTCGTCACGTTGGCCATCAAAAGATTTTGAACTGCTGCTGTTTTTACTGGGCATGGATATAGTATACCTCACCCGACTGCCGAGAATCTCGAATAGTATCAAGTGTCTGAATAACCTCCGTCGAGTCGCGCCAACTGAGCAGGCGAAATGCTGCCGTCGACATAGGCACTGTCGCTAGGTGTTGCCAGCCAAACAGTACGTGCTGCCAACTCGCAAGGCCTTCGCTACCAGTAGGCCCTGTCGGCACATCAGGTCGATCATCAATGAGCGCCAAGCCAGGATATTTCCACTTTTCTTTATCAAAAATTGCATTTTCGAGCACGCCTGACCCGAACTCTTTTGCAAGTGTACGCTTGAGCGATAAGCACTTACCTTCGATCGCATACGGATTGCTCGTAAGTGGTGCCGAGGCGATTCTTGGGCTGTAGTCATTGTCGAGCATCGCCTGCCACGCTTCCGTTGCGCCCTCCTTGATGGCTAGGTTGCAAAAAAAATCAGGATCATTGTACACCTGTTTAATCTGTTCGTGAAGCGGCGCTGGATAATCTTTGGTAATGTAGAAGTTTGTTCGTTCAACACGATCAGCAACGTCGATACTCTCCAAAATCGGAGCATCAAAATCAAAAAGCGTGTTATCCATATCTATCAGCACATCAAGTGTTTCGCGCTTGGTCATCGCAGCTTCTTTCACTATTACGAATACAATTTGGTACCCCGGGCAGGAGTCGAACCTGCAACCTTATCCTTAGGACGGATCTGCTCTATCCAGTTGAGCTACCGAGGCGTATGGCTTATTATATCAAAAACGACCCCTGATAGCGAGGTCGTTAATGAATAAAGCGAGAGACTACCTCGTGAATTTCTCGTGTAGCGCTTCGTAGTCGAACAGTTCTGGCGCAGCGAACCAGTGTGCAATTTCCTGCTCAGCTTCAGCAGGATCGCCAGATGCATGAATAAGGTTTGGAATTCCTTTTTTCTTGTTATCTGCATATGCATAGCTCATATGACTAAAATCACCACGAATAGTACCAGGTTGAGACGACTTTGGTTCAGTGCCACCAACCATCTTGCGCACGAGTGCCACAGATTCAACCCCTTCGAGCACCATCGCGATAACCGGGCCTTCGCCCATCATCTCTAACGTAATATCAAAAATGTTGTCGCCTGCACGCGTTTTGAGCTTGCCGATATCTTCGTAGTGCGTGAAATAGTGCTTGCTGTCAGGTGCTAGCATTTTTGTGCCAACAATACGCAGGCCTACTCGTTCAAAACGAGTTAGGATTTCTCCTACGAGCCCACGCTGTAGTGCGTCCGGTTTAAATACAATCAATGTCTGTTCGAGTTCGGTCTTTGCCATGATGCTCCTTTGTTTACTTCTCGTCTACTTAGTATAACGTACTTAGCTGGCCTCCCCTAGTGTGTCGCGCTATACTATAAGGAATGGAACCTGCAGATACTTATTTTTCTTCTCTCATATATGACTTTGTCGAGTCACTCGAAGTCGAGGGTGGGCGCTCGAGCAAAACTGCCGAAAACTATACCCACTACCTTGAGCGGTTCTCAGACTTCGCTGGAGATATCTCAGTAGAAAATATCACCTCAGACTTGATACGCAAATACCGCCTCTGGCTCAACCGATATAAAAATGACAATGACGAAACTTTGTCACTCAATACCCAAAGCTACCACCTCATCGCTCTGCGCGGGTTCTTGCAATACCTCGCCAAACGAGACATAGCCTCGCTTTCTCCCAATAAAATAGAACTACCAAAAACAGTACGTAAACAAGTTACCTTTCTTCACTTTGACGAAGTCGAGCGTCTGCGGGCACAGATTGACATCGGAGACGAAGCAGGACTACGCGACCGCGCTATCACTGAGTTATTTTTCTCGAGTGGTCTTCGCGTTTCAGAACTTTGCAACCTCGACAAGAATCATATCAATACATCGCGTCGCGAGTTTATGGTGCGAGGAAAAGGCCAAAAAGATCGCCCGGTATTCATCAGTGACGCAGCAGCCGACACCCTAGAAAAATACCTCGACGCCCGCACAGATAGTCTCACGCCATTATTTATCAGCTATAGTCGCAATGCAGGCCATGTCGATACGTCTGGCGACTATCGAAGACTTACACCCCGAAGTGTGCAACGTATGATCAGTAAATACGCGCGGCTTGCCGGCATCACAAAACACGTCAGTCCTCATACAATGCGACACAGCTTTGCCACCGACCTACTTATGAATGGTGCAGATATTCGTAGCGTGCAAACTATGCTAGGCCATAGCGACATCAGCACTACGCAGGTATACACACACGTTACCGACGAACATCTGCGAGAAGTGCACGAAAAATTTCATAGCGACTAAAACACCGGCCTCTCAGCCGGTGTTTTAGAAACAGATAGTATAGCTACCTACGGTCGAGTTAGGTCTGGGCAAGAGCTTGTTGGTGCATCATCACGGTAATCATCTGGGTCATCGGTCACGACAAAATTCTTACATATGTCGCTCTTAGAGCCAACGGCCACTCGCGGGTACGGCGCTTCATTTGCATCCGCAGATTCCACGCGTGACACAACTCGTCGCAACACATCGTTTGCGCGACCAGTGACGTCTATCTCTGGCTGCACATTCTTAAACTTCACACAGCCAATCTCTACGATGCTATTATCGTCACACTCAGCACTGCTCGTGCTATCAATCAGGCTAACTCGAAAACTCGTATCTCGATACATCGATGCGAGCGTGAGGTAGTGAAATGTATTGGCATCGCGACCACTAGGCAGCTGTACATATGTCGTACACATATAGCCTTGTGTCAGGCTTTCGTCACATGTCGCCTCAACTGGATAGTTAGCTATCTTACCTTCAAGATTATCTTGGTTGGCGCTTGACAGTGGACGATGCAGGTCGGCATTATCGAGGTTGAATGCAGTGTTTTTTGTACCACCAAGTCCTGTAGTACTAGAGTAGAAAAATGATGCACGGGCAGTGTCGTCCATATTGTTAAGATTCACCGCACCAGGCTGGTACTGCATCACGCCAGCACGCAGCACTGCACCACGGTTTTCGTTGCGCCACTCTGCTTTGGTTGGGAGACGCAGATAATCAGCACGTTGTGCTGGCGGCACCTCATCGTCGTTCAACGATCCAAACTCTGGGTCATTCGAGCCAAGGTCCATGTCTTCACGCTGTAGCCAGTCGATGCGCACGATATCAAACTCTGCCCCATCCGTCTTGAGAGGCACAAGCCGAATATCACCTTCATTACGAGTCTTGCCGACAAATGTCTCTGTATCTGGAGATATCTTCACGCAGGTGTATGCCTGCTGCAATGCCGCTGCAGGATCATCTGTTTCTGTCTGCTGCACCTTCTGCTCACTCCTGTCGCTAGCCGCGCCTAGTGCTCCGTTGATAGTATTACACTCGTTACGCTCGATAGCTGTACGAATATCTGTACACGCCACCGTAGCGAGATTTCGCTCCTGGCAGTCGGCGTATTGTGCAAGTACTCGCTTGGCGTCTTCTGTGCCAGCGTATGCAGAATCAAGCGCACTTTGCGCTAAGTCATTATCTGTTGACTCTTGTTGATCCGACAACATCAAGATAGTGAACCCAACCGTGACAGCAACAAACAACATTGCCGAAAAGACAACGACAAACAATGACACCGCCCCTTGTTGTTTCGTTCGCCTTACTAGATTCATGTCTGATCCCCCTTTTGCTTCTATCATACCACGTTAATTTCCTATTCTACCCGTTCGTGCGACAAACTCAATCTTGTTAACAGCACAATATTCACCCTCATTTTGTGTCGCTTCGGCCGGAGCCTTACACACTTGGTTAGAACTTATGAGACCGTTTTGTGTATTCTCATCACCATTTTGCGTACCAACTGTCAGCCTGATGTAGTAAAACGTAGAAATGGCCGTAATATCATCCGTTCTCTGCTCGGATGTTGGCTTCAGCGGAGTTTCAATCGAGAAGTCGTACAGAACTAACTCGTTGTTTCCTGCACCGAAGACACTCGCGTAGTCTGCTTCGTCACCAAGCGCGCTATCGTGAGTCGTACTGGTCGCAGTGTCACCTGCTGGCAAGCGGCACATTTCCTTAGCTGGATCGCGCTTTTTTATAAAACGTGCTGGGATTTGCTCGGCACTGCCGTCAGCGGTCGTGCGCGTTACAAACTGAATAGGATATCCGCCCGATGGCGCACTAGTACTGCCTGGCGTCGAGTAGCGTGTTGCCCCACCGCCTCCAAATACCGTATTTCGCGTCGCACGGATTGCTCCGCCCGTATTCCATATGTACGAATACACACCGGTACATAAACGGCCGCCCGCGTCGTTGCTATAGTAGTCAACCTCGCTATTGTTGCCGCCAGGACTCACAGCCTGTTGTAATGTTTTTGCATAGACAGGCTGATCGTCTTCAATATATTGCAGTCTAAACGCATCGGCACTAGAGACACTTTGCTGCAGATCACGCACCACTATTCGAGAGACTTCGTTCACCTGCTTGAGCGTCAAACCTTTGTTATATAGGCCCATAACCTGAATGATTATAAGTGATATAAGAATTAAAAGTGAGCCTATGAAACCAATAGACAGCACCAACTCTATAAGAGTGAAGCCTTCTTTTCGCTGTGATTTACGCATTCGGGACATACAACCTCACTATAGTACCTAATTTCATCACTCCACCGCCCGCTCCAGGGGAATCCCAGCACGCTCGAATATGAAAATCATAGTAGCGCGTCAATGTGAGTCGAGTACGGCTAGGGTCAAGGTTGGACGAAACCGGCTGAACCCACAGCATATTAGACTCGGCAGGCAGGCCGTCGACTGTTTGTATCTGCGCAAATGTTGCTGTCGTCGCAAAGTTTCGAGCAACCTGGCCATTTTTAGGATTTATGAAAAATGCATTTGGCGGTAGGTTGTCCGGAGTACATTCCTCAAAAGTGGTGATGCGATCGTAATCATCTGCAGACGGGCTCGGCTGGAGCGCGGCGTTGCTCGAAGAGGTGCCGGTGCCGATTGCTTTATCCCACTCCGCCGACTCAATAGTACCGTTACGGCCAATCGCTGTTAGCTTTGCGTTATTGAGATGCCTGAGTAGCTCAGCTTGGGTGTCGATCTGGTTTCTCACGAGATTTATTTCTAGAGCATTTTGGGCAGATGCAATGCCCTGGTTCATAATCACGATCGTGCCAACTGCTACTGCACTAAAGATCGAAACCGCAAATAGTACTTCGATCAATGTATCGCCACGCTGTGCTCGCCTTAACATTCTGGAGCTCCCTCGGCGCTGTTGAGCCGCGTTTCGACATCACCTGGCCCTGTCGCAGACTTTTGCACAATCACAGCCATTCTCTGACCTGGCTCAAGTGAGCCACTCAGATCTGCCATACAAAATCTTACACTTCTTGAGTACGAAGCACTGAGGCGCGAACCAAGGTCTTGGTAGTTGATCGTATCCGGATCTTCAGCCAATAAATTATAGGTCTGTACTGTACCATCTATCGGAGAACGCAAAATAAGCAGTGATGTGCGCGTCATAGTATTAGACCCGCTCGACACTGCTGCCAGCCCCCAGTCTAGTTGATCTTCCTCGACAAGCGCACTGCTGCCAGTGTACTGTGCGATTTGATAGCGAGCATTGATGGCTGACACGCCACCATCCGTCGCAACGTTAGCACCACTTTGCTGGTTTGCGTAGTACTGCCCCATGTCTATATCTGCACGCTGTTTAGCTACAACGGGAGTGATGCGCAACTTAGACATATTGCTCGCAGGTATAACTTCGATCAAGCGCCCTACGTACAAGCAGTCCGAAGTCCCCCGCAAGGTTGTTGCCGACGGGTTGCCAGCGATGTATTCACAAGGATCAACATTGGTAGTCTCATTGTTGACGGTATTACTGTTGGTCAAGCTATATACTTTTGCATACTGTGAGCTTATTTTATTGCGAAATGACTCTACGCCATCTCGATAATGCTGATCATTAAGAGAGCCGGCAGCGTTTACTAAAATACCGGAAATCAAAAGACCGGTGATTGCCAAAAACAGCATCAACTCTATTATCGTAAAACCAGATGAAAATCTGCTACCCATTTGTGATTGATTATAGCATAAGCGTTACTTTTTAGAACAAAACCGTACCAATATAGAAATCGAGGATATTTCGACCCAATAGTACCGTGATAACAAACGCGGCAATAAGGAATGGCCCAAATGGGACTCGAGACGTGCGGCTAAGCTTTTTACTCACCATAGCCGGAAGAAGCACTAGGCAACCTATGAGGTTTGCAAGGAATATCAGCAACACACCATATTCCCATGTGGGCAACATGAGCGCAAATGGTACCAGTAATTTAACATCTCCAAAACCTATCCACCCACCGCGCGATATGACATACAGCAGGCCATAAAAACCTGGTAGCACTGCAAGTGTAATACCGAGCCCAAGCAATTCACCGCCCAGTAACGGTGCAGGAATATCCGCGAGACGCAGTGACACAAAGATGACTGCAAGAACGGTGATCAGTACCGTAATGCGATCTAGAAGCAAGAACCAGCGCGCGTCGTACATCCAGTGAATCGCCAGCAGTACCAGTATGATACACCAAATCACTAAGTAGACTATACCCTGCGTATCGAACACATATGGCCACACAAGATACGACACCACGAACGAGGCACCAACAAGCACTTCTGCGAGTATTTCCATTTTGCCTATAGGTTTCTTGCAGGTTCGGCACTTCCCCTTTGTCGATAACCAGCTTACGACAGGAATCAAGTCGTATGCACGAAGCTCACGACCGCAATGTAAACATATAGAGCGATCTTGGAGCGCGGATGTCTTTGTCCGCGCAGTGAGGCGCTTCACTTGAGCCTTCTCGCTTACTTCAATAGGCAAACCGGCCTTTTTATCATCGGCGAGCTGACGCACCCTTAGGCGCCAGACTGTCGCGGCAGCAAAGCTACCAAGCGCCGAGCCTAGTAGAAATAAACAAATTGAGATAAGCACAGTAGTCATAAGCTCTATCATACGCTATCTTGAGACAAATAAAAACTCCGGCGTGCCGGAGTTTTTATAGCCTTATACGTGACTACGCTTCTGCGCAGTGCGCTCCACCACCTTCAAGTGGTTTCACGATTGCAGCCTTGCGAGCTGACGTATTAACAGTTCCCTGTGCAGCGTCAGTAGTACATGTTGCACCTGGGTAGATGTAAATGTTACTTGCATTTCCCTCACTATACGCCATCACACCAGTGCCTGCCGCTGGTGGAGTTGCACCGTTAGGCGCAACTACAGGAACGTAGTCTCCACCGGATGGATCAGCGAACTGGTCTCCACTACGACGAAGGTCGGAAGTAAAGAATGCAGTATATGCCGAGGTCGAGCCGGTAGGCAATGCGCCACGGCTTCGAGATTTGTAATTATTGAGAGCTGACTGCAAACGACTAATGTCATTCTTGCGTGTTGTATCGCGTTGGTTACGCTGGAGCGCTGGCAATGCGATAAATACCATCAACATGATCAATGCTGCGATTGCGAGCACGAGCACGACTTCGATGATTGTAAAGCCTTCGTCCTTTTGTTTACGTACATTATTCATAGGAATTTTCCACCTTTCGTATGAAACCTATTACTGTTGTTGTATATCTGCGCAGATATTGAGCGCTTATGCTTATCATAGCGTACGCGCCCAGTACTGTCTATAGTTAATTTAGGTTACCGCCGGTGACTGTTACGAGGCTGTAAATCGGGAACAAAATCGCCACAACAATACCACCTGCAAATACCGCCATCACCACCATCAATAGAGGTTCTATGATTGTTGATATGGCTTTAATCTGCTCATCGAGTTCGTCTTCGTATACTTTTGCAACCTTGCCGAGCATCTGATCGATCTGGCCAGACTGTTCACCTATACGAATCATCTGAGGAATCAGTGGCATGATATAATCTTGCCCTTTAAGGGCCTTCGAAAGCGCCACACCGCCCTTCACCTGCTCTTCTGCATTATGAATGCTCTGGCCCACAAAGGTATTATTCACCGCCTCTGCCGATATACTCAGCATGTCGAGCATCGGCACGCCAGTACTCAGCAACGTCTCTCCTGTACGCGTAAATCGCGCCATGTACAGTTTTCGAAACAGTGCCTTCAATAGGGGTGCATTTAGCTTAAGGCGATCAGACGCTCGACGCCCTGAGTCTGTTTGCATATATTGACGGAAAAAGTATATAGCTATTGCCAGTACTATAAGTACTAAGTACCAAAAATTAATGATGAATGACGATGTTGTCACCAACGCCTGTGTCAAGAATGGCAGATCCTTACCTAACCCCTCATACAGCTGAGCAACTTGCGGCACGATTGTCACCATCATAAATACGATGACGCCGATAATCACAAGCATCACGATACCCGGATAGTACATCGCGCCCCGTATCTTACGAACCGACTCGGCATCTTTTTCCTGTTGGTCGGCAATGCGGCGCAGCGCCATATCGAGCGTACCAGAAATTTCACCAGCACGAATCAAGGCAAGAAACACCCTATCAAACACCTGTGGATGCTTTGCAAACGAATCCCCTAGTGAGTGGCCACCTTCGACGGACACTATGATATCTTGCACGACATCTCGCATTTTTGGATTTTGCGTCTGTTCAATAATTGTATGCAGACTCTGCGACAAAGGCAGGCCCGCTTCGATGAGTGTTGCCAGTGAACGCGTAAATGTAACTTTGTCTTTTGTCGAGATGCGCTGCGTTAAACGCGTAAGCAGGTTTGTGCCTGACTCCTCTTGGATAGATAGCGGAGACAGACCTTGTGCTAAAAGCACCTTGGCGGCTTCACGCTCAGATTCAGCCTGAACCACAGACTTAACAATCTTTTTCGTCTGCTCATCTTTGGCTGAATAAGTAAACCGTAACATGAATTAACCTCTTACAATCCTTTCAAACTCGCCCAAATCAACTGCGTAGTTGCGCGCTTCGTCGTATGTAACAGTACCCGACTGCACAAGGCCAGCAAGTGTTCGGTCCATTGTCTGCATACCGAGTTCGGCACCCGTCTGGATGACTGCGTCGAGTTGATGGCTCTTGCCTTCACGAATAATGTTGCGCACCGCAGAGTTGGCGACGAGTATTTCTGCTGCCACCACACGACCGCCGCCGATAGACGGCACCAGACGCTGCGAACAGATGCCCATCAATATGTTTGCCAGCTGCGAGCGGATTTGAGGCTGCTGGTGTGGTGGGAAAACGTCAATCATACGATCGATCGACTGAGCCGCAGAGTTGGTGTGCAGGGTTGCGAACACGAGGTGCCCTGTTTCGGCAATTGTCACAGCCGCCGAGATTGTCTCGAGGTCGCGCATCTCACCAATCAATACTACATCTGGATCTTGACGCAAGCTCGAACGCAAAGCAGCCGAATAGCTATAGGTGTCATAGTGAATTTCTCGCTGCACAATGACAGATTTCTTGGACTTATGGGTAAACTCGATTGGGTCTTCGATAGTAATGATGTGGTGAGCTCGTTCGGTATTTATCTTGTCGACAATAGCCGCGAGCGTTGTCGACTTACCAGAGCCGGTTGGGCCTGTGACGAGCACGAGACCGCGGGGATACTCTGAAAATTTCATCACCACAGGCGGCATGCCAAGCTCTGTGATTGACTTGATCTCATTTGGAATGAGGCGGAGTGCAGCCGCGAGATTTCCACGTTCATGAAACGCGTTCACGCGAAAGCGGCCGAGTGTACCAAACGCGAAGCTAAAGTCAAACTCTTTGTCTTTCATGAGTACCTGGCGCTGATCTTCATCGAGAATTGCAAAGATCAAACGCTCGACAGTTGCTTCATCAAGTTTATCTGTACCTGGTACTGGTATCAACGACCCGTCGACGCGAAGCATCGGAGGTAATTCAACCTGAATGTGAAGATCGGACGCTTTTTTGCGAACAACTTCTTCTAGTAGCACCTCTATTCTTAGTTCTTGGTTCGTCATATTGCCTTCCCTTTTATTCTACACCGTCACTCGGTTTACTTCTTCTAATGTTGTAATTCCATTGATTGCCTTGAGATACCCATCTTGGCGCATCGTTACCATCCCCTGTTCGATTGCCATGCGTTGAATTTCGGCACTCGTAGAGCGAGTCGTGATGAGCTTCTGAATCTCTTCAGAAATATCCATTACCTCATATAATCCTGCACGACCGCTGTACCCACCTGGGTTTGCGGGCGTATCTTTACCAAGCGCAAGGTCGTAACTAGCTTGATTTGCGAGCGGCAAGCTTTCGTAGCCCATATCCGCAGACATCTGTGCAACTTCTTCTTTTGTCTTGGGCAGCAGGTGCGAAATTGTCGAGGTAATATTTTGCGTCTCGATGGCTGTAGATTTATAGATATCTCTCTTTTTAGCGATACGTCGCACGAGGCGCTGACCGATAACTGTATTGACGGTACTTGCGATCAGGAAAGGCTCGATTCCCATATCGAGTAAACGCGGCAGTACTCCGGCTGCCGAGTTGGTGTGCAGCGTACTAAATACCAAGTGCCCTGTAAGCGCCGCCTGGATAGCCAAGTTCGCAGTCTCTGCGTCACGAATCTCACCCACCATCACTACATCGGGATCCTGACGCAAGATCGAACGTAGTCCATTGGCAAATGTCAGCCCAACGTCTGCGTTAACCTGAATCTGATTAACACCGTTCATCTTATACTCGACCGGGTCTTCTAGAGTAACGATATTGATAGATTCGTCTTTTATCTCTTTGATTAGCGCGTAAAGACTTGTCGACTTACCGGAACCAGTTGGACCAGAGGTAAGCACCATGCCATTTGGCCGGTGAACACCCTTGCGAATAGTACGGAGAGCTCGTCCAGCGTAGCCCATCTCTTCTAGGTCAAATGTATTGCCAGACTTGTCGAGCAAACGAATCACTACTTGCTCACCCCAAATCACTGGACTGATAGCGATACGGAGGTCGACTTCCTTGCCCGATACATTCACCCCAAATTGACCATCTTGCGGTACGCGGTGTTCATCGATTTTGAGTTCTGAGAGAATCTTAATACGACTGACGAGCGCAGGCTCAATACTCTTTGGTAGTTTCATCACTTCACGAAGTACGCCATCGATACGGAAACGAATCATTAGCACGGCTTCAAGAGGCTCTACGTGAATATCGCTCGCTCGCGTCTTGATGGCATATTCCAAGATAGTGCTGAGCGCACGACTGATCGGTGAATCTTGTACGATCGTTTTGACGTTGGCAGCGGCAGCCGACTGACTCTCTGTCTGGGACACTTCGGCCGCTTCATCTACCGTACTCAAGTCTGTTTTGTACTGCTCGAGAATATGACGCACACTTGACTCCGACGCCATGAACACCTTGATAGGCCGCTGGATAACATTAGACAAATAGTCCACAGCCTGGACGTTGTTTGCATCAATCATCGCGATAGCCAGGCGATTTTGCACCTCAGCCAGCGGCACTGCCATGAATCGCTCTGCAACATCTGCACCTAGTAGACTGAGCACGTCCTGACTGATGATTGTCGAGCTGAGATTGACATATGGCACACCTGACACGTAGGCAATAGAGTGCGTCAGGAGTTCTTCGTCGATAATCTTCTGATCGACAAGCACTGCAACGAGCTGGCGGTTGGTAGTGAGAGCCTCTTGCTCGGCCTGCTCAATTACTTCACGCGCTACCAAGCCCTCGTCTATCAGGACGTTTCTGAGGTTGTCTTGGATATCAGCGGTGAGTAGTGATGACACTAGTGCACTCCTTTAAAATTAATTAGTATTTTGCGTGTCCTGCGATGTGGCTGGGTCGGGTGCCAAGCTCTCATTTGCTGGCGAAGCTTCAGTATCTTCTCCGGTATCGGAGCTTCCTACACACTGATCGCCCGTATCTTCCCCGTCGTCGTCAGTGCCGCTTGACTGATTTGTCTCAACACAAACCTCTACGGTTGGATTGATAGCTGAGCCGTTAAACGTACGTTTAGCTGGCTGCACAATGTCTTCGGAGATTTCTTCAGCTTGTTCTACTTTGACAGATTGCTTAATCTTCTCGCCTAGTAGCGACTGCGCCAATGTGAATGTCAGCAACATACTTAAAGATGCAACAAGAATTATCATAGCTACTTCTGAACGTTTCATTATTGTTTCACCTCCTGTGTAGTCAGGCTCAGATCTTGCGCAGGCAGATAGTACGCACTACCCGTTATTTGAAGCGAAACATTACTACCCGAGCTAGTCGCGTTGATTGTCTTTACATTGACCGCACGAATTGACTTCTCAAGACGCTGCAGTGCTTGGCGCAGGGCGTTGGCATCACCTGATATTGAGGCTGAAAACGGCAGTTCTTGCAGTCCCCCGTCAAGTCCTTCTTCTGCTAGCACTTGTCCCGATGCAGCCGATGGATCAACCGACAGGGCATCTACCGTCAAGCCAGCTACTCCGTTGAAAAGTTTTTGCTGCAACGAAGCTCCTAGCGCCAAGCGGTTGTCGTCGGCAGGTAGCGCATCAAGTATTGACTGCAGTGGACGTGAATCTGTCGTAAGACTTACTCTTTCAAGCTCTTCGTTTGTGTTAAGTACGCGAATATTTGCTTCAAGATCCGGAACTGCTTCGATGTTACTTCTCAGCACTTCTCTAGTCTCGCTTTTCATGCCGATAATTTTTTGGTTAAAGACAATGGTTTGCACAAGTAGAAACGCAACAACTAACACTGCACCCAGCGCACAGGATGCTCCAGCTACCCAAAACATGACAGTTTTGCGCGTTTTAGCTATAAGATTGCGCTTTCTGATGATACCGTCTATATCTTTTCTCATTGCGCCGCTCCTTCATTGTTTGTTTCAGTCGTATCGAATAGCGACTGAGGAAGACGTTTGTATGAGTCTGTTACGTTACCTCTATCGAGACCTCGTACTCGCAAAATATCGATTTTCTCGTCGAATAACAGCGGGTCGTAGATGAAAGTAAGTCGGAAACTGACCGTCTTGCGCTGGTCGTTGTCGCTCTGCGCGTATGATAGGTCTGAGAGCGTCACCTCGGATGCAATTTGTGCAGACTGCTCGTCTTTCGCGGTTGTTTTAGGCTCTTCGCTAAATTCGTTGGGCACTGTGTCGGGGGTTGCTTCCATGTAGTACAACTTCATACCCTCGATATTCTTACGAAACACTTCTGCCGCATCAAATCCACGGGTATCAGTCTGGGCTACAAGTACAATAGTGTTCGTAGCTGTATCGACGCTAAAAGAGTTGAGAGTAACGCTATTAGCCGTGTCTTTAGCGGTCGCTTCTACCAAAAGGTTAAAGATACGCGATGTCATTGCCTTCTGCTCGTGTGTAGATTGGATACTTTCAAGCTGGTTTTGCACAGTCACCGTATTGTCTATGTCTGCGATATCTCGAAATTTTGCATCTTCCGATTTTATCTGACTAGTAAGATTGTTCGTATACACCGCTTGGCCGGCGATAACAAGCCCCAGGATGACAAGCACGGCCACCGAGGCTATCATCACAACGATAGACGAGTATATGACGATGTTGCGATGTTGCTGAGCCTTGATGAGCTCAAGCTTTACGTCTGGTACGAGATTGACCTGGATCATTATTCAGCCTCCCTTTGTGCGAGTCCGACAGCCGTAGCAAATTCAAACTCGGTTGCAAGGATCTTCTGCCTGTCAGTATCTGACATGCTTACTTTCTGCCATGGGCTCGTTACCTGCGTTGCAACCTGCGTCTTGCTGCCGATATATTCTGCCAAGTTTGGAATTACGCCAGCGTATCCAGAGAGATGGATACTCGATATCGACTCTGTGGCATATTTATTTTGAAAGAATTTGATAGATTTGACGATTTCTGACACAAAGTTATCGAGTACGCCTTCGATAGCACGAAATACTTGACCTTCAAGACGATCTGGCGCGAGTCCAAACTTCAATACAAACTGCGTCGCCTGATCTTCTTTGATGTTGAGATTTTGCACAATAGCACTCACTAAGGCTTTGATACCCATAGGGAGTGTACGAACTAGCACAGGTCGTTCACCGATCGTTACGACGATGTCGGTCGAGAGCTCACCGATGTCGAGTATCACGTGTGCACCGGTCGCATTAGCCGGCAACAATGAGCGCGTCAGTGCAATTGGGTCAGGCTCTGCAGCAATAACGTTAAAGCCTAGAGAGTCGATCGACTCAATCAGGCCTTCTACATAGTTTTGCGCAGTACTCGCAAGGAGTACTTCTTGCTTCTTAGCGTTGTTTGGCGATGGACCAAGTACAGTCCAGTCAATCTTGGCATCGTCAAGCGGCATTGGGATGTACTGATCAGCCTGGTACTTAAGAGTGCTGCGAAGCTCACTGTCAGACATCACAGCCATTTCGATGATTGTGGTAAATGTTTTTGTCGACGGCAGACCAACAGCAACATCTTTAGTGTGAATTCCTGCTTGCCCGATGGTAGACATGAGCGCGTTGCCGAGCTTTTTACGGCTCTCTGGTGAGTCACTTGCTATGATTTTTGGATCTAGACCGGTGTACCCTACGTGCTCTAGCTTCCAATGGCCCTCTGTTGCTTTTGATAATTGCACAACTCGAATTGACTTTGTGCCGATATCAAGAGCAAAGTATTCGCCCATCCCTTTAAATATATTCATATTGCTTTTCATTATACATAAGCACTATCTGTTATTGCAAGTAAATCGCCATAAATAAAACCTCCCTGCGAGAAGGAGGCTTTATTTGTACTACGTATTAGTAGCGTGGAGGGAGGTCTATAGTGTTAGTAGTAACATATTTTTTACTGGCACTATCGACGTAACTTGCAGCCCAGATGTATGCGTCTGGTCGTAAGTTAAAGTTCTCACCAGGGATACTTTGCGATACCGTCGTTTCCGTACCCTGGTCCTTACCACCGTTACGACGAAGCATGAGTAGCTCTGCCGACACAGGACCGTTGACCGTCAGCCTGCTATCACATAGACCGCGTGAGCGAGGAATATTCTCTACGTTGCCAACCGGCTGACCCGTACGACAAGTGTTAATTGTACCCTGCGGATTTATCAGCCATGCATCAACCTGTGCCACCGTATGGTTAATGTTCAGCTTATAGTCAGTTGACTCGGTAGCCGGCGCCACAACAACCTGCGATATATCCCCTATCGAGCTATACTCGGTAGGTATCTGAATATTGGAGGCGATGTTTACAATCGTATTTTCTTGTGCGAGTAGTATGATTGACCTGTTGCTTGGCAGTACGCCGTCGGCTGTCACATTGACAGTAGCATTTGGTCGCAGCATGTATACACCCGCGTCAAGAGTCGATAGGTTCACATCGTTACGCGTCGCAAGGCTCATATCAGCCTGGTCACTCATGGCAGTAAACTGCCTAGTCACACGGTCAAAGCCATCATCGACTTGCGCCGCATACCTACCGTAGTCTGCATTGCCAGAGGAGTCTCTATTATTTGCGTAGGTCAAGTAACCGAGCTCTTCCATGGTTGGAATGAGTCCTGTGCGGTATATCGCGCCACTCCCCATGCGACTCACTGTGCCAGATGCAATGATACCGTACTCAGCCCAGCTACCGTAAGTACGCAGCTCTTTAGGGTCGGTACCAGATGCCAAGAAGTCTTTCGTATTTGTACCGGTATAGACTCCTCCATTCACTGTCAGGTCACCACCACGCACCTGCATACTCGGTTTGTAGCCAGAGATGATACATTTTGCCTTAGAGAGGAAGCGCTTATCTGTCGCAGCGTTGTAGTTTGGATTATAGTTTGTACGGCCATTATTCCACCATTCACGGCCCGCAAACTTGATGTCATTGCCAAAGCTATCGTAGTACACTGCGTAGCAATACTTCGTGCCAGGCTCTGTCTCTGCAGGGATTTTTTCAGCAAAGTCGTATAAGTCTGCCAAGTCGGTGCTACTATTCATACGAACTTCCACGTCTCGCACCTGACTGCCGTCACTACGAGTAGCATAGTCACACTGGAACGAATCAGGCTGGTCAAACTCTGGACGACCACTGTTGGCATTGTTGCCAGTCACAGTCGAAGGCCGACCGCCCGTCGTTGTCGACGTATCACCATCGATTATTTTCTGTCGCAAGAAGTTACATGAATCTGTGCTTGCACCGAGTTCCGCGCCCAAATACGCCGTCTGAGAGCCGGATGCACGCTTGTCGACATCGATTGCATTTGGAATCACCCCCGGTTTCATAATGATGCGATAAACACTTGCACGAGTAAACGATCGGTTTGATCCACCTGGGTTATCGTCATATGTCGGACCACCTCGGTCGCTATCCGATGGTCGATACACATTAGTGCTATCGCGGATCGTCGTGTTACCTTTTTCGAAGCCAGATTTCTTGTTACTGATATTGACCTGTACTGTCGTTCCATCAAGTTTATCTCGACGCGCGTCAGCTGGCTGGTTATCAATCTCAAAGACGGGCTCAAGCTCGTATGGCTTCTTTAACTTCACATAAAGATCTGGATTAAACTGCTTGCCGTTTTGCGACAACGCGTGATTTGTTCCATCTGAGCCTATTAGGTATGTACCGTTAATACTAAAGATACTGGAGTTGTTGTAATCCACCACACGGTTATTCATGTAGTCCGGCAGTCGCTTGATTGCGTTATTCGGTAGCAAGAATCCATACGCAAAACCACTGGTATATGTCTCAAATGCAGTTTCTATTGCAGGTAAGCGGAATGCAACACTAGCTACAGAAGAACCCGTACCTGGCGCTGCGGCGTCCGCTGCTAAACTTGCTGCCGTGATAGCAGCCGCTACACCCGTGTTTACGAGATACGAGCCAAGTCCAACAGCTGCAATGCCCCATATTTGACCGAGAATTGGTATCATGAATCTACCACTAGCACCCGCGTAACCCGGGATGGAGAAGTCACCGAGCTTGTACTGACCCGAACCAGTGACTATTGGCTGTACGCCGCGACCATAGCAGTCAAGCAAATCCTTGCCATTGATACTTCCTGGCGGATACAGTGTCATACCGGCCGAAGAGAAGCCTTTGCCGTCTAGTAGTGTGATTGGTGTGTACAACCACCCTGGTATAGTGATAGGGATGGCACTATCGAGCACAGAGAAGGCATACGCCGGCACTTTCTTGGAACCTGTCAGAGATTCATAGCACTGATCTACGGCTCTATCTCCGTTGACATTATATTGGACTGTTGCTGGTGCAAGTAATGGAGATTCGATCAATAGCTTTGCCGCTTGGCCTGCCAGTGCTGCCGACGAGGTAGTCAAACTACCGACTAAGTCACGTATACCGCCGTTTTGCACGTCCGACACAACATCACCGTTCTGAGAAAGAAGCGTATCACCTGCACCGAGCATGCCTTGTAGGTTTGTCAGCATGGTCGCTGGATTCATACTATTAAGCCAGTTGCCCGAGCCCTGAGGATTGGTAAGCGGCCCAGTGATAACCTGTATTCTTGGGATACCGTTCGGGAACAAGATCGCACCCTGCTGATAAATAAACGGATTGGCAATAAATGGATTCTGGGGTGATTTGCCGATGCCTGAGTTTGCTAATGGATTTACACCCCCAGCCAGCAACGCCAACTGTCCCGCGTCATACGGAAGCTGCTTAGTGAAATACTGCCCCATCCACCACAAGTTTGGCACTGGCGTGACTTTGAAATCAAAATCTTGTGCATACCCTACTACATTACCACCCAAGTTGCCACGCAAGCCCGCTGCTGGTGTATGAGATTGAACAGTAAAGAGGGTGTTCGGCGACTGATCCCAGTCATATACGGGTACGTTCACTACAGCGTTGACGAGTCCAAAGCTAGCACCTCCTAGTAGTGTCGATATATTACTGACAGTACCAAGCGTACTGTAGCAGCCATCGTCGCGCACAGACATAGCACTACTGTATGGAGGTCCTGGCCTTTTCGCATTTGCCGGCGAGGTCACCCACATAGCAGCAATTGTGCTGATCGAAAATACCAGCACAGCCATTGCCGCAAGCAACGGAAGATTCATTTTTGAAGCGAGCATATTACTTGACATAATCTACCACCTTAACTTTTGCCATATCTGTCTCTACCTTTGCCTGCAAGTCTTTACGTGCCTCAACCCTCTCGAGTACATTGATGAAGTATGCACTCAGCTCTTGGTGTTGCTTCACCTCCGTGAGTCCGGGCTTTACGTCTTTGATATTCTCTTGAATCAGTGCCGGTTCTAGCAACCGCGTATAAACTCCACCGCCATAACGGCTAAGCACCGCACCATCAGCATCTCGTATGAAGTACATCCCCGACTGGGCTGGCTGTCCGATATTGAGCTGTTCCGCTTTTTTCACTGCAGCGACACTACTCACATCACCATTATTGATCTGCTCTCGAATTTCTTTTGCATTTGCCAGCGCACTCTCGGCAGCTACTTCTGGCTCCAGGGATGCGACAATAGGTATGTCGTACAGTATAATTGCCGTTCCACCTTCTGAGACTTGTACTACATACGTATCAAACGCGGTATTGTAAAGTCGTAACTTAGTCAGATCGTCATCCGCCGTACGCAGAGTGTCAATACTACCGCCATTAGTACCGAACGCCGCGTCCGCGAGCATATCTTGGCGACTCAGAGCGACATACTCGTCCGGTATACGAATGTCATATTTTTCAGCTAAAAGTTGCTTTTTCTCGTACTCTGTAACTACTTTTTTGACATCAGCCTCAGAAGTAGCTGTCGCCTTGCCTAGTCTGACATATTCATCGAATTGCTTGAGTGTCACTTCGCGCTCCCCCACCTTGAGAGCCACAGGCTCAACAACATTTGTCGATTTAAGAATAAAGAAAACTGCCGCAACAAGCAGCAGTACAGCAACGGCCAAACTAAGCCCGATAAGAAGTGAGCTTTTTTTCATTCCAGATTTTTTCGTGTCTGCACGCAAACTATCCCTCATAAATCACCCACTCCTTGTTTTGTTTGCGACGTCGCTTTCATTATCATGATAATCCTTGGCGCCAGTATACTACGCTTATGCTCACCAAGTAAAGCGTATTTAGAACTGTTTTATACTCCTGTTAGACAGAAGTTTTTGAAGTAGGTCGCTATAATGAATTATTCGGCGTCACAGCGAAGAGGCGCTTGGCCAAAGCAGCTCACATAGGCGCCATCATTCTCTTCTTTTAACAGCCCCGAGAGATAAGCCGAGACCTGTGCGCCGTCTGACTGGTCGAAACCCTGCGGATACTGCGGTACGTACCCGTTGATCATGAAGCCTCCTTTCTTACGGGCAATATCACGGGGCTCCACTACGATATTGAAGTTTTCTTCATACTGCTCACTGCCATACTCATCCCTGAATAACATACCTATTACTCTCGCCGTTCTTCCATTGCCATCATAGAAAGGGTGAAGTGCAACTAACCCAAGCGCGAGCACGTCGCCCACCCTTGCAGGATTAATCTCAGGAGAGCACATCTTGATATCCCCAATCAAGCGCAAGAACACATCGTATCTATCTTTAAGCGCCACTGTATTACTCTCGCCAATCGACATCACCTTGTTGTGATTCATCAGAGAGCCGGCCGAGCCCTGTATGGACTTGTTGATATCTTCTAGGAAAATTGCAACACCCTCTACAGAAAGGGTCTGTAGCTGCTCTAGGCGTCGTGCAGGGCTTTTAGCATCAATGCCATATTCTACCCCCAGCCGTTCTCGAAAATCATGTGCCGAAATAGCGTCCACACTGGACTGTACTTCATGGCCATTTGCTGTAGTTTTGATTTCCGGCATATACAACTCTGTCGCTCACCAGATACCTTTATTACCGGAGTAAAATGATGGTATCGATCAGCTCGGTGTTTCTGTTTGTTTGTTACTGTATCTTATATTATTATATCAAGAATATGTTTTTGTGTCAATACATGCTTCACGCATCACCCCTGTTGGTGGTATACTGACATAATGAGTTTATCTATCGGAATCGTCGGCCTACCAAATGTCGGCAAATCAACATTGTTCAATGCGCTTACAAATGCAGACATACTGGCGGCAAATTACCCGTTCGCGACTATCGAGCCCAACACGGGAATCGTGCCTGTTCCTGACCCAAGACTTTCTGAGCTACAAAAAATGTATTCAGCCGAAAAAGTGATTCCCGCGACTGTGACTTTTGTGGATATCGCAGGGCTTGTAGCCGGAGCAAGTCAGGGTGAAGGCTTGGGCAACAAGTTTCTCGCCAACATCAGGCAATGCGACGCTATTGTGCATATTGTTCGCGCATTCGAAAACTCAAATGTCATGCGTCACGACGAAAGTCCCGTCAGTCCGAAAGACGATATAGAAATCATCAATACCGAGTTGATATTAGCAGACATTCAAACTATCGAGGCACGTAGCACAAAGCTCCACAAGGAGGCGAAATCTAAACCAGCCGCTAAAGCCCAGTACGACTACCTACAGCTACTACTGACGAAGCTGCAGGCAGGCACTCCGCTCTCAAGCATCAATGATCTTGATAGCGACCTTATAGCCGATCTACACTTACTGACTGCAAAGCCTGTCATATACGCCTTCAACGTCGATGAAGCGACACTTACCGACGACATGAAAAAAAGTGAACTCACTGCGCTCGTCGCCCCGGCGCGAACAATTTTCGTATGCGCACAACTCGAAGATGAAATTAAATCACTTACACAAGAAGACGCAACCGAATTACTCGAAAGTTACGGCGTACAAGAAACTGGCTTGCAACAGATGATTCACGCGGCATACGACACACTAGGATTGCAGAGCTACCTCACCGCTGGACCAAAAGAAGTTCGCGCCTGGACTATCAAACAAGGGGCAACTGCACCACAAGCAGCTGGTGTCATTCATACAGATTTTGAACGCGGCTTCATCGCTGCCCAAATAGTTAGTTACGCAGACCTCATGACAGCTGGCTCAGAAGCAGTTGCGCGAAGTACGGGCAAAATCCGTACCGAAGGCAAAACATACGTCATGCAGCACGACGACGTTGTCGAGTTCCGATTCAACGTGTAGTTTATCTTGTCACGACACTCGCTATACAACGAGTTCCATTTGTTATATTTGTTGCGGTGGCTTTTACGCCGCAGTCTTGGTTTTGACCTTCAAGCCAATACCAGAGCTGTAGGGTTTCGTTACCCCTCGACACGTCTGTCCACACATTATATAAAATTCCATAACTATTAACCCCAGATTGTCGAGGAACAGCCGGCACTGGCTCACCAACTTTACGCAACTCAGATATCAATGACGAGTTGTTACCAGTACTAGGAGTCTGATCATAACTTGAACACACATTATCGACAGTCGCGCATGTGTTGGCGCCTGCCGCAAGTGGTATATCTCCATAAGTTGCTTGGTAGGCTTTAACTAACTTCAGTGTTTGCGACACGCCGTTAATTCGCGACGTGTTATTGGCTCTTTGTTGCACGCCATTAAACGCCACTATCGTGATAGCAGCCAGAATACCGATAACAACAATCATATAAGAAGTTCAACGATCGTGAAACCACGTCGATAGTCTAAGATTCTGCTCATGCTTTAAGCATACAGTTCAGATACACCAATTACAAGGTTTACAGCACTACGACAGCGGTCCTGTATCGCACTAAGTGTGAGCAGAGTTCACGCTAAAGGCAAGACATACTCCATGCAACCTGACGAGGTTCTCAAATGTAGACTTAGGGCCTAAAACTGCCACGCTCCACTCGTATAGCCCCAGCCCCATGAATATGTCCCTGCCGTCGTATTGTTTTCGAGCATATTCGGACACGTAGCAGCTCCTGACTGCGTCCATGCCCAAGAATAATTGCTGACTCCCTTAGTATTTGTTACGTAGAAACTTTTGCCACTCTTGGAAAGCCCAGCGAGCGCAAATTCTGTACGATCCGTTGAAATACAGTAAATGACGTTATTAAGGGTTTGATACGCGCTCTTGCTGAAACTTGCGCCAACCTGAGCACCAAATGCATTCGGTGGATAAAGATCATCAGTACTCAAGATCTTTGCCGACTCAACCTTTTTCTTAAAACTAGACATATCACTCTGCACGCTGCTGTCATAACCACGATTCTGCACACCGTTAAACGCAACAATCGTAATAGCTGCCAATATGCCGATAACAACAATGACAATAAGGAGTTCGACGATCGTGAAACCGTGACGATTTTTTATATTGCTCATCATGACTTTGAAATACTCATGTCATCTATCCATATATTCCCAACACTGCCGTCATTGCCATAGCGAACATCAAATGAGGTGGCCGAAGATCCTATCGTAAACGTGCAACTCACTTGAGTCCAGGTGGTTTTTACACCGCTATACCCGCAAGCATGAAGATAAGCTCCCGACGGATTTACTCCAAATCGTATTTTCGAGTTATTACTCAATCCATTCCAGTTGGCATCAGTTAATATCCACGAAGAGACCGTGAATGTTTGTCCTGGCTCACCTACAAATGGGCCTGCCGCTGCATTTAAAAAGTTACCTGGAGCCATACGCATAGACGGACTATTGACCCTATATACCCCAGCATCGGTCGTCGCCCCTTGTAGTGGCGGTGGACCAGAAGGCTTGTTCCACGTAGATACATTATACCCAGCACACGCACCCTGTCTTATTCCTCCGCCAGCGCTAGAGTTATTGTAGATAAGCGTATCATTTGTTGCCGTAAGACAATACCCGCCGGTAATGTTTGTATACTGAAATGCTATATTGTCACTAGAGCTGGACATATCCGCGTCAGCAAGCGTATCTGGATATCGGCCGTTTTCTGCGTTGTAAATTTCGATCTTTTTACCACCTTGGTTAAGCGCACTTGTAACGGCAGCCGTGCGAGCTCTTTCCTGCACACCATTAAACGCGACGACAGTGATAGCAGCTAAGATACCGATGACAACAATCACTATGAGAAGTTCAACGATCGTGAAACCGTAGTCCTTTCGTTGCGGACCGCTTCTTAACATCCGTCCGACTCCTTGAGACTTACTCGCACAGAGATGTCGTCTGGCCCCCCATTGAGTCCATCCGGTCCGATACTCTCTATGAACGTTGCCGATCCAGCGGCCGAGCCCGTATTACAGTCGTTGTCATCATAACCCCAGCAGTTTCCCCATGGATCAGTTGCAGATATACCCGTGAAGCCTTCGGCCGCGAGTGCAGCAACCATACTCTCTATAGGTGTACATGTAGGAGGATTAGAGCCATAATTCCATGAGTCACCTGTCGGTGGAAGTTCACTACGGTTGACTTTGTACGCGAGCATAGCTTTTTTCATATTTGCGAGCTCCGACGATGCTTGGTTGATTTTGGCACGCTCCTGCACTCCGTTAAAAGCGACAATTGTTATTGCCGCGAGAATTCCTATCACAACAATCACTATAAGAAGTTCAACAATAGTAAAACCATTGGATCGAATACGTCTGGACATATTAGTTACTCACCCCCGTCCATACGCGCCACGGGCCAGAGGTTGTGTCTTCGGCGGCATAGCCACGCCAGTTATTCGTATAAGAAAGTGTGTTGCATGTTCCTCCCCCCGACCAAGCAACAGGTAGTGTTTTCACACCCGACGATTCTGACACATAATACATATTGCCGGACTTACTCTTACCAACCATCGCATACACGCTTGGATCTGCAGAAGAAAAGCAATATAGCAAATTGTGATTTTCAGTCGGGGCAACAGCATATGCCCTCGCGCTTGCCTTGAACCCGACAGTTGCATTAGCGACGCTCGCTCCGTTTGGATAGACGTCGTTATTAAGCACTTTGTACTCTTCTAATTTTGTCTTGAGGCTGCGTAGATCAGACTGAACTGCAGTATCATTCCCTCGATTCTGCACACCATTAAACGCGACAATCGTGATTGCAGCCAATATGCCGATGACAACGATGACAATAAGAAGTTCCACTATAGTGAAGCCTCGTTGTTGTACTGCGATAACGCTCATGCTTGTAGTATAGCCGCCCTCGCCCGACGGCACAAGACAATCTAGGCGATCTTCTTCAGCAAATAGAACCGTTCGCGGTTGCCTTTTGCGCCAGCAACCTCACTATCTCGCTTATCTTGTACGACAAAATACTTACGCAGCCAATCCTCAAATTCACGTAAAATCTGACGACGCACCGAATCATTTTTGATAACCCCTCTATTCACTTGGTGCTTCCCCGCCTCAAACTGTGGCTTGAGCATAGCAACAATCTGCGTGTCTGCATCACTCAACTCATTGGCGATATGTGGCAGAATCTCTCGCAGACTAATAAACGATACGTCCATCACTACGACATCTGGCTTATATTTCATCTTAAAGTCTCGAATATCTGTCTTCTCGTACAACCGTATGCGCTTGTCTCGGCGTAAGCTTGGGTGTAGTTGCTCGGTACCGACGTCTACCGCCCATACTTTTAGGGCGCCATGCTGAAGTGCATAGTCAGTGAAGCCACCGGTCGATGAGCCTACGTCCAGTACGGTTGCGCCTTTAAAATTCACATTCAATAGTTGCGCTACACTAGCGAGCTTCAAACCCGCGCGACTCACGTAGCGCTCTTTTGCTGTCAGTTCGAGGCCGGCGTCGCTTCGCACGAACTGGCCAGGCTTCATTACCACACGTCCATCAACTGTTACTTTTCCAAGCTTAATCCAACTTTCCGCCTGTGAGCGGCTCGTTGTCAGTCCACGAGTAGTGAGTTCTATATCAAGTCGTTGTTTTGTCATTATATCTATCATACCAGAGAAAGAGGGCCTGGCTGGCAAGGTGCCGAAACACCTTGCCAGCCAAGACCCTGTAGCACAGAAGATTACTCCTCCATGTAGTTCAACCAACCACGCCAGGTGGTAGCTGAATCTGGAGCTGGTTTGCCAAATCGGCTACACCAGCTCGGACTTGCTGCTCGGCCGTTGCGATGTCGTCGCTGACGGCTTCGAGCACTTGATCTACTTCTGCAGCAACCACGTCGGCCACTTCAACAGGTGCAACCTGACGTACCTGCACTTTGGTTTCCGACGCCACTTGCTCAGTCCAGGCAGTTGCATCCTCGGCAATCTGCTCGACCACCGTATCTGCTTGCACAGCCCGACTCGCCGTTGAGTCGTTGTGCTGCTGAACTTGCACGACCGCCTGATCTGCGCCCCGAATCACCTCAGTGGCAATCGGATTGGAGACTAGACCCAAAACGTTCGACACGCCGCGCAGCCCGTCACCGAGCATGTGCGTTGCGCCGTAGAGCACCGGAGACGTCAATGCAGGCGACCAAGCCATGTCGGCCGGTACGTGCACTTGACTCTCCGGAGGCAACACTGTGTTCGCGAACTCGTACAGCAGGCGATCTGTTAGCGGGTCTACCGCCAAATGCGACGGCCAAATTAGCCCGTCCATCGTGACCACCTGTACGTCAGCACCGAGTGCCTGGTACCGGTTTGCTAGCCAAAGGTTGTTTTCCTCGGGGGTGATCCATGGATCGTCCGCGGGGTTCACAATCATCACTTTGGCGTTCGGTCGCGCATGACCCAGATTGTTGTCCTGGATGACAGCCCGAACATCGGGCCGATCCAGAATCTCTGGGTCTTGCACCAAGGTCTCAACACGAAGACCAAGTAGTCCGGCCATCACCGTTACCTCGAGAGGTACGTTGGCAAGCCCAAGACCACTGTAGAGCAGTCGTCCTCCTGGCGTCAGATGCTCCGCAAGCTGCGGATAGTACCGCGAAGTACCTACCGCAGCGCCGAACATAAACAACCCCGAACCCTCGGTACTGTTCAGATGCCTCGCCACCGCATCGAAATTGGCGGGTGTCGCGACAAGCTGAACTGCGACGAGATCGAGATCGGGTGCGTATTCTGGCTGAAGCTCCGCGGCACGTCCAAGTGCCATCGAACCACCAGAGATACCCGTGCCAATAGTGGGCGAACCCAGATTGCCGGTGAGCTGCTGAGCTGCCAGCGTAGCGTAGAGCACGTTGACTCCAGCAGGCTCGGTCGCACCATACATACCACTCGTTCCGAGGTAGTCAGGTACGACGACGAGCGAGCCGGAGTTAATGCCGTTGACGACGTGCCAGGAATTGTAGTTCCCTATCGTCGCCAGCTTCAACGAGGCTGTCGACAGCTGCGTGATGCTGTTGTATGGATCGGCCACAATTGTAGTCGGCCGTACACCAGCATACGGTGCGTACGGCACAAGTACCGAACTCACCGCAACTGTCTTTTGTTGCGTCCGCGGATCGAGCGACACATACTGGTACTGCACCAGCTGCGCCTCACGGTATACGGACGGCTGCACTCGCTGAGAACCTGGCACAACGTCGCCGGGCTTCAGGTTTGTCACATCGACATCGTCTACCCCCTGATACACAGGGAGAAGCGATTGGCTGTGCGACTCCAGACTATCGGATGGCTCGGCTTGCGCCACTGCCACCCCCAACATCATCGAGAGAAACCCTCCGAGGAGAGCTGCGAGCACACGAAACACGACATTGTGTTTCACGATACGCCTCCTGATCATTGGTCACTCTACAGCGGTTGCTGAGAATGTACTCGCTTCGCTCGGGCTTGCGCCACAACGAAACGTGACATAAGCATACGCCCGAAATGCAGATGCTGCAAGGATAAGCGCAGAGATCTACTAGTTACCCATAGCTTATTTTCGCGTGTACTGCTGCTTAATGGTTTTCGCGCCATCTTTTTTCTGAAAAACAGCAATAGCACTGAGCGCGATGTCTTCGCCTATGTCATACACGCGGTGCGTACTATCGGATATGTGCGCATGCCAATTACTACCCATATATGTTGAATCAAACTCACCACCAAATTCTCGCACCAGTCCAGCCGAACGTGCATGAGCAAGCACGGACATAATTCCAAACAATCGCGCTACCTCAATGGGCGCATCGTCACTACCAAATAATTCCTTTTCGACAACTCGCACTCGAGAGTCGAGATCCCATACGATATCCTCTTCTTGAAAACGTGCGTCAAACTCTTGCCACCGGTTCGTCGGCAGATCAAACCATGGCACGAGCGTAACATGGGGCGGCCACGTATCGAGCCGCGAACCCGTTTCGACCGGCTCAGTAGGAACGGCCAACATGAGCCGCTCCGAAACTAGTTTATTTTTTTCGCTCGCGGTACTCACCAGTAGCGGTGTCCACAGAGATTATATCACCAGTTTTGATAAACGCCGGCACTTTAACAACCTTGCCTGTTTCGAGTGTCGCGTCTTTGAGCACGCTACTGGTCGTATCACCCTTCACTACATCTTCGGCGTAGGTTACTTCAAGGTACAAATTTTTTGGCAATTCGACATTGATCACTTTTTCACCGAAAAACTGCAGCATCAGATCATTGCCCTCTTTGAGGTAATCGGCAGCGCTGTCAACTGTATCAATGCCAAATTCAAACTGTTCAAATGTCTCAGGATCCATGAAGTTGAACGTATCACCGCTCTTATACAGGTACTGTACTGTTTTGTTGCTCACTTCGGCTGGTTCGATTTTTTCTTGGCCTTTGAACGTCTTAGGGATCACGCTGCCGTCTATAAGATTTTTGAGCTTCACGTTGACAATACTGCCGCCACGGCCCATAACTTTTTGCGAATACTCGATAACTCGATACGGCTTACCATCGAGCTGGCAAACAGTTCCTTTTTTTAGATCAGTTGGTTGATACATACAATTTTCTCCTTTTAATGTTTCGCGTATGTAGCAAGTGCACCCATTTTGTAAAATAAGGATGCACTCAGACAGAAGCGAACTAGTTGCTTGTCACGAATGGCAAAAGTGCCAAGTGGCGTGCGCGCTTGATGGCTGTTGCCAATTGACGCTGCTGCTTCACACTCAGGCTAGTCTTGCCGATTGGCTCGATTTTGCCGTATGGATCGATGTAGCGAAGTAGTGTTTTCGCGTCTTTATAATCGAAATACGCTGGGGTATCTTTTTTAAATCGTTTCATGATTTACTCCTAGAATGGGATCTCGCTCAGATCGATCGGCTTGTCGTCGATATCTTCTGGTGCGACATCCTTAGTTTGCTTATTTGATGATGGTGCTGATGAGCCGCTATTGCTTGAGCCACCGTTATTGTTGTCGCCGTTTGGTCCATCGAGGAACGTCACGTCGTTGGCAATAACTTCAACCTTGCTGCGCTTCTGACCATCTTGTTCCCAAGAACGGAAACTCAGACGACCCTGCACGAGGCAGCGGCGGCCTTTTGAGAGGTACTGATTGACCAATTCACCGGTTTTTTCCCATGCGGTGATGTCGAAAAAATCTGCAGAATCGTCGTTACCTGGGCGATCAACGGCGAGGCTGAAACTCGTGACGTTTTTGCCATTTGGCGTTGTACGCATCTCTGGGTCACGCGTTAGACGCCCCATCAGTATTACTTGATTGATTGCTCGTGCCATAAAACCCTTGCTCCCTCTAGTTCTAAATTATTTCTCTTCGGCTTCTGATGCTTCGGCGTTTTTAGCGGCTTCTGCGAGTGCAGCGCGGCCTTTTTCGTCGACTGTTACCAAGAGATAACGCAGTACTTCCTCGGTAATATTGAGTGTATTGCTGATTTTCAGTGGCGCATCAGCTGGAAGTTTGACATCCATGTATACATAGATCGCAAAGTCCTGCTTGTTGATCATGTAGGCAAGTTTTTTCTTACCCCAGTTGTCTTCTTTGATAATTTCGCCATCCGCGCTCTTGATGATATCGCGCACTTTTTCGAGTGGTTTTTCGATATCAGATTCGAGATCCGGATGAATGAGTACGGTTAATTCGTATTCTTTCATGCTGGTTTCCTCCTATGGAATCCTTATTGGATACTTGTGTCGATGCACAAGTTGAGTTTATAACACTAGTAATTATACACGATACCTGTGGATAAATCCAGTCTAACCGTCCACGGCTACGCCTAGCGTGCGTACGCTATCACTACTCGGGTGACGTAAGTTCATCGACGCTCGCCACGAGTACTTCTCGAGGTCGCGCACCATCGGCAGGGCCAATCACACCCTGCTCTTCCATCTCTTCTATCAAGCGAGCAGCTCGAGCATACCCGACACGGAGTCGTCGCTGCAATAAGCTAGCACTAGCCTTCTTGCTCTCTATGACCACCCGTAGTGCGTCTTTGTACATGTCATCGCTGCTGCCGCTGTCGAAGTCCATCACCACGCCACCTTTGCCACCAAGTTGCACTGGTTGCGCGACAATCTCATCGTTGTACTGCGGTGCTGACTGCATACGGAGATGATCGGTAATCTTATTTACTTCGTCGTCCGTCACCCATGCGCCTTGGATACGCTTCGGTTTACCCATCTGGGCTGTTTTCATGAGCATGTCACCTTGTCCGAGCAGTTTTTCGGCGCCTACTACGTCGAGGATCGTACGGCTATCCACTTGGCTTGCTACCGTAAATGCGATACGAGCCGGCACGTTTGCCTTGATGAGTCCGGTGATAACATCCACACTTGGTCGCTGTGTGGCGAGCACCAGATGGATACCAACCGCACGGGCTTTTTGCGCCAAACGTACGATAAGTCCCTCGACGTCACGTGCTGCAAGCATCATGAGGTCGGCCAACTCGTCGATAACAATCACGATATACGGCATCTTGCCTTCTTCATGTTCCTGCATGTTGCCATCTTCGTCTTCTACAGAAATCTTGCGACCACGTTGACTGAGGCGTTTGTTGTAGCTTTCGATTTCGCGTACTCGCTCTTCGGCAAGTAACTTATAGCGTCGCTCCATCTCGTTGACCGCCCATTTGAGCGCACTAATCGTCTTCTCTGGTTCATTAATGACCGGTGTAAGCAGGTGTGGAATATCGTCATAGGGCGCCATCTCCACTTGCTTTGGGTCAACAAGGATAAGCTTCATCTCACTAGGACTGTTGCGGTAGAGCAAGCTAGTGAGTAGCGTATTGATCATGACAGATTTACCAGAACCAGTCTGTCCAGCGATCAGCAGGTGTGGCATCTTGTTGAGCTCCCCTACTACCGCGTGGCCAGATATATCTTTTCCGATCGCAAAGCTGAGCGGCTGCGCACCCTGCTTCCACTGTCGCGATTCCAAAATACCATAGAGGCGCACGTCAGCAGCACGCACATTTGGCACTTCGATACCGACGGCTTTTTGGCCAGGAATAGGAGCTTCTATACGCAAGCTCTGTGCCGCGAGGTTGAGTGCGATATTCGTCTCAAGCGCAGTGATGCGTGTAAGCTTAACGCCACTCGGCGGCTTGAGTGTATACTGCGTTACTTTTGGCCCTATGTTCGCGCCTTCCATCTCCACATCGATATTGAACTCGCTCAGTGTATCTTTGATAGTCTGCGCGTTCTGCTGCACATCACCCGCATCTGCCGGCTTCTGCTTCTTTTCAAGCAGCTCAAGCTGTGGCGGTTGCCAATTTGGATCAGTCACTGCCACAAGTGCTTGTTTTTCCTCTGCTACCTTGTCTTGCTGCACGCTTCCACGCAGACTAGACAGACGAGGCTTCTTCTCTTCTTCGGTGTCGTCTGTAGTTGGCACTCCTACGTTTAGCTTGATCTCGCCCACATCTTTCGATACTTTCTCATCACGCGCATTCTTTTCTTTTTCAGACCCACCAAACTTCAGTCGGATGCCGCTCGCATTCTTGGCAGTATCTGCAGCATTGGCTTTTTGCATAATTTCTTTGTTGGCACGCTCTTCTTCGCTGAGATTATTGCGCATCCATTGCCATAGACTACTAATCACGCTAAATGGCGATACGCGCAGCACATATAGCGAAGTGATCAGAATAAGTAGTACGTAAATAAATCCACCCACTGTCGTACTGACCATAGCAAGCATCACACTATCATTGAGCATACTGCCGACCCAGCCCCCAGTAGTCTCGCCTTGGGCGTCTTGCATCAAACCAAACAAACCAGCGAACCACACTATCAGTAGACCTGTGGCAAACTTCATCATGAACGGAGGCTTATTGTTTTCAGCCCGAAACGTTTCAACAGCAAGGTACACAAATAGCAACGGCAACACATACACTCCGTAGCCTATCAGGTCTAGGCTAGCCTGCTGTATCCAGTCGAGCACAGGGCCGCCCGCACCAAACCACGTGACGATATATAGCACCGATATCGCAATGAGCGTGACAGCGCCAACTTGCGCCCAAAACCCTGCGGGTAATTTGTGCTGTGGCTTAGCTGCTGCTTTTTTGCCCCTAGTGGTCTTCTTTTTCTTTTTTGACATAACTCTAGTATACTACTGTTTTTATTATACGTGGATGCGGAGAGACGGTATGAATATCGACTCTGGTGAATTCGCTCAAAGTGCAAAACAATTTGACTTTTTGTTCGAATACTTGAATTATAGCAAAAAACACTACAATTTGCAAGCCGTTTATGGTTTGGTATGCGTTGTAAATAAAATATCCGCCACATTCGATGCGTGGCGGATATTGGATGACTCTCCCTGGCTCGCTAGTAGCCGCGAGTGTCTGGCTTGCTACGTGGCTCCACAGCTTCAGTGTCTGGCACTTGCTTAGGAGGAAAGTTGCGTGGCTGCGGCGCAGCAAATGTCTTTGCTTCAGCGCTGGCACCGTTGCTATCGCGACTTGGTCGGTTGTCCTGGCGGTTATCTTGCCTTCGAGCATCTTGCTGACGACCACGGCCGCCGTTTTGATTGTTGCCGCTATTTTGGCCACCATTGCTTCCGCCGTTTCCGCCACCACCAATTTCATTGATAACAGGGATAACGATAGGCGTACGCCTCGTCTGATCGTAGAGCAAGTGTGTAATTTCGTCTTTGATTTCTTTCTTCAAAGAGTCCATATCCCCCCTACGCCCACCAAAGCTACGCTGCACTTTTTGCTTGAGGTACTGGCGAATCAGATTCATCAACTCTTCGCTATCACGTAAGTAAATGAAACCGCGGGAAATGATGTCCGGGCTCGTGAGCAGTCGGCCACTCCCCTTATGTACAGTGAGTACCACCACAAACATACCTTCTTGCGACATATGAATACGATCTTTGAGTACCACTTCACTCACGATAGCACCACTGTCATCGTACATGTTGCCACCAACAGGGATTCGGCCGTTCTTACGGGCTGTTTCTGCGGTAATTTCGATAACATCGCCGCTGTCGCAGACAAAAATGTTACTACGCGGAATGGCACATTCTTTTTCGGCAAGCTCAGCGTTGTGCACAAGCATGTGGAATTCACCGTGAATCGGCATGTAATATGTAGGATTGAGTGCGTTGATAAGTTTCACGTGATCATCGTAATACCCATGTCCAGATACGTGCAGTGGACCTACACCTGTAAGGTGAGATTTACCGCTCTGAATCACATCGCTACCTTCGCGCATCAAGCCATCTACCGTACGTACGACGTACTTCTCGTTGCCCGGAATTGGGTTTGAGCTAAAGACTACGACATCGGTATTTTTAATCTTAATATGCTTGTGTGCACCGGACGCCATACGGTTGAGTACAGCGTTAAATTCGCCTTGGCTACCAGTACATACAATTGTCACTTTACCGTCTGGCAACTTGATGATATCTTCCATTTTCACGACGACGTCTTTTGGAATCTTGATAGTTCCTGTGCGTAGTGCAACTTCGACGTTTTGGATCATGCTATAGCCAGCAAATGCCACCTTACGGCCTTGCTTCTTGGCTTCATCCAATATGCCCTGCATACGGTGGAGCTGCGAGCTAAAGCTACTGATAATAAGTCGGTTGTTTGGATATTTCTCCATAATCTGACCCATACTAGCTTGAATCTCTGGCTCACCATGACTATGTGTACCTTCGCTCTCGCAGTTGGTGCTTTCGTTCATAAGCATCAAGATGCCTTCTTTAGAGGCAATTTCGGTCAAACGAGCGAGGTCAAACTCTTTACCATCGACAGGCTTTTCTTCAAAGCGCCAGTCACCAGTATCGATGAGCACACCAAGTGGGGTGCGTACAACAACCGCCGTTGCGTCTGGAATTGAGTGGTTCACGCGCACAAGTTCGATACTAAAATTGTCGCCAATCTGGATACGCTCGTGGGACTCAGGATCCATTTCGTTGTACTGCGGTTCGTAGCCACTTGTTGCTTCTTCCATAGTGCGTTTCACCATGGCGAGCGTAAACTTACTGCCGTACACTGGCGCTGGTAGCTGGTGCGCCACGTGGCGATATGCACCAATATGGTCGAGGTGTCCGTGGGTAAATACCTGCGCACGAATCTTGTGCTTGTTTTCGAGCAAGTACGTGATGTCTGGCGTGATGTAGTTGATTCCCGGGTAGTCCGCGCCAGGGAACAAGAAACCGCAATCAATAATGATAATCTCATCGTCGTATTCAATCGCCATCATGTTTTTGCCGATACCCATTTCGCCGAGTCCGCCGATTGGCATAATCTTGAGCTTTGGACCTTGTGTCTTTGGCTGACGCTTCCATTCTGCCAAGCTAAATTGACGTCCATCGTAGCCGTTGTACAGAGATTTGTTGACTGGTATGTCGATCATGTGCTGACTTGCGCGCAAGTTGACGTTTTCTGAAGTACGTCGCTGTGCGCGGAATACTTCTCCCTTGCGGGTGCTTGTGCCATTGAGTGCAGCGATGTTAGATCGTTTTTTTGGTTGTCCCGATGTAGGGCGTTTGCTCAGGTCATCTGCCTGAGTATCTGAGAGTCGTCGTTGACCCATATGTATTGTTTCTCCTTTTATCAAAAAATGTTGTTTCAAATGTATTAAAAACGAGGATTGGGCGGTCAGTAATCGGCATTGTTCCCCTTGAAAGTACTTCCATAGTAGCAATTAAGTTGCTTGTTGTCAATTTCAGTTCAATACACACACGATGTGTCGTGTAAATATTGAACCGCCCGAAGGCGGAGCACAGTGTGCATCACGCCTTTCGGGTCAACCGTCGTAGTGAGGATGAGAGGATGTCGTACAAAACCATACCTGCCATGCCGGCAGGCACCAGCAGCAGCGCTGCGGGGTACATGTACCAGATAGCTAGCAAGCCGGTCACCACAATAGTCGCGAATCCGATCCAGTATCCGGCTTCGTTGCGATTGTACATCACATCAGTCAGCCGAAAGATCTTTCGGCCAGTGGACGATAGATCCAAGAATGCGGCGATCAACATGCACACAAAAAAGCTCGTGACTGCCATCTGAACGATCATGTCTACTCCATTTCACATCTGAAAGAGCGGTTGACAATATTATATATCAAACAGTTCTTATGTCAATAGCTACGGTGACTCTTCAATTATCTTACTGCGTTGTGTGTGCGAGTTTCGCGGCAGCGACAAAGTCATCTATCAGCACTTGTCGCATCGATCCGTTGTAGAGTGCGGCCGCTGGATGATATAGAGGAATCACCAGAAAGTTGCTGTCGTGATATGTAACCCGACGAGCCTGACCATGGTCGCGAGAAATGCGTAGCTCCGGTATAAAACACATACCACTATGTCGCCCGAGCGTAATGACGACTTTGGGCGCGATGATTTCGAGCTGGCGCATAAGATACGGCCAAAACTCTGTCTTCTCTTCTGGCGTGGGGTCGCGGTTGTTTGGTGGGCGGTACTTCACGATATTGGTGATGTACACGTCGCCCCGCGAGAGCTCCGCAGCTCCTAACATCTCATCGAGAAAACGCCCACTGGCCCCCACAAACGGTAGTCCTTGCTCGTCTTCTGCTTTGCCGGGGGCCTCTCCGATAAAAACGATATCCGCATCTACATTTCCCGCACCGACTACTAAGTTGCGAGCTTGAGACGCAAGCTCTAGACACACTTCTTTGTCTACGATTTCGCTGCAAAGTTGATCGACGAGCGTCTGTTTTTTATTCATAGCACAAGTATATCATTGGTGTCAGACTACTTACTTGCAGTTGGTCTTCGGGGCATTGTGAGTGTTACCACTACCACAACAAGTGGTAACCCTTTTTTGTCACTCACAATCCGCCGCACGATGACGTCCTTCAGGCGTTTTTTTGCAAGCTCAAGCACCGGCACTGTAACCACCTGCGGTTTAATGGTCTGACGTATTTCTTTTCTCAGCGCATCCATCAACTCTGCATTATCTCGAATCGAGAATGCTCCTCGCGTGATGATATCCGGGCTTGAGATTAGTCGTCCACTGCGGCGATCGACCGTGAGCGACGCAACGACAAAGCCGTCATTTTTCAATAATACCCTATCCTTAACTACTAACTCTGGTACGATTTCGCCATTTTGATCAACGAGGCGAGCACCCGTAGCGACTGTGCCTGCGTAGTGCGGTGCTGCGCGTTTGCTATACTCTATCACCTCACCATTTTTTGCCATCACAATTTGTTCGCTAGTCAGACCTTGCTCAATACCTACTTGGCGATGGTAATTTCTGTTGAGTGCACCGCCATAAATAGGCAGCAAGTACTGTGGCTGCGTCAGTCGTATCATTTCGGCATGCTCATCACGGTTGCCATGGCCCGATACATGGAGCGGGCCACACCCATCGATTTCGTGTGTCGGATGACGAAACTGCCTCAACCCAATACTAGCCAGCTCGTCTCCGATATGCTGATAGCTTCGTTCGTTGCCAGGAATCGGCGTACTACTGATCACTACACTGTCTGCTTGCTTAAGCTGGATATATTGGTGCTCGCCTGCTGCCATACGACTCATCGCAGCACCAGGCTCACCCTGACCTCCTGTACATACGATCACCAACTGATTGTCCGGTATATTCGCAGTTGCGCGTAGTGCCACTAGAGTCCCCTGTGGGATCTTGAGATTACCTAGTCGTACGGCGAGCTCTGCTGTTGCCAGCATACTCCGGCCATCGAGTGCAACTTTTCGCCCGTTCTGCGCTGCCGCGTTAATAATCATCTGAATCCTATTCATATTGGTGGAAAAGATTGAGATAAATATTCGACCCGGCGCCTCGGCAATCAAGCGATCAAAGCTATCCTGCAGCGTGTGCTCTGTTGGTGTCCTGCCTGAACTTGTAGCGTTGGTACTTTCACTCATCAATAGCAGCACACCCTCATCACCCAGCTCTTTTAGTCGTGCCGTGTCGCTTGGCTTAGTATCAAGCGGCTCCGGGTCGAGTCGGAAGTCGCCTGTATTGATGAGTCGTCCCGCAGGAGTATTGACGACGATGGCCGATGACTCCGGCACCGAATGAGTAACCCTGACTAACTCAATACTCAGTGCGCCAAGTTGAAGCCGCTCATGAGTATCCATATCTAGTACTGTCGTGCTAGGCTGATAGTTCGTGCCGTGCTCCTGCGCTTTCTCAAACTGCGCCAGCACCATGCCGATAGTAAACCTGCTGCCGATTATCGGAGCCGGGCAGCTTGGTGCTACATGCACTAATGCGCCGATATGATCCATGTGGCCGTGACTTATCACGTAGCCTCGTAGCTTATGCTTGATTGATTCGAGGTAGTCAACCACTGGAATCGCACAGTTCACTCCAGGCAAATCTAGCCCGAGCTCGAACCCACAATCAAGTACCACTGCGTCATCGTTATATTCTACGACGATCATATTCTTTTCTCCGATACCGTTTTGACCTCCGAGTGGCACGATGCGTAGTGTGTCTGGGGCGAGTGCACCTACATTCGTAGCCGTCACACGGTGCTTACGTAGTAACCGGTCGGCTGTTTCATTTTTACGACGCTGTTCGCGCAATATCGTTTGTTTCATTTTTTCTCCTATACAAAGATCGTTCGCTATGACAAGCGTCAGTAGAGATTGAGATCCTCTATTAGTATTTATTAAGAATTGAACAAGTAATTATTCTTGGCCAAATGTGAGAAGAAGCTGTGTACTGTTCTGCTCTAATTTGTTCAAGAATTGCTGCTAGTATTGTATTTGCTAGCTAAAGTAATCACACTATAGCACGGCTATAGATAAATAGCAAGCTGGTGCAGTCTAAACCTCGCGTCGACGATCGAACTTTCGCTTGTGTTTTGGCTGCCAGCCCCTCCGCGCAGATTGCTGCTTAGTATGTCCACGGCGAGCGTGCGAGGCGCCAAGTTTTGCCATAAAATCATTGCCGAGATGCGTGCCGAGCTTCGAGAGATTGATAAGCTCTAGACGCTGCTTTGGAGACAGTGCATCGAGAGAAATCACATGCCCCGCGAGTATTCTTGCTTGTTGCCTAAGCTGCGAGCGTGCGACAGAAGGAATGCGTTTCGTGTGGTATTTGGCAAGAGTTCGACGCTCGCGCTCTATTTGCTCGAACGCCCATTCAGCATACGCGTCGGCGAAAAGACGCATGTTATCGTTGGTCATCTCGGTAATTGGTATACTCGCGCCCTCTAATACCTCACCGCCGGTGCGGACCAACTGACGAGACGATAGCATACCAGTGCGTGGATCGTAAAAGGTTTTGCCCCGACGACTGGCGAAAAGATGTGGCGCTAAATCAACTAGCCAGTCTACTTTTACGGCGGTGACCCCTTGCACAAGACTGAGTGTCTCGAGTCCCCCACTTCGCGTCGGCACTTGCAGGTCGAACGGTGTACCGGCAACAAGTTTTGGATTTCGCACCACGCTACTGCCCGAAAGATGTCGACGGCGTTTTGTAAATACATGCGTTGCTTCATTTTTTTCGTCGATAGACCATAGTTCGTCGATCTGTCCCGCGACAATACAGCGCATCAGATGGTCTTGCTCTTCGGTGGTAATCGGCGAAAGTGGTATGCGCGCAAGCTTCAGGTCGCGCTCTAATCGCTCCATCACTTCAGTAGCTTTGTGGACATTTTTACCGATGATACCAATGTCTTCGTATTGCTCAGGGCTGATATCTGGTAGCGCCAGATAGACATCATACTGCGCCAGTAGGTCTGACTTCGTCTGCTTTGTGTATTTGTGCCAGCCTGTGTGGCGTGCACCACCTTTGACGATACCTCCGATCTCTTGAATACCGATGATGGCCGCCAACTTAGACTGCACCTCTTGGCCGCACTGGGCTGCTTCAACAAGCATGCGCCCGTAGCTAGATTCTACCGGAAACCCTTCCATCTGGCGGCCGATATGCGTCACGTCGCCAGATTTGGTCATCGCGCCTAGGGCGACGAGCGTACGTTTGGCTCGCTGAATAGCTTTGCTACTTGGGTCGTGATAAAAATCAAGCGACTCAATGTCGATACCGATGCTTGCAAGCCGCAGTGTCAAGCGATCGATATGCTTTCGCATGATTTCTGGTGTAGCGTACGCTGGACGCTCGTCGAACTCCTGGCTTGGCAATACGCCATAGGCCGCCAAAATATATTCTCCGGGTTTTGTACGCCCAGCCCGGCCAGCGCGCTGCAAGCAATCAGCCTGTGATACTTGTGCGATAAACAACCCCTCCACGCCATTCCGCACCTCGGTCCGTCGCTCCAGTCCACTATCGATCACCACATCGATGTCGTCGATCGTCACACTCGTTTGCGCGATGTTTGTCGCAAGTATCACTTTGCCACTCGGATAGTTTTGGAAGGCTCGCTGTTGAGAAGATTGCTCGAGCTGACTATGTAGCGGTATCACTGGCACGCCCGCCGCGTCGGCCTTACTGCGAATCGCATCGCTCACGTCTTGGATTTCAGATTTACCCGGTAAAAATACCAGCATATTACTCTGCTTCGAAGTGAGCTGGTTGATGATTTCACTGATCACGTCTGTACCGCGATGGCGCTTCACCTCAAAGCTTCTGCCCGGCACATTGATGACGGCGTCGGTGTCAAAATACCGCGCCAAACTCTCGGTTTCGATGGTCGCACTCATGATAACTACCTTGAAACTCGGCTCAGATTGGCAGCGTTTTTTAGCCCACGCTACCAGCACCTCCATATTTTCATTCCATTCGTGCACCTCGTCGAGTACAAGTACGTGTCGCTCACCCGTACCAGAACCGGTCAGCTCGCGCACTAGCTGTAAGCCGTCGGTGCAGTACAAAATCTTCGTATGCGGACTATCGTCGCGTTCATGTGCCGTACGATACCCGATACTATCGGTGGCGCTTGTGCCACTGCGCTGCGCCCACTCTTCTCGCACGCGGTAGCTGAGATTGCGCGCTGCCAATATACGTGGCTGCGTGACTATAACTTTTGTATATCCATGTTCAGCGAGATACTGCGGCACCTGGGTGCTTTTACCTGCACCAGTTTCGGCGGTGATGATCGTCACTTGATTTTCATCTACGCTCTGTACGATACGACGACGAAATTCTCTTACGGGTAGGTCGGAAAATGCTTCGTGTTCGCGTTCGTTATCCATACACTATAGTGTAGCACTCAGCCTGTGAAAAATCTCACTGCACCGCGCTGTCGTGAAGACTATAGTAAAGTAAGTAACCAACTCGGAGGTACGAATATGACATCGCAAGCTGAATACGCAGCAACATTTAAAAATCTTCACAAGAAAGGTGATCCGGTTATCTTGTTTAACGTGTGGGATCCAGGCAGCGCGCAGGCAGTTGCCGACCAAGGTGCTCACGCAGTAGCACTCGGTAGCCACGGCGTTGCAAATGCCCTCGGCTATGAAGACGGAGAACAAATACCGCTAGAACTTGTTGCCGCAAACGCAAGACGTGTTGTTGATAGCGTGCAATTACCGGTAACGCTTGATTTTGAAACAGGCTACGGCGACACGCCAGAAAAGGTTAAAAACTCCGTGAGTATCGCGCTTCAACAAGGTATCGTAGGGGTCAACATCGAAGATCAAGTATTTGGTAGTAGTGAACTCGTACCAATCGATGAACAGGCAGCTCGACTACGTGCCGTACGTGAAGCTGGCGTAGAGGCTGGCGTAGACATATTTATTAATGCGCGCTCAGACTTGTTCAAGAATGCTGACCCGGCGCAGCACGATGAGGTACTGCTCGAGGAAGCAATCGCACGAGCCAAAGCATATGCAGACGCAGGTGCAGACGGATTCTTCTTGCCGGGTATTGTCGATATAGACCTTATCAAGATGCTATGCGAGCGTTCACCTCTACCAGTAAATATCATTGCTATTCCTGGTGCGCCGTCCAACGCAGATTTGGCGAGCGCGGGCGTCAGTCGCATCAGCTACGGACCAGTGCCGTACTTGCAGATGATAGAATGGCTCAAGGAAAAAGCGGCCGCGGCCCTTCAATCCACCCGCTAATTCACACCGAAAAGACAGGCATGATCACCTGTCTTTTTTGGTATATAGCGCCTATTTATACGTCTTTAAGTGAAAGACTAAGTCGTCCGCGCTCGTCAATACCGGTCAACTTCACACTGAGGATCTGGCCTTCACTCAACACGTCGCTTACCTGCTCAACTCGCTCGTCGCTGAGCTGAGAAATATGCACCATTCCATCTATACCTGGCAGAATGTTGATGAAGGCGCCGAAGTCTTTGATAGACACAACCTTACCTTCGTAAATACGGCCAACTTCCGGCTCTTCAGTAAGACCTTTAATCCATTCGATAGCTTTCTCGATACCGCGTGCATCTTTGCCAGCCACCGTAATCAAGCCGTCTTCTTTGATATCTATCATCGCGCCAGTTTCAGCGGTAATCTTGTTGATCACTTCTCCGCCTTTGCCGATAACTGCTCCGATTTTATCTGGATTGATCTTCACCTTCTCAATACGCGGTGCGAACTCACTCATGTGTGTACGAGGCGCTGCGAGTGTAGTGAGCATATGCGCGAGAATATGTGCGCGACCTGGCTTTGATTTTTCTAGCGCTTCGCGGAGTACTTCTACCGGTAGACCATGTACTTTCATGTCCATCTGAATAGCCGTAATACCTTCGCTCGTACCCGTGACCTTGAAATCCATATCACCAGCAAAATCCTCTGCGTCTGCAATGTCGCTCATGACGTACGGCGTATCTCCGTCAATCATTAGTCCCATAGCAATACCAGAAACTGGTCGCTTAAGCGGCACGCCCGCATCCATAAGTGCAAGAATCGAGCTACATGTCGCAGCCATCGATGTTGAGCCATTCTGGCTCATTATTTCTGTCACGCTGCGGATTGCATACGGGAAATCTTCTTCTGATGGCAACATTGGCAGTACCGCACGTTCAGCTAGGTAGCCGTGGCCAATCTCGCGGCGACCTGCGCCACCGAGTCGACGAACTTCCCCGACAGTATAACCAGGTGCATTGTAGTGGTGCATATAGCGTCGCTCACCATCATCTACTTCCATTGTATCTATCATCTGCGCATAGCTGAGCGGCGCCAACGTGACGATATTGAGCGCTTGTGTGACTCCACGAGTAAATATGCTCGAACCGTGTGTTCGTGGCAGTACCGCCACTTCACTACTAAGCTGACGAATCTCGTCTAGCTTACGACCATCTGGGCGTGTACCGCTCTCGACGATACCGTTTCGCACATCTTTGTGAAGTGCCATAGTGAACGCTTCGTCGTATTCATCACGTAGTGCGGCGTAGTCTTCGCCAACTTTTTCGCTAAATTCTGCATGAAACGCCCAGCGAAGTTCATTCACCATCTCATTGCGCTCTGGGTACGGGTGATGCAACGCAGAACCAAGCTTACCATCTACCCAGCTATCTACGGCTGTCTGAATAGCTTCGTTTGGCAATACAAGTTCATATTCTTGTGCAGCTGGTTGGATCTTCTCAACAAGTTCTTTTTGCAGTGCAATTGCAGGCTGATACTGCTCAAATGCCCAGGCAAGCGCGTCGGCAATAACTTCTTCGCTCACCTCGTCTGCACCAGCTTCCACCATAGTGATACCACTCTCGATACCTGCGACGACGAGGTCGAGGTCGCTCGCATCGCGCTCTTCTGGCGATAAGAACGCTTTAAACTCACCGTCGACTCGGCCGACGCGCAAACCAGCCACTGGGCCGTCAAACGGTGTGCCGGTGAGACTGAGCGCTGCGCTCGATGCGATCATCGCAATCATGTCCGGGCGGAAGTTTGGATCCATAGAGAGGACACTTGCGACAACCTGTACTTCTTGTCGGTACCCTTTTGGAAACAGTGGACGAATCGGGCGGTCGATCAACCGACCAATCAGTATAGCTTCGTCACTTGGGCGGCCTTCGCGCTTGATGAAGCGACTGCCGCTAATCTTGCCGGCTGCATAAAATTTTTCTTCGTAGTCGATAGATAGTGGGAAATAATCTAGTACGACTGGTCGTGACCCAACCATAGCCGTACCAAGTACTACCGTGTCACCATAACGCACTAACACACTGGCGGTAGTACGAAAGCCAAGTCTGTTTACCTCGAGAGTGAGTGTTTTGCCAGCTAACTGAGTGCTGACACTAATAATTTCTTTCCCATGCGGGTTGATTGTAGACATATTCGTCTCCTTTTTTAGACACTCTTACTTGTTTACGAGCAAATAAGTAACGGGTGCGGGGTGTCGGTTTACAACGAACTCTCACATCCACCACTTATTTTGCTATTGAGTGATACTTCTATTATACATCAATTACCCGCATCCAGAAGTTGCGTATTAAATATTTTAGTGTATAATATGGCACATGACAAAATCTCCCGAATCTTTATCGTACAGCGCAGCCTACCCTAACCTCATGGAAGGTGACGACACAATCCTTTCACAGAAGCTCATCGATCAGCAACGCGAGTACTATGCACGGCACAAAAATCAGTTTGCACATATGCTCGAGGATTCCACGGCCGCAGTCGAGCTACAGAACGACGAACGCTTTCGCGCGGTAGCGCTCAAGGGAGAGAACAGCGACGAAACAATTGTGATCGGAGGAGAATTTGGTAATGGCAGGACGCTTGCAAGTTTTACGCGAGCAATGGGAATTCGAGCAGTCCTAAGCCCCGAGGCATCACTTGTCCTCCTCCCCAACAACACACTCGGCGAGAATAACCTCAACCTCAATGAACGCGAACGTATGCGTCTGCGAAACGGATACGCATTCCCTTACAGTGAGAGGTATCGACGCGCAATTGGTCATATCGATGCATCAGAGTCGCGACTACATATAGTCGGTATGTCGCTTGGCGCTACCACAGGTGCGGCATTTGCACGCACCAGGGATATCGACCTAGGATCGGCGACGTTTGTTGAGTCCCCTCTTTTGAGTGGATCACCACTGAGTGCGGCCAAAGATTTTCTCGCCAGCGGCGCACAGCTCGATTTGGCGCTGGTGCGCTGAGCCCCTCAAACATCGCCGCACTCGAACTGATGCGCAATCGTGATACAGCAGATGATATTAATGGATTGATAGCCAAGCATGAACACGCAGGTGTTGTCACCGCCTGGGGTACAGAAGCCAACGTGTCACCCAGGGCAGACAATCAACGAATTGCTTCTCTCCATGAAGACAATCCATGGTTTCAGGGTATTGAAATCAAAGGCGCAGACCATAGTGTCACCAACGCGCATGCGGTCGTGGCTGCGCTTGCTCTTCGCGCCAAGCAGCTATCGAGCCACTAAACTATTCACAACGGCTTACCAAATTTAAAAGGTAGCACACGCTACCTTTTAAATCTTGTGATCGAGAAACTAAGAACGATCGAAGCAGACTTCACCGGTCTTATGCTTACTAAAAGAGTCACTGTTGCCAGTCAAGCTACTCGTGGCACTTGCACCAGACATGACACCAAGCATCGATGCGTATGGTGACTCTTCTGCGTCTGTAGTGTCGAGTCGAAATGTTGCGCACAACTGATAGCTTTGCATCGAGCGTGTGTCGAGTTCGGGCATTGCCGAGCTATAGCTTTGCATTGACATACCTGCTTCTGCGTCCATCGTTCCAGACTCTTGCATCTGCATGAGCATTTGCTGATACTGCGCCTCTTCCGATGTTTCTTGCGACATTGCAGATTCTTTGACTGTGTACTTATAGTCATCGAGGCGATTTTGGATTGGGACGCCGCTACCAAATTCTAGAATCTCGAGCGAACTTGGTAGTTTGTCGTTATTTTCCATTTGATAGGTAGAAATCTCAGAAGCAATTTTCTGAAGATCTGTCTCTACGCGGTGGTCGTAGCGTTCGTCAGTCTTACTTCCAACCGGGAAGATAGCGGTCATGACGACGATGATAGCTGCAAGGATGATAACGAAAAGACCCTGTATCCACGGATTTTTCTCGTTTTTCACAAGACGCTCCTGCCAGATCAATAGTGCAATCCAGACAAGTACATGAACTCCACCAAGCACCTGGATGAGGATCTGGCGAGTACTGAGATCATCTGCAATCATCAACTGCGCCAGCGGAATATATAGAAGACTCGCCAATACAGACGCAGCAGCGACTAGTAAGCCGGCGCTAAAAAATGCATAAATCGTCTTGTACACGCGCCAGTCACGAAGCTTAATAGCATCGCGAGAGGCACTTTTTGCAACATACTGTGTCGCCAAGAAGTACAGTGCGCCAAATACCAACATGCTAGCCATCATCGAGATATATAGCGGTGCAAGGTCGAAGTAGAATCCTAGATCTTCTTTTTCTTCGGTGATGAAGTGATCAAGTAGTACATACCCGAGAAATCCTCCACTTAGAAGTAGCGAGACAGCTGAGAATATCGATACGATATATGCCGCCAAAAATCGCTTTGCTTTCGATTGACTCACCGCTTCATGCTCAATACTCGGAGGTGGTGTCACCACAGGGGCGCTCGTTTCAAACGATGAGGCACCCGAGAAAGATGAGTCTAGTGGATCCGACGTAAATGCGGGTGCAGATACTTCCGGTGAAGATGTCTCCGCAATAACACTGTCGTCTTTGCTTTCAAGTGACTCGATAGACGCTACCCGCAACTCCTCGCTAGTCGGTTCCCGCGCTTCATCTTTATCGGTGTCATTCCATCGTTTCGGATCGTCCATATGTGTCCCTTGTGTTTATTGCTAATGGTAATGACATTGTAGCACATGTATGCAAGTCGTCATGCTACAACGCATCCATCGCGCAGATAATCATAGAGCATAAGGTCTTTTGCGTTATACTAGAAGGTGCAAACTAGGAAAATCTCAAGGAGGTGTAATGCATATTAACGCAAAACTAACCGTAGGTGTTGTATCGGGATTGGTCTTTGGACTCGTGCTCACTGGCGCACCAGCGCAGGCTCTTTCGCCGCAAGAAACTGGTGACACTCAATTACTTAATACAGTACGGCCATTACTGGACCCGGCTAAGTACAACAATGTCAGCGTAGGCTTTGTCGACGGCAACACAAATCAGATCAAGACCGCTCATTTTGGCAGCAACGACTCAACCGAATACGAAATAGGTTCAATCTCCAAGACATTTGCCGGGAACCTCTATTCTGTAGCGCTTGAAAATGGCGAAGTGCAAAATAACACAAAAATAGGCTCAGTCCTGCCGATAGGTACCGGCGTCATGTTCCCTACTGGCAACCGCACGCTAGACCAATTGGCTAGCCACAGAGCCGGATTACCGTCGTTCCCTGCGACACCAGGCGCTCAGTCTCAAGTGTTGCTCTATGCGCTTACCGGTCGCAGCGTGCACTTCACACAGAGTGACCTCGTTTCACACGCGCAAGCAACATTCTACCTTCCAGGGGTAGGCACGGCACAATATTCCAACATGGGCATCTCCCTCTTAGGTCAGGGCCTCGCAAAAGCTGCAAACACCGACTACAAAACACTCATCACGAGCCGTATGTTTGCACCAATGGGACTATCGCAAACCTATATCGCTATTAATCAGTCTGACGTAGCGCCCGAGAAGCCACGCGGAACACGTGACAATGGCGCCGTAGCGCAAGCATCTGCGTTTGGCTCATATGCCCCCGCTGGATCTGTACGCTCAACCACAGCAGACATGACAAAATATGTATCTAAGCTGCTTAAAAATGAAGTACCCGGACAAGATGCTACCACTCCTCGATGGGATCTAGGTGGTGGAACAAGCGTAGGCTACACATGGTTCACAGATCAGGCAACTGGACGTGTATCCCACAATGGCCTTACTGCCGGCTATGGTGCGCTATTAAAATTTGATAAAGCGACCAACCAAGGTGTTATCATCATGGCCGACCGACCTCGCGCCGAGATTTCGTCAGATAGACTAGCTGACGTGATTCTAGACGCAGAGCTCTAAAAGAAAAAGCCAATCAAATACCCCGACTTATGTCGGGGTATTTGATTTGTTGTCACAGTCAACAAAAAAACCTCCGCTATTTGCGGAGGCCTAGTTTTGCCACGGTTGCTTTGTAGCTTTCGAAGTTTGTACGCTCAAGGTACTTCAAGAGGCGCTTGCGGCGACCTACCATCTGAACCAAGCCGCGACGAGCCATAAAGTCATGTTTATTGACCTTAAGGTGCTCTGTAACTTCTTTGATACGAGCCGTCAAGATTGACACCTGAGCCTGCGGGCTTCCGACATCTTCCTTGCTGACCTGAGTCAAAGCAATCGCTTTGTGCTTGTCTTCTTTAGTAATCATCTGGGTTATTGTAGCAGATTATCAGTCTCAATGCAACGCGCATAGCTAAAACGGTGCTTCAGGTAAACGAACCTCACAGTATACCGCGTCTGACTCCGGATAATCATATACCCTACCGTTTATGTTTGATGGGCATTGCCCCTGCGGGCTATTCAACATTACTCCTAGCCAAATGCCGCTCTGCGGATTCGAAGTATATGCTTGGTACGATACTATCACTCCCATGGCACCAAACTGCGACACAGGTAGATCTGCCATCGTCTTTTGTGTGCTACTCACCTTTCCTACTTTTGAAAGCTCCGCATCTAAAGTGGCGCTGTATTCATGCCTAGATGCCGAATAATAAATATCACGGCAATAGCCGCCTGGGTTGAAAGGGGGGCTCACCTGCGAGGCGGCCGGATCGCTCGATGGAGTAAACTGAGCATTGATCTCCGCGCCTTTGATATTTGTATCTCCTAAGCAATACCGATTGCCAATTGGCATCGAAGGATACTTTCCAAAAGTGCCTAGGTACGTTTCAAACAATTTGTGATATCCGGTGAACTCAGCGACCCATGCAGCATTTCGTGCTCTTGTCTGGATACCCGTAAACGCCACGATAGTGATGGCCGCCAAGATGCCGACGACAACTATCACGATCAGTAGCTCGACTATCGTGAAGCCTTTAGAAGTAAAACTCTTATGCTTCATATGAAGTTAGTATAGCATCGAACCACAATATGGTGGCGACAATTTTTACACTAAGCATCACCTAGAACGATGCGAGAAATTTACTGCCACACGCGCACATAGTCTACGTACATTGCCGTGCCACTAGGGACTGTGAAGCCTTTCTTGAGCGCAAGATTCAAGATCAGATACTGTGGCTTGTTAGTGATGTTCGCGCTGTTGGTATAGCTCGGCCCAGGCGTGCCATCGATAAACACTTGAATCTTCGAGGGAGTCCATAGCATACCGTACGTGTGATAATCCTGAGTATAGTCGACAGAGCTATTGCCGTATATTTTGAGCTGATACTGCTGTGGATTTGATGTTGAGCCATAATGATAGTTAAAGCTGGGGCGCGTTTGACTGCTCAGGCCAAATTCGAAAATGTCAATCTCTGGCGGCCACGATTGATCAACTGGTGCAGCTAACGTCCAATACGCTGGCCACACACCGACATTGCCAGGAACCTTGATGCGCGCCTCAGTATAGCCATACTTATAACTAAAGTGACGACCGTTTTGTACCATGCCCGAGCTGTAGCGGTATCCATTTGTCGAGCCCTGATTCAGCGTCAACACAAGCTTACCGCTCTGCACTTTAGGATTATTTGCCAAATAATACGCATCTTCATATTGTGGATTGTATGGGTCGCCGTAACTATACGACGGCCCGCGTTGTGTCGTCCACATATTAGTGTTTAGGCTCGAGCCATTGAATTCATCTCGCATGATAAGCTGCCAGTCGCCCGCAACACCAACAGGAGACGGGTCAGGGGCGGTACAGTTTGGATACGAACCACTATACCCTGCAGGACACGTAGGACTCGGGGTGGGCGTAGGATTTGGTGCGGGAGATGGCACTGGTGCTGGTGCAGGCGCCGTCGGACTAGGGCTCGCACCTGTAAGCGGTGGTGGACTTTGGCTCGCACCCGGCTTTGCCGCACCTGTTGCCTTCTTTTGCGCAGCTTCCTGCTTAGTTGAGCTTGTTTTGCTCTTTGTACTAGTAGATGGAGCGTCTGACTTGTTGGCGACTTTGGAGCTAGAATCTTTAGAAGATGCTGGCGCATTTGAATCTGTGACCTTATCGACATCTTGAGGTTTTTCAACATTCTCGGCGGGCTGCACAACCTCTTTGTCTGCTGGCTTCTGTACTACCGAAGCAACATATGCAGATACAAGGCCGCCGGTTATGAGACATCCTAAGAGGCATACGGCAACAATAATTTTATAGCGAGAAAGAGAGATGGTCAGGTTTTGCATGTTTTTTTGTTTTTATTTTTAGGGTATTAATCTTTTCATACATTACTACAGATATTCTTATTTGTCAATAGCTAGTTCTTTGACACAAAAGAGTTCTGGCGGCTACTTTGCAGCATTGTTGAAGCGTAAGCGTGTTGTTATACTAGCAATATGCACCAACCACATACCACGCGAGGGTTTACAATTGTAGAGCTTCTAATCGTAATCGTCGTCATTGGTATCCTAGCGTCTATCACTATCGTCGCGTTCAATGGCGTGCAAGATCGCGCTCGCGTCGTATCGGTACAAAGTGACTTACGCAACCTTCATACAAGCCTACAGGAGTATCAAGCAATCAACGGCGAATATCCCGCCACCGGCACCTCCAGTGCGTGGTCGTGGCGCTATTCATGCTCACTCGGTATTACCAACTTTATAACGGGCGTCACCACCAGCAGCTCTCCGCAAGCACCCTGCGGTAATGGCGCGACAAACAACGATACTTGGCTCTACGGATCTGACGGCACGGAATACAAACTTATACACCTACGTGCAAACTTTAGCAACTCCGCTCGCGAAGCAATTCCTGCGAGCTTTCGAGACCCCGTCGCTGGTCGCTGGACCGCTACAGCCACGGCTTGGGGATACTGGTCTGCGGGTGCGGCGACCACTCGTTAATCAGTACGATTTTCGCAGTTATTAGCTTTACACCAAAAAGCTTATGGTACTATAATCACATGAATATGATGTCGTCGAGCCACATACTGTCTTCAGACGAGCAAAAGGGCTTTACTATCGTCGAGCTACTGATTGTTATCGTCGTCATTGGTATTTTGGCGGCTATTACCATAGTGGCGTTCAACGGCGTGCAAGATCGCGCCAAGGTGCAGAGTGTAAACTCAGATCTTGCTATGCTCGCAAAAGCCATCCAGTCAGCAAGAGTCAATGAAGACCGCGTACTACTTCAGATCACGGGCAGCGGTTGTACCCATTGCGGTAACCAGGCAGTCTACGAGCAGACACTCGATCGCATTGGTACAGCAGCAGGTATGAACCTCTCTGGGCTAAAAGATGGTAATCCCTGGGGAAATAAGTATGCAATCGATGAAAACGAACTCGAAAACATGGCCTCAAACAACGGCTGCAACAGAGATGGTATCGGTGTCGGCACTACCCCATCGGGCATGAGTGGGTTTAGAGTGCCGGTCATCCCCACCTACTCCTGCTAAATAGAGGTAGGTACCGACAGTTCACAAGTTAGTAGTCCTAGCCTCTCCGGCAATTTCGTTGTGATCACATACGACGTCATACTTCCGTTCGCATGATCGGCTATGCAAACTCAATGATGATGACTAAAATGTTCCATGCGTTTCAATTGTATCGGTTGTATCGCCCGCTTTGCGGTAACGGATCTCAAAGCCAACACAGATATGAGCAGTACTCCAACAACTCGCACCGCCTTCCTGACGCGCCTGGTAGCGATAGCGATTCGTTGGATCAGCCAGATATGTAGCCGTACTCTCGGTGATAGAATTGGTTGTACCATCTACGGCAGTAGGTGAGACGATTTTTTCCACGGGCAACTGAAGCACCGTCACAGGAAAATTCGTATCCATCCCTCCTGCAGCACCTTGTCTTGGATAGCTAGAGTTGTCAATGTTATATAATTCCGCCGCCTTCACAATCGACGCTATGTCACTGGCACGGTTGGCGTTCTGTCCACGTTGCTGCACTCCGTTAAATGCGACGATGGTGATGGCCGCTAAAATACCGATGACGACAATCACTATGAGTAGTTCCACAATAGTGAAGCCCTTATTTTTCTTCATGTCCATAGTGTAGTGCGTCAACATCGAGACAACCCGCTCGATGTAAACCACCCCCATGTAGGATTTGGATTTGTACCAGCTACGCAGCGCGGCTTGGTTTCATACGGTACGTTCAGCCCGTAGCCAATACCACCAGTATTACGTGCATACGAGACGCCGTTCAGGCTACTCGGCATAGCCGAAATATACGTTGGTACAAGAATTGTAGATAGGCCCGCCAGCCCACAACCGCTATTGTCTGGACACCCGCTGACTGCTGGATACACTCCCTCTTGTGCATTGTATAGCTCGATAGCTTTCTTAAGCGCTGTGACCGATGAATCGACCGATGAATCTCGAGACCGTGCCTGGATGCCATTGAACGCCACAATGGTAATTGCTGCCAATATACCGATGACGACGATAACAATCAGTAGTTCGACAATAGTGAAGCCTGATTTCTGATTTTTATACATAGATTTTCATAACGCTTATGTTAATGACTATATCATAATCAAATTACCCAATGCTACGCTTATGCTTTTGTGATGGCTTATACCATGCTATCTTGTGAAAATGAAAAACGTATTCACGCCACATGCAGAGCCGTATCGTTTCCTGCGCGATGCGCAACGTGAAAGCTACAGTATGAGTCGCCAGCTTGTGCGTCCAGCGATATGCAAAAATATCATCCAGGAACTTGAAGCACACAACTTCCTAGAAGACATGGTTGAGCTCGAGAACACCGAACAGTTACACGATCTAGGGATGACTCACTCTCATATGCTACATGCATCGCTTGTCGGTATGTTGGCTCACGTAGAGCCAGAAACAACTAATCCTTTACCCCGGTTTAGTGTCCGCGTGTTTGAGCCAGGTGAGCACAGCACGACGATTCACCGTAACCATCCGTCTATCGGCCCGTGGGCTATAGGTATTACACTCGAAGGTACGGCACCGTTCAACGTATATCGACAAGACCAATTATCAAATTACCCTAATCATGTTTTACCCCTATACGGAGATTCGCGCGATCCTACAGCAGAAGAAACATTAGATACGAATACTGGCTCGGCATGGACACTATATACACGCTATGAGCGCATACCTCATAGCGGCGGCCTAGTCAGTTCAGATGAATCACGCAAGCTTCTGATCTTTTATGACTGCGACTCAATCTACGCCCCGTAGCGTGTTCGAACAGTATCTACAGGAAGCTGTCGTTGGTTAGTAGTTAGTTTAAAACGCCAAACTCTTCGAGGGATTTGGCGTCTTTCAGCTGCCATTCGCGTATAGATATTCGGCGAAGCTGGCTGCAATAGGCGCCCGTCTCAAGCGCTTCGCCTATATCTACCGCAAGACTGCGAATATACGTGCCACTACTCACGTGTGTTCGTATTTTCACATTTGGGTATTCATAACTAAGTAGCTCTAAGCTATGAATTGTAATCGTGCGTTCTGGAATTTCCACTTCTTCGCCATTTCGCGCCAACTTGTAGGCACGTTGCCCGTTTATTTTGAGGGCACTGAATATTGGTGGTCGTTGCAAAATTTCCCCAACAAACTGCGTGAGTACCTGCTCAATCTCCGTATGATCCGGCTGGCGATCAGCAACATCTGTCAGTTCTCCTTCTGGGTCACCTGTGCTGCTGGTCTGCCCCAATGTAAGGGTCGCCTCATATGTCTTGTCGAGCTTAGTATAGTGGCCGGCGTTTTTGCACTCTTTGCCAATTACCAAAATCATCAGACCAGTAGCAAATGGATCTAGCGTGCCCGTGTGGCCTACTTTGACTTTTTTACCCGCTTGCTGCGTCAATACGCGCCGAATACGCGCTACCACGCCGAAACTTGTCATTTCGGCAGGTTTGTCTATCAGTATAATTCCGTCGGTCATTACCTTTCAGTATATCAGCTCCCGAGAGATACGCGCGCAAAGGAACGGTCTAATTTCCGCCAGCGCACACTGTATTGTATGTAGTCCACCGCGCATCTGCTCCACTATAGCGTGAGGTGCAATATCCTGGCTTATTACCAACTTCATATGCATTTGCAAAATAACCATTATCTGACTGGCCACCAGTTCCCTCGAGAAACACCATAAACCCATACGACTGATAGTCGTCCGATGCCTGGCTCGTATAATGATAATAGTTACTGCCTTGCGTTGCATTCGATAACGAAGTTGGGTCTACTCTCGTATACGTTGCCAGCATGTTCGCAAGCTCACGATTGCGGTCGCAATGACCCCAGTTTTCAGTCTGTGATCCACAGCCACTTTCAGATCCTATCCCATCAAGTATCGGCGGATATCTGCCATTGTCTACTTTATACAGTTCAATAGCTTTCGCGATATCTTTGATTTTTGCGATCCGAGCGGTGTCGCGAGAACGTGACTGAACACCGTTAAATGCGACGATTGTGATGGAGGCCAAAATACCAATGACAACTATCACAATCAGGAGTTCGACGATAGTGAAACCAGTAGTTTTTCTTTTAATGCTCATGCTTTTAATATATCATAGGCTGTTGTTGAAAATGGTATACTGACAGTTAGTTATGAAGAAGCTCCTGTTTGGCATATTCGCACACCCCGACGATGAAGCATTTGGCCCGAGTGGCACGCTGGTGCTTGAAACCAGAAATGGCACTGAGCTGCACCTAGCAACACTCACCTGCGGAGAAGCTGGGCAGAATCCAGATCACGTAGAAAATCTCGGCGCCGTACGTCTCGCCGAATGGCAAGCGGCAGCTCAACTGATGGGAGCCGTCACTACGCATCACCTTGGTTATCGTGACGGCACACTATCCAATACGTCTCTCGTTGAAATTCAAGATCGAATTGTTGCCATCATTCGCGATATCGCCGCCAGACAGACAGAGAATTTTACCCTCGAACTGATGACACTCGATGACAATGGCATCACCGGCCATATTGATCATACTGTCGCAAGCAGAGCAGCGACGTACGCATTCCATCGGCTCAAAAATGAGGGCCTACCCCTCACACGCATCCGCTACATATGTGCACCCAGAGAACAGTTCCCCGAGCCTACTACCGCTTGGCTATTCATGCCAGCAGGTCGTGAGCCAACAGAGATAGATGAGATTGTAGATGCCCGCGAAGTACTAGACACCGTGCACGATGTCGTTCGCTGCCACCGCTCGCAACGACAAGACGGCGAAGCGCATGTCGCACGCATGGGCGACGCTATCGCAGTGAACCACTTCATAGTGCGCTGCTAGCTATAACGAAAATCGCCACCATGAATGGTGGCGATACGCATACTCTAGTGTTGTCCGGGTATCTTAAATTGCTTTGGATCAACAGGCCCTGCGGCTTGTGCAGGTGGCAGATCGGGTGCTTGTGGCAAGACCTCACCGAGCTGTTCTGGCGGCAGCGGCGCTTGAGGGAACTCAGGCATCTGCGGCTGTTGTGGCGCGGGTTGCACCTGTGGCTGCTGCGGCATTCCAGCGTCAGGCTGAGTAAAGACAGGTGGAGGTGGCAATGGTGGCAGCTGAGAGAAATCAGGCATCGGAGGCGGAGGTGGTGTGTCCGGAGCTCCTGGTGCACCAAATTGCTGATCAAAATTCGGCATCGGTGGCGCAGGATTCGGCTGTGCCTCGGCTATGGCAGCCAGCGGATCAAACGGTGCTGGATCCGGCGCGGCATTGATGACAGCATTGACCGCATCCGCAGCTGCTGCACCCTGATCTGATGGCTGGTCATTCGTCGGATACAGCGCTGAGTCAGCGCGATTTTGCTGGTCTATGTCTGCGAGAGTACCAGTGGGCATAGGTGGACTAAGCGGCTCAACGAACGCGTTTGACTTAGCCGTATTGATATCGCGGAATGGGTCGACCGAAGGTTGTTCTCCAGTTTCGTTTGCGCCGTTGATCGGCGAATCAAACGTCGGTTGATCATTGCCTAAATATTGACCGCCGCCGTGCGACAAAATCGTCTTATTTCTATTACTGCCTTCCAAGGCGCGCTTGTCTTGCGCAGCTTGCTCAGTCGTAGCGTTGAGCACACCGCCAAACGAAGGTTCTTGTGTGTCATCATGATCTACCGCAGATTTTGTCTCAGATATCTCTGGCTGAGCCGCCTCTGTTTGCAATTGTTCCAAAATAGATGGCGTTTCTGCTGGCTGTGGTTCAGCGGCCACAGAAGAGAGTTGAGCAGACAGTTCATCTTCTGGCGATGGTGCACCGCCACTGATTTGATCTGCCATAGCTTCAACTTGCTGTTCGTTTGCTGCCGACTCCTTAGCTTCTGACTTTTTAAGTGCTTCGTCGAGCGCAGCGACTGGATCATACGGCTTTGCAGAATCCTGTGCGGGCGCTTCATCGATCCGCGGAGCTGTCTCTGGAGCTGGAGATGGCGTTGGCGCTGGGGTATCTTTGCTCGCTTTTTCCTCGGTAGGCTTTGGCTCTTCTTGCTGGCTATGCGCGATACTTAGCCCATTATTCTTTGGCTTTGAAGATTTATCGCTCTTATCACCATTTGACTTATCTTGCTTCTTGAATGATTCACTGCGTTTCTTGCCGTCTTCTTGCTGAAGAGGCAGTTTGCTACCTTCGCGTAATTTCGATGCGATAAGCTGCTGATTAGCACCAGCCGCCATGAGCTGCGCCGACACTGACATAGTGCGGGCAGTAGTCTTCTCGTTACTAAAACGGTCTGTCGCCGCAACAACACCGGTCAATAGCGCGCTTGCTATCTGTGAAGTAATGGGCTTTTCAGCATCTTGCAGTGCTTCAGCAAGTCCAGCCGCAAGCTCCGAGAGGCTGCTTGAGGTCTCGTCACACCAGTCGATAGTACCGAGCGTGCTTGGCGTCACGCCAATAGTTGCCACTGTAGCATCATGCAAGATCTTGCCATGCGCTTCGAGTGCGCTGTCGAGGTGATCTTGGTCGGTCACGCCAAACGCAAGAATCATTTCGACATTATAGTCACCCTGGCTGTATTCAAGATCTTTGCTGGTGATCACCGTCTTGTACGGCGTGATGAATATTTTTACCACATCGCCTTCTACTTTGTAGCGCAGGTGATCTGCTTTCTCCTTATCGAGTGCAATCACAAAGTCACGAAGACTATCGACTGTTGGTTCGAAGGTTTTTTCTGGCTCAAGGAAGTTGATAGCTGGTGGCAATGCACCACTCACCACCGCAGTAGCATGCTTTCCTAGCTCGTTGAGGTACATAGTTACTCCGAGCGCAGCCGACAGTTCGTCTACCGTTGGATTTTTGCTCACAGTCACCAATATCGTATCCGTATTTCTGATATTGTCGACGATTTGCTGCTTCGCGCCTGACTCGTTCATGTGGTTTCCTTATTGTGTTTGTGTTATCTATAGATTTTGATACCACTGTACCATAAGCTTTATTTATCCGTCAACAATATTGTCTAAGATCCCTCCCCTCTTTACATTTCCTCTGATTTTCTGTATAATTCACCATTGATTGCAATAACAAACTTATAAGAGGTAACGAATCACATGCCAATCATCAAATCCGCTATCAAACGAATGAAGCAGACGATTAAACGCCGCGAGCGAAACGTCACTATCAAAAAAGATATCAAGAGTGCACACAAAGCATTTGTCGCTAGCCCTTCTGCAGCAGCTGCATCAAAAGCTCAGAGCGAAATCGACAAGGCCGTCAAAAAAGGTTTGATCAAAAAGAACACAGCCGCTCGCCGAAAAGCAACTATCGCGAAGACTGCAAAAGTTGCTGGCGTAAAACCAGCTGCTACTGCTAAGAAAACTGCTACCGCAAAACCAGCAGCAGCTAAAGCAGCTCCTAAAAAAGCTGCAGCAGCAAAACCGACTGCCGCTAAAAAAGCACCTGCCAAAAAGCCAGCAGCCAAAAAAACTACAAAATAGCTTTTCGCTTACCTCATAATAACCCCTCTTCACGGAGGGGTTATTATTTTTGCAAGATATACATAGATTGAATTATTGCTATGGTCGCATTAATGCAATTTCAATTTGGATCCAAGGATCAACTGGACTTGATTTCATACCGATATCCGTGTCAGCCAGCGCAACAACTAGTGAGGCAAGCCTAGCGCGGTCGACGCATCCCGACACCTTCGCTAAGTTACGCAGTGCGTATGGACTCACGCCGATATCTTGCGCAACTTCGCTCGGTGACTTATTGCTTAACACCAAACCAGCCAGCGCAAACGCCTGTGACGCCAGCAGTCCCATCGTCATGTATGGGTCGTTTTCAGGTCTAAGTAGCGCAATCTTGGTGCGAATCGCTGAAGGGTCACCACCAAGCGACGCTTCGAGTAACTCAAATATATTTTCGTGAGGCGCAGCTTCGATATGTGATTCTACAGTTTTTTTAGTGATACCACCAAACACCGCAAGCTGTTCTAGCGTGTTGAGCAGTTGGTACTGTTCTGTGCCTCGACGTCGCACGATTTCTCGAGCAGCGGCGCTATCAAGCGATATGCCACGCTGCTTGGCGCATATACCAAGCCATTGCTCCGCTCGCCCGGCGTCACGATCACCCCATGCAGTAAATACTCTCACGTCGGCGTGCGCTGCGAGTGACTTGTAGGTCTTAGTGCGTTTGTCCGCCTTTGGCTCAACAAACACTACGGTAGTGTCGCTGCCTTTCTCTGCCCACTTAGCCATCTCCTCCCACACGGGCGTGTTATCAGATACTCTCCGTAGCACCACAAGCCTCGCTTCGTTAAACAGCGAGAGTCCGTCAAATATATCCGTTAGGTTTCTGGCTTCTAATGTGTCTGTGTCGATGTGTTCGGGATCGCCATCGAATTCAGCAACAATCCGACCAAGCTCTTGGTCAATCTCGTACAAATTATCGCCTGTTAATAAAATAATCACAGTTACTAGTATACCCCTACTACGACGGCTTCACTGCATGATGTCTTGTCGCGCCAAGTTAAAGCTGCTTATTTTTGGCAATTCGTGCATATGTGCGTTCCTCTACCCGCCCATTTTATCTTGACGATAGTCGCGCCGCAGCGTGGACACGCCAGACCTTCGCGCCGAAATACTCGAGCGAAATCCATGTAACTCCCCCGCTTGCCCTCGGCATCAACATAATTTTTGTCGGTGCTGCCACCTTTTTCTATCGCAAGATTCATCACATAGCGCAGCTCACAATATAAGTTTTCAAACTCTTCGGTTGTAACGTCGGCTACCTTACGTTTTGGGCTAATTTTTGCACCCCACAAACTCTCATCTGCATAGATGTTACCGACACCGGCGACAACGGATTGATCTAATAGTGCCGCCTTAATGTTCGTTCGTGCACGACGCTCGAAACGCTGGCGAAATTGCGTTGAAGTGAAGTCTAGTTCGAGCGGTTCCGGCCCAACTTTTTTCATAAAATCAATATTCGGCACCTCAATAGTCGGAATAAGTTTCACCCAGCCAAACTTACGCTGATCGTTAAAATACAGCCATGAGTTATCCATGAATTCAATCATCACGCGGGTCGAGCGGTCGGGCAGCTCTCCTATAAGTGATTCGTTTGGGTGTCCCGCGCCAAATACTTGATCGCCGCGATATACCAGCTGACCAGTCATCTTGAGATGTATCACAAGGCTGTAATGAGTCGATAGATCGATGAGCAACACTTTTGCTCGACGACGAACCGCTACAACTTCGGCATCGATCATAAATGCATCAACATCTGACTGGGCGTTTGGAAAACTTTTTGGAGAGTTGAGCACTCCAACACTGCGAATCACTCGACCGATGATAAGCGTCTCAAGCCCCCGTCGTACCGTCTCTACCTCCGGTAGCTCAGGCACGTAGTATACTTTCTAGCTTTGATCGTAGGTCTACCAAAGAAGTAAATACCACGCCATGCATACCCGTCTCGATTGCTCCTTCGACATTTGAGTAGGCGTCGTCTATCATGATGGCTTCATGCGGCTGCACGCGTAGTCGCTCTAGCGTGCGATCGTAGGCGGTGATGTGCGGTTTAGTGATGCCGATATCACCCGATGCAATAATTGCGTGAAACAACTCGTAGTCATGCTCGTTAAAGAGTTTTTGGATAGTATCGCGTCCGATATTACTCAGAACTGCTATCTTGTAGCCGCGTTTCTTGAGCTCGGCAGCATAGGCGAACATACCGCGACTTCGCACCTGTGCAGAACTCATCAAGTCTACCACTTCACGCTTGTTCAAATGTGTCAGCTCCATCATCTTCGAGATGTAGTCTTCTCGTGCCAAAAATCCATGGTCTGCTGCACGCGTGCTATCATACATCTCCTTCACATCTTCGGGAGAATCGCAGTGATTCGCAAGTTCAGTCAAGCTACCCGTATACAGCACACCGAAACAATCGAATATTACCGCTTTGATCGAGGTTTTTGCTGTCATAGGCTGCTCCTATTCGTTGATGTTATTTAAGAGATCACGACCTTGCGGGATTTGCTCGAGGAACATGTCGCTGATTTGCGCGGAGTTTGCATTGAACGAGCTCTTGATGCCGCTACAGGTTGCCGTCCATAACATCTCTACGGAACTGCTATTTTGCAGCGTTTCAAATTCGAGAATCTTACCCGACGGACATAGTCCGCGGCGATCATTTTCTTCGCCTTCAAGTGGAGTCCCCTCCATCATGCCAGCCCTATTGAGGGCGTAGACAAATTCTTCGTACGCACGTGTATTGTTGCCGAGCTGCACAGTGTCTATTTGTTGGTCGAGGTAGCCGGCATAGGTTGTCATGACACGATTCGATGGGGAAATGGTAATTTGATACGAGCGAAACTGCTCATCGGCGGTGATTTCACCCCGGACCGTCATGCGCACACTACGATCTGCCGTCACTTGCACAAGCGCATTTTCTTGTGCACTGTTTTCTTCAACCTGTTCTTCGCCACCACCAAATAGCAATGTGCGTGCAAGTGCCACAATAGCAGCAACGCTCACGACGACAATGACGACAATAAGGATGACGGGAAGGAGCTGAGATTTTCTGCCAGAGTTCATGAACGTATTGTGTCATTACCCCTTAAAAAAGTCAATCTTCTACGTAACGATAAAACCCGTCGCCAACTTCACCATACGCGGCAATCATTTCATCTAATTTTTGCGCGAGAATACGCGTCCCTACAAATTCGAAGTTACGAATCTCACCGATTATTTCATGCGTCACGCGAAACAATACCACAAGAACCCGTTCATCTCCGCGTCCGTTTGCGATGCGAATATAGCCTTTTGAGAGTGCTAGTGTCGCAGCTCGCTCGCTTACTCTACCCTCGTACTCAAGCGTAGACACCCTATGGCCATAGGCTGAGGTTGTCTTGCAGTCGATATTTATATAGCGCCCCGTTGCAGGTTGGCGAATCTGCATGTCCACCCCGAGTCCATCAGCGACGCGACTCGTCATATGCACTTCAAAACCTTCGGCATGAGCTCCCAGGTACACCGCTATCTCTCGAGACAATCCGTGTGCGATAGCTTCAAATTGCTCATAAGTAAACATATGTGTACGCGCGCGTCGACATACGTCTTGCATCAACGTATACGTAGTTTGCACAAAATCACGTCGATGTTCGCGACCCAACGACAACACAGCATCGACAAACGTGTCGTTGAAGTCGATAAGCTCGTATAGTCTTTTACTTCGATGATGATAGCCATGGCCATGGCGTTTATCCATGGCATCCTGCGCACGAGCAGCGCGTGGTGCTTGCAGCAGGAGTAGCGCAATCACTCGTGCCGGTCTGTCTTCGGCGTCTGCACGTTCGACCCGACGCTTCATTTGTTCTATGACTCCCGACAAACGCTCGATTCGTAGATGATCCCAGTCTTGGCCATACGCATCATATAGCACATCATTCATCTCATGTACCGCACGCTCATACACGCTACCACCTTGCGTGACATGACGTACTTGGCGTCGGTGCTCGTGGCGGGACACTTAGACTTCCCGTAGCCCCGTACTGCCGTAGCCACCTATACCTCGTACCGTCTCATCTAGCACATCCACTGGCTGCCATTCTATCTGTTCGTATTTACTCAATACCATCTGTGCGATGCGCATACCTGGCTCTATCGTGAACGCTTCTTGTCCGAGGTTTATCATCAGTACACCGACTTCGCCGCGATAGTCAGAATCAATAGTGCCAACACCATTTACCATAGTGATGCCGTGCTTAATACTTAGTCCACTCCGTGCACGTAGCTGCACCTCGTAGCCGCTTGGAATTGCCAACGCAACACCCGTCGGTATCATTTTTCTCTCCATAGGCTGCAATATCATCGGCTCATCGAGACACGCATGCACATCTGCTGCCGCCGCACCTGTCGTTTGATATTCCGGCAACATAGCAGTTTCTCGAATTTTCAGCACCTGTACATTCACGATAGCCTTACTCCTCAATATGCTTATAGTATAAACTATCGCGTCGGAACGCGCTACACAGCTAGCCTAGATAGCCATACACACCTCTCTACTACAACTGTATATGCTATTGCTAAATAAGCAAATATATGATACTGTAATAATTAGCAAAACTCAAAAAATAAACAGTATGAAAAAAGTCACCTTCATTATTAACTACGCCAACACACACAGGCTAATCTTTGCGCTTGGCGCATTGATTGCTCTCGTGGCTGTGGGTGCGACTGTCAGCACGGCTCTTTATCATCGAAGTCAAGTCACCGATACAGGCAAATATCCTGCGGGCGACTTTAATACTTCAGGTGGGCTGAATGGTACGCCCAAGTCCTCAGGCTCAGTTACGGCAGACAACAGCACACAGACGAGCCCACAAACCGATGATAAAAAAACATCCGACACGAAAAAAACCGATAAACCACAAAATAAAGAAAACACATCTTCGCCGAGTTCTAAAACATCAAATCGGACATTACCCAAGCCAACAGAAAATCCTTTGCCGTCTCTTCCGAGCGCACCAACCAAGCCGGAGCCGACAACACCTTCACCCGCTCCTGTCATCCCTAAGCCTCCCGTTCTACAGCCCTCTGGTCAGTCGGTTCCAAAAGGCAACTTTGGAGTGTGGAAACATATCTTTTACGATGACTTCACTAAAAACGCAGCTCTTGGCTCTTGGGGTGAAGATTGGGACGCAGAAAAAATAGTCTACACTGGTGCGCAAGGACAAAAATGGCGCGCTTACCCGAAAAGCTACAAGGATACATACAATAAACGTCCTTACCGTTCCGACCAAGTACTGAGTGTCAAAAATAGCCTTCTCAACTTCTGGCTACACAATGTAGATGGTCAACCAGCGGGGGCAAATCCTTCTCCGGTAATAACAGGTAGTAGCCAATATCAGACATATGGCCGCTACAGCGCACGCTTCAAGGTTGATACTCCCAATTTGAACGACTACTACGTTGCATGGCTACTATGGCCACAATCGGAGCGTTGGCCTCAAGATGGCGAAATGGATTTTCCCGAGGGCAACTTAGCAGGTAGCGTTGGTGGGTTCCATCACTACAGCGGTGCAGGCTCTTGCACAAACGGTTGTCAAGATGTCGCAAACATACCCGCTGGCACTAAATTCACAGACTGGCACACTTACACTATCGAGTGGATGCCTGGCCGAGTGCGCTATATCTTGGATGACAAGATCGTACTCGATAGCACAAAATGGGTACCCTCGGGCCCAATGCGCTGGCAGCTACAAACAGAAACAAGTGGAAACGGCAATAGCAGCGGCAATCTTATGGTTGACTGGGTATCGGTCTGGAGCTACAGTCCTTAACGTAGTTGGAACTCACTCGTCACGCTGCCGCTGAAAGTAATGTTTCGACTCTGCGTTGAATGTCATCTCGCACGTTTTGCACAAGACTCATACCCTGCTCTCGGTGATAATGAGGATCCACGACATCCCAATGTTCAGATTTCGGATCATCTTTCACATAGTCGGGCATAAAATCAGAAGGAAAATACACTACACGATCCGCCCACTTTACCATTTCTGGGGTAACCTGCTTTGGTCGTAAGTTGCGGCCATCTATACCGACTTCATCGAGCACTTCTATGGCGCGCGGTGAGATATGGTCTTTTGTTTCAGCTGTCGCACCCGCACTGGTAGCAGTACTAGAATTCGTGAGGGAATTGTAGAACGCTTCAGCCATCTGACTGCGCATCATATTACCTTCGCAGACGAAGAGAATTCTCATAGCGCACCCCAGTTTTCACCCACACTGACATCTACTTTCAATTTAACGGGAAGTTCTTTGGCGATTGACTCCATGCTAGTTCGAAGTACTTCACTCACCTGTTCGGCGTTTTCTTTCGGACACTCTATCAAAATAGAATCGTGGATTTGCAAAATCTGTTCGCCCAGATTACTCAGCTTTTTTTCTACTTCTATCATCGCGAGCTTCATCAAGTCTGCTTCGGTACCTTGTATCGGCATATTTGCTGCAGCACGCTTGGCGGATTCGCGCACCATAAAGTTACTGCTCTTCACATCGGGCGATGGGCGGCGGCGACCAAAATATGTCTCCACATAACCTTCTTCTTCGGCCTGCTTGAGCGTCCGATCGATAAATGCACGAATAGGCGCACGGAGCGCAAAATACTGATCAATAAATGTCTTCGCTGCTCCAAATGTCATACCTGTTGCCGCACTCAAGCCATGCGGGCTCATGCCGTAGAGTACACCGAAGTTGATCACCTTTGCGTCTCGCCGTTGATCTTTTGTCACCGCTTCCATCGGTATGCCGTATACCTCCGCTGCCGTCTTCGTATGAATATCCACATCGTTGTTAAAATCTTCAATAAGCTCTTTGTCATCGGCTAACACAGCGGCAAGCCGTAGCTCAAACTGACTGTAGTCTGCGCTCACCAGCACATTACCAGGCTCCGCCACAAATGCTGTGCGAATCGCGCGACCAAGTTCACTGCGAATCGGGATGTTTTGCAAATTTGGCGTTGTACTACTGAGTCGCCCGGTTGCGGCAACGTCTTGATTAAATGTTGTGTGCAAACGGCCATGCTCATCGGCAAGTTCGGGCAGTGCATCTACGTAGGTGTTCTTGAGTTTTGCGAGCTCACGAGTGCGTTCTATGAGATCTATGATCGGATGCTGCCCCTTGAGTTTGTCGAGTGTTCTTTGATCGGTACTGTAGCTAGTCTTACCGCGCTTGATGCCTGTTGTTGGTAACTGGAGTTTTGTGAACAACACCTCGCCCAGTTGTGCAGGCGAGCCGATGTTAAATTCGTATCCTACCATGTCATACATTTCTTGCTGCAACCTTTGATACTCGTCGCCAAGCTCTTTGCTCATTGCCTGCAGGCGCTCGGTGTCGATTTTCACCCCACGCTGCTCTATATCAAACAGCAGCCTGACAAGCGGAAAGTCAAACCTCTCGGCGATATCTGCGACCTTAGGCTTCAGTGCAAATGCCGTCTGCTGTGCACGATATACGCTCCAAAGTGCAGCCATCACCTCGCCCGCATTTGCCATGTCTATTTCACCACCATAGAGTGACTCTAAACTACGATCCCGCTGCAACGGATCGAGTAAAAAGGCGGCCTGACGCACATCATGCACATCATCGATTGCTGTATCTATGCCCGCCTTTGCAAGACTATGTAGCGTAGCTTTGACATCGTAGCCAATCACGCGGCTCATGCCCAGAAGCTTCCAAGTCTTACTCGCTACGCTCGTCAACGGCGCACGCATCACGCTCGACTCGTTGAGCGATAACCATGCCTCGCCTTCACCCACATAGAGCACTACATGTTCATCTATATGAATATCATCTGTCCACTCGACTATTTTCAGCGAATCAATTTTGTGTTCAATGTATAACCCCCCTTGTGGCACTACATCTTGCATATGAACCGGAAGGCGTTTAACTAGTGAATTAAATTCAAACTTTTTCAAGATAGCTGCTACCTTCGTGAGATCGGTACCATTGATATCGGCTGCATCCCAATCTACCTCGATAGGTGCATCGCAGTAGATGCGCGCAAGCTTTTGGCTCATATACGCCATGTCTTTGTCGTCCATCAAATTCTGTTTTTGAGCGCCCTTGAGCTCCTCGACATGATCATATACACCATCGAGCGTTTCGTATTTCGTAAGTAGTGTTTGGGCCGACTTTGGCCCAATCTTACGCACACCTGGAATATTATCACTCGTATCACCTACTAGTGCTTTGTAATCGACGAACTGGTCTACGCGAACACCATATTTATCACTAAACGCGACGTCATCGTATTTCGTCAGATCGATTCCGCCTTTTTTAGTAATGTAGACGGACGTCTTGGGCGCAATAAGTTGCAACATGTCGTAGTCACCCGAAACAACACAGGTCTCTATATCGTGCCCCCCTGCGTTATGTGCAAAGGTACCAATAATATCATCCGCTTCATAATGATCGATCTCGTAGAGTGGCCAATTGAATGCCTCGAGCACTTCGCGAAGCGCGGGCAACTGCGCGTAAAAATCTTCCGGTGGTTTTGTACGACCTGCTTTGTATGCAGGATATATTTCGGTTCGCTTCGACGTACTGGTGCCTTTGATATCCCACGCAACGGCAATATAGTCTGGTTCGAGCTGCTTAATAATTTCGATAGCAATACTCGCGAACCCAAACACACCGCCTATTGGAGTACCGTCTTTGAGTGTGAGGTTTGGCATGGCGTAATAGCCACGATAAAATACAGATTTTCCGTCGATTACTACGAGTCGTTTGGTCATACTAACAGTATAACACTTAGGTTATTTGCCTGCGCGGAGCTTCTGTAACTTGTCGCGCATTCGGGGTGTAGTGCCGCCCCAGACGCCATATGTTTCACCGCGACTCAATGCGCCTTCTAAACAAGTAACGGTTATGGCACAGCGAGCGCACCTCGGAATCAGTTCCTTTTCCGCGCGACGTTCAAATGCCCTAGCATTTTCACCTTCCATCATAAAAAACTCGTCCAGACTATCGCTGCATTCTGCTTCTGGCTGAGTTGGTTTGTTTTCGTACATATATCTACTGTAGCAGATATCGAATGACAACAAACCATGTGCAGTTTGCTACAATACACATATGCACACAAACCACGACATAAAAATAATTTCTTTTGTAGGCCTGGCTGGCGCAGGCAAAACAACCGCTACCGAGTACCTCACAGCAAAAGGTATTCCAAAAGTTTCGTTTGGTGATATCGTGCGACGCAGCATGGCGCGAGCCGATATCGAACAGACGCCACAAAACGAACGTGGTTTTATCTCTCATCTTCTATCGCGTGGACACGCACAGTTTATCGAACAGCAAACACTGCCACACTTTCGCAACCTCATCGACGCCGGCCAGCATCGTATCGTCACCGATGGCTCAAGCTCCCTCGAAGAGTATCGAGCTCTCATGGGTGCGTTTCCTGGCAGTGTCACCACCGTAGCTATTGTGGCGCCAAAACACCTGCGCTACGGCCGCCTCGAGCACCGCGCATCGCATCCGCTCACCCGCACAGAAGCTGTAGCACGAGATATTGCCGAAACGGAGCACGAGAACAAAGCCGCTCCAATTGCACTTGCCGACCACTATCTCATCAACGATGGAAAAAAAGAGTTGCTCTATGAGCAACTCGATACGCTACTTGCTGAGCTGAAGTTTATTCGCTAAGCTCAAACTGTCTGATAATATGCTCATCGAAGTGTTCTTCATCCTCAAAGCTGTTATCGATTTTTACATCAGCCATGTCGCGAACACCCGCCATATTGAGCGCAGAGCCGTCATCATCGGCTGGTGGCGTCATTTCTGCGTCTTCGTCGCGACACCACTGCTCAAACGTCGCAGCGTCTTCTGCGCGACCCCGATGCGCCGCCTGAATACGATCGAAGCGAACTTTGCGATCTGCGTCGAGCCATAGCACCATGCCGCCCTGAGACTGTATCACCTTTGCTTCTGCGGGGCGACGAATACTACCAATAGCAAGGCCTTTATAGTCATGGAGCTTCTTCTTTTCTTGGTACAGCTCTACGGTCCTGTGAATTAAATAGTCTGGACCGAACTCTCGATGCCATTTGGCACTAAGCGTGCGGAGGTTCTCTCTTGTATGTTCTTTTTTCTGTACATCCAATTCAGCGCGCAATATATCGCTACCACTGACGAATAAATAGCCGTACTCGGTAAGTAAATTGCCGGTAGTGTCTTTACCCGCTCCACTTGTCCCAGAAATACCAACTATCTCAGGCAGTTTCATTAGCCTAGGTACTCGTGAAGTTTCTTGGCATCTTTGTGCTTACGAAGCTTGGCAAGCGCCTTTGCTTCTATCTGGCGAATACGCTCGCGTGTGACAGCAAACTCTTGTCCGACTTCTTCGAGTGTGTGACTTTTGCCGTTCTCTAAGCCAAAACGCATTTTGACAATTTTTTGTTCACGTTCGCTAAGTGTCGAGAGCACAGACTGCACTTGTTCTTTAAGGAGCTGACTTGACGCAGATTCTTCTGGTGTTGTACTGTCTTCGTCTTCGATAAAATCACCGAGTACACTGTCTTCTTCGTCGCCATCGCGACCAACGCCAGCATCGAGCGAGTGTATATCTTGCTTGATCTTCATGACGTATTCAATCTTCGATGGCTCCATCTCAAGCTCTTTCGAGAGTTCTTCCATAGTTGGCTCACGGTTGAGCTCTTGCGTCATGCGACGCTGCGTGCGAAGCAACTTGTTGATCGTCTCCACCATATGTACAGGTATACGAATCACACGAGCTTGGTCAGCAATTGCGCGAGTAATAGCCTGGCGAATCCACCATGTGGCGTAGGTACTGAACTTAAATCCTTTGTCTGGATCAAATTTCTCGACGGCACGGAGCAGTCCAGTATTACCTTCTTGGATGAGATCAAGGAAATCAAGACCGCGACCACTGTAGCGCTTCGCGATTGATACCACGAGGCGCATGTTCGCTTCGGCCATCTTGTCTTTTGGCTTGCTCAGTTTTGTTACACGGCTCTTTAGTTTGCTGCGTTCTGCAGGGGTTGTTGACTCGTCTTTGAGTTTTGCGTTCACTTCTTCGAGCTCTTCGCGGTTCGCAACAATTTCTTGCGCCAATGTAAGTTCGTCTTCAGAATTAAGTAGTGGAATCTTGCCGATCTCACGCAAATATAATCGCACTGAGTCGTCACTCACGTCATCGAGATACTGGCCGTTAAGCGTGTCTTCGTCTGGCTCTTCTTCGTCGAGCAAGTCTTTTACATCTGGTTCATCTATTTCTGGCGCAAGTGCTTTCGTTG